>Ga0256865_1000628_pt1 | contig 11829 bp, 10 predicted proteins | sample RVTome_14_FD_187337 | JGI IMG/M metagenome (GOLD analysis project Ga0256865, IMG submission 187337) | Soil microbial communities from uranium-contaminated site in the Upper Colorado River Basin, Wyoming, United States - RVT145D125 HiSeq ... | reverse complement strand
TGGGCAGCGCAATCTTCGAGATGGCCAGAGGCATGGTGCTGATGTCGATCGCGGCGATGCCGTCCAGCGCCGCACGCTTGTCGCCGGCAACGGCAAGTGCGGCGGTGCGCACAAGCTTGAGCCCCGGCGCCGCCCGTAACGCGTCGGCGGACAACAGGTCGGAGGTGAGCAGGGCGCGAGTCAGCCTCAATGATTCAGGCGCATTGCCGGTTTCCGCATTGCAGTGCGCGAGCAAGACGGCATCCAGCAAATCGTCGTTGTCCATGTACTCGATGATCTCGCCCTTCAATGACGGATACTGACTTTCCAGCACCGCTATGGATGCTTCGCAGCGGCCTGCTATGGCTTCTGCCCACGATGAAAGCACCGCAAAATCGGATTCCCCGGTTTTTTTGAACACTTCCGTCGATTCGACGGCGATGGAGTCGAAGTTCCGATCGAGCTGTGCCTGCACGAGGCGCGCGATATCGATCCCGTCGCTGGATTGCCTGTACCGCTCAGCGGCCTCGAGCGCTTCGTCGGCCCAGCCGATGCTGGTGTAACCGGAACTGATCAGGTACAGCATCAAAGGCTCGGGCTCGGCGGCGATAGCCTTTTGCATCCAGAAGAGTGACTTGTCCATTCGTCCGGTCTGGTACTCGATGAACGACAGGTAGCGATAGATCATGCCCAGGTCGGAATACAATGACTGCATGCGAAAAAGGTGCTGGCGGGCCTGGTCGTAAAGTCCGAGTCCGAAATAGGCGTTGGCGAGTCCGGACAGGGCCAGCGTATTCAACGGATCGAGCTCGACGACTTTCTCGAACCCTTCGCGCGCCATTGCCGGTTGCCTGATGTCGAGATAGATCGAGGCCAGCCATTGCAGCGCGAGAATATTCTTGGGATCGAGTGCGACAGCCCGTTGGTAGTAGTCCATGGCGCGCGTCTTGGCATCCGGATCACTGGCAGTCAGTGCGCGCAATTCCTCGACCAGGCCGGCGATCGCCAGTGTGTCGGCTGACGGGACTCCGAGGTTCAGCGCTTTTTTCATGGCTGTTCCGGCTTCGCGAATAGCTTCATCTGCCAGGATGTCACGCGAATTCCAGTACTGGATCGCAACCGCGTGCGCATAGCCGGCAAGATACTTGGGATTGGCCGGGTCGAGTACCGATGACTGCGCATAAAGGTCACGGGCACGGCGTACATCGAACAGCGTTCGTCGCGCCATGGCGGCCTGCGCGATCAGGTAGAGATTCTGTGCTTCCGCACTTTTTTCGCTGCCGCCGGAAGCGGGTTGCGTCGTGCCGAGGATTCGTGTCTGCAGTGCATGGGCAACATTGCTCGCGATCTCGTCCTGGATGACAAAAATGTCGCCGTCGTCGCGATCGTAGGTCTCGGACCAGAGGTGAAAACCGTCATCGGCCTTGATCAGCTGGGCGGTAACGCGCAGTCGATTGCCCGATCGGCGCACGCTGCCCTCGAGAATATTGGCCACGCCGAGCGCTCCCGCAATGGTGCGCAGATCTTCGTTCTTGCCCTTGTAATAGAACGCGGAGGTCCGGCCGGCCACTTTCAGGCCTTCGATTTGCGCCAGCACGTTCAACACTTCTTCAGACAGTCCGTCGGCGAAGAACTCGTCATCCTGCGATGCCGTCATAGCGACGAAAGGCAGTACCGCAATGGATTTGCTGCTTGCTGACAGGGCCGCGCCCGTTGCGGCGGATTCTGCTGTGGTGATGGAGGGAGCCGAATCGGCACCGGGCCGGGATACGAATCGGTCTGCAATGACCACGCCGAGCAGCACTGCGATTCCGGCCACGGTGATGTAATTCAGGCGCCGGCCGGTATCGGGTGCGATGCTCTGATGGTCGGCGACGTACCGGGTCTTCTGCAGACCTTCGGGAGTGATCTCGTATACCCAGGAGACGACGATGACTATCGGCAGGCCGATTGCCAGCGCGGCGGCAATGATGGTGTCGAACCACGGCGGAAGCGACAGCGCATCCTCCAGCCCGCCGGCGACCTGCAGGAGTAGCCAGCCCAGTACAATGTAGGCCGCAACAGCACGAAACACGTTTCGGCGTTGCAGTTCCTTCAGGTATCCGGTCATCCACTAACCCGCATAGTGCGATCTGGTTCGGTCAGGCATTATTCACGCGCAGTCGGCCGTGCGCAACTGACTGAAATGACATGCCGGTCCCGGCAGTCGTCCGCTACCAGCGGCCGGTGTTTTTCATCGATGCCCACGGCTCCTGCACCGGCAGGGCGCCGTCGCGTTGCAGCAGCTCGATGGAAATGTTGTCGGGTGAGCGCACGAAGGCCATGCGGCCATCCCGCGGCGGCCGATTGATGGTTACGCCGCCGTCCATCAGCTTCGTGCACGTGTCGTAGATATTGTCGACGGCGTACGCCAGGTGCCCGAAGTTCCTGGCCTCGCCGTAGTCCTCCGGATCCCAGTTCCAGGTCAGTTCAACCTGCGCATCGTCGTCGCCGGGTGCCGCAAGAAAAACCAGCGTGTAACGGCCGCTTTCGTTTTCAACGCGTCGGTGTTCCCGCAGCCCGAGTTTGTCACAGTAAAAATCCAGCGACTTGTCGAGATCGCTGACGCGAACCATCGTGTGCAGATATTTCATTGCAGTTCCTGCCGGTTGAATCCCGCGCCATTATAAGACCACAATGTCCGCCGATACTCTGTCCCGGAATGCCCGTGCATCGCATCCGCGCAATAACCCTGGATCTCGACGATACCCTGTGGGCAATCGGCCCGGTGATCCGCCGCGCCGAAGCTGAACTCTGGCAGTGGCTTGCAGCGAACTATCCGCGAATTCCGCAGCAGGTTACACAGGACGGTTTGTCGCAGGTTCGTGTGCAGGTCATGGACGAGCATCCGGACAGAAGTCATGATTTCCGCTTCCTGCGCAAACAGGCGTTGGCCCGCGTTGCCCTGCTGTCCGGGTACTCTGACGACCTCGTGGAGCCGGCGTTCGATATCTTCGATGCCGCGCGCAACCGGGTGGAGTTTTTCCCGGACGTACTGCCGGTGCTCGAGGCGTTGGCCCCGCGCTATCGGCTCATTGCGCTGACCAACGGCAATGCGAGCCTGCAACGTATCGGTATTCGCCACTTGTTCCATGACGTCGTAACGGCGGTCGAGGCGGGTGCTGCGAAACCGGCGCGACCGATTTTTGAGGAAGCCGTGCGCCGCGCAGGCGTCGATCGTGCGCAGATACTGCATGTGGGCGACCATCCCGAGAATGACGTCGAAGGCGCACGCAGTGCAGGTTTGCGCTCTGCCTGGATGAACAGGAACGGCAACGACTGGCCGAAGCAGTTGAGTCGGCCGGATGCCATTCTCACAAGTATGTCCGAGCTGCACGACCTGCTGCTGGCGGCGAAGGCCGAGACCTGATGGATTCTGCGCCGAGCCCGCTGATTCTCTACGTGCCCGGCCTGCTGCCGAAACCCGAGCCGGCCGTTCATAGAAGGGAGCTGTTTCGCTGCCTGCAGGAGGGTGTGCGACGCATCGACAGCCTTTGCGCCGACGCACTGGGCGACGGCTCCACGTGTTTCGACATCGTTGGCTGGAACTACGACTTTTACGGCGAGCACCGGGATATCTCGCTCGACCAGGCCGCCATCGATCGCTTGCTCGAGCGACGTGAAGCGAGTGCGGCCGATCGCGCCGAAGCCGGATCGCTGCGTCGACGAACCATTCGCGCCATCTATCGGGCAGTGGACCGGCTGCCCGTGCTGATCCCCTATTTTGCCGACGACAAACTGGAAATCCATTTGCGTGACTTGCGCCGCTACGTCAGCAACGAATTTGACGTTGCCGATGCCATTCGGCGCATGCTGAGGATTCCGCTGCTGGCCGCATCCCGCGCCGGCCGGCGGATACTGCTCATCGGACACAGTCTGGGGTCCGTCGTCGCATACGATACGCTGTTGCAGCTAGGGCACGAACGGAAAAACGTGGTCGGAATCGATCTGTTCCTGTCACTCGGCAGCCCACTTGGCCAGCGCTATATCCAGCAGCGCCTGTTGGGCCACAAAGCGCCGGAGGAGGACCGCTACCCCGTCAACATCCGGCGCTGGGTCAATATCGCTGCCGTCGGGGAACTCACCGCCATCGACATGCAGCTTGCGGATGACTTTGCACCGATGGTGCGGCGCGGCCTGCTCGAGTCCATCGACGACAGGTCGGTATTCAACTGGTTCCGGCTGGACGGCGTACTGAACGTGCACGCGGAATACGGTTACCTCGTGAACGAGGTAACCGCATCCGTGATCTGCGAGTGGTGGCAGCGCAATTATCGCGGTCGCTGACCGGATCGGGACTATGCCGGCTCGTGGTTCGGTCGAATGACGATATCGATGCGGCGGTTTTTCGCGCGCCCCGATGCGGTTTCGTTATTGGCGACCGGCACCGTTTCTCCAAAGCCCGTTGCGATCAGCCGGTAACTCGGGATGCGCATGGCATTGACCATGTACTGCAACACCGCTTCCGCACGTTTCTGAGAGAGCAGCTGGTTGCTTTCGTCGCCGCCGTAGGAGTCCGTGTGGCCTTCGATCACGATATCGCTACGCGGAAATACGTCGATTGCTTTTTCGACCTTTGCCAGTAACGGCAGGCTGTTCTGATTGAACTCGGATCTGCCGCTGTCAAAGTTCAGGCCGATCAGGCGCAGAATGATGGCATCGCCCTCGCGGAAAACGCGGGCTTCATCCGCAGCAAACATTTTCTCGACTTGTGCGAACTGCGACTTGACCAATACTTCGGCCTCGAGTCGCTGAATCAGCGCGGCTCGTTCGACGGTAGCGCCGCCCAGCCGCTCGTCGAGCGCACGCATTTCCTCGTCCATGTCGGCAAGACGCAGGTTGTCGGCTTCGATTTCCTGCTCCATCGCCTGCCGTTCTTCGCGTAACTTCTCGATATAGGTGACGACATCGGACTTGGTCTGTGCATAGCCTTCCGACATGGCCGGCGTGATATCGGCTGAGGCGGCGATTTCCGCGAGCGGCGTTTCCCAGTCCAGAACCAGTTGCTCCACGGTCAGATTCTTGTCGCGCACATCGCGCACGACCTCGGAAAGATAGATCGCGTGCTTGGCTTCGTAATTGGCTTGCCGCGCGAGGTCGCGGGGCAGGTCGGTATCGTAGCGATTTTCGTTCAGTTCACGCTCGGCATCGGCAAGCAGCTGTTTCGCTTTGCCCAGGGTGATCGGCGCATACCTTTCCACCTTGGCACGATCGGCGTCGGCAAGAAGCTGCCGGGTTTCGCTCAGATATTGCGCTTTGATCGCAACCAGTTCCGCATCGCGATACAGGCTCGTCGCTTCGATATCCAGGCGTTTCGCGCGCTTGAGATCTCCGCGTTCAAGGGCGCGAATGGCGTCGCCGAATTGCCGCTGTGCCTTATCCCACAGGTCTTTGGATAATTCCGGCGCCTTTGCATTTGCTGCGTCCTGGCGGCTCTTCATGACCTGCGAGAGAACAGTCTTCGCAAGAGCGGCGGCGGTTTTTGCGGTCTTGAAGCTTTTCTCGGAGTCCGCTGCCTTGTCGCGGACGTACTCTATGTTGCGGCCGCGCTCGAGGCCATCGTCGGCCGCTTCATATGCGCGCATTGCCGCGCCCCAGCTGTCCGGTGCGAGCAACGACGCATTGGCCGCTTCAGCGGCGGCGCGGGCAGCGTCGACGTCCTTGAAGAAGGTCTTGCGCAGTTCGCTCTGCGCATGGATGGAGCCGCTCGTGAGGACGAAAAAGGCGAGCACGAGGCAACTGACAAAACTGGATTTCTGAGCCATTTTGTAGTTCCAAATAAGTTAAAAAAACAATAAGTTACAGTAAACCGACAAGACCTGACGAATATTACATATCGTCCGGGCCAATTCCGTGGACTGTGTCTCTGAATCTGCAATACCAAGCGTAAGCCCCGGATTTTACGCCTGTATCGGCTCCCCTGCGAGCATCCCGGAATCAGGACGCCCGCGCAATCCGCTCGACTTTTGTGACCCGTTTCAAGATTTCGCAATCCCGTCACCATGCGGCGGGGATTTGTGCTTTGGCTCACAGACCCGATTTCGGGCCGCGGGTAAATTCACCCCATGTCCGCAAAATACTACACGCAATTCCGATTGACAGACGCGTACTACCGCGGCGGGAACGAGTTCAGTGGTGTTGTTGAATTGAACAAGCCGATGGACAAGGAATCCGACGTGGCGGACATCGAGGCCGTACTGGCCAGGAATTTCGACCTGCAGAGGAGCTCCGTGAAGCTCGTAAGCTGGTCACGATTGCACTGAAGTTGTTTTTCTGGCGTTCGCTTTAATCATTGATTTTTCCCCCTGATTGTCCCGGTCCTTGCGGCCGGGATTTTTTTTCCCGGAATTTTCTGCGGAATTTGGTGACAGTTACCTTAAGTCACGATTTAAGGTAACTGTCACCAAATCCCCCAGCCAGCCTGTATTAAGGTTAATGTCACCAAATCCCCCTCTGTCACCCTGTTCCTGAATCCGTTTTGCTGTGCCGGCAAATCGTGCGAAAATGCGCGTCCCTTCGTTTCAACCATCCAGGCTCATGGGCAATCAGGACAGGTCATCATTTCGCGGCATTCCGATCGTGCGTAGCGGTCAGAAGTACCGCACGGAAATCGGGTTCACTGCAATCAGGAACGGAATCAAGGCGCGTCCCGATGCGCCGGAGATCATCACCGGCAACAAACCGAAATGGCTACGAGCCAGGATGCCGGCCGGCGAGAAGTTTTCCGAAGTACGCAAGACCGTGCGTGAGCACCGGCTGAGCACAGTTTGCGAAGAATCCATGTGCCCGAATATCGGCGAATGCTGGAATCACGGCACGGCGACGATCATGGTCATGGGTTCCGTGTGCACGCGCGCCTGCCGGTTCTGCGCCGTTGATACCGGCAATCCCAAAGGCTGGCTCGACCCCGAGGAACCGCTGAATACCGCCAAAGCCGTCAAGCTCATGGGCTTGCGCTACGTGGTGATCACGTCCGTGGATCGCGATGACCTCCCGGACGGCGGTGCAGATCACTATGCCACGGTCGTGCGTGCCATCAAACGACTGAATCCCGAGACGGCCGTCGAAGCGCTGACGCCGGATTTCAACGGCGTACTCGAACACGTCGAGCTGGTCGTCGATTCCGGGCTCGAGGTATTTGCACAAAACGTAGAAACCGTCGAGCGCCTGACACATCCTGTCCGGGATCCACGGGCCGGATACCGGCAAACCATCGATGTACTGGCGCACGCGAAGAAATTCCGGCCGAATGTGCTGACCAAAACCAGTCTCATGCTTGGTCTCGGCGAGAAGGACCAGGAGATCATGGAGGCGATGGACGATCTGCGCGAGGCCAAGGTGGAGATACTGACACTGGGGCAGTACCTGAGGCCGACCCCGCACCACCTCGCCATCGAGCGCTATGTGACGCCGGAGGAATTCGAGGCCTATCGCCATGAAGGCCTGGACAAGGGATTTCTCGAAGTCGTCGCCGGGCCGCTGGTCCGCTCCAGTTATCGTGCCGACCAGGTTCTGCAGAAAAACAATGTCGGCATCGCCGTCTGACAAATCATTCAATTCACGCTAGTCACGTATACGAGTCCCCATGGCCGAGTTTTTTGCTGATTACGGTTTGTTCGTGCTGAAGGCAATCACGATCGTTGCGGCATTCGTGGTCGTCATCGGCACGGTCGCCGCTGCCGGAAAAAAAGCCATGCACGATGGACTCGAAGTCGAGGACCTGAACAGCAAGTACCGTTCGCTGGCCAAGGCACTGAAACGGATAGTGCTGAAGAAAAGCGAGCAAAAGGCCGACACAAAAAAAGACAAAGCCAGAAAGAAGGCAGAGGCCAAATCGGAAAAGAAACGGCCAAGAGGATACGTCGTCGACTTCAAGGGGGATCTCAAGGCGAGCGCCGCCGCATCGTTGCGCGAGGAAGTCAGCGCGATTCTCGAACTGGCAACACCGGCCGATCAGGTCATCGTGCGGCTCGAGAACTACGGCGGCATCGTCCATGAACACGGCCTCGCCGCGTCGCAACTCGCGCGTATCCGCGACAAAGGCATCCCGCTGATTGTCGCCGTTGACAAGGTCGCTGCCAGCGGCGGCTATCTCATGGCCTGCGTTGCCAGCCGCATCGTCGCTGCCCCCTTTGCAATCCTTGGTTCGATCGGCGTTATTGCGCAGATTCCGAATTTCAACCGCATGCTGGATTCGCACGGTGTGGATTTCGAGCAGATAACGGCCGGCCAGTACAAGCGCAACGTCACCATGTTCGGCAAGAATACAGATGAGGATCGTGCGCGGCTGAAAGAACAACTCGAGGACGTGCATGAGCTGTTCAAGGCCGCCGTGAGCAAGTATCGGCCAGCGCTCGACCTGCAGAAGGTGGCTACCGGTGAACACTGGTACGGTACCCGCGCACTGGAAATGGGCCTCATCGACGAACTCTCGACCAGCGATGAGCTGCTGGCCGGGCTGGCGCCGGACCGGGACCTGTTCCGGGTCAATTTCCGGATTCGCCAGCCGTTGCCGAAACGCCTGATGGCCAATGTCGACGGGGTCTTCGAGAGGCTCGACGCGGCAGCATGGCGACGGCGTTTCGAGTCCCGGCTGCCGAAGTAGACGCACGGAACCCGGCGGGCACCGTCTTGTCCTAAAACCTGTCGGTCCGACGCAAGGCATCGCACGGCATTGCCGCCCGATCCGCTATAATGGAGATCGTCCCAGAAGGTAATGCAAACATGCGTAGCTTAATCAAGTATCTGATTTTTATAACTATTTCAATCGGTATGCTTGGCGCGTGCTCGACCAACCAGGCCGGTCGCTCGCAGTTGACGATCAAGTCCGACAAGGCGCTCGAACAGCAGGGTGCGCAGATGTTCGCGGGAATAAGGGCGAACATGCCCATGGTCCAGGATCGTGCGACGATCGATTACGTTGCCTGCGTCGCTGACGCGATCGTGGGCGTGCTTGAAGGCGACGACGCGGCAATGTATTGGGAGCTCGCGGTTATCGATCAGCCGGTGATCAATGCGTTCGTCCTGCCGGGCGGCAAGATGGCCGTTTACGTCGGCCTGTTGCCGGTTGCCGTCAATCAGCATCAGCTTGCCGCGGTACTCGGCCACGAAGTCGCTCACGTAACGCTGAGGCACACGAACGAAAGGGCGTCCCAGCAGGCCGTCGCCGGTCTCGGAGTCGATATTGCTGCAGTCATTATCGGCGGCGGATACGCGAACCAGACTTCAGCGGCGCAGCAGGCACTTGGCGCGGGCGCAACGCTCGGTATCCTCAATCCGTTCAGCCGGGGGCAGGAGTCAGAGGCGGATGTTATCGGCCTTCACTACATGGCCAAAGCCGGGTTCGATCCGCGGCAAAGCGTCGACCTCTGGCAAAACATGAACGAAAAGAACGAGACCGACATTCCGGAGTACATGTCGACTCACCCGTCCGGCGACACGCGTATCGAACAGCTCGTTGCCGAGTTGCCCAAAGCGCTGGCGTATTACAACGAGGCGAAAGCGCAAGGCAGGGAGCCGAATTGCGTCCTCTAGGTCGAGCACGGTAAGTCTCCTGGCGACTTTCAAGGACCATTTCTCCGGACACGCCAGTCACTACGCGACCTTCCGGCCGACCTATCCTGAGTCGCTGTTTCAATTTCTGGCGAAGTGCGCGTCCGGTCACGCGCTGGCCTGGGATTGCGCGACCGGCAATGGCCAGGCGGCACGCGGTCTCGTTCCGCACTTCGACCGGGTCATTGCCACCGATGCGAGCGCTGCGCAGATTGCCGCAGCCGCAGCCGAAGGCGAAAACGGGCTGGAATTTCGCGAGGCTGCAGCCGAACGATCGGGACTCGAAGACGAAAGCGTCGACCTCATTACCGTTGCGCAGGCGCTGCACTGGTTTGACATCGACAGCTTCTTCAAAGAGTCACGGCGGGTCCTGCGTGGCGGAGGAATCCTCGCCGTCTGGTGTTATGCGCGAAACCGGGTCAGCAGCGACTGCGATGCGGTTATCTCGCGGATGTTTGCGGAAGTCGAGAATTACTGGCCGCCAGAGCGCGCCATCGTCGAGAACAACTATCGGGATATCGAGATGCCGTTCGACGAACTCAGCGCCCCATCGTTCGATATGTCGGCGTCGTGGACTGCAGACGACATGCTCGGCTATTTTCGCACCTGGTCTGCCTCACAGCGCTATGTCAGGGAACGCCAGGCTGATCCCGTCGCCGCAATCGAAACGGATCTCCGGCTTGCCTGGGGCCCTCGACGACGCGAAGTTCGCTGGCCCCTGACCTTGCGGTTGGGTCGCAAATAGAGACTTTGGGCGAATTCTGCGAGAATCGCCAGTCACCTGAAACCGGCCGCTGCTCCCGTGTATCGATACTGCAAATTCATGGCCCTGAACCTTGCCGCGCTGGCTACTGCCGGTTGCACCGTCTTTCAGGATTTCGGTTACCAGCCGGACGGCGCCGCCATGACTCTGCCGCCGCTCGCCGAGCGGCCCAGACTTGACCCGATCAGCCGCAATTATTTCATTCTTGAATCGGCGGACCAGGGCGTCGTCGGTGAACCGCAGGTCGTTTTCACCCGGGCGACCGACACATTCTCAGACCTCGCTCGCGAGTATGGCCTGGGTTACGACGAATTGGTTGAAGCGAACCCGGGCGTCGATCCGTGGTTGCCCAGGGTCAATACGCCGATACTCCTGCCGACACAGTATGTTTTGCCGGACGTGCCGAGGCAAGGCATCGTTCTCAACATCGCGTCGAAGCGGCTTTTTTATTTTCCAAAGGTCATTGACGGCGAGCCGATACAGGTCATGACTTTCCCGATCGGCATCGGCCGCCTCGGCTGGGAAACGCCGCTCGGCGAGGCATCGGTCGTTTCCAGGGCGACCAATCCGACCTGGTACGTGCCGGCATCGGTGCGAAAAGAGCATGCCGAGGCCGGCGATCCCTTGCCAGCCGTCGTCCCGCCAGGGCCGGACAATCCGCTCGGCCGTCACGTACTGAAACTCGACATGCCGGGTTACCTGCTGCATGGAACCAACCAGCCCTATGGCGTTGGCATGCGCGTCAGTCACGGCTGCGTGCGGCTGTATCCGGAGAATATCGAATTGCTGTATACGCTGGTTGCCATTGGCGAAAAGGTCAACATCATCAATGAACCGTTTCTTGCCGGCTGGCGTGACGGCGAGTTGTTCTTCGAGAGCCACCGGCCGCTCGAGGACGATGCCGTGTCGCCGGAGCAGCACCTGCAGGCAATCTTCGACACCGTGCGCAAGCAATCCGGGGCTTTTGCCGAGCAGGAAGAAATGGACCAGGCGAAAGCGATCGCCAGTGCGGCACTCGGCGTGCCGGTGCGTGTGCTGGCAGGCGACACCCAGGAAGTTTTTGCACGTTCCAGGATCGTAAAAAATACCGTGACGATCGATCCCGACGCGCCAACGCTGGCCGAAGTACGCGAGCTTCTGGACGAAGTGCAGGATGAACTCACACAACCCGAGGCCGTGTCCAGTGACTGATTGGCTCGAACTGATGCTCGATGAGGTCCGGCGTAAACAGGCCGAGCAAGCCGAAGCAGCCGCGGAAAAAGGTGCCGGATTTATTTTTCTCCAGGGAAGAAAAATAAATCCGGCACCTGTTTCTCGCAGCACGAGCCAGGTGGAACAGGGGAAGAAGGGATCTGATTTATTTCTCTCCGGAAGAAAAAAATGAATCCGGCACCTTTTTCCAGCGGTGTTGCGGTGAAAAAGAGCAAGTTCGAGGATGGCTCGTATTTTCTGCAAAGATTTCTGCAGAGTCCCAAACATATTGCCTCGGTTTGGCC
>Ga0256865_1000624_pt1 | contig 11863 bp, 8 predicted proteins | sample RVTome_14_FD_187337 | JGI IMG/M metagenome (GOLD analysis project Ga0256865, IMG submission 187337) | Soil microbial communities from uranium-contaminated site in the Upper Colorado River Basin, Wyoming, United States - RVT145D125 HiSeq ... | reverse complement strand
GAGGAGAAGAACGGCGAGCGAAAGATCCTGCCGCACGACTTCACGATCGAGCGCGTCGAGCCGCTCAAGGCGGAGCTTCGGGCGTTCCTCGCGGCGTGCCGCGGCGAAGCCGTCGCCTACGTCGACGGGGCGCAGGGCCGGCGCGCGCTGGAGACGGCGTTCGCGGTGCGGGAGGCGATCGGGTAGCTTCGGTTCGCCCAGCATGTAGAGAACTTGACGAAAGTAACGGATTCCGTTACCTTCGTCGAGTCATCTCAGGAGCTGAAGCCTTGAGGGCAACCGAGTACATCGACCATCTCACCGCCCACGGCCGCTACCACTTCACCACGGCCGACGCTGGCCAGGAGCTGAGCGGTTCCGCCCCCGCGGTCCGCGCTGCGTTGCGGCGGCTGCGGGAGAAGGGCGCGGTCGCCGTGCCCTATCGCGGCTTCTACGTTATCGTCCCTCCGGAGTACCGGATCCTCGGCTGTCTGCCGCCCGACCAGTTCGTGCCGCAACTGATGGGCCACCTCCAGGAGGACTATTTCGTGGGACTTCTCAGCGCGGCCCAGTACCACGGTGCGGCGCACCACAGGCCCCAGCAGTTCCAGGTCGTCACCGCGGTCAATCGCCCCGAGCTTCGGTGCGGACGGATTCGCGTGGTCTTCATCGCGCGAAGGAACGTCCGTAACGTGCCCGTCGTGTCCTTCAACACGGCTCGAGGAGTGGTTCGGGTGTCGTCTCCGGAGGCGACCGCGCTCGACCTCGTAGGCTACGTCAGACATTGCGGCGGACTCGACAACGTGGCCACGGTGCTCTCCGAGTTGGCTGAAGTGCTTGATTCTGAAGTATTGGCACGCGTCGCGGCAAAGACCTCGTCGATCCCGTGGGCACAGCGTCTTGGTTATCTCCTCGACCTGATAGGCGCCGGCGAGAAGACCGGGTCGTTGGCGAAGTGGATCGAGGAAAGCGCCGTCCAGGTGACCCCGTTGAGCCCGAGCGCGCCGATGCGCGGCGCGCCGCGGGATCCTCGCTGGCAGGTCGCCGTGAACGTGACCGTGGAGCCCGACCTGTGATTCCCGCCGCGTTCATCGCCGAGTGGCGCCAGAAGGCTCCGTGGACTCAGGACCTTCAGGTCGAGCAAGACCTGATTCTGAGCCGAGCGCTGGTGGAGCTCTTCGCTCGGCCAGCCGTCGCCACCGCGTTGGCTCTTCGCGGGGGGACAGCTTTGTACAAGCTGCACCTGCACCCTGCGGCTCGGTACTCGGAAGACATCGATCTCGTCCAGATCGCACCGGAGCCCATAGGCCCGACCCTCGATGCCATACGAGAGGGTCTCGATCCGTGGTTGGGCAACCCCAAGCGGAATTTCGGAGAAGGGCGAATCACCCTTATTTACCGGATGAAAGCCGAAGTCTCGGAGCTGCCGATGCGATTGAAGATAGAGATCAATTCGCGCGAACACTCCTCGGTGTACGACCTCGAGAGGTACCCTTTTGAAGTGAAGTCTGATTGGTTCCAGGGGCAGGCGTCGATATCGAGCTATCGGTTGGAAGAGTTGCTGGGCTCCAAGCTCCGGGCTCTCTACCAGCGCAAGAAGAGCCGGGATCTCTTCGACTTGGCAACGGCGATCGGGCTTAGAGGCGTTGAGCCAGCAGAGATTGTCAAGGCCTTCACGGAGTACATGAAACGCGGAGGAACACGAGCTTCTCGCGCAGAGTTCGAGGCCAATCTGCATCGTAAGCTCCATGACCCTGTCTTCGCCGAGGACATCCGGCCTCTCCTCGCTGCCGGATTCGAGTGGGACATGGTGCATGGTGCCAGGACCGTTCTGAACAGGCTCCTGGCGCTCCTTCCAGGAGAGCCGTGGAAAGGAGAACCAGAGTAGCTCTCGGCATTGGGAGCTCGGACTGCCGCCGGCACCGAGCTCAAGGCACCGCCGACGACCAAGCCGACGTATTCCCCGACTCGAATCCGTCGACGAAGATCGACGGCTCGCTCTTGCGCTCGAGCGCCGGCAGCCAGCCCGGGTTCTGGCCCGAGCCGCCGTACGCCCCGCGGACGCTCACGCTCCGCGTCCTGAAGTTGAAGTCGACGTTCCAGTCCTCGTAGACGCTGAGGCCGCCGGTGTCGACGGCGCCGTCGAGCAGGCCCGCCAGCGGGAAGAGGTCGAGGCGGTCCGCGGCGCCGGCGAGCACGCCGTCGGGGTTCACGAGATAGGTGCCCGCCGCGGCGTAGGCGTCGGTGGTGTTGTCGAGCTGCGTGCCGCCAGTCGGCGCGGCGCCGAAGAGGGCGTTGCCCACCAGGCGACGCTCGAAGCCGGCGAGGCCGCCGGTGATGGCGACCGTGGTGCCGTCCGCGACGATCGTGTTGTGGAAGATCCGCACCCGCCGCGGCTGGTCCTCGTGCGGCTGCACGTGGACGGCCGCGCCGAAGTCGTTGACCAGCAGGTTGGCGTAGAAGATCACGTTGCCCTCGCCCTGGAAGAGCGCCTCGTTCGGGTTCTGGTGGAAGAAGTTGCCGTAGATGAGGTAATCGTCCTCGGCGCCCGGGCCGGCGAGCGGCCAGTGGCCCACGCCGTGGCCGTGGACGTAGAGGTTCTCGAGGGTCACGGAGTGGACGAAGTCCGAGGTGCTCTCGGCCTTCACGCCGTCACCGTCGCGGCCCATGCCGTCGAGCTCGAGGTTGCGGATCACCAGGTAGCTCGAGTCGGTGAGGCTCACCGTATTGCAGCAGTCGCGCCCGGTGAGGACGGCCGGCGGCCCCGACGCCGGACCCTCGACGACGATGCAGCGGTCGGGCTCGCCGTGGTGGGCGTCGAAGGGCAGGCCCTGGCCGTAAGTGCCGGGCGCCAGCCGCAGCAGGTCGCCCGGCTGGAGCGAGGCCAGGAGCGTGCGGTAATTGGCGGGATCGGCGTCGATCACGTTCTCGGGCACGGTGCCGGCGCAGCCGCCGTAGTCGGCGGCCGTCGACGCGCGGGCCGCCGGCGCGGCCAGCAGGGCCGCGACGAAAAAAACGATGAACGGCTTCATGAGGCTGCCTCCTGGCGGGGACGGCGGCGGGCCCGAGGATTCTAGCAGGTCTGCGCGGTGGTATCCTCCCCCATTCGTGTCGGACGACGCTGAACGCCGCTGGACCGTCGCCGCGCTGGCCCTGCTGCTGCTCGCCTGCCACGCGGGCCTGGCGGTCCACAGCCTGTGGCGCAAGTCGACGACCTACGACGAGGTCACCCACCTGCCGGCCGGGCTCGCCCAGGCGGCGACCGGGCAGGCGCGGCTCAATCCCCAGCACCCGCCCCTGGTGAAGCTCCTCGCCGGCCTCGCGGCGTCGACGCTGGAACCGCGCCTGCCGCTCGACGGCGAGAGCTATCTCAGCGGCCGGGAGTGGGATTTCGGCCGCCAGGTGCTCTACGAGGCGGGCAACGACGCCATGGCGCTGCTGCGCCGCGGTCGCCTGCCCGTGGTCGGCCTGAGCGTCCTGGGAGGCCTCGCGGTCTTCCTGTGGAGCCGGCGTCGACACGGCGACCTGGCGGGGCTGGCGAGTCTCGCGCTCTACGCCTTTTCGCCCACCGTGATCGCGCACGCCCGGCTGGTGACGATGGACGCCGCGGTGAGCGCCGGCGCGGTGCTGGCGCTCTACTCCTGGTGGCGCGCCACCACCTGCCCGCGGCCGCGCCTGGGGGCGGAGCTGGTCTGCGGCGTCGGCCTCGGGATCGCCCTGGCGGCCAAGTTCAGCGGCCTCGTCCTGGTCCCGGCGATGGCGGCGTGCGAGCTCCTCGCCAACGGCGCGCGGCGGGGATGGCGGCGGCGCCTGCGCGCCTGGGCCGTGACCGCGGCGGCGGCGGCGCTGGTGGTCGAGCTCGCCTACCTGGCGCCCGACGGCCTGCTGCGCTACGCGCGGGACCTCCGGCTGCTCTACGGCGACCGCAATCCGGAGTACTCCTACTACCTGGCGGGCGAGTTCCGGCGCGAGGGCTTCCCCCACTACTTCCTGGTGGCGATGGCGGTCAAGAGCACGCTGCCCGCTCTGGCGGCGATGCTGGGCGGGCTCGGCCTCGCGGCCGCCAGCCGCCGGCGTTGGCGCGACGACCTCTACCTCTGGCTGCCGGCGCTCTGGTGGCTCGCCGTGACCTCCGCCGTCGCCGCCAACTGGGGCGTGCGCTACGCGTTGCCCGTCTATCCGCTGCTCTTCGTCCTCGCCGGAGGGCTGGCGAGCCTGGCCTGGAACGCGCGCCGCCGCGCCGTGCGCTGGTTGCCGCCGCTGCTGCTGCTGACCCACGCCAGCGAAGCGGTGAAGACCCACCCCGACTACATCCCGTACTTCAACCAGATCGCCGGCGGGGCGCGCGGGGGCATCCACTGGCTCGACAACTCGAACCTCGACTGGGGGCAGGACCTCTACCGCCTGCCCGCGTGGCTCGGCGAGCGCGGCGTCGAGCGCGTGCGCCTGCTGTACTTCGGCACCGCGCTGCCGGAGCACTTCGGCGTCGTCCAGGAGCCGATGATCCCGGCGGACTGGCGGGCGGCGCCGCGTCCCGGCGTCTACGTGATCTCCGCCGAGTACCTGGTGCGCGGCCTCTACCAGGCCGAGAGCCGGGGATGGCACAGCGACTGGCTCCGCCGCTACGAGAGCGTCGACGTGCTCGGCGGCTCGCTCTACCTCTACGTCTTCGAGTAGGAGTTGCTACGCGCTCTGGTGCGCCCGGCTCGCCGCCTTGAGGGCGGCCTTGAGGTCGTCGACCTGGATCGGCTTCGACACGTAGTCGTCCATGCCGGCGCCGAGGCAGCGCTCGCGGTCGCCGCGCATGGCGTGGGCGGTCATGGCGATGACGTAGGGCCGGCCGTCGCTGAACCGCCGGCGGATCCGGCGGGTCGCTTCGAGGCCGTCGACCACCGGCATCTGGACGTCCATCAGCACCACGTCGTAGGCGCCCGCCGCCACCGCGTCGAGCACCTCGGCGCCGTTGGCGGCCACGTCGGCCGCGTAGCCGAGGATGCGCAACGTCTGGAGCGCCACTTTCTGGTTGACCAGGTTGTCCTCGGCGAGCAGGATCCTGAGCGGATAGCGGCTCGCCATGTCGCGGTCGATCGTACCGCTGTCCATCGGCTTCGGCACCAGGCTCGACACCGCCTCGCCGACGATCGTGAAGCAGAACGTCGAGCCCTGGCCCGCCCCGCTCTCGACCCAGATCCGTCCGCCCATGAGCTCCGCCAGGTGCTTGCTGATGGCGAGGCCGAGGCCGGCGCCGCCATGCTTGCGGCTCAAGGTGCCGTCGATCTGGTGGAAGGCCTCGAAGAGACGCTCCTGGCGCTCGGGGGCGATGCCGATCCCGGTGTCGGTCACCGCGAAGCGAGCCTCCATCCGGTCGCCCTGGAGCAGCCGCGTCGACAGCGCGACCCGCACGTGGCCCTCCTCGGTGAACTTGACGGCGTTCGAGAGCAGGTTGATGAGGACCTGCCGAGTGCGGCCCGGATCGGCGAGGATCGCCTGGTGGGCGCCCTCGGCGATCGTGAAGCAGAGGTCCAGCCGCCGCGACCGCGCCAGCGGCGCGATCACGTCGAGGCTCTCGTCGATCATCGTCCGCAGGTCGAAGGGTACGCGTTCGAGCTCGAGCTTGCCGGATTCGATCCTCGAGAAGTCGAGGACGTCGTTGATCAGCGCCAGCAGGGCCTCGCCGCTGTGGCGGATGGTCTCCACGTAGTCGCGTTGGGCGGCGTCGAGCCGGGTGCCGAGGAGCAGGTTGGTCATGCCGATGACGCCGTTCATCGGGGTGCGGATCTCGTGGCTCATGTTGGCCAGGAACTCGCTCTTGACCCGGCTCAGGGCGAGGGCCTCCTCCTTGGCCTGACGCAGCTCGCGGGTACGCTCTTCGACCTTCTCCTCGAGCCGCAGCCGCAACTGGTCGAGCTCGTCGTGGATGCGCCGGAAGCGGTTGGAGAGCGACAGACCCATCGCCACCAGCACCGCCGCGAAACCGAGCGGCGCCAGCACCAGGGCGTCGTCCCCGGCGAGGCCGAGGGGGAATTTCGCGATCTCGTAGATTTCAACCGCCACCAGGATCAGCCCTCCGGCGAGGATCGTGCGCGCTTCGGCGTCGCCGCGTCTGGCCTCCCGGACCACCAGTGCGATCACCGCGACGAGCAACGGCACCAGCCAGGAGATCCGCCAGAAGCCGGTGGCGACGATCAGGCCGACGTCCGGCCACAGGGCCACGGAGAGCGCCAGCGCGGCCTGGGAGAGCTGGTAGGCGCGCAGGAGCCGGCCGACCCGGCGGCGGAAGAGGGTCCACAGGAACTGGATCGCCGCGACCGCGGCGAGATGCCCGGTCAGGGGGGCGAGGCGGAGCAGCAGATCGTAGCGGCTGGTCACCTGGAAAGGCCACGAGCTGAGGGCCAGGGTGTTGCCCGCGAAGCACAGGAGGATCAGGCCGAACCACAGGTACTCGCCGCGTTGCCGCCGGCGCAGGTAGAGGAGCAGGTGATAGAGGGCCGCGAAGGCGAAGAGGGTGGCGAGGATCAGCAGGTGGACCTCGCGCAGCAGGCCACGGGCCCACTCGACGTCGACGCGGTCGCGCAGCGCCTCATAGGGGCCGAGGGCCAGGGTGCCGCCCACCGGCGAGCCGTCGGCGGCCAGGTCGGAGGCCCAGCCGGCGCGCTCGAACCGCAGCGCCAGCAGCAGGGTGCCGTCGCCGGCGGGCAGGGGGAAGGCCTGCGGCCGCGGCACCGGCAGGGGCGCTCGGGCGCCTCGCGAGCGGCCCACGAGGTGGCCGTCGGCGTAGACCTCGAAGGAGCCGAAGCGGGCGGGGCCCAGGGCCAGACCGAGCCTGCCGTCGCGCGCGAGGGCGCGCTGCTCGCCGCCGAGGGTGATGCGCTGGCGGTACCAGATCGTGCCGTCGACGCCGGCGTAGCCCTGGTCCTCCCAGCTCCCCCGCAGCGGCACCGCCGGCCAGCGGGAGTCGTCGAAGCGCGGGTCGGACCAGGCGGGGTCGTCGCCGGGGAGCGACTGCCAGAGCTCGGGCAGCGCGGCGTCCGCCCCCGCCGCGGCGAGCAGGAGCAGGCAGGCGTACCACGAGGAGACCGCCGTGATGCGGATCATGACGCGTGCGCCCCCCGGTCTCCTACCCCTTCTCCAAGCAGCGAACAGGCCCATCGCTGGCTGCGAGTATACGCCTCCCGCCCCGCGACGCGTCGGTCACGATCGTCCGCGTGTTTTCGCCGCGGCCGTGCTATCATTGCCAGCCGGTAACCAACGTGCGCCTCGAACGTCTCGGTGCGCGACTCTGAAGAGACCTTCCGCGCTCCTTCTGAGGCTCACCCCGAGTAGTCAGGCGACCCCCAATCTCGGTTGCGGTACGGCAGCCGGCGGACCAGGGAACGTGGACGTTCCCGCAGTGAGGAGAGACACGGAAGCCATGTCCAAGCGCATCTACGTGGGTAACCTACCCTTCAGCTCGACGAGCGAAGAGGTCACGGACCTGTTCGGCCAGTACGGCGGCGTCCTGACCTGCAACATCGTCACCGACCGTGAAACGGGGCGGCCTCGGGGATTCGGGTTCGTGGAAATGGAATCCGACGACGCCGACGCCGCCATCCAGGCGCTCGACGGGGCGTCGTTCGGCGGCCGTAACCTCAAGGTGAACGAGGCGCGCCCGCGCGACGACCGTCCCCGCGGCGGCGGCGGCGGCGGTGGCGGCGGCGGACGGGGCGGCGGTCGCCGCTGGTAGGAGACGTAGCTCAGGAGACACCGGTCAGGAGACGCTGGTATTCAGAACTTCGCCGACGAGCTGGTCGGGCGGCTGCGAGCTCTCGGGCACCCCCTGTGCGTGGGCCTTGATCCCCACCTCGGGCTCATCCCGGAGCTTTTTCGTTCCGGCTCGATGGCACCTCTCGATCCGCGGACGCCCGTCGCGGTCGAGTCTTTCCTCGCCGCGGTCGTCGATCGTCTCGGCGGCCGCGTGGCGATCGTCAAGCCGCAGATCGCCTTCTTCGAGCAGCTCGGCTGGCCGGGGCTGCGCCTGCTCGCCAGCGTGGTCGAGCGCTGCCGCGCCCGCGGCCTGCTGGTGTTGCTCGACGCCAAGCGCGGCGACGTCGGATCGACCGCGGCGGCCTATGCCGCGGCCTACCTCGCGCCAGGCGCGCCGCTGGCGGTCGACGCGCTGACCTTGAGCCCCTACCTCGGCCGCGACTCGCTCGCCCCCTTCGTGGACGCCGCCCGCCAGGGCGGGCGGGGCCTCTTCGTGCTCGTCAAGACGAGCAATCCGGGCTCCGGCGATTTCCAGGACCGCGGGATCGAGGGCGGCGGCCGGCTCTACGAGGAGGTGGCCGCGGCCCTGGGCGAGGCCGCGCAGACCCTGCGCGGACCGGCCACCGGCTTCTCATCCCTCGGCGCGGTGGTGGGCGCGACCTACCCCGAAGAGAGCCTGAGGGTGCGCGAGCGGCTGCCGGCCTCGCTCTTCCTGGTGCCGGGCTATGGCGCCCAGGGCGCCAGCGCCCGCGACGCCGTCGCCGGCTTCGTCGCCGGCCCGAACGGCCGGCGCGAGGGCGGCGTCGTCAGCTCCTCGCGCGCCGTCCTCTTCCCTTCCGCCGCCGCGCGCTACGACGCCGGGAGCTGGGAGCGGGCGATCGACGAGGCCGTCGAGCGCGCCGCCGGCGAGCTCGCCGAAGCGGTGTTGCGGGTGTAGGGGCGCACGGCGTGCGTCCTCCGGCGCGCCCGGTCGGGCGCGGGCGCACGCCGTGCGCCCCTACACCGAAAGCGCCCGGTCGGGCGCGGGCGCACGCCGTGCGCCCCTACACCGAAAGCGCCCGGTAGGGCGCGGGCGCACGCCGTGCGCCCCTACACCGTCGGACCTGTCCGACCCGTCCGACCTGTCCGACTCGTCCGACCCGCAGAGCAGGTATACTGAGGCAGATCCGTCTGCGCGATCGTTTCATCAGGGATCTGCGGAGGTGCCCATGAGAGAGAAAGACTGGCGCACGCTCCTCCACACCCTTCGGCAGGGCAACTGCATCCTCGTGCTGGGCCCCGAGATCCCCTGTCCGCGGCTCGACGAGACGCCCGCCGTGGGGCCCGACGGCAAGGCGGTGCCGTTCTTCCAGGAGGAGCCCACCCTGCCGGCGACGCTGGCGATGAGCCTCGCCGCCGAGGCCACGTTCACCCAGAGCCTCGACCCGCGCGACCTGGCCCAGGTCGCGGAGCTGTATTCGATGCAGTTCGGCCGCAACGACCTCGAGGCCGAGGTGGTGTCGTTCTACCGCCGCGCCCCGGCGAGCGCGGTCTACGCCGACCTGGCCAAGGTGCCGTTCAACCTCGTCATCTCCCTCGCCCACGACAGCGGGCTCGCCGACGCCCTGCGCCAGGAGGGCAAGGAGCCGGTCGCGGAGGTCTTCGACTTCCGGGGCGACCAGAAGGACATGGTCGGCCTCGGCCGCGGCGACGTGGGCACCGCCCGCTCGCCGCTCGTCTACTACTTGTACGGCCACGTCGACGTGCCGCGGTCGCTGGTCATCTCGGAGAGCGACACCCTCGATTTCCTGAGCGCGGTGATGGCCAAGAGCCCGGACCTGCCGGGCGACCTGCGCAGCCACCTGCGCGATCCCAACAAGAGCTTCCTGCTGCTCGGCTTCGGTCTGGCGCGTTGGTACCTGCGCATCCTCCTGCACCTGCTCAAGGTCAACAAGAAAGAGAGCCGCTCCTTCGCCTTCGAGCACATCGGCAACCCGGAGACCCCCTTCGTCAAGCAGACGATCCTCTTCCTGCGCAAGGGGCTCAAGGTCGAGAGCCACGACGTCGACGTGACCGCCTTCTGCGGCGAGCTGCGGCGGCGGGCGGAGGAAGCCGGCCTCGGCACCGAGATCGAGCACGCGCCGCGGCCGGCGGCGCCCCCCATGGGCCCCAAGGTCTTCATCTCCTACGCCAGCGAGGACGAGGCTCACGCCCGCAAGCTCTACGAGGCGCTCAAGGCCGACGGCTTCGACCCCTGGTACGACAAGGAGGGGCTGCGCGGCGGCGACCGCTGGGGCGACGTGATCCCCGACGCCCTCGAGCGCGTCGACTACGTGGTGGTGGTGCAGAGCCGGGCCCTCGGCGAGAAGACCTTCAGCTACGTCAACAAGGAGATCGACATGGCACTCCAGCGCCAGCAGCTCGCCCGCCGCGGCATCCGCTTCATCATCCCCGTGCGCGTCGACGACGGCCCGCTGCTCGACGACCTCAAGCACCTCCAGACCCTCGACCTGCGGGGCGCGGAGGGGACCCGTGAGCTGGCCAGCGTGATCACCCGCGACCAGCAGCGTCGCAAGAGGAGGGACTGAGCCATGGACGGTGCTCGGGAGTCCTACCGCTATCCCGGCTCGCGTCCCTTCCAGGACTCCGAGCTCGACCGCAAGCTGTTCTGGGGCCGGGCGCGCGAAGCCCACACCCTGCTCCACCTCACCCTGGCCGAGAAGCTGGTGGTCTTCTTCGCCAAGTCGGGGCTCGGCAAGTCGTCGCTATTGAATGCCGGCGTGCTCTCGTCGTTGCGCGAGCGCAACTACCTGCCCATGGTCGTGCGGGTCAACGACCCGGAGAGCGGTCCGCTCTGCACGGTCTTCAAGGACGTCGAGCAGACGTTCCACCGCGACGGCGTGGAGCTCGCCACGGTGCCCGGCGGCCGCCTCGAGACCCGCTTCGGCCTGCGGCTCGACGGTCCGCCGCCGGCCATGGGGGAGATCGCCGAGCGCTGCCACCGAAAACGCATCCCGCTCTGGCTCTTCTTCAAGGAGGTCGAGCTGTGGCACGGCGACGTGCTGCTCGAGCCGGTGCTCATCTTCGACCAGTTCGAGGAGCTCTTCACCCTGCAGACGCCCGAGGGGCGCGCCGAGCTCATCGACGAGCTCGCCTGCCTGGTCCGCGGCCGCCTGCCGCAGGAGGCGGTCGACGCCGCCGGCGCCGGCGGCGGCCCGGTCGACGACGCCGAGCTCCGGCCGCCGGCGCTCAAGGTGCTGCTGTCGCTGCGCGAGGACTGGCTGGGCTCGCTCGAGGAGCTGGCGCCGAAGATCCCGGGCATCCTCAGCAGCCGCTACCGCCTCGAGCCGCTGCGGAAAGACGCGGCGCGCGAGGCGATCGTGCGCCCGGCCGAGCTCGACGACCCGGAGCTCGGCGCCGCCGGCTTCCGCTACGAGCCGGAGGCGATCGACGCCATCCTCGACTACCTCTCGCGCCGCCGCGTGCGCGGCGAGATGGTGCCGTCGGACGAGATCGAGCCGAGCCAGCTCCAGATCGTCTGCCAGCACGTTGAAGAGGTCGTCCGGCGGCCGGGCCACGCTCCCGTCGTCACCCTCGCCGACCTCGGCGGGGGGCCGGAGCGCGTGTCCGTGGTGCTGGGCGCCGTGCTCGAGAAGTACTACGACGACCAGACCGCCAAGGCCGCCACCTGGTGGCGCCGCCGCGCCGTGCGCCGCCTCTGCGAGACCGGGCTGATCATCGACGGCCGCCGCGCCAGCGTCGACCGGGCGATCCTCCGGCAACGCTTCGGCGTCACCGCCGAGGAGCTCTCGCGGCTCACCGACGCCCACCTGCTGCGCGCCGTGCCCCGGCTCGACAGCGTGCAGTACGAGCTTGCCCACGACACGCTGGTCAGGCCCGTAATGGCGGCGCGCGACAAGCGCCGCCAGCACACCCGGACAGTCGCCGGCGCCGTGGCGGTCGTGGTCTCGCTGGCGCTGGCGCTCGCCAGCGTCCCGAAGTGGCGCGAGGCCGCCGAGAGCCGCGCCCAGAAGCGGCAGGAGTCGATCCTGGAGTCGCTGCACGCCGTCCCCGAGGCCGAGCGACTGGCCGACCCCCCGGCGTTCCTGATCCGCGCCCTCGATGACGTCGAGCGCGCCCGGCGCCTGTCGCCCGCCGGCAC
>Ga0256865_1000622_pt1 | contig 11879 bp, 16 predicted proteins | sample RVTome_14_FD_187337 | JGI IMG/M metagenome (GOLD analysis project Ga0256865, IMG submission 187337) | Soil microbial communities from uranium-contaminated site in the Upper Colorado River Basin, Wyoming, United States - RVT145D125 HiSeq ... | reverse complement strand
TAACCAAGTATTTTTTGAAACTTTTTTAAACTATTAATCATATGGTACTACACGTAAATTACAAAGGCGATAAGCTTCCTGTGAGATTTTCTTACAGGGCAATGAAAGGCTTCAAGAAGAAGCACGGCATTCCTTTTGAACAAATTGAGGAGAAACTGAAATCCGGCGAACTGGACATTGAAGTCTATGAGACTATTATGTATCAATGTCTTTTGTCCGGTCATCAGGGGGAAGAAAAAACATTGACTCTAACCGAACAAGACATGGAAGATGTTCTTGATGAATGTCTCAGTGAATTTATTGGTTTGATACCAAAATTCTTTCCAAAGCCAAATCAAGAAGGAGGTATTGAAAAAAAGCCGGATCAAACATAGATGAAATGACCCGGGCCTATGGAATAGCACTTTCAAGATTTCATTTGAAATGGGATGAGTTCTTAGACCTGACACCTTTGGAATTGTCATTAGCGTTAGAGGATGATAATCAGAAAGAAAAAATTGGATTGCAGGCTACGGAGGCGATAATAAAAAACATTTGTGAAACGATCCGAATGGAAACTTTCTATCTGAACAATAAGTTGACTAATCTTTTACAAGTCTGGGGAAGCAAACAGGCTAAAACAGTGTCAAAACCTGATCGTCTCATTGCATTTGTATGGGATAAGGAAAAGGAAAACCCTGCCGATACCTTGAAGAGCATGAAAGCCAAGATGCATTCTTTGGCTAAGATTCCTGAGATTGTAGAACAGATACGTGCCTCAAGGAAGCGTAAGGATATGCCCTTGTCGCCTCGGCAGCGGCGTAATAAAAAACGACGGTTAAATGGCGGTTAAAAACGTAGGTACACTTCAGGCGATGTTGATGCTTAACGATGCAGCCTTCATGGCAGGGTTGAGCAGGGCAAGCAACGCCATGACCACTACGGGGGCGCGCATGAAATCTATCGGGCGTGGGTTGAGCATGTCATTATCATTGCCGCTGGCAGCCGTGGGCGGCGTGGCCGTGAAAATGTCCATGGATTTCGAGGCTTCCATGTCCAAGATTATCGGACTTGTGGGAGTTGGTGAGCAGGAGGTTAACAGCATGCGTGAGGAAGTGCTAAAGCTTGCCGGAGAGACAGCACGTGCTCCACAAGAGCTTGCCGATGGGCTTTTCTTTGTTACCTCGGCAGGATTTAGGGGTGCTGAGGCAATGGAAATCCTTGAATCCTCGGCACGTGCTGCTGCCGCAGGGTTGGGAGCAACAAAGGACATTGCCGATCTGGTCACCTCGGCAGTGAATGCCTATGGATCGGAGAATCTGAATGCCGCACAGGCAACAGATACCTTGGTGGCAGCAGTGAGGGAAGGAAAGGTGGAAGCCGATCAGATGGCCAAATTCATGGGCATGGTATTACCCATCGCATCACAATTGGGAGTAACCTTCAACGAGGTGGGTGCCTCAATGGCAGCGATGTCACGTACGGGTACGAATGCTTCTACGGCAGTAGTTCAACTGCGACAAATACTGGCCTCTATACTAGACCCTACTAAGGAAGCCGAGGAAGCCTGGGAACAGATGGGCACCTCATCAAAAGAGATGCGTGACATACTCTCGGGAGGAGACGGGTTGATCAAAGTTCTTAGTTTTCTGGCAGAACAGACAAAAACTAACGAGCAAGCCTTCTCAGATGTATTACCCAACGTTCGTGCACTATCTGGGGCGTTGGATTTGATGGGCAAGAACTCTGCATCCAATGTGGAAATATTTGAGCGCATGAAGGACAATACCGGAGATTTAAACGCGGCCTTTGCGGCAGCAGCCACTACAGTAAAATTCAAATTCAATCAGGCGTTGTCGGATTTGAAGGTAGCTGGTATACAATTAGGGGATGCCTTGATGCCTCTGTTCATAGGGTTGGTGGATGGAATAAAAAAGGCCGCCAATTGGTTTACAAATTTGGACTTAGGAACCCGGAATCTTGTCATATCCGTAGGATTACTTGCCGCTGGCATAGGGCCCCTGTTAAGTGTGTTGGGGACTCTAGTAGGGGTAATTGGTGGGTTATTCACCCCATTAGGAGTAACACTTGTAGCCGTGGCTGCCTTAGGATTGGCGGCTATATACCTGGCCGATAATTGGGAGGCGGTTAAGGAGAGAATGAGTAAAATTGGATGGCTTGAAATACTTAACGCGGTGGTAGAAACAACTGTATCGTTGGTTACTTCGTTGGTGAAAAGTCTAAAGGAAACCTGGGAAGCTATTTCTAAAATGCCTAAGACTGCGAGTGCGGCATACCAGGAGCTTATAGATAGTACTAAGAATTGGAAAGAGGAGGTGGGGTTGGGAACTGATGAAATAAAAAAAGGGGAAGCCGAAGTAGATAAGTATGAAACTCAATTCAAAAGTCTTGGTGAAACGCTGAGTAGTGTTTTTTCTAAACTAAAAGGTTTTTTTAGTGGGATGCTGCCGGCCACAAGACAGGTTAGCGATGGGATAGAGAAGATCACAGATGCGTCTTATGAGTTGTTAATACCTCTAGGGATCACTAATAATTGGTTAGATGGCGTTAGAGAAAGAATGGCAGCCTTAATAGAACCTATACAAACTCTTACCGCCTCCACTAGATTATGGTCAGATGCATGGTATGATTTTAAAGAGCAAATTAAAGAAACTAATTTTTTAGTCGGTGTTGCCCAGCAGGCTTTCAATGCATTGGGGGCAGTCATTGTAGGGGAGACACGCAGTGGGGCAAGGGCTTTTGGAGATATGGTGGCAGGTATTCTTCGGTACATCCAAACGCTGATTATAGGATATTTGGTTCAAGCTATCCTTGGACTTACCACTAGGGAGGTCACTGAAAAAGGATGGTATTATGGCCTCATAAGTGCTGCTGTCGGCATTGGTGCTATAACGGCGTTGTGGGCTAAGTGGTCATCAAAGATGCCCAGTGCCCGGGGTGGGACATTCACAACGCAGCCAGGGGTGTTTCAACTCCATAAAGATGAGCTGGTAAGTCTGCCGGCAGGTGCCGGGGTAATGAGCCAACGATCGTCTCGAAACGTGATGAGTGGTATGGGAGGAGCAGGAGGCACTATAAGATTATCTATGAGGGAATTAATATTTGAAATGGATAGGGAAAGAGAACGTTTAGGAATATAAAAAAATGGCATTCGCGGTTAAATATCGAATGGATTGGACTCCTCTTCGTAGCACCCTTACGAATAGGGTAGATATTGAACGGGATGGTTACGGGGGTAGTATTATTGAGCTGGGACACACAGAAAATTCATTCGATCAGACCTATTCAGAAGGAAAATGGATTTCCCAGAGCGAAGCCTACATATCATTCCATGTAGAAGATTCGGATACCAGTTCTTATGATGATGATTTTTTCGATACTGTCTATAAAGAAATAAAAATCAAACATTATATTGATGGGAATTTAGAGTTTGTTGGTTGGTTAAAGCCAGAAAACACCTTCCGGGAATTTTCCAGACCCCATGTGATATATAAGATTTCCGCAAGTGATGGATTGTCGGAATTGAAAAGTATCAAGTATGAAGGTTTTGAAACTATAGGAAGACAGACCCCTTTACAGATTATTAAGAACGCCCTTGATTTTAGTGGCATTGATGATCTTGATTTCTTCATACAATGCAGCCTAAGGGAGGTGAATTTTATGGCTGCGGGGGAACAATTATTCACTTCCGTATTTCAAAGTAACCGGGCTTTCTATCATTCAAGTAACAACCAACAAGTCGCGAAAAGTTGTTACGAGGTTATAGAAGCATGTGTTAAGTCGTACTACTGCTCCTTTAAACAGGTGCGTGGGTTTTGGAAAATAACAAATGGGCAGGAGTTCAATTCTCAATCAGATGTATTTGATTACGATACTCTTGATCCTATAACTGGTCAAACCGACGTTAGCTATGATCGGAGTGTGGACATTGGAGATTTCCATACCCCATCAAGAGGGCCCTTTCAAGTATCTGCAAAGTCACCTTTGAAATTTCTTAAAACTACGTTTAAGAACTTGAATATAGGTATTAATAACGTCGTAAATAATAGTGATTTTGAAGATGGAGGCACTCCTCCGGTTAATTGGATAAATGGGGGGTGGAACGTTTTTGAGACCTTTGATGATGCGGGAAATAACGTAGGTAAGGTTCAACACTCTTCTGCTGGTTTTTCAGATGCTAAATATATTGAGTCAGATCCATTTACTTTAAGCGAAACAAACTTCACCCAAAAATTAGTTGTTTCTTATCGCGTGAGATTGGTTTCGGCATCAAGTACTTCCCCCGTTGCTTGGTTTCAGCGTCCCAAATTTTATTCGGCCATTGTGTATCCTTCTGGACTGGAGATTCGCGGGCTGCCTCAACATTTCCCTCCCACTTCTTCCTCTGGCTGGTTTCAAGTAGAACAGCGATTTAATATATATAATGAAGACGGTCAATATTCTCTGAGGCTTTATATTGAGCCAGATGATGAGTTGACCGAACTTACTGTATATTGGGATGATACGGAGATCCTTCAACAGGAAATTATCAATGAATCTTCTGATGTGCTTCATGTTGCTACGGCTAACATTAGCGCGTATAGAGAAGTTGAAGAAGTTATTCAATTTGCGGATACTGGAAACACGTTGGATCTTGGCTCCATAACCGACAGAGCCGAAGGGACAGGTATTACTCTCAGTTCGGAGTGGGCTAGGTTTGGGGTGACTGAGGAGTTGTCCTTAATCCGACTGTTCTTTCAACAGTACATGAATGATTTGCGGGGGTATCAAAGACAGTTAGCTATATCTGTGATTGATCCAGATGACGAGATTGACAGAAGCTCCATTATTATTTTAGATTCTAAAACCTATGAGTTTCTGGATTTTCGTAAAAACTTTTTCACGAATGGCGTCTCCGGAACAATTATAGAGGTTAATAATACTAGTGATGTTAGTTTTGATTATTCAGTCATCCCTCTACTTTCCAATCAGGAGACTTCTGAGGAAACACCCCCTCCTACTGGGACGGAACCTTCCCAGCAAAGTTATGTAGTTAATGTTGGCAGTAGTGAAAATAAGGTGGCTGTCTTTGATGCGGTTGGCAACATCAAGGGGTATTCTGGTTTTTCTTTTGAACCTATCACGGGCTTGTTAAGTGTGCCTAGTGTTCTTTTAACCGAAGTCCCGGCCAACGCAGAGGTTGATAGTGTCGGATCTCCTACTATCTTATTAAGGGATAGTGCCGGGCTGATAACAAAATTGGGAATAGGGACGGGGTTGTCTATATCTGGCACGGATTTGATTTCTACCGGAGCCGGAGCCACCCAGTTGTCCGACCTTTCAGATGTGACCTCTGCCGGGGCAACTAATCGTTTTGTGCTCGTAGCCGATGGGGCTGCTTATGTAGGTAGGGCTTTGGTAGAAGCGGACATAAGTGATTTAGGAACATACGGGGATGTGTTTAAAACTGGCACTCCAGCAGATAATCAGGTGGCTGTTTGGACTAATTCTAATACAATAGAGGGGACTTCAGGTTTGAAATTCACCGGGGATAAATTAATAATAGATAGCGGGGGCAATTCAGAATTAAGGTTTGAGCAATCTTCTCTTTATAGAGGAGCGCTGCTTTTTAATACGACTGACAATACTATTAACGTATTCACGAACACTTCCAACTCTTACCCGCGACTAATCATTGGTGGCACCGGCAGCTCCATCGGAGCTATCCTGGGGTTAAATTCAGAACTTGCTACGGGTAATCCTTTTATTTATTGGAGCCAACAAGGCACGCGGCGTTCTTACATGCAGCACCACGATAGTGTAGATATGTTAAGACTGGCGTCTGAGTACGGGGGTATGGAGTTTTATACCGGTACAGGGGGTACGGAAACTCTGAAAATGTCTATTAGCAGTGGGGGAGTTATATCTATACTAACAGCACCGACCACGGATAACACAGAAACCAATTTCCTGGTTCGCCAGTCTAATGGAGAGATACAACAGAGAACTTTTGCTTCATTGAATACCGGATATGTGACTTTAGACACTGCTCAAACCATTACGGGGGATAAGATTTTTAGTGGGAATTTTTTGGTTGGAGGTGTAGGAGGATCGTCCGTTAATACCATTAGTTTTATTGGAGAGACGGCCGACTCTATGATAATAATTTTTGGTAGCTGGGGTGGTCAGGCAACGACGGATAATGTATTATTTTTTGCAACTGGAGATCTTTCTGATATTAAACACGATGATGTTAGGAATGCTCTTGTTCTCGGTGTAAGTTCCGTTTCCGGATCTATTATATTTGCTGATGCAGCGGCACCCGATATAGGGAATGATAGATTTACTTTTGTTGTCGATGGGGCCTCAGCTGGAAAAGCTACGGCCGTAGACTGGATTGCTACTTCCGACAAGAAAATAAAAACAGCGATAGAACCACTCGAAAATGTTTTTGATAAGGTTATTCAACTTGGAAATTTAACGAGTCGGTATCAGTTGAAAGAGACAGGGGAGCATGCTATCGGATTCATCGCCCAAGACGTACAGTCAATATTTCCGGAGTTTGTAACGGAAAGCAAAACTGGATTGCTCGGATTAAATTATGCCAAGATGGTAACGCCCCTATATCAGGCAGTTGGAATGCTTGACTTAAAAATAGAAACCGTGGAACAAAAACTTAGAAAGAAAATAAAAGAATTAGAACTTAAACTTAATAAAATATGCCATTAACAACAGGAACTTTATTTTTGAATAATCCAGCCACGGCAGGAACTAGTTCTATTGCTCACGAACTGGATTCTGGACATACTGGCAGTCAAAGTTTAGTCGATGCTGTGGTAGGGGCTAACGTTCAAACTTCTGGAGCATTTGGAACTTTACCAAAAGGAATGCGGGATTTTGCTGGATATGATAACCCAACAGACTGAAATGAGACTCTTTATATTTGTTAGTATTGTTATTTTTACAGGATGCTCTTATATTCAATACCCTGCAATTAGAACTCATTCCGTTATCACAAAAGAGGGGCAGGGGATATTAACTGTTAGATATGATTCAATAATTTTTAATTACCAACCTAGTTTTTTTGAAGATTCTATTAGAGTGCTTCGTTTTTCAGTACAAAGAATAAATATGGGCTTTACAATTCTTCATGGTAAATGGGAGGAATATATTTTGGATAACGGAGGGTTGCTAACTTATTATTATTCCGGTATTATCTTTTTGGATTCCGGAGGGCAGCGAGTTTGGATGCGTCCACATAGACTACCGGATGTCGAAACATGGAAATTTCTAAATAATTTTTAAACCATAAAATAGCTAATCATGCAAAAAACAGTAAATCTAAATTTCAACATGGGTCTCTATAACGAGGCTGGGGAGCTGATAAAAGATGGGGAGACCGGCGCCCGGGTATTAGCAAGGGCACTATTGCAATCCGTGGGAGCCGACGAGTCAGAGGTTCTGAAATATTTCTCATGGTCTCAACAATTAATGAAAGATGGTGTATTAACATTGGATGAGGCCGACTCACGTAAGTTGCATAAATTCGTAGCCGAAAATAAAAATATGTACATTATTGCAAAAGGCCCTTTGCTTACGGAAATTAATAAAGCTAAATTCGAGTAATCATGGCTTCAATAACTCTCAAACAAGGTGACACAATCAGCAGGACACTGACTATTAAGGACAGTTCCGGTAATGTTATAGACATAACGGGGGGCACGGTAAAATTTCGCATTGTCCGCAATCTTGACGATGCCAAAGCCGATGCTATTTTTGCTGATGATGATTTGACCATCAGCGATGGTGCCGGCGGTCAGGCCACGCTTGCGGTAGCAAGTTCAGTGAGCACCTTGTGGCCCGTAGGTAGTTTTTTTTGGCAGGTAGAGTATATCGATGATGCCAGCAATCCTGGTTTTAGCCATAATGACTATGGTATTTGTTTGATAACAAAATCTATTTATTCCAATGGCTAACGATATTGAAGTTATATTTAGCGGTCAGGAAGCAATCGATGTTACAGTTGATTTATCTACAATTTCCGGATCATTACGAATTTTCAACTCTGATGAAAGTTTCGACCAGACTATCACCGAAGATACTGAGCTTTCAGACATTGTTGTAGGTGATTCACTTACCAGTCCCTCTAATATTAATGTGGCTGTGGACACATTCGCTAAACTGGTGGATGTGGCAGGAGGTATAGGGTATAACTACCCTTTGTTTTCAGGACAAGAACAGATATACAGAACCTGGGATGACAAGTACGTGGAGGATAATGTATTTACAGCAGCGGTAAGACTGGCTAACGGGCTAAAACCCAGGAACTGGCTTGCAGCGGGGAGCTTTGATACGCTAATTAATAACAATGCTTTCGGAAATACGTTAAGGTTTACCGATTCCGTTGGCGCTCAGAACGCGGACGGAACAGGGGGAAGCATTGTCGATTATGCTATTGACCATCTGACGGGGCTTGGTTATTATTTAGTGTTCACTGGAAGTGGAAATGATTGGAATGCCAGAATAGATGGGGGGCCGCTACTGTCTGTGGGAGGGTTTAGCGATTTTTTCTTACCTTCCATGCCTCAAATAGTATCTATCAGCAGATTAGATTCTACGCTAACCAACACCAGTTTAACGTATTGGCCGTTTACAAAAAATGGTAATCCAGCTCAGACGTTTTGGATTAGTTCTACTACTTTAAGAAGTAATTCGGCTAGTGGGCTATCGCTTGTAAATCTCAACGGAGTATTTAGTTCGGTGGCAAAAAGTTTAACTACAGCTAAAAATTTTTATTGCAGAAAACATTATTGATTATGGAAAGAGAAAAAACAACAACTACGGATTTGAGTTTGATAGCACCCGACTTGGTGCAGACAACGGTTTCACGACTAGAGTTTGAGGTGGGCGAAGTGCTTGCGGAGTTCAAATTTCGGATTAATGGTTCAGTTCATTCCAGACACATTCCGGTAACTGACCCTGCAATTTTGGATCAGATAAAAGCATTCGTGTACGGGCGCGCGGAACTGGAAGGACATAAGGAAACTATAAGATGACCGAACTTGGAATTATATTATTAAGTTTAACGGCTCTTGGAATAATTTCAGGAGTGGCGAAAATAATTTTAAATGTTGTGAAAAATGGCAAAGAAAACAGACGAGAGCGCACAGGAAAAGAGGGAGTGCCTTCAAAAGATGTTGGAAGGATTAAGTAACTACCAGATTTTAAGGGGTGGTTATTTCCCATTCACTTTCGAGGGTGATGCGTATTACTACTATGTAGGACAGGGTAACCCTCCCGATCCGCCACCGCCTCCTCCTCCAGGGGGAGATCAATGAAGCGGAACCTGTTATATAGTTCGCTAATCCTTACGCTTGCCCTGCCGCTTCTTTGGAAGTTAGTACCGCAAACGCAAGGGCAATGGCATCCATTTTCAGACGTTATATACCGGGCTGACTGGTATTGGACATTATTTTATTTGTATGTTAAACCCGTACTCTATTTGGTAGCTTGTCTAAATTATAAGAAAGAGAGGATCGTAAAGGTCTATTTGGTCTATGAAATTATTTTGTTTATGGATTTTTTGCTAACTTATTCGCAGAGTGAATTTAGGGTTATAGTAGGTATACTACTGGGCATATATACTTTCTACGAATGGGCGCAAAGGAGGACATAGCAGAGCTTAAAAAACGTGTTGATGTTTTAGAACGGAAACAAGAAAAAGATGATGAAAAATTCATTTCACTGCACAGGAAATATGACCGGGCGGTGGATTTATTGAACAGTTTAAACACTTTTGGTAAATGGGCAATAGGAATAATAATAGCATTGTACACAACAATGAAGGTACTGACAAACTTAGACCTTTGACGGTTAACTTTATAATTATTGCGTTAACGGTTGTTGTGTTATTACTTTTAGCATTTGCATAATGTGGGAAGAAATTATTAACGCTGCGTGGGTGAAGCTGGGACTATTTGGACTAGTCCTTGTTGGGTTGGTACGGCTGGTTATTGTGATGGACAAAAGATATAACCGCAGGGTGAAAGAGCATAAGGAGGAAAGATTAGAATGGATGGCTGAGATTGGCCGGCAACACAAGGAAACAATTGAAGTGCAAAAGGAAACTAATAATACCATAAACAATTTTGCACAAGCTGTATACGAAATGAAAGGGATGCTGAAAAGATGAAGTGGATAATACCGATAGCGGTAGGACTGATGACCATTGACGTGGTTCTATATATCTTAATTGTCCGGGCTTGGATTAAGGCTAAGGCAGGTGGTTACTTTAGGATAGCATTAGTTACTTTTTTCAGTTCGTGCATACTGTTATTTATTTTGCCGTTAATCAGAGTTGCCGGCATTGATGTACCGATGTTTACGTTAAGGATGGCCAGCCTTGTAGTACATACCCTGGCACTGGCATTTTTGTATTTTCAGATTTATAAATTAAGAAAATGATGGAAACACTCTTGCATTTCGGAATGGTAGTATGGGGCTGGCTGGGGTATAACGTGTACCAAATAGCCAGAAACCAAAAGCGCATAGATCTGAACCGGGACGGCTGGATAAGCTGGGACGAACTTAACTTATACTACCGCAAGCAGTTCTGGCAGCTGCTGTTTACGGCCATGTTTATCGTGGTGGGTACTTTTACTGCTGATGATGTGTGGTATTATGCGATGCAGCTTGCCGGCAAAGACTGGAAATTTACCTCGGCGGTTTACTGGATCATGGGCGCCGGGGTTCCTATACTTCAATATTTGATCAGGAAAAAATGAACGTCCACTATCTGTATTGCACCTGCGGGCGGGTGGTGGTAAGGATAGAATACTTCGAGCGGTTCAGGTTCCCAAAACTTATTAGCAAGTGCGGAATTTGCCTAAAAACATACAATTAGTTCAATTTGTTATCAATATAGTCTTGTCCTAAAGACTGAAATATTAGAATAACAACATAATTCAATCAAAAGTACAATTCAATAGAGGGTATTAGAAGTAGTCCAGGTATGAGATCGTGGCTTAGAGAGGCTTAAAACGAGCCGTTTTTACAAAAAAAGACGGGAAAAATTGTAAATAATGGTTGTAAATTACAATATCGTTTTGTAATTTTATATCATGAAAACCACAACAATTAACACCCAGGCGGAGTTAGATTCTCTGCTTGACGAATCTGGAAACTTGATAGTAGATGGTGACCTGGTAGCCACCATTAGCATTTCAGTGCCCGGTTCCATCGAGAGCGGAGGTTACATTAAGAGCAGAAGTTTCATCGAGAGCGGAGGTTTCATCGAGAGCAGAAATTTCATCGAGAGCGGAGATTACATTAAGAGCGGAAGTTTCATCGAGAGCGGAGATTACATCGAGAGCAGAAATTTCATCGAGAGCGGAGGTTACATCGAGAGCAGAAATTCCATCGAGAGCGGAGATTCCATTAAGAGCGGAGATTACATTAAGAGCGGAAGTTTCATCGAGAGCGGAGATTACATCGAGAGCGGAGATTCCATCGAGAGCGGAGATTACATTAAGAGCGGAAGTTTCATCGAGAGCGGAGGTTACATTAAGAGCGGAGATTCCATCGAGAGCGGAGATTACATTAAGAGCGGAAGTTTCATCGAGAGCGGAGATTACATCGAGAGCGGAGATTACATCGAGAGCGGAGATTCCATCGAGAGCGGAAGTTTCATCGAGAGCGGAGGTTACATCGAGAGCAGAAATTTCATCGAGAGCGGAGGTTACATTAAGAGCGGAGATTCCATCGAGAGCGGAGGTTACATTAAGAGCAGAAGTTCCATCGAGGCCGGATATATTTTGTCTTTAATTTTTTCGGTAACATGCGAAAAAATGATAACTTCCAGAATGCCTTTTTCCCGTAATTATTATTCACAAATGCCCGGA
>Ga0256865_1000619_pt1 | contig 11894 bp, 14 predicted proteins | sample RVTome_14_FD_187337 | JGI IMG/M metagenome (GOLD analysis project Ga0256865, IMG submission 187337) | Soil microbial communities from uranium-contaminated site in the Upper Colorado River Basin, Wyoming, United States - RVT145D125 HiSeq ... | reverse complement strand
GAGCCTGAAGCTCGGCATCGCGGCCGGCATCGGGTTTTTCCTAGCGCTCATCGCGCTTCAGAATGCCGGCGTCGTCGCCGACGATCCGGCCACCCTCGTCACCCTCGGCGATCTCTCCAAGCCGCAAGCTTGGCTCGCCGCGGCAGGGTTCCTGCTCATCGCGGCACTCGCCGTGCGCAAGATGCCGGGTGCCATCATCATCGGCGTGCTCGCCGTCACGGTGGCCGCAGTGGCGCTCGGACTCGAGCCCTGGCACGGGGTCTTCGCCGCCCCGCCTTCGCTCGCGCCGACCTTCCTCAAGATGGATCTCCCCAATGCCTTGCAACTCGGGCTCGTCGCCATCGTGCTCACGCTCCTCCTGGTGACTATCCTCGACACGGCGGGGACTCTCATTGGCGTGGCGCGCCAGGCGGGGTTCCTCGACAAACAAGGGCGCTTGCCGCGGCTTCGCCAGGCACTTCTCGCCGACTCGGGCGCGGCCGCATTTCGGCGCCGCGCTCGGCACCTCGACCACCACGGCCTATATCGAGAGCGCAGCAGGGGTCGAGGAAGGAGGCCGCACCGGGCTTACCGCCATCTTCGTGGCGGCGTTCTTCCTGCTTGCTCTGTTCCTTGCGCCGCTGGCGCAGACCGTGCCGCTTTACGCGACGGCGCCGGCGCTCCTCTTCGTCGCCTTCCTCATGGCCGCGAGTCTCGGCGCGCTCAGCTGGGACGATCCGACCGATTACATCCCGGCGCTGATCATCGTGCTGATGATGCCTTTGAGCTACTCGATCGCCACGGGGATCGGGCTCGGCTTCATCGCCTATGTGGCGCTGAAAGCGCTTGCCGGGCGCTTCAGCGAGATCAATGCCGCGGTTACCGTCATTGCCACGGCCTTCCTGCTCAAGCTGATCTTCGCCTGATTGCACCCAGGAGTGCTAACTCAACTGTCGTCGACGTCCCATCATGACTGGTGAGGAGCATCAAAATGCAGACCTACATTTTGCTCGTTAACTTCACAGATCAGGGCATGCGCAAGATCAAGGACACGATCGGCCGGGCCGATGCCTTCAAAGAGATGGCCAAGAAGAGCGGCGCAACCATCAAAGTACTGTGCTGGACGATTGGTCGTTACGATGTCATTGCGGTGTTCGAAGCGCCTGACGATGAGAGCGCCACCGCGCTCGCCTTCAGTGCCTCCTCGCTCGGCAATGTTCGGTCGGAGATCCTGCGCGCCTTCTCCTTCGAGGAAATGAGCGGGATCCTGGCCAAGATGGTTTGAGGCCGTGCAGGCCCCCGTTAATGTGACGCGCATCTCGCCCTTGTCGCGGGGGCCGCCGCTCGCTATTAGAGCCAAGCTTTGCAGTCTCAAGTGAAGAGCATGGATACCGACGTCTCCCAGGAACCGCCGCGGCACGGCGGCAACATAGTCACTATTTTCATCACCTCGCTCAGCGCGGCCATCGTGGTCGCCGGCGGGTTCGGCATCGTGTTCCAGGCCGGCGTCCTCGCGGCCGCCGCGCGGTTGGGCCTTGGATCAACGTTCGTTTGGATGGGCAGCGCCGTCAATGCCGCGCTGACCCTCTGGCTTGCGCTGTGGACCTTCGCCCGTTCCTGGCATGTGGAACGGCGGCTGAAGGCCGGCCTCGAAGTGGACGAGCCCAAGCTCTCGATCCTGGCCAATTTCCGCGGTTCTTGAACGAAATCCGCGCTGCAACAGGGCGCGGGGCAGCCGGGCGATTCTCCGCATGCGGCCACGCCCAAAAGTCCTTATGCTCTAGGCAAAGCAACGAACTCTGGGGGACTCGGTAATGTCGATTTGGGGCAAGCTCGCAGGTGCCGCCGCGGGGCTGGCGATCGGGGGCCCGATCGGTGCCCTGCTCGGCGGCGTGGCGGGGCACTACGTCATCGACCGCGACAAGGAGGAGGACGGCCCGGCGGAGAACCAAGTGGCCTTCACCGTGGGCGTCATCGCGCTCGGCGCCAAGATGGCCAAGGCCGACGGCGTCGTCACCATGGACGAGGTCAACGCCTTCAAGGAAGTGTTCAAGGTGCCCGATGGCGAGATGAAGAACGTCGCCCGTGTGTTCAATCTCGCCAAGCAGGACGTGGCCGGCTACGAGGCCTACGCGGAGCAGCTCGCCACCATGTTCAAAGGCAACCGCAAGCTGCTCGAGGATGTGCTGGAGGGCCTGTTCCATATCGCCAAGGCTGACGACGCGCTGCACCCGGGCGAGGAGAAATTCCTGGCCGGCGTTGCCAAGCGCTTCGGCCTCACCGACACCGAGTTCGCTTACATCAAGGCGCGTCACGTCACCGCCGCCAAGCGCAATCCCTACGACGTGCTCGGCGTGAAGCCTTCGGTCAGTAATGATGAGCTCAAGAGCCACTACCGCCGCCTCGTCGCCGAGAATCATCCCGACAAGCTGATGGCGCGTGGCGTGCCGAAGGAATTCGTCACCATCGCCACAGAGAAGGTCGCCACCATCAACGAGGCGTACGACCAGATCGCCAGAGAGCGCGGGATGTAGCGCTTGCGACTGCCGTTAATGTCATTCCCGCGTAAGCGGGAATCCAGTAACCACCGTCCTGGATTATTTGCTGGAGCCGGGGCTACTGGATTGCCCGGTCAAGCCGGGCAATGACAACGCAGAAAAAATGACCGCCGCCCCTGACAGTCCGCTGGCCACTCTGTGGTGCCCTTCGCCTAACGTGGAGGCGCGCGTTGGCGGCCGCGTCCCCGACATGCTCATTTTGCATTATACCGGCATGGAGTCGGCGGAGGCCGCGCTCGACTGGCTGACGCGGCAAGAGTCGGAGGTCTCGTGCCATTACCTCGTCGACGAGGAGGGGCGCATCGCGCAGCTCGTCCTCGAGTCCGAACGCGCCTGGCATGCCGGCCAGAGCCGGTGGGCGGGCGAGACCGATCTCAATTCCTGCTCGATCGGCATCGAGATCCACAATCCCGGCCACGATTTCGACTACCCGGATTTTCCCGAGGCGCAGATGCGGGCCGTCGAGGCGCTGTGTCTCGATATTCTAAGCCGCCATACCATCCCGCCCGACCGCGTACTCGCCCATTCCGACGTGGCGCCGGGCAGGAAGCGCGATCCTGGCGAGAAGTTCGACTGGGAGCGTCTTGCGCGCGCGGGCATCGGACTTTGGGTCCCGCCCGCCCCGCTCGAGGGTGACGCGGGCCTCGGCCCGGGCGACGAAGGCGAAACCGTCGCCGCGCTGCAACGCGCGCTTCTGGAATTCGGCTACGGCGTCGAGGTTACCTCCACCTACGGCACAGGCCTGGAGAAGGTGGTCGAAGCCTTCCAGCGCCACTTCCGAACCGCCCGCATCGACGGCCGCGCCGATCAATCGACGCGCGAGACGCTGGCGCGTCTGCTCGCGGCGCGCGACGGCACGCCGACCGCCTAATGTCGATACTTATGACCTTTACGAGCTGCGCTTAGTCTGCATCGCGCGCCTCAGTGCGCATGGTCGTGCTCGCTTTGCGCCGCTTCCCCGCCACCGACCGGATGCTCGCCCCTGGCCATCATGACGTGATGCCTCTGATGATGCGACCCCTGGACCATGATGCCCATAAAGCCGAGCGCCTTGAGCTTCGTTACTTGAGCAGGGTCGTCGCTGATAACCACAAGCTTCACGCCGCTCGGCAGGTCTTCGGTCGTGGCGTTCCAGCCCAACGCGCTGAGCTCATGGGCATGAGCCGGAACCATTCGCTTTACGGCGTCGGCCGTGCGGCCCTCGCCGGTGACCGTGATCTCCACGCCGTTGTCGAGCGCCGTCTCGTCGGCCACCGCATGCAGCGTCACTTCATTCATGTCGATCAGGTGCTCGCGCAACGCAGCGATATTGACCTTCGACCAGTCGGTCTTCGGATCGGCTTCGAGGATTTGCACGATCTCCTGGATCGTACCGAAGGCATCCTGTCCTGGCAGCGTGGGCACACTCGATGATTGAGCCTGCTCGCCCATCATCCCCTGCCTCTCGTGCATGTCGTGCCCCCGCATCATGGGGCAGTCATCGGTTCCTGCTGTTTCCTGTTGCGGCGACATCATCTGACCCATTGAGCCATGGTCCCGATGCCCCGGCGTTTCGGCGAAAGCGCATGCGGTCGCCATCAGCATCGCTATGCCCGCAAGCCCTAAAGACCTTGCAAACATGATCAACCTCCTTGGTGGTTCTTTGGCCGCAAATAGGCCGGGGAAGCCGCGCCCGCCATGATCCTAATCAAGCGCCGGAAACGAAACGGCCGTCCCCTTTGTCGAGGGGACGCCGTTGAAAGCGCTTCACCAGAGCTTGGTGCCAAGCTTAGTTCGTGACCTCGAAATCCATGCCCTCGAAGGTGTAGCGCGGCACTTGCGTCCAGATGCCGTCCTCCTGCACCGGGACCTTGTGCATCTTGACGTTGGTGACCTGGAGCTTGCCGGTCTTGTCGTCCAGCCAGAAGTCGATGTCGTAATATTCGTCCTTGCTGCCGGGCTTGCGGAAGTCGGTGCAGGCGAAATACTGGCCATCCTTCTTCAGGTGCCGGATCGGCTGGTGCATCTCGATGAATTCGAGCGGGACAGTCTCGCCCGTCTTGTCGTCCTTGACGGCCAAATTGCCCTTCTCGTCCTTGTGGGTGGCGATGTAGTTGTGGATCGCGCTCATCACGTGCCAGCCGCGGACGACCTCGGCGTCACCAGGATGCTCCGACACCGGCAGCCACCACCACGCCACGGGAAGCCGGCTCACCATCATCCAGCCGTCGCCGTCGCGCTTCGGACCCTTCTGCACCCTGATATCCATCAGCGTGAGCTTGTCGCCTTCGGGCTTGAACCAGAAGTCGAGGGCGTATTGCTTCTTGGGCTCGCTTTGATCGTGGAAGATGGTGTTGGCGAACCAGCCGTAACCTTCCATGCCGCGCACGCCCTTGACCTGCTCGAAGACGAGGTTGAGGTCGGTGTCGAGCTTGGCATCGCGGTACACGAAGGCGCCGTCCTTGGACCGTTCGGCGATCACCTCATCGACCCGCTTTTTGAGGTCCTCCTCGGTGAAGTCCTTGGCGCCCATGGCGGCGGCGGCTTTTTTGGACGACACGAAGTCCTGCGCCTTCTTGAGGTTGCCGGCCGGGTCCTTGAGGAAGGCCTCCTTGGAGGACTCGGAGGAGAAGCAATAGACGTGTCCGTCCGCGTCGGTCCAATTCACCGAGCAGTCGGTTTTGACGTTCTGGCCTGAGGCCAGCCCCATGGCGCATTGATCGTCGAACTCGCCCTTGACGGGGGCAGCCGTCATCGCCTGGCCATCTTCCGCCGCGGCAGCAGGGAGTGCGGTGCCAAGGCACAAAGCCGCCGCTATCGCCGCGGCGCGTGCCAATTTTTTAATGTCTATCATCGTCTTGATTTCCTTGGACGTTTGGGGGTTTTCTAGTTCTGCTCGCTGTTTACGCTGGGCGCAAGCGCTTGTCTGTAACCCAAGTCACTCAAACCCAAGTCACCCAGGTCAGACCTGCGCACCATGTCAGGTCGCCTCGTCCCCGCCATAGCCCGCCAGCGCCGAACGGTTCCTGACCTCGATCGAGCCGCGCGAGGCGTGCACCCAGCCCATGCGCTCCCATTCGGCGAGATAGCGGCTGATCACCTCGCGCACGCTGCCGAGATCGAGCGCAAGCTGCTGATGGGTCTTCGCCACCACGCCTTGCTCGTCGGCTTCGGCCAAGAGCCGCCGGGCGAGCCGCAAGTCGAGGCTGGCGAACGCCACTTCGTCCACGAGCATGATGAGGCTCGACAACAGGTCCCCATAATTGTCGAGGACGAATTTGCGGAAGCGCGGGGAGGCGCCCATGAGCCGATGGAACGCCCTCGCCGGCAGCGCGGCAAGGAGCACGTCGGTCTCGGCCGTACTCTCTGCCGGGAAGGCGCTTCCGGCCATCAGGCAGGAGGTGGTGAGCACGCAGGTCTCCCCGGGACCGACCTGGTAGAGCAGGATTTCGCGCCCGGATTCCGAGGTCTTGAACACGCGCGTCTGCCCTTCGATGCACATGACATAGGCCTGGCAATCCTGCCCCTGGCGGTAGGCAATGTCGCCGCCGCGCAAGCGGTTGAATTTTGTACTGCCGAGGAGATCACCGCGGTGCTCCTCCTCGAGCTCCATCAATTCGGGGAACGACGCGAGCCAGCGCGAGATCAAATCCTGGTTGGGCATTGGCGGTACATGCTTGGTCATTGGCGGCACGATTGTCGGTCAACATTGCCGGCCCTGCTGCGCCGGGGATTGCGACGGCCCAAAAGCCTTGGGGAGGGACCCGGACGCGGCCGGTTCATGCCTAGAATATGGGAACTGGTGGCGCGGGAGCTATCAAAATGCCGTTACGAGCCGGCAACCTTATCCGCTGTAACAGCCCCGTAACGGCTTGACGCATTACGGGCAAAACCCCTTATTACCCTTGTCAGCAGGCCGGATGGCCGCTTCGTCGCCAGTTTCGCGTAGCACGGCGGAGAGGAAAGTCCGGGCTCCATGGAAGCACGGTGCCGGATAACCTCCGGCGGGGGCAACCCCAGGGACAGTGCCACAGAAAGTAAACCGCCCCGCCAGCAAATTGGCCGGGGTAAGGGTGAAAGGGTGCGGTAAGAGCGCACCGCGTCCTTGGTAACAAGGACGGCACGGCAAACCCCACCGGGAGCAAGACCGAATAGGGGCGGCGTGGAGCGGGAGACCGCTTCAGTCTGCTTTCAGATGAGCCGCCCGGGTTGGTTGCATGAGGTGCGCCGCAAGACGCGCCCAAGATGAATGGCCATCGCCCCTCACGGGGTACAGAACCCGGCTTACAGGCTTGGTGACATGATACGGCCGGCGCGTGGGTGACCCCCGCGCGCCGGCCTCCAATTTTCTGAGCCGCGAAGACTACTCCGCCGCCTCGACGCCTTGCGGCATCTTCTGCTGCTGGGCGGTCTCCGATGCCTTGGCGCGGGTCATATGCGCAAGCTCGCGCCTGACGCCCGCCTCATAGTCCGGATGCACCTTCTTGAAATGCACAAGCTGCCGCTCGGCGATTTCGTGCGGGATGCCCCACATGGCTTCCGCCACGTTGAGGAAGAGGCGCTGCTTCTGTCCCGCGTCGAACAGATTGAACAGCGCGGTCACCTGTCGATAGTCGTCGTTGCCGTCGCGGTGATTGTAGCGCGCCGCATCGCCTGAGATGCCAAGCGGCGGCTCGGCGAAGCGTTCGTCCTGGACCGCGCCGCCGAAGGAGTTCGGCTCGTAGAAGGCGTCGACATTACCGGTCTTCGGCGGGAAGAACCGCATCGGTCCGTCCTTGTGATAGTGATGCACCGGGCATTTCGAGGCGTTCACCGGCAGCGCCTCGTAATGGGTGCCGAGCCGGTAGCGGTGCGCGTCGGCATAGGAGAAGATGCGCGCCTGCAGCATCTTGTCCGGCGACCAGGAGATACCGGGAACGATGTTCGACGGCGAGAAGGCGGCGAGCTCGATCTCCTGGAAATAGTTCTCCGGATTGCGGTTGAGCTCGAGCACGCCGATGTCGATCGGCGGATAGTCGCCATGCGGCCACACCTTGGTGAGGTCGAAGGGATTGTACCAGTGCTTGCCGACATCGGCCTCGGGCATGATCTGCACCTGCATCTTCCAGCGCGGGAAGTCGCCTGTCTCGATGGCGTTGAACAGATCTTCCTGCGTGGACTCGCGCGTGCGACCGACGATCTCGGCTGCCTCCTTGTTGGTCCAGTGCTTGTGGCCCTGCATCGTCTTGAAGTGGAACTTCACCCAGTGCCGCTCGCCGACCTCATTGATGAAAGAGTAGGTGTGGCTGCCATAACCGTTCATGTGGCGGACGGAGGTGGGGAGCCCGCGGTCCGACATCAGGATGGTGACTTGGTGCAGGCTCTCCGGTGAGAGCGACCAGAAATCCCACATTGCCGTCGGCGAGCGCATGTTGGTCTTGGGGTGCCGCTTCTGGGTGTGGATGAAGTCCGGGAACTTGTAGGGATCGCGCACGAAGAACACCGGCGTGTTGTTGCCGACGAGATCCCAATTGCCGTCTTCGGTGTAGAACTTGAGCGCGAAACCGCGCACGTCGCGCTCGGCGTCCGCCGCGCCGAGTTCGCCGGCCACGGTCGAAAAGCGCGCGATCATCTCCGTCTTGGCGCCGGGCTGGAGCGCCTTGGCCTTGGTGTATTTCGAGAGATCGCCGGTGATGGTCACCGTGCCGTGGGCGCCCCAGCCTTTGGCGTGGACGGTGCGCTCGGGGATGCGCTCGCGGTTCTGATGCGCGAGCTTCTCGATCAGCTGGTAGTCCTGGAGCAGGACCGGCCCGCGCGGACCTGCCGTGATGGAATTCTGATTGTCCGCCACCGGCGCCCCGGCCGTAGTCGTCAGGATAGGCTTTTTAGACATCGATGCTTTCGTGCTCCTCCTCGGGCGCCGGCAAAATGCAGGCACGTCAGGGACCACCTTGAGTGCGGTGCACAATAAGGGCAAATCGTATTTGCCTATCGGCACGATAAGTGGAGCTTATCAAGTCAGGACAATGGGCCGGTCAGCCGCCGATGAAGCCCTTGAGCAGCTGGAGCGTCGACGCCGGCTGCTCTTCTTGCGGCATGTGCCCGCAATCCTCGATCAGCCGCAAAGTGGAGTTGGGCAGCGTGCGCCGGAGCTTCAGCCCGACCTCAAGCGGCACGATGCGGTCGTGGTCGCACCACAGGATCAAGGTCGGCAGCTCGATGGTGCTGTAGCGCTCGGCGATCTCGGCGAGATCCTTTGGCATGATCTGGCGCGCGCTGTGGATCATGGCGTGCTTGCCGGCGGCGGTCTTGAGCGGCGCGGCATAGATCTCGACCTCGTCAGGATCGATCTTGCTGTCGTCCAAATAGGCGATCTTCAGCGCCACCCGCGTCTGCACGCTGGGCGGCACCATGCGCACGCCAAGCTGCGACACGAGCGGCATGTCGAGCAGGCGGAAGAAGACCGGGATGTTCTGCGGATAGGCGATCGAGTCGAGCAGCACGAGCCGCGTGATGCGCCCCTCGAGCCGCTGACTGGCTTCGAGCGCCAGCAGCAGCGCGATCCCGCCCCCGAAGGAGTGGCCGACCAAGGTCAGGTCGCGGAGATCCTTGTCCACGATGAGCTGGGCGAGCAACTCGGCTTGATCGAAGACCGAATAGCGCTCGTCGAAAGGCTTGTCCGATTGGCCGAAACCCTTGAGGTCGACGGCGATGACCCTATGGGTCTGGGCAAGCTCGGGCGCCACGTAGCGCCACGTATAGGTGCTCGCGCCGAAGCCATGAATGAGCAGAAGCGGCGGCCCCTTGCCCTCCTCCTGATAGAAGAGCTTGACCGGAGCCTCGGCCGGCCCGAGCCGTGCGTAGGGCCCGTCGAGCGCATCGCCGGCGCTGAGCCCGCAGGACCCGAGCGCGAGCGCAATGGCTGCAAGGCCTAGCGTCGCCTTCAGCTCACCCTTGGCCATGCACCCCTCAGACCCGCGGTCCCCGCCGTGCTGATTAAGAACAGGGCGCTAGCGGCATCCCGCGCAGCGCTCCGCGAATCAGTAGCGGAAACACTTAAACCCCGTTCGTTTTGCACTTGTACCCTGCTTCGCCCGGAAGCGGCAATCGGCCTGGTTAACCAAGAGTAAAGACCGGCGTGGCTCGTTTGCGGCGTTTTCCCGTGTATAGGAGACGTCTCTCCCGGCACTCTCCATTGACGCCCATAAATTCCCATGCTATCCCATGATTGCCCGTTCGGTGAGTAAGTGGGGGAGGCTGGCCGCGCTCCTTAGAGGCCACGGGGGGATCTGCGCCGCCTCTCCCACCAATTTTTCGGGCGGGGGCCTGCACCTCAAGCTTTGGAAGTCGTCCCGCGTCGGCTCGGGTGCGTGAGGGGGAGATGGACCAGTTTGTGTCGGCATTCACCAATAAGATCGACACCAAAGGCCGCGTTTCGGTCCCGGCTTCTTTCCGCACAGTCCTCGCCAAGGACGGCCTCGACGGCATCTACTGCTATCCCTCCCTCGATGCGCCTGCGCTTGACGCCGGCGGCAAGCGCTTGGTCGACAAGATCAACGCCCTCGTCGAGGACCTCGCACCTTATTCCGACGAGAAAGACCAGCTCGCCACCGCTCTGTTCGGCACCAGCGAGATTCTTTCCATCGATCAGGACGGACGCACAATTCTCCCTGAACGCTTGCGCGAGCACGCCGGCATCACCACGCACGTCACTTTTGTCGGCCTTGGCGAGAAGTTTCAGATGTGGGAACCGAAGCGTTTCGAAACTCATCTCGCGGGGGCGCGCCAGAAAGTGCGCGACCTTCGCAAACTACTCGGCGCGGGGCGCCGCGGAAGCGGCGGGCCAGAGGGAGCACGGGAATGATGGCGGGTCGCGGCAAGCATTCGGCTTCCGCCGGCGGACCGGCCCGCCACATTCCCGTGATGCTCTCCGAGGTGCTTGCCGCGCTTGAGCCGAAGGACGGCGAGATTATCGTCGATGGAACGTTCGGGGCCGGCGGCTACAGCCAAGCCATCCTCAATCAAGCCGACTGCAAAGTCATCGCCATCGACCGCGATCCGGAAGCCTTTCGCTTGAGTGGAGAGCTTGCGGAAGACTATCCCGGACGATTGATGGCCGTGCTTGGCCGCTATAGCGAGATGGAGGAGATCGCCGCGAGCGAGGGCTTCACCTCCGTCGATGGCGTGACGCTCGATCTCGGCGTCTCCTCGATGCAGCTCGATCAGCCTAGCCGCGGCTTCTCCTTCATGCAGGAAGGTCCCCTCGACATGCGTATGGGGGAAGGGGGGCCGTCCGCGAGCGATATCGTCAACGCCCTACCGGAGCGGGAGCTAGCTGAGATCATCGGCAAGCTCGGCGAGGAGCGGCGCGCGCGCGCGATCGCCAAGGCGATCGTGGCGCGACGCGCCGAGCAGCCGATCACCACGACAGCCGAACTTGCCGACATCGTTGCCCGCGTGCTCGGCCGTCAGCGCGACGAGACGAAGCACCCCGCCACGCGCACCTTCCAAGGCTTGCGCCTCTATCTCAACGAGGAGCTTGACGAGCTCGCCAACGGCCTTTCCGCCGCCGAGTGGCTGCTCCGGGCCGGAGGGCGTCTTGCCGTCGTCACCTTCCATTCGCTTGAGGACCGCATCGCCAAGCGCTTCTTTGCCAGCCGCAGCGCGCCTCCGCCGCGCGCCTCACGCCATCTGCCGGAGGCGCCCGGTGAAATTATCGCCCCAAGCTTCCGGCTTCTTAACCGGCGTCCGTTAGAACCGAGTAAGGCCGAGATCAGACGGAATCCTCGTGCCCGCTCGGCCCGCCTCAGGGCCGCCGAGCGCACCGAGGGTCCCGCTCATCCTCTCGACTTGGCTGCGCTCGGGGTGCCGCGGCTCGGCTTTTGCATGTGAGGGTCGGCTTTTAGTTCGCGAGTTCCAAAATGCTGCGCTTCGTCAATATCTGTCTCGTCCTGGGCCTCGTCGCCCTCGCCTATGTCATCTATCAGGTGAAGTACGAGTCCCGCGGTCTCGACGCTGAGATCGCCTCGCTTGGCAAACGAATCGACGAGGAGCGTGACGCGCTCGCCGTGCTGCGCGCCGAGTGGAGCCTGCTCAATCGCCCTGAGCGCATCGAGCGGCTTGCCCAGAAATATCTGAAGCTCTCACCGGCAAAGCCTGCTCAGCTCCTCACCGTCGACACGGTGTCGGACCGCGATTTCGACCGCACCCGCGCGGAGATTGCCGCTGCGGCAGCGCCCGCCCCGGCAGCGAAGGCGGCCAAGTCGGCCGGCAAGCAGCCTTCTGCCGTCGCCGGCGTGCCTGCGGCAGAAACGCCGGCGTCCGCGCCCTGGCCCGAAGCCAAGGTCGTGAGGCCGGTTGAAGCCTCAGTCCAGTAGGCCGCGAAGACCCGTGTCCGAC
>Ga0256865_1000617_pt1 | contig 11917 bp, 11 predicted proteins | sample RVTome_14_FD_187337 | JGI IMG/M metagenome (GOLD analysis project Ga0256865, IMG submission 187337) | Soil microbial communities from uranium-contaminated site in the Upper Colorado River Basin, Wyoming, United States - RVT145D125 HiSeq ... | reverse complement strand
TACCCGTCAACAACGTCTGTGGGAAGGACACCTAGCCGACCGTCCCCGGACGCCCGATCACGGTGATCTCCACGATGGCAAGCTCGTCGAAGGCGTTCCCGTCACGCACTTCTGCGTTCCAAGCGGTTTGGATCTCGAACTCGATCCAGTTCGAGTTGACCGCAGCGAAGGCAAAGTCCTGCTGGCCCGGGATGTCTTCGAGCTCCTTGGGAAGTTCGGCCGGGTTGTTGTTGGCCGTTATCACCAGGCCCCGGGCCCGGTAGTTCTGGCGGAACCGGGTGTCGTCGGCGATGTTTCGCCACCGAATCTGCTGGACGGTGGTCGGAGTCGGGAAGGTCAGCCTGATGACCACGGACTCGCCCTCGGGTTTCTCGAGCCAGTCGACCTGGAACTCGGTGTCGGCGTCGTCGACCAGATTGCCGCACACGAAGCTGCCTACCGGCTCGGGGCTGCAGTCGGTCCTGATTATCTGAATCTGGCCCGGCTCGACGATCCCCGGCTGGGTGGTCTCGCTCGCCACCGGCGTGGTCGAGGTCGGGGTCTCGTCACCCCCGAAGACGTTGAACAACAGGGCCACCACGATCACCGCGAAGAGGAGACCGCTGATCGCCAACGCAGCTCGCACTCCGGCGCTGGCCTGGACCGCGGGGCGAGGTGCCGTCGGCAGCGGCATCTGGCTCAGTCGAGCGCCACACTCCTGGCAGTGGCGGTTCTTGGGGGGGTTGGCGGCGCCACAGGACGGGCAGGCGATCGTTTTGCCCGCCGGCTGGGATCGCTCCACCGGCGGGGGGTCGTCAGGCGGAGGTGGTGTCCCCAGAGCGAACTCCTCGTAACCGCGATCGGAGCCCACGGAGATCACATTGTCGCCCCGCTGACGTCCTGGTGCGGCCAGCGGATCGATGAAAGCACCGCAGTTCGGGCAGAATTGCTCGTCACTGGCAATTTGCGCGCCGCACTGATGACAGGTGTGGGGGTCCAAAAAACTCCTTCAACGGTATTGTGCCACGGGATGCTTGTCTGGGCGGTTAGAACCTATGAACCCTGGTCGGTTTCCAGCGCCCTGAGCGGTTTGTTGGTGCTCATCGTCCTGGTGGGCCTCTTGATTCTCGCGGTACAACGTCGTAATCGGTAACCAAGACATGCCAAAAACCACCTCCTTCCGCTGCCAGAACTGCGGCCACAGATCGGGAAAGTGGATGGGGTTCTGCCCCCAATGCGGTGCCGAGGAGCCCCTCGTCGAGGAGGCCATCGCGGACCGAAGCAAGGCCCCGGCGTCGTCGTCGACGACGCTGGACAAGGCAATCGAGGCGGACCACAAACGGAACCCGACCGGTTGGTCGGAGTTCGACCGGGTCATCGGCGGCGGTGTCGTTCCCGGCTCGGTGATCCTTCTCGGAGGCGAGCCGGGGGTCGGGAAGTCCACTCTGCTGCTCCAGGTCGCAGGGTCGTTGTCCTCGGGTGGATCAGACGTGCTCATCGCCAGTGCCGAGGAGTCGGTCCACCAGGTGGCAATGCGTGCTTCGAGGCTCGGCATCGGAGAGCCGTCGGTGCATCTGGTGGCCGACGACGACACCGACGCCATCATCTCCCTGGCGGAGAAGATGAGGCCGTCACTGCTGGTGGTCGACTCGATCCAGACCGTCGGCGTCCGCGAGCTGGGAGGCGCGCCAGGCGGTGTGGCCCAGGTGCGGGAGAGCGCCGCCCGGTTGGCGAGACTGGCAAAGACGACCGGAGTCCCGGTGGTGCTTGTCGGGCACGTCACAAAAGAGGGAGGCTTGGCCGGGCCCAAAATGCTCGAGCACATGGTCGATGTGGTCATGTACCTCGAAGGCGACCCCGACCGCGGTTTTCGGGTGCTGCGCAGCCTCAAGAACCGATTCGGGGCGACTCATGTCTCCGGGATGTTCGACATGCAGTCTTCGGGGCTGGTGGAGCTGGCGGATCCGTCGAAAGTGTTCCTCGAAGGTTGGGAGACGGAAGTGCCGGGCACAGTCGTCTACCCGGCCGTCGAAGGCCGGCGGTCGGTCTTGGTCGAGATCCAGGCTCTGGTCGCGCCGACCAAACAGGCCCAGCCCCGGCGATCTATACAAGGGCTCGACCCAAGCAGGGTCAACCAGGTGATAGCAGTCCTGGAGAGGCACGGTGGCGTCCACCTCCATGACCAGGAGATCTATCTCAACGTCGTCGGCGGCTGGCGGTTGGACGAGCCGGGAAGCGACCTTCCGGTGGCTCTGGCGATCGCGTCCTCGTCGTCCCAGAAGGCTTTGGGACGTCTTGCCGCTTGGGGGGAGATCGGCCTGGCCGGGGAGGTGAGAGGTATTCCCTTCGAGGCCCGCCGGATCGAGGAGTTGAGGCGACTCGGGTTGGAGCGTTGGGTGGCCCCGGAGTCGGGTCGGCCCTTGCGGCTGGGCACCGCCCTCGACCAGGCCTCCCTGGGTGCCTGAACCACCGGAGTGATAGCCTGACCGTCGTGGGCGAACCATCGATTCCCGAGACCCTTGAGCGGCTAGCGCCCGGCACCCCCATGCGACGCGCCCTGGAGCGAATCATCCAACAGGGCAAGGGCGGTCTCGTCGTCCTCGGAGACGGCGGCAAAGTCGCCGCTGTGAGCTCGGGTGGGTTCTCGCTGAACAAGGCGACTTTCACTCCGGCGCGTCTTGCCGAGCTGTCCAAGATGGACGGGGGAATCGTGCTCGATGACGACTGGGATGCAATCCTGGCGGCGGCGGTGCATTTCGTCCCGGATGGCTCCATACCCACCGATGAGACGGGCGCACGGCATCGGACCGCGGAGAGGGTGGCCGCTCAGACGAGAAAGCCGGTGGTGGCCGTCTCCGAAGGGCGCAAGGTCGCGACGCTCTTCCACGGCGGCCAGAAGATCGAACTGGCGTCTCCGACCGAGGTCGCGGCCCACGTCAACCAGGAGCTGCAGAGTCTGGACCGGCTCCGGGCTCGGCTGGACGAGTCGGAGATCAAACTGACCCGACTGGAGGTGGCCGGTCTCGCCACGTATCGCTCGGCGACCACCGTCCTTCAGCGCGCCGAGATGGTCGAGCGCCTGGGGAAGGTCGTGGAGGACCGAACCTTGACCCTCGGAGCGGACGGGCGGATCGTCACCCTTCAGCTCCACGACCTTCTTGCGGGGGTGTCGTGGTCGATGAGGGTTGTGCTCCAGGACTACCTGCGGCCGCTCCGCTCCGGAGCTGTGGAGCGGGCCGTCGCCCGGCTCGCCGCCCTGGACGCAGGCGACCTGGAGGATCCGAGCCGGGTCGGCAAAGCGGCGGGGTTCCCCGATCTCGACGAGCCTGCCGCTCCGCGCGGGTACCGGATCGTGTCGGAGATGGGCCGGCTCCCCGACTCGGTCCGCGAGGACATCGTCAGGCATTTCGGGTCGGTCTCCAAGCTGCTCAAAGCCGATCAGGCGGCGCTGCTCTCGGTGGAAGGAGTCGGCGAGACCAGGGCCACCCAGATCCGGGCGTTCCTGGGCAGGCTCCGGGACACGGTCGACGAATGGGAGCCGGTCCTGGATTGAATCGGGGCCTCGGTACACTCCGCCATCGCACATGGCCAAAACTGCACCCAAATACTCGGTAGGTGACAAGGTCGTGCACCCCCAGCACGGCGCCGCGACCATCAAGAAGAAGGTCAGACAGGAGTTCGCCGGCAAGAAACAGGACTACTTCGTCCTCGAGATCGCCACCGAGCAACTTACGGTAATGGTGCCGTTCGACAAGGTCGAGGATCTGATCCGGCCTGTCATCTCGAAGACCAGATCACGGGAAGTGCTGCGATCCTTGAAGGGCGAGCCCGAGGAGGCCGGGTCCAACTGGAGCCGGTGGTACAAGGTGCTCAACGAGAAGATGACCTCGGGCGACATCTTTCAGGTCGCCGAGGTCGTCCGCGACCTCTCTTACGCTCAACAGACCAAGGGGATCAGCCCCGCCCTGAAACGGATGCTGTCCAAGGCCCGGCTCACCCTCAGCTCGGAGCTTGCCTTCTCCTTGGAGGTCGACGACGAAGAGGCGATCAAGAAGCTCGACCGGGCGCTGCCCAAAGTCGACCCGATCGAGGAGTGATGGGACAGCCCGCCACGACACGGGTGGGCTGGGGCTACGACATCCACCGGCTCAACGGGCAGCCGCCGCTGATCCTGGGCGGTGTCGTCGTGTCCGAGGACCTCGGGGTGACCGCGACCTCCGATGGCGACGTTCTCGCCCACGCCATCACCGATGCCGTTCTGGGAGCAGCAGTGGAAGCCGACATCGGGTATCACTTCCCGTCGGAGGATCCCGCCTCACAGGGCCTCGACTCCATGGTGATGCTGGAGCACGCGGTGGCGCTGGCCCGTGGCTCGGGATGGGTGGTAGCCCACCTCGATGCAACCGTCATCGCCGAGAAGATCCGAATCGAGCCTCACCGTGACGCGATCAGGGGGCGGCTTGCGTCCGCGATGGCGCTCGATGCCGGAGCCATCTCCGTCAAGGCGACGACGACCGACGGTTTGGGGCCGATCGGCTCTGGAGAGGGCATCGCTGCGGTCGCCACCGTGACCGTGACCGCCCTGACTTAACATCCTCGAATGCTCCAGGTGTACAGCACGCTGAATCGTGCCATCCAGCGGTTCGAGCCGCGCGACGAGGGCAAGGTGTCGATCTACGTCTGTGGGCCGACGGTCCAGTCGGAGCCCCATGTCGGTCACGGTCGCTCGGCGGTCGCGTTCGACGTCATCCGCAGGTATCTCGTCTGGAGGGGCTTCGAGGTGACTTTCGTCCGCAACATCACCGATATCGAGGACAAGATCATCGCCGCAGCTGAAGAGTCGGGCGAAGATGTCGATGTGCTCGCCGAGCGGATGGCGCTCCGGTTCGACTCGGGCTACCGGGCTCTCGGGGTCCTGGCCCCGGACGTGGAACCGAAGGCGACCGAGCACATTGGCGAAATGGTCGATCTCATCTCGTCTCTGATCGACCGCGGCCTCGCCTACGAATCCGAGGGTGACGTCTACTTCTCGGTCAGGGCGTTGGAGTCGTACGGAAGCCTGTCCGGGGTGAAGCCCGACGAATCGCGGTCGGGGGTCCGGATAGAGGTGGGCGAGGCGAAACACGATCCCCTCGATTTCGCGCTGTGGAAGGGGGTGAAGCCCGGCGAGCCCTGGTGGGAATCGCCTTGGGGCCCGGGGCGTCCCGGATGGCACATCGAGTGCTCGGCAATGGCGCAGCGTTACCTGGGAGCCGGTTTCGACATCCACGGTGGCGGCACGGATCTGATATTTCCCCATCACGAGAACGAGATTGCGCAGAGCGAAGGGGCCTCGGGTGAGACCTTCGCCCGCTACTGGCTGCACAACGGGATGGTCAACCTCGACGGGGAGAAGATGTCGAAGTCGACCGGTGTGCTCACCGACCTGGCGTCGGTCGTCGACACTCATGGTGGGCGCCCGGTTCGGTTCCTGCTGTTGCGGGCCCATTACCGGTCGCCCATCGAATACACCGAGGACCTGGTGCTCGAGGCCGCCGAGGCGCTCGATCGCCTCGACCGGTTCCGGTCGCGGGTCGAGCCATCGGAACCGGATGAGTCGGCGCTGGCCGCCTTCCGCGATGCGATGGACGACGACTTCGGCACGCCGGAGGCGGTCTCGCTCCTCTTCGATCTGGTGCGGGAGGGGAACAAGCTCGTCGACACCGGCCAGGATGCCGGGGCCGTCGCCGGGGCGGTGGAAGTGATCGTCGACGTACTCGGGATCGACGACGCCAGCCGTCCTGCCGAGGCAATCTTCTCCCTCGGGAGCCTGGTTGACGAGTACGAGCTTGCCGGTACCAGCGAGGAGATGATCGGGACGCTCATCGGGATCAGGGATGAGGCGAGGGGGGCAAAGGACTTCGCCCGGGCCGATGCCATCAGGGACGGCCTCGAATCGATGGGTGTGTTGCTCGAAGACGGACCGGATGGCACGCGCTGGGTACGGAGATAAGGTCGAAGGCGTCCATGCCGTCGCCGCGGCCGCCGAGAGCGGCCGGGTCACCCGTCTATTCGTGGAAAAGCGGCGCATGGGGAGAGCGCCGGTCGATGCCATCGTCGACCGGGTGGGTACGCAGCGAGTATCGGTGGTCTCCGACGTCCGGCCTCACGCGGAGACGGATGCGCCTCAGGGCGTGGTCGCCGAGTGCCGGCCTATCCCAGCGGTGGGGCTCGACGAGCTGGCGGGGCCAGCCGCGGCAGTGCTGGTGCTCGACCACCTCCAGGATCCCCAGAACGTGGGCGCGGCCGCCCGGTCGGCCCGGGCGGCAGGAATGACCGGCATGGTCGTCTCCGAACGGAGGTCGTCGCCGCTGTCGGCCGCGGCCTTCAAGGCGTCGGCGGGTGCCCTGGAGACCCTCCCGGTAGCCGTGGTCGGGTCGATCCCCGAGGCCATCGCCCGGCTCAAGAAGTCGGGGCTTTGGGTTGTGGGTCTCGACGCCGGCGGCGAGTCCAATCTGTTCGGGCTGGGTGTACTGACCGAACCGGTCGCGGTTGTGATCGGCGCCGAGGGGGCAGGGCTGGCCGAACTGACCCGGAAGCGGTGCGATGTGATCGCGTCGATCCCGATGGCGAGCTTCGACAGCCTCAATGCTTCGGTTACCGCTGCCCTCGCCAGCTTTGAGATAATGAGAGCCCGCAGCGCGGCTGCGGGCTCTCAGTACTGAGTACTTGGCACTTGGTACTTGGATGCCGGGTTAGCTCAGTTGGTAGAGCAGCTGATTTGTAATCAGCAGGTCATCGGTTCGACTCCGGTACCCGGCTCCAACACACGCAGGGACTTTGTGGCGACTACCAGGGAACAACGGCTCTTCGCCACCCCTGACCTCTCTCAACGCTCTGCGCCGTTTCGCACCTCTTTTTGGGCGTCTCGTGGCCCCAGCGTGGCCCAACCACGACGTCTTTTGGAGAGCTGTGTTGTACCGTCGCTGGCCAAAGGCACAGGGATCTCTAGGCGGACGTTTTCGACGAGTACTTTCATTGGGCAGTCTTTTCGACACGCCCAGCATCGCTCCGATCTCTGACCAGCTGCGTTGAGCCGCACGCATACGTGCGGTTATGGGGAGAGTCGTGTGTTGCCGGTCAGTCGTCTATGAAAATCACGCCGGAGTAGGGGACCTCCGGGTCGGATGCGATCCGGATCAAGATGTCGGTGGCCTCCTGAGAAGTCAGCCCCTTGATGACTACGTCCCAGCCATCGGCCGACACGTCTGCGAGTTCTGCCGAGCTCTGCTTGATGAAGCCCTCGAATCCGTTCTCGGCGAGGAGGGCAAGGGCGTCATCGGCTTCCTGTTCGGTGACCAGGTTGCGAACCACGACGACACGATTCGCCTCATCCTCAGGCTGGACGTCGGACGTGCCGGTAGGTGCAGAGGGGGCGGTCGGCGTCGCGGCGGAGTTCCCACCGGTCGAGGGGGTCGACTCGCTGCCACATGCGATGATTGCCACCAGCAGAGACCCCAGACCGAGTAGGTACCGGATCTTCACGGCACTGCTCGCTGTCGAGCTTGGGCGCTCAACTATGGCTTCATTCGTTCGCACAGATGACCTCGTAGGTGCCTGACACCGGGCCGTCACCGTCATTAGAGAGGAAGGTCGCGGTCCCGTGGGCATAGTTCCCTTCGATGGTGACACTGTCGACACGGCTTCCCTCGTGCGTCAGAGGCGATGCGAACCACTCGGTTTCACCGGAAATGCTGATCGCTGTTTGGTCTTCGGCCTCACCGAAGCCCTCGAGGGCGAGGGCAAAGGTCGCTCCTTGGGTGAAGCCCTCCATCCCCGGCATCTCCATCGGGTCGCCATTCTCGTCTACCCGGGTCAGGAAGGCCCTCAAGAACGACCCCGCGAAGTCCGGATCGCATGTGCCATTCTCATCCTGCCTGTACAAGTAGGTATCGCCTCCCAAGACGATCGTCGCCTCACTGACGTCGACCTCCCGGGCGTCGCCGCCATCGGAGTCGCCCCCCGGAGCCGTCGTCTCCACTTGCTCCTGACTGTCATCACCCGAAGCGACTGTCGTCGACGCCTCAGGAGCTCCCGGCTCGGCGGTCGACGATGTGCCCTCTTCCGATCCGCCACATGCTGCAAGTGCCAGCGCTGTAGCCAGCAGGCAGATTCTCAATCGCATGTCAGAACTCATCTCTGGATTGCTCCCCATCTATTCACGGTCGCCCGCCTGGTCTTGCTTCAGATCAATAGGTCTTTGTCCCGGTTGACGTTCAGCTCAACCCGGACAGGTCGAATCTGCCGGAAGCTTCTAAACGAACGCTTAACGCCTCAGGGCACTTCGTCATGAGAACTGGCACGCGTTCAGCTTGCGTTAAGAGGGCCTCGCCATCGTGGGGACCTTCACCAGAAAGGATCGAGATCATGCGTGCCGGACCTAAACGAAGGACCCGGGGGTGGGGCTTTTGGGGATCACTCGCAGCGGTTGCTGTGTTGTTGGCAGCGTGTGGCGGCGGGGCGGAACCCGATCCAATGCCGGAAACGACGGATCTCGAGGGTGTGACAACTGGTGGGGACCAGGCACAGACCACCGTCGCGACCACGACTCCGGCGTCGGCTGACCCCGAGGACGGCTCGGAGCGAGGGGAGGGTGCTGAGGGGGAGTTCTGCCAGATGATGGCCGCTGAGAATCGCTCCTACGACGTTTTCGACCCGGCAGTGGTCGAGGCCCACTTCACCGAGAATCTGGAGTTCCTGTCGGGATTGGAGGGTCGGGTCCCCGGGGAGATCGATGCCGACTTCGAGGTGGTCCATCGCAACGCCGTCGAATTGGCCGCTTTGTTGGCGGAGTACGACTACGTGATGACGGCAGTGCCCGAGGAGGAGTTGCCTGCCATGGCCTCCGATGAGGTCTTGGAGGCGTCGACCCGGATCAGGGACTATTGCGGACTCGATCTGGGATGACGGGATATATTCGTCCGGTAGCGGCTCTGGTCGTCCTCGCCATGGTCGCTGCCGCCTGCACCCAGACCGAAGCTGACACCACGACCACCGTCGCCCCGAAGACGCCCGAGGCCGACACCACCACGACCGTCGTCCGGAACTCACCCGAGGCGAAGGCGATGATCGACGTCGCCCTGGGTGGCACCCAGGCGGTGCAGGATTTCGCCATCTATCTCGATTTGGTGCTGATGCCCGAGGAAGGCGGCCTTGAAAGCTTCTACGACGACGTGCGGGACCAGGCGATGGCGGGCGCCGGGGTGCCGGTCGAACTTGTCGACGGGTTCACCTTCGCCCCGGTCAACTCTCTCAGAGGAGCCGTGACCGACCCCGATGGAGTCGTGCTTCCTACGATTGCCCTCGACTTCGCTCTCATGGAAGCTTCTCCTGCTCTCGTCGAAGAAGCCCGCCAGACCCTTATCGACGTGTTTGAAACCGCAGGTGAGCCCGAGTTGATCGATGCGTTCGCGGCGACGAACGGCGCGGCACCTCTTTTGGTGCAGATCGCCACCGCCGACTACACCCAGAAGCGGACTCACGTCGGGCCCGGTGACCTGGCGACGATCGACATGACATTCGTCGATGCCATCAGCCCGGGCGATCGTATTGCTTCAGTCCACCTGTTCGGACAGACCCTCCCCGGTGATCCTGTCGCCGAAGCCGGACTGTCTGCTCTGGAATTGTTCACCTACCGCTGGAACTTGGGTCTGGTGGTGATGCTCGGTGATGATTTGGGAGTCACCATCGTCGTCGACGACACCGCGACCGTCGCGGCAGGCCCCACAGTCGGTATCGAGCCGGAGGAACGTCGGGCCTTAACGGGTGTCGGGGGAACCCCTCTTGCGCTGAACAACCAGGGCGAGGGGGTAGGGCTCCAGCTCGGCGAGTATCAGCAGGCCAACAACGTACCGGTGGTGGCAGAGTCAGATACGAGCCCAGACTCCGAGATTGATCAGGAGTTCGTGGAAAAGGTAGTTCAGAACTATCTCAAGCCTCGGGAGTTGGTTAGCTGGATGGCCGCGGCATCCCGAGCGGCCGAGGCGTTGGTGCGCGAGACGACTGCCAAGGTACTCAGTGACGGCAGGATCCGCGCCTTTGGGATCGGTGGTGGCGGCTGCGTCGTTTCCGCTGATTACGACCCTTCCTCAGCGGACGATGACGGGTTTGCATGGTTTGTTGGGGGCGTCGTGGAAGGTATGACCCCGGAAGAGATTCCCGAAGACACGCCGACGCTGATCCCCCTGGAACCACCCGAAAACGGCGTCTGTGTCCCGTTGGCAGAGGTGGACCGAGACGAAGTCATCACCACTCTTGGACTAGCGTGGGCCCGCGTGGCCTGTATGACCATTAGGCCAGAGATTAGGAAGCGGAACAACCCTTCATCCCCCCTCGATTCCCCCGATCCCTTCCCTTCCGATTCTCTCACGGGTTTATGCAACACTTCTCGCCTTCCCCGCGAGCGCCGCACTGCTGGCATGTTTGGGGACGTGCATGTCACCACGTTCGATCAGCTGATAATCCAGAATCAGGCGGCGGGTGAGTTTCTCATCTTCGACAACGGAGTGGCCACGGTCCAGTTGCGGACCGAGCCGTGGGCCGACTCGGATGTGGTGTCGGTGGCAACGGCGGTGGCGGCACGGATCGGGGATCACACGGTATCGATCCACCTCGACACCGAGTCCTCCAGAGGAGTGACCTACATCGATGGTGTGTTGGCCGAGACCGACCGCGGAGAAGCGGTCGCGATCGGTGGTGCCGCCTTGTCGTGGTCAGGGTTTGGCTGGATGGTGGTGTGGCCCGACGGGACCGAACTCAAGGTGTTCCCCGACACGACCGGACTGGTCGTGTTTGTGACCTCGGAGTCCACGTCGATCGGGATGCTCGGTGGTGATGGTGACGGGATCGCGGAGAACGACCGGGTGGCCCGGTCGGGTGTGGTGATGTCTTCGGACCGGTTGGAGCCGATCTCCTGGGAGGAGCACTACGACGTATACGTCGATTCGTGGCGAATCACTCAGGAAGAATCACTGTTCTATTACGGGCCTGGGGAGAGCACCCAGACTTACACGCTCGAAGGATTCCCCGCCTCGTACTGGGAGGTCTCCGACCTCGACGCGAATGTCCGTGATGAAGCCGAAGAGGCGTGTGTTGAGGGCGGGATCACCCGAGAGGACATCCTCGAGGCTTGCATCCTCGATGTCGCCCTCACCGGTGACCTGGCTTTCGTCTATTCCGCTTACCTGGTGGAGGTCTCGATCCCCCCACACGCCTCACCCCTTGGTGGGAGTGTTGCCGGGCCTCCGTTACCTGGTACCGAGGACATGCTGGTGGTCGGAGACTTCACCTTCGAGTTCGACTCCGAACATCGGTTCATCGAGGGGACTCAGGACCCGGTTTGTAGGTTCGATGGCCCATTCTCTCTCGAAGCGCGGACTCGGTTCACGGCGGAGGACGGCGCGGAACTCCAATTTCAGTTCGAGTACTGGCCGGCCGCCGCGACCGCGAACGGTCAGGAGGCGCTCTACATGTTTACCCGCAACGACGGGGACTTCGTCGTCTGGGCCGTGGTCAATCCCACAGCTGTCCCCACCCCCGGTGCATCTCTAAACGCTGGTTCGATCGAGACCGTTTCGCGGGATGACAACACCGTAACGATCACCGGGACCGCTTACCTCAATGAGGACCCCCTCTTTTATCACACCTACGAAGCACTTCCCGCCGGTACGCGATTCGAACCGTTCACTCTCCGGGTCACTTGCCACTCGAGCTGATCGGCAGATTGGAACAACGGCGGAGAGGTGACGGCACGGTGCCGGTGAGCGCGTTTGGGGTTTGTTAAGGGGTGGTTCGTAATTTCCCCAAGAAGATCGGCTTGGCACCTTTCCAGGCGCCTGGCCACCGCACCCTGAGAGGAAACCGTTATGCGTCGAATCGGGTTACCTGCCGCAGCCGCGGC
>Ga0256865_1000613_pt1 | contig 11936 bp, 10 predicted proteins | sample RVTome_14_FD_187337 | JGI IMG/M metagenome (GOLD analysis project Ga0256865, IMG submission 187337) | Soil microbial communities from uranium-contaminated site in the Upper Colorado River Basin, Wyoming, United States - RVT145D125 HiSeq ... | reverse complement strand
GGACCCGCTCCTCGTGACCATATGCCACCGGCCGCCTCACCGACCTACTCATACGGACCTGGCGACCTACTCATTGGGCGCGCGTCATGAGGACCGGCAAAGGGTGGACGGGCCCTCGCTGCGTCGCTGGCGAACGATCAGCCGCCGGACGAGGGGTCCTGTGATGAGGCCTCGTACACCTGCCACTCGTCGGGAAGGCCCTTGAGACGGTGGAGACCACGGTCCTCGAAATCGAGCTCCGAACCCGCCACCAGATCGCGAACCGTCCTCGAGACTAATACCTGGCCACCCCCTGCGAGTGCGGCGATGCGGGCGCCGATGTGCACCGCGACACCCGCCACGTCATCCCCGACCAGCTCCACCTCGCCGGCGTGAACCCCGGCGCGGACCTCTAATCCCAATGGCCTCACCGCGGCCGCGATCGCCAATGCGGCCCGGACGGCCCGGGCCGGCCCGTCGAAGGTGGCGATGAACCCGTCGCCGGCGGTACCCCTCTCCACACCCCGCCATCGAGCCAGCTCCTCGCGGATGACCTGCTGGTGCCGCTCGAGCAGGGCGCGCCACTTCCGGTCGCCGAGACGCGAGGCGAGCTCCGTGGAGCCGACGATGTCGGTGAACATCACCGTCGACAGCACCCGCTCCGGAAGCGCCGACGCCCGAAACCCGGTCATGAACTCTTCGATCTCGTCCACGATCGGCGTCGGGTCGTCGGCCCAGAACAGATGGGCTTTTCCCGGCATCTCCACGAGCTTGGCGTCGGGGATCTGACCGGCGATGTACCGCCCTTCCTCGATGCGCACGTCCTCGTCTTCGGCCCGGTAAAGGCACAACGTCGGAACGTGGATCAGCGGCAGCACCGCTCGGGTGTCCACCTCCGTGTTCATCCGCAACAACTGGGCCGCCGCCCTGGGCGTTGCCGAGAGGCGGAAGTAGCGCGCCAACCATGCTCGGAAGTCCGGGTCGTCCACCCTGGGGCCGAGTATGAGCCCCGGAAGGCTATCCGGATCGCCCCAGTGCTCCTCCGTCATGCGGATCTCGTCCTCCCGCCGGTCAGGCTTCGGGGCCCACGGGTAGTCCTCGGACCAAATGCGCTTCGCATACGTGCTCACGAGGATGAGCCCCTCCGCGCGTTGGGGGAACGTGGCAGCGAAGAAACAGCACATGTTGCCGCCTTCGGAGTGGCCGAGGAGCGTCGCCTTCTCGACCCCGGCGGCGTCCATCACGGCGCGCACGTCGTCCACCCGGTCCTCAAGGCTGGGGAGTTGGGTCATGGGGACGCGATCGGACATGCCGGTGCCCCTCTTGTCGAACGTGACTACGGTCGCGAACGTCCCCAGCCGGCGCAGGATGGAGGCGAGCACGGGGTCGTCCCACATCAGCTCGAGATTCGACACCCAACCGGGGACATAGACCAGGTTCCGTTCGCCCTCACCAAAGACCTGGTACGCGATGTTCCAGCCCCCGCTGACGGCGTACTGGGTGGTCGGCATGCCGCCGAGTGTACGTACGACGGGCACATCTCCACCGAGAGCCCACCGGCACCGCCGGGCGGCGAGTGATGCCGGGAGCGATGCCCTCGGTGGGCACCGATCAGAACTGGTGGCCCCAGTGCAGACGCCGGGTGAGCTGCTGCTGCCATCCCGAAGTGGACGGCCTGATGGGCGCCGCCCTGTCCAGCACCCGGCGGTCCCTCGCCGCCAGGTTCCCGCCAGGCACCCACCTGGCGCGGTCGGCCATCGCCGTGGCCAACCTCTCCAGCCGCGTTCGCCGCATCGCCTTCAGAGCGTACGCGGTCCTGCGCCGGGGCATCGCCCCCATGAACCCAAACACTCGCAAGGAGAATCTCCGGCGCGTCGCGAGAAACTCGGGTTCACCAACGTCGAGACCCTGCCGTCGGAGGCAGCGTGCTGTTCGACGCCGATACCAGGGACGTCGCCAATCTCGAGGCCACGCTTGAATCAGCCTGGCTCGACCACCTCGGCTTCGACGCACCACCATCATCCGCCGCTGCGACGAACGCGGGACTTGGGCGATGCCCGTCATCGGTCGGCTCCTGGCTAGAGGCGGGCCTCACATCCACGAGCTAGGAGTGGTCGTTCACATGCCCTCGCCTGGAGCGAGGACCCCGGCCAGCTCCTCCCGGCCGGCGACATCGAGCTTGCGGTACACCGATCTCAGGTGGTTGTCGACCGTCCGCACCGAGATGAACCGCGACTCGGCGATCTCTGCGCTGGTCATGCCCGTCGCCGCGAGCGCGATCTCGGCCTCTCGGTGGGTGAGCACCTGCGGCCTCTCCAGCAATCCGGGGGTGGCGGCGGCCTCGCAGCTCGACTCCGAGACACGGGAGCGCAGCTCATAGCGGGCCGCGAGTGATGGTTGATCGTCGATCACCAGGCCGGCCGCCTGCCCCCACGCCTCCGCCGCCAGGAGAACGGCGCCCATGCCGGCGAACTCCGCCGCGATCGACGCCAGCTGCAATTCGTCCGACGCCACCAACGCCTCACAGTGGCGACGCATGGTCGCCAGTAGGACAGCGCCGGGCATGCGGGGCAAGGCCGTCAGGTGATCGATCACCCGCTCCGGCGATCCGAGCCTCACCACGTCGTGAAAGCACAGGGTCGCCCAGGCGAAATGTTCGCCCTCCACTGCGTTCTCCCCTGCGTCGATGAGGATGTCCTGCGCCCGCTCCCGGTCCCCTGCGACCACCGCCGCCCAGGCGCTCCCTCGCCCGACCCAGACGGCGAGACGGGGGGCAGGAACCGCCAGCTCCAGGCCGGCAACCGGTCGAGCGGCTTGTGGATCTCCCATCTGGCCCAGCTCCAAGGCGAGCAATCCCCGGATCTGCGGCTCGAGCCCGAACGGATCGGCTTCGGTATACGCCTCGAGGCCGAGGCGGGCATTGCGGGCACCGGTGGCCAGGAGACCGGCGAGGTCGAGGCTCAGCCCGGACGCCGAGAGCCAGGTGAGCATCATGGCGGTTCCCCGGTCACCGCGGCTCAATGCCCCCTCGGCGAGCGACATCGCCTCGGCGATCCGTCCTGCGCTGAGCAGGCTCACGAGGTGCATGACCTGGATCTGATCCTCGGCGAAGGGAAGGCGCTCCTTCACGCCGGCGGCCAGGGCGACGGCCCCGTCCACGATCTCATCGAGCCCGTCACAGTCGCCGACCATGGCTTGGGCCACGGTGAGCGTCACGTACGCAGCCGCTTGAGGGACGGCGCCGCTGGCGCCGTCCCTCAGCACCGCTGCCGAGGCGGACATGGAGTCACCGAAGTCTCCCCGAATCGCCGAGATCATGGCCCGCTCGTTGTTCAGCCGCGCCCGGAGCTGGTCGTCGTCGACGCGCGACGTGACCTCGGCCAGCAGGTCGCGGGCGTCGGCTATGCGGCCCAGTCCGAAGCCGAGGTTCTGCGCTCTGGCCGACGCGATCTCCCCAAGGAAGGTCTTGTCGTCGGGATCACGCCCCCGGAGCACCTCCTCGGCCTCGGTGAACCGCTGTTGGTAGCTCAGCGAGCGACCGAGCACGAGTGCGGCTCGATCGTCATCGGATCCCAGCGGCCGCACCAACTCCTCGGCTAGAGCGGGATCGTGACGCACCAAGGCCTCCACGCCTCCGGCGATGGCCACCTCAGCTGAGACGATCTCCCCGGTGTCACGTTGCCACACGGCCACGCGGAGCGGGTCGGAGGGCCCCGCAGCGGTCATGCTCGCCTCGACGAGCGCACGATGCACGGCACGCAGCCGAGCGCTTCCCGTGTTCGCCTTCAGGATCTCCCCGTACAACGGGTGGTCCGGGATCACCGTGGGTACGCCGGCGGTACCGTCGATGATGGCGACGAGCCCGCGGTCCTCCAACTGGGCCAGCGCCTCACCGGCCACCGACGCCACCATGGCCAGGGGAAGCGGAGCACCGACGGCGACCATCTCCATCGCCGGTCGCAAACCGTCGGGGAGCGCCTCGAGTCGGGACGTGACGAGGTCCGCCAGGCGCGTCGACTGTGCCAGGGCACCCGACTGGATCCACGTGCCATCCTCGCTTCGGCTCAGGGTCCGCCCCACCGAACCCTCGATGAGCTCGTGCAGAACGAGTGGGTTGCCCGCCGCGAGCTCCCACAGCTGCTCTTCGAGGCCGGCGTCGATGGGGCCCAGCCTCGCCTCGGTGAGCGCTCGGGCCCGATCCCGGTCGAGTGCCTCGACGTCGATTCGCGCGATCACCCCGTTGGTCCAAAGACCGACGAGGTCGGCCTCCATGACCGCACCCGTGCGCGCCGTCAGGCAGATGGTCGCCGCCCCCGAGGACACCGCGCTGATCAGGAAGGCGAGGGACTCGGCGTCGAGGTGGTGGGCGTCGTCGACGGCGAGCACGAGACCACGCGCCGAACTTCGCTCTTGGAGCGAATCGAGGGCACGACCCAGCAACATCAGCCGATCCTGGGTCGGCGCGCCGGGGAGGAGCTCTACGAAGGGAGCGAAGGGGATCGATCTGGTGGAAGCCGCGGCCACGGTGCGGACCAGGGTCTTCCCGGCTCTCTCAGCCCGATCTCCCAACTCGTGGAGGAGACGGCTCTTGCCGACACCGGCGGTGCCCAGAAGGGCAATCCCGGTGCCGGACTCGATCAGGCCCAGAGATTGAGCGAGATCGGACTCGCGCCCAACCAGCGGCCACTTCACGACCAGACCCTACGGGAAACGGCGTGGTCCCGCCCATGAGGATGAGTAGTCGGCCACCACCCAATGAGTAGGCGGCACCGACGGTCTGAGCGATAGGTTCCCGCGGTGCAAGGGCGTGCGACACCCGTGAGCAGGCGCCTGCTTTCGATGATCCTCATCGGGTCGATCGTCGCGGCAGCATGCACGAGCGACGACGACACACTCGCCACGACCACTACTGCGCCGGCTGCCATCGCCTCCGACGGTGCCGCGCCGGGCGACCTGATCGACGCCGCCTTCGGCACCCAGGCCGTGCAGGATTTCGTCGTCCACATCGACCTGGCGCGCCTGGCGGACGACGGCCCGGAGAGCTTCTACGCCGAGGTGCTCGATGAAGCCGCCTCCGGGGCGGACGCAGCAACCGAGCTGGCAGGTGGATTCACGCTCTCCCCGGTCAACAGCCTCACGGGTCACGTGGTCGACTCGGAGGGTGATCCCCTCCCGAGCGTCTCGCTCGACTTCGGCCTGTTCGGGCTCACCGAGGAGGCCTTCGACGAGATCAGGGCGGCTGCCCTATCCGGCGCGACCGGCAGCGGCGACGGAGGGCTCGTCGAGATCCTGCGGACCATGCCGAACGCCGGCAATGCCTTGCTCATCGAGTTGGTCACCGCCGACCCGTCGAGTCACTACACCCACCTCAGCCCGGGGATCGCAGCGGATTCGACCTCGGGTTCGTCGACCAACTGGAGATCGGCGACCCGCTCATGTCGGTGGCGATCTTCGGCCAGACCATCCCGGGCGTACCGGAACGCGAACGAGGGATGACGCCCTACGAGCTGTTCGCCTACCGCTGGAACGGCGGCCTCATGAGGATCCTCGGCGGCGATGGAGCCTCGATCGTAGTGGACGACTCGTTGACGGTCGTCGAAGGGTCGGAGCTCCTGTCGCGAGACATGAAGCAGACCCTTCTCGACCGAGCCTTCGTGGCCGGCGCGGATGCGGCCTACAAGGAGACCGTGGAAGAACTGGCCGACATGCTCGACGATCCGCGCTACAAGGCGACGGACCCGACCACCGGCGAGAAGGTGCTGTGCTTTGCCCCAGTGGAGGGAGGCTGCGCCCTCGTCGTCACACCTGAGGCATATCTGGTTACCGCCGTGATGTTCGGGGGTCTCGAGGCCTGCTTCGATCTCGCTGCGGAGTTGAACCGCCGCAATGCGGAGGGCGGCATCAAGGTCGACGAGATCAACATAGGTGGAGGTGAGGAGGGCGACCTGCCGTCCAACCTCTTCGGCGACGAGCCCCCGGCGGACGTGCCTCCCGGAGGTGTGTCATGCTTCGAGCCCGCGCCCCCTGAGCCGCCCACGACCGGCACCACCTTCGGCGACGTCCACGTCGCCACGTTCGACGCCCTCGCCTACAACAACCAGAGCGTCGGGGAGTTCTGGGTATTCGACAACGGCACCGTCCAGGTCCAGATGCGGCTCGAGCCCGCGGAGGGCTCCCAGGGGGCATCGGTCGTCACGGCCGCCGCCGTGGGAGTCGGTGGACACACCGTGTCGATGCACCCCATCGGTGAGACCTGGATCGACGGGACCGAGACCGCTCTCGAGCGAGGCAGGCCGTTCGACCTCGGTGCTGCCGAGCTGGTGCGGAGCCCCGGCCACTGGACCATAGTGACCGTCGACGGGACCGTCGTCGAGGTAACCGACATGGCGGGGAAGAGAGACAACCTCATCGTGGCGATACGCCCGTCGGCGGTCTCGTCGGTCGGGATGTTCGGGTCACCCGACCGCAACCCGGACAACGACCTCGTCACCCGCGACGGGATGCAGCTCGAGGCTGATATTCGTCTCAATTTCGAGGTCTTCCATGCCACCTACGTCGACTCGTGGCGTATCACCCAGGAGGAGTCACTGCTCCACTACGGACCCGGCGAGAGCACGGAGAGCTTCCTGATCGAAGGCTTCCCGCAGAGCTTGGTGACCGTTGCCGACTTTCCCGAGTTCGAACGAACGGAAGCGGAACGCCTCTGTGATGAGGTGGGAGTGACGCGAGAGGATCTGGTGGCGGCTTGCGTGTTCGACGTCGTGGTCACCGGCGAGCCGGCGTTCGCCTACCACTCCTTCCTCGTTCAGGCGACCACCCCGGGACCCACCGTGGTCTCGGGCGACGGAGGGAGCATGGTGACGGTGGGCGACCTGACGCTCGACATGAACGATCCTGCCGCGACCTGGGAGTGCGCCGTCGCCGAGGGCACGTTCTTCGCGCAGGGCGGTCTCCGTGTAGGCGACGACCTCTACGAGTTGGCCTTCGAGTACTCCGCCGCTGCCGCCGGCGAGACCGGAGTCGAGCGCCTGACGGTGACCGTCTTCCTCAACGGCACGCCGCACGCCTGGATGCTGACCTGGCTCGACGTCCCGACCGGCACGATCGACGATCTCGCGTTCGACGGGTCGACGCTCAGCGCGACCGGCACCGCCTACCTCAACGATCCGCCCGACCCCAGCCTGACGCTGTTCGCGCCGATTCCCGCCGGCACGCCTCTCCAGGCCTTCAGCGTGCAGGCGACGTGTGACCAGTGAGACGCCCACAGGTTCCTCGGACTCCAAGCCGTCTGGAGCTTTCTGAAGACGCAGCTCCGCGCCTTCATCGCATCCACGTTCTGCTACCCGCGGCGCCTGGCCAGACGGCTGATACCTCTGGCGAGAGTGCGCTGGAGGCTGAGCTCGGATGGCTCCCAACTTGGCTCATAGACGGAGACACCTGCTGATCCAACGCCCCGGGTTCTAAATCGCTCGAGCACAGGGCCTCAGGCCGTGAGCGGGGGAGAGCAGAGAGGTTCAAGGCGCCGTTGACAACTGCCGATCATGCGAAGGTGAAGTCGAGGGAAAGATCACCTACGCCTGCCTGGTTGCGATCGCTACTCCTAGCGGTGATCGCCGTTAGTGGGACGGTCGCCACTGTCACGGTGGTGGCCAACGCCTCGGCGTCTTCCGCCGTCAAAGCGGAGGCAGAGCGCGCCCTTCTGATATCGGACATGCAGTCTGCTGTCCGCGTTGAGTCGGAGGCTGCGGCCCTGTTCGTGGCGGGTCTTCCCGGCTCCGATGCGATGGATGGCATGGAGAACGACATGGAGGGCATGACCGGAGAAGGACAGCACGGCTCGGAGATGGGGGTTGACTCAGACGATCACGCTGCGTCTAGTGGGTCGGACCTCTCTGATCATCCCGATGTGGTAGCGGCTGCCGAGGCGTTTGCCGCCTCCGCCTCGAGAATCCGCTCTGAAGGGACAGCCGAGGAGAGGGTGAGGGCCGATGATGCGATCGAGGCCCACACCACCTTCCTTGCGTCCTTGACCCGCCTCAATGCTGCCGCTCACGGGGCAGAGGACGCAATGTCGCTCTACCACAACGACACCCAGCTCGTCGAGACCGAACTGAGGGTGGTAGTAGAGGACCTTCGTGATCAGACGTCCCGGGGTCTGGCCGACGCAGTCGAACGGATCGAGCGCTCACAGACCCTGTTGACGGTCATCCTGCCGCTCGCCGCCGGCGCCGGCGCCGTGGCCGCTGTCGGCTTCTTCCGATCCCGAGCTGCCTGGCGACGTCTTCAGTTCCTCGAAGACCTGATGTTGGCGAAAGACCGGTTCATCGGAACAGTCAGCCATGAGCTGCGCACCCCTCTGGCCGCAATCGTGGGCTTTGCCGCGCTGCTGGGGTCGGAAGACATGAGCCTGGACGAGTCCGAGAGACGTGAGTACAACTCGCTGATTCTCAACCAGGGCAACGAGGTGACCGCCATCGTCGAGGATCTGCTGGTCGCCGCCAGGGCCGAGATCGGAGAATTGACCATCGCCGACAAGCCGATCGATCTCGGAGCACAACTGCGTCAGGTCTTCGAAGGGCTCACCTCACCGCTGAGCTCGGTCCGGGTGACCGGCCACAGGCTCGAGGCTTGGGGAGACCCGGGGCGGGTTCGGCAGATCATCAGGAACCTGTTGACCAATGCCGACCGTCATGGCGGAGAACACATCAGTGTCGAGTTGGCCGCAGAGGGTGCCAGAGCGGTGGTCAGGGTGTTGGACGATGGAGATCCGATCCCAGAGACTCAACGCGAGGCGATCTTCGAGCCCTACACGACCCTCACCACCGACAGTCCGGTGACCGGATCGATCGGCCTCGGGCTGGCAGTGTCCCGACAGTTGGCGGTGTTGATGGGTGGTGATCTCCGATATGACCACCGCCACGGGCACAGCGTTTTTGAGCTCAGGTTGAGGCTCATCGACAGCGAAGCGCCGGTCCCGGCCGACGGGTTGAGAGATCATCGGTTCTCGACGGTCACCTAGTCCCGCGGTGCCCGGCCGGCAAAGAGCCGGCGGGACGGAGGATCCTCGCCGCCCGGTGAGGGAGCGTCCCGTCGATGGGGGTATCCAGCCTGGTAGAGGTCCACACCCCTCTGCGGGACGTACGACCAGGGAGTCTTCGGCCCAACGCTGCTTGTTTCGCTTGATCTACGACTCCAAAATCGGCGCCCACGGCGACCAGCCCGCCGACACATATACCCGGCCGGATCCAGCTCGGCAAGTTCAATGACGAATCACGCCAGGTGACCAGGCGACTGGTGTGACTCGACGAAACCCGCAACCGGAGTGCAGAGCCTGGGAGCCATGTTGGGAGCCATTGCGTGTGCACTTCGATGGACGGCGGTGGACCCGCCCGCCACACCATCATCTGCGGATTCAGCCCGAGGGGCGTCCAAACCAGGGGAGGCGGGTCAGCCAATCGGCTGTCGGCTCATCACGGGTGGTTCACGTCCGGCGAGCAGCCAACCGCCGAGCGCCGCCGCAGAGGGCGTGCCGATGACAATGAGCAGGAGGTGGAGAACCGGCAGCCGGGCGAGGGTGCCGATGTCGTCGAGGTACCCGGCGCCGAGGACGATGAAAGCTGCTGCCCCGCCGAGGGTTACGCCGAGAGCCGCCAAAGCACCGGCCGTTGTGGCGGTCACCGCTCGTCGCAACGTGCTCGTCCCCCCCGTTGCAGCCAGGATCTGAAGGTCGCCCGCCGCTTCACCGCGGATCAGCCCGACTGTCATGGCGAACACCCCAAGCGCGAGAACCATGCCGACGGCCGTCGCCCCGTACGCAGCCCGGCGAGACCGGCCTGGTGGTCACGGGTCTCGATGGTGAGTCCGGCACCGGCCGCCAGGTCACGGGTCGACGCGAGCTCGTCGATGGTGAGTGGAGCGTCGGACTCGATGAGCCAACGACCGGACGGCGCCGTCAGCCAGCCGCGTCGGCGCAGCGCTTCAGGAGTGACGAAGGTTCCCGGTGCGGACGTGTAGCGCCGGTCGATGGTCTCGGCAGTCATCATGGGCTCGACCTTCCGTCGAGGCGCGTCCGCCGGCTGGGCGACACCAAGGATGGCGAGTTCTCCGGACTCGACCGACATGAACTCGGTCGCCGAGTCGAGGGCGTCGAGGTCGACTCCGTATGGGGCGAGCAACCTCGGTGTCGCCACATACGGCAGGCTCAGGTCAACCCAACCGTCGCCCATCCGCTTTACCAAGGTGACGGCGATGCGACCGTCCGACGTAGCTTCGTATTCAAAGCCTGGATCGAGAGCCACGTCGAGTTCGGTCACGACGGCACCGTCGAAGATCGCGGCGATGCGATCGACCTGGGATCGCATGGGGTCGAGCTGGGCGGGTTCAGGCACGAAGGACCGTCGAAGTCTCCCCTGATGAGAAGCTGGTTGTCGGCAAGGTTGCCGGCCTCGGCTGTGTGCTGTGCGGCGGTGGCGGCGACGACGATGGCAATCGGAATGCCCAGGGCCAGAGTGATGGCGGCCAGTGCCGCTGCCGACCGCGCCTGGTATCGCGCCAGGTCGCGAACCGCGATGCGAGGGGCGATCCGAAGCACGCCTGCCAACGAGGCCAACGGACGGATCCCCATCGGGGCTGAGAGCAGGACCCCCACAATGACTGTCGCCGTTCCGCCAACGAACAGTCCAACACTGCGCCAGTAGACGGCCCGGTCGTCGGCAACGGGCCCGGCCGCGAAGAGCGCACCCACACCTCCGGCGATGAGGATTGCAGCCAGCGTGGCCGACCGGCGGACCGTCGCAGGGCGTTCGGGGCCGCCCCGACAGCGCGCCCACGATCGAACCCCGCGAGGCCACCCGAGCCGGCCACCAAGCGGCAAATGACCATCCACAGCACCGGTGAGGCCGGTATGACGAACGAAGAGCTGTGCCGCGGGCTCATCACCGCCGACTCCGAGGCCGAGGTCATCAGCCTGCTGAAGCGATGCGGATACTGGGAAGACTCCAGCCTATGGCGCTACATCGGGGACAACGAAGCCAACTTGTCGACGATCGGGAACCAGCAGAGAGATCCATCGCCGCCCTCGCGGAGAAGTTCATCAACGCTATTGACTCGGTATTGACGGACCTGTGCTATGCCGCCGGCAACGATCCCAAGGGTCCCGACGCGCCGACCAGCATTCGCGAGGCAGTCGCTCGCTTCGAGGAGCAGGCTCCAAACCCGCAGGCCGATCACACCGGCAGGGTCGCGAACTGGCTCGACACCCAAGTCCGCGAGTACGCACGCAAGATCACACTGGCGGTGACCGAGGCCGAGGGCGCGCAGCCCAGCCTGAGCATCGCGGACATAGGCGAAGGGCAGACGCCGGACAGCATCCCCGACACCTTCATGTCCCTGAACAAGAGAAACAAGGTGGACATCCCGTTCGTTCAGGGGAAGTTCAACATGGGTGGCACCGTTGCCACGAGTCGGCCTCTTGTTCCCGCCGCCGCCGAAGTTCCGATCGGTGAGATCGCCATGAACGGCTACGCCGACTCGCGAGCTCCTGGTTCGGCCTCGAGCACGAAGACCGGGATGTGGCGATCGGTCCTCGACCGGTACTCGCCGTAGTCGGGCTGGACCTTCACGAACTCGCCGAACAGGCGCTCGTAGTCCTCGCCGTCGACCTGACGGGCCCTCACCCGGTGCCACCGGCCCGCCTCGCGGACGTCGGCCTCGAGGTGAGCACGCAGGTTCTTGGCCCAGGCCGGGTCCGAGTCGTCGCCGACGTTGCTGCCGACCACGGCCGGCCCGTCGGGCGTCGTCAAGTAGTTGAGCAGGACCCGCCTTCGCTCACCGGACTTGTGCCCCGTGGTCACCAGCTCGAGGACAGACATGCCCACCGCCCGCCTGCCGAGTCGGCCGCCGGTGGCATCCCACACCCATCGATGGATCTTCCATATGGCGCGGTACCGCTTGCGGGA
>Ga0256865_1000610_pt1 | contig 11970 bp, 11 predicted proteins | sample RVTome_14_FD_187337 | JGI IMG/M metagenome (GOLD analysis project Ga0256865, IMG submission 187337) | Soil microbial communities from uranium-contaminated site in the Upper Colorado River Basin, Wyoming, United States - RVT145D125 HiSeq ... | reverse complement strand
TCGGGATCACCGCGCCCAGGACCGCCTCTATCTGACATCAGCGTGGAGCCGTCTCCTCTTCGGGGGGTCGAACTACAACCCGCCGTCCCGCTTCTTCGCCGAGGTTCCCGACGCGTTGGTCGAGATGGCCCCGAAACGGAAGCGGTTGTCGGAGGTGGAGCGGGCATCGTCGTCGGGGCCGCGCAGCACCGTTTCTCCCGGGGAGATCGGCCCGGGTGATCGGATCCGACACGACAAATGGGGTCTGGGGACGGTGCGGGAGATCGTGGGCTCGGGTGATCGGGCCGAAGCCGAGGTGATGTTCGACACCCAGGGTAAGAAACGTCTTCTTCTGGCGTGGGCGCCCCTGGAGAAAGCGTGACAAGCGTGTGCAAATAGGTACCGGATCCGGTACCTATTTGCACACGCTTGAGACGGACCGCGGGGAGAGCTAGCCCTCGGTCTCCGCGTGGTGGACTTCTTCGATGAGCTCGAGCCACGAGGCGACGAACTTGTCCACCCCCTCCGTCTCCAGGGTCTCGACCACGTCGTCGTAGGCGACACCGACCTCCCCGAGCCGGGACAGCACACCGTCCGCCCCGGTGATGTCCTCGGAATCGAACTGCTCGGGCGCCGGATCCCCATGATCCTGATAGGCGTCGATGGTTGCGAGAGGCATGGTGTTCACCGTGTTGTTGGCCACCAGGTCCTCGACGTAGAGGAGGTCGTGGTAATCGGGATTCTTGGTGGAAGTCGACGCCCAGAGGGGCTTCTGCGGTTTGGCGCCGAGCGCGGCCAGTGGCCGGAAGCGCTCCCCGGGGAAATGGTCGAGGTATATCCCGTACGCAACCCGCGCATTGGCGACGGCGGTCCTGCCCTTGAGCTCGGCGGCTGCCTCCGTCCCGATCTCGTCGAGACGGCGGTCGACCTCGCTGTCGAAACGCGACACGAAGAAAGAGGCGACTGAGGCCACCCTGGCCAGGTTGCCGCCCACCGAGGCGAATGTCTCCAGGCCTTCGAGATAGGCGTCGATCACCTGCTGGTAGCGGTTGAGTCCGAAGATGAGGGTCACGTTCACCGAGATTCCCTCTCCGATCAGCCGGCTGATCGCAGGCATGCCCTCGGCGGTGGCGGGCACCTTGACCAGGAGGTTGGGGCGGTCGATCTGCTTGACCCAGTCGCGGGCTTCGGCCACCGTGGCATCGGTGTCGGCCGCCAGGGTGGGAGACACCTCCACCGACACGAAGCCATCGGTCCCGTTGGTCCGGGCGTATACCGGGGCCAGGAGGTCGCACCCGCGTCGGATGTCCTCGGCCATCAGGGTCTTGACGATCTCATCGGTTTCCAGACCGGCGGCCCGCAACTCGTCGAGTTGGGTGTCGTAATCGCTGGATCCGACAATGGCTCCGGCAAAGATGGTGGGGTTGGAGGTGACTCCCGTGACGGCGTCGCGGTCGATGCGCTTTGCCAACTCTCCACCGTCGAGCATGGCCCGGGAGATCTGATCGGACCACACTGAGACGCCCGCCGCCGCCAGGCCGTGGAGGTTGGATGTCATCCCCCAAGCGTAGGCCTCCACCCGTTTTGTGGTCCGGTTTCGGTAGCGATGCTTCGGTTTTCGGACCACAAAACGGAATGGGGGTGTCCGCAACTACGCTTGCCGGCTGGATGCCACGGAGAATCCTCATTGCGAAACCCGGCCTCGACGGCCACGACCGTGGCGCCAAGGTCATTGCCCGAGCTCTGCGCGACGCCGGTTTCGAGGTCATCTACTCCGGCCTTCATCAGACACCGGCGCAGATCGCAGAGACCGCGATGCAGGAAGACGTCGATGCGGTCGGCCTCTCCTCGCTATCCGGCGCTCACAAGACCCTCTTCCCCCAGGTGGTGGCGGAGTTGGCGGATCGCGGCGGAGGGGACATAGTTGTCTTCGGCGGGGGTGTCATACCTTCCGCCGACCTCGACGACCTGGCGAAGGCCGGGCTGGCCCAGATCTTCACACCGGGCTCTCCTCTGGACGAGATCGCCGAGTGGGTCGATGCCAATGTCAGACCCAGGAGTGGTAGGGAGAAACATTGAAGGTTCACGAGTATCAGGCCAAGGAGCTGATGGCCCGGCGGGGTATTCCGGTGCCGAGAGGCACCATGGCCACCACGGCCGAGGAGGCGGTCGCCGCCGTCGGGCCTCTGGTCCAGCAGACCGGCAATCCGGTCGTCGTTGTGAAGTCCCAGATCCACGCCGGGGGCCGGGGCAAGGGCACCTTCCGGGAATACCCCGAGGTCAGAGGGGTGCACGTGGTGACGGCGGGCATCGAGGGCGGAGTCCCGGCGGCGGAGCGGCAGGTCGGAGAGCTGGCATCAAAGATGCTGGGTTCGACACTGGTGACCGTCCAGACCGGCCCGGAAGGGAAGACAGTCAACCGCCTGTACATCGAGCAAGGCGTGGACATCGCGCGCGAGCTCTACCTGGCGGTCCTCCTCGACCGATCCACGAGCCGCAACATCGTCATGGCGTCCACCGAGGGCGGCGTCGAAATCGAGAGGGTTGCCGAGGAGACCCCGGAGAAGATTCTCCGCGCCGAGATCGATCCCGCGTTCGGGCTCGCCGACTTCCAGGCGAACGCCCTGGCGCGAGGTCTCGCGATCGAAGGCGATGCCGCCGGCAACTTCGTCCGTTTCGTCAAGATCCTGAGCCAGACGGCCGCCGACCTGGACACCGATCTCATCGAGGTCAACCCCTTGGTCATCACGACCGACGGCGAGGTGGTGGCCCTCGACGCCAAGATGGCGTTCGACGACAACGCACTGTTCCGGCATCCCGATATCGCGGCGATGCGAGACGACTCCGAGGAGGACCCGGCCGAACTGGCCGCCAAGGTCGCCGGACTCAACTACATCAAGCTCGAAGGGACGATCGGCTGTCTCGTCAACGGCGCCGGGCTGGCGATGGCGACGATGGACACCATCAAACACGTCGGGGGCGAACCGGCGAACTTCCTGGATGTCGGCGGCGGCGCCACCGAGGAGCAGGTGACCCAGGCCTTCCAGATCATCACCAGGGACCCGAACGTGGAGGGCATCTTCGTCAACATCTTCGGGGGGATCATGCGTTGCGACGTCATCGCCGCCGGGATCGTCTCGGCGGTGAAGAACGTTGCCCTGGAGGTCCCGCTGGTGGTCCGTCTCGAGGGCACCAACGTCGAGAAGGGGAGACAGATAATCGACGAATCGGAGCTGAAGGTGGTCTCCGCGTCGAGCCTGCGGGACGGAGCCGAGAGGATCCTGGAGCTGACGCGATGAGCATTCTCGTCGACAAGAGCACCGAGGTGCTGGTCCAGGGTCTGGGGAGGACGGGGCAGTTCCACACCGACACAGCGATCGCCTACGGGACCCGCATGGTTGGGGCCGTCCATCCGTCGCGGGCCGGCACCGAGTTCCATTTCGACGGGGAGACCGACCATTCCGGTGTCCCCGGCCGTGACGACGCCTACTCGGTCGACCTTCCCGTCTTTGCCGGTGTCGCCGAAGCGGTGGACGCCACCGGAGCCAACGCATCGGTGGTGTACGTCCCGCCCCCCTTCGCTGCCGACGCCATCATGGAGGCCGCGGCGGCGGGCATCGAGTTGGTGGTGGCCATCACCGAGGGGATCCCCGTCGGCGACATGATTCGGGTCAAGCGCTACCTGGCTGACAAGGCGACGCGACTGGTAGGGCCTAATTGCCCGGGGGTCATCACCCCGGGCGAGTGCAAGATCGGGATCATGCCCGGGTACATCCATCAGAGGGGGCGTATCGGCGTGGTCTCACGGTCGGGAACACTCACCTACGAGGCGGTGCACCAGGTCACCCAGCTCGGGTTGGGTCAGACCACGGCGGTGGGCATCGGGGGAGACCCGGTCAACGGGACTAGCTTCGTCGACGTTCTCCGCATGTACGAGGACGACCCCGAGACCGAGGGCGTCGTCATGATCGGGGAGATCGGCGGCACCGCAGAGGAGGAGGCCGCGGAGTTCGTGGCCACCAGCATGTCAAAACCCGTGGCAGGCTTCATCGCGGGCACCACGGCGCCTCCCGGCAAGAGGATGGGACATGCCGGCGCCATCGTCTCCGGAGGCCGGGGGACGGCCGCCGCCAAGATCGAGGCGATGACCTCCGCAGGAATCGTCATCGCCGAGACCCCGTCCGACATGGGTGACGCCATGGTCCGCGCTCTCGGCTGACTTTGGCGGCACGAGTAGTGCCTAATCTCGGCCGGAGTCGAAACCAGGAGCTCTCCGATGAAAGTCGCGTACGTCTTCAACACGCCCCGGGCGGCCAGCTACAAGGTAGCGCAGATGATCCTTCCCCAACTCGAAACCGGAGTCCACGGGGTGGAGGTCGTCGGCATGTTCTTCTTCGACGACAACGTGTGGGTCTTGCGTCAGGGCGACCCGATCGGCGAGCGTCTCGCCGCCGTCGCCAAGGAGACGGGAATGCTGATAATGGCATGCGATATGTGCGCGCTGGAGCGGAATCTCGCGGAAGGTGAGCCTCGTTGGTGCGACCCGGCGACCGGACAGGGACGGACGGAGGCTGCGGAATGCATCCCCGTGGACATGGTCGAGGGTGCCACCGTCGGCTGCTTCCCGGATCTCTACGCAGCGCTGTCGGGCAACATGCCCGACCAAGTCATCTCTCTCTGAACGTCTGTGAAGATCGCCCAGGTCGCCCTGGATCTCACCGAACGGTGCCGACCTTAGACGGCTCCACATCGGCGCCAGGCCTGCACTTAGACTGCGGCGATGCCTTGGATCATCGTTCTCATTGCAGTCGGTCTCTTGGTGCTGGTTTTCGTCGTCATCTACAACGGGCTGGTCCGCGACCGCAATCGCGTCGATAACGCCTGGGGCCAGGTCGACGTCCAGTTGAAGCGCCGATACGACCTGATCCCGAATCTCGTGGAGACGGTGAAGGGATACGCGTCCCACGAGAGGGAGACCTTCGAGCGGGTGACCCAGGCTCGGGCGGGTGCCGCCGCCGCTGCCAGCCCCGCCGAGCAGGCGCAGGCGGAGAACTTCCTCACCCAGGCACTGCGGCAGCTGTTCGCCGTGGCCGAGGATTATCCCGAGTTGCGGGCGTCGGAGAATTTCCAGGGGCTGCAGGCGGAGCTGAGCGAGACCGAGAACAAGATCGCAATAGCCCGTCAGATCTACAACGACACGGTTCTAACCTACAACAACAAGGTGCAGCAGATCCCCACCAATATCGTGGCGGCGATGACCGGGTTCAGGACGAGGGAGTTCTTCGAGGGTGGAGACGAAGCGGATCAGCCTCCGCAGGTCGAGTTCTAGGCGGTTCTGGCTCGCCGCGGCGGGCATTGTCGTTGCCATCGTCCTGCTGCCCGCCCTGGGGGCGGCGGCCAAGTCGTTCTGGCTGACCAACGCCGACGTGACCGTCGTGGTCAACCCCGACGGCTCCCTGGCGATCACAGAGCGGATCACCTTCTCTTTCGACGGGTCGTTCTCGGGCGCATACCGCGATATCCGGGTCGGTCCGGGACACACGGTGTCCTCGATAGTCGTCGCGGACGAGCTGGTCGTCTACGAGCCCGGGGGCTGCGCCGAGCTCGGCTGCTTCTCGCCTCCCGGGACCTTTGGCGTCACCTCCACCGGCGATGCGGTCCGGGTGGTGTGGCATCACTCCTCGTTCAACGAGGCCCGGACCTTCACCATCTCGTACCTTCTCTCCGGGTTGACGGTGGTGTACGACGATGTCGCCGACGTCAACCTCCAGGTATGGGGAGATGCGTGGTCGGTCGGCCTCGACGATCTGACCGCGACGCTGGAGTATCCGGGGGAGTCGGAGCCCGGTGAGGTCTATGTCTGGGGTCACCCGTATGGGGTCGACGGCTCGACTTCGCTCGGGGCCGATGGAGTGTCGCCATCGCTGCAGGCGCACGGGATCGAGGCCAACACCTGGGTCGAGATGAGAGTGGCCTTCCCCTCCGATCAGCTCTCGTCGACTTCGGGCGCTGTCGTCCGGAGCGGCGACGGTCTGGGGCTGATACTCGACGAGGAGGGTCGGTTCGCGGGTGAGGCCGAGGAGGCAGAATCGGCGGCTCGGCGCGGACTCGTGTGGGGCGGATCGGCTGCGCTCATAATCGCTCTCGGATCGGGGGCCGTGGTCTACTTCGGCTATGGCCGGGAGCCGGCAGTCGCCTACGACCGCGAGTACGAGCAAGAGCCACCAACGGATCTCTCGCCGGCGGAGGTGTCCGCCCTCATGACCCAGGGCCATGTCGACGAACGGGCGTTCACCGCGACCATGTTCGATCTGATCCGCCAGGGTGTGATCAAGGCCGAGCCAATCCAGACAGAGAGGGTGACCTGGGCCGGCTTGCGCCGGGAGACGATCACCGACCTGTCCATCGAGGTAGCCGATGACAACCCGACCGGCCTCAGGGACTTCGAGCAGTCGGTGGTCAGAGTCGTCCGCCGAGTGACCGGCCCCGCTCCTCGGGCCCTTCACGATTTTCGGACCGGGATCAGAGAGGATGCCCGGGCCAACGCCGAGACCTACAGCTCGTTCCGGACCCAGGTGGTGGATTCGATCAAGCGAGGGGGCCTTCTCGACACGCAGGGCAATTCAATTGCGGTGTTCTTGGGCTTGGCGGTGGTGGCGCTCGTCGTCGGGACGATCTTTATCCTGCCCCGTCTGCTGGAGAGATCACCCGGAGGATCCACCATGGCGATCCTGATCATCGCCGGGATGATCCTCGGCGCGGCCGTGCTGTTCGGGTTCCTCTTGTTCCGTCGGGTTCGGGTGAGGCGGACGAGGGGTGGCGCCTTGGAGGCGGCGAGGTGGTCCGCCTTCCGCGACTACCTGTCGGACTTCTCGCGTCTCGAGGAGGCTCCGGTGATCTCGCTTGACCTCTGGGATCGCTTTCTCGTCTACGCCATAACGTTCGGCGTGGCCGAAGAGGTGCTGACCCATGCCCGGCTGCACGCACCGCCCGAGCTGGAGAACTCGTCATCCATCTACTGGTACGGGAATTACGGCTTCTCCGGGGGTCACTCCGAGAATGCATTTGCGGGGATCTCATCGGCGTTGTCCGGAGCCTTCAGCCCGCCTTCCTCCTCGGGTGGCGGCGGGGGCGGAGGCTTCTCCGGGGGAGGGGGCGGCGGAGGCGGTGGTGGCGGAGGCGGCGCCTGGTAACGGCGCCTGCGATTAGGTCCTCGCCCCGTCTAGCGTTTTCAGCCGTGATATCCCTGGCCGTCCTGGTGCCCTTGGTGTTCGCCGTGGCGGCGGCGCCGGCCGCCGCCTCGGAGTCCACGCCCGGCTTCCCGTACTACACCGGCGAGGAGTTTCAGGCGCTCTACGAGTACGCAGCCACCAACACACTGCCCAATCTCGACCAGCCGGCCGATCGGGGGCCGATAACCGGCAACGCCGACGTCGACGCCAGGATCTGGGAGCTCGCCGTCACCCGGGGATACCGGCTTCGTCCGATTGCCACCGGCGGCCTGGTGACCGTGGACGGGGTCCCGATGCAGGCCCCGGCCGCGGAAGCATGGGTGGCCCTCCGGGCCGAGGCGAGACTCAACGGCCTCTCCTTCATCGTGTCCTCGGCGTATCGCTCGCTCCAGGCGCAGCGCACCCACTTCCTCGGCAAGCTGACCGGGACGTCCGACGACGCCATCGACGCCGCCCTCACCTGGTACTCGGTCCCGGGGACATCGAAGCATCACAGCGGGTATGCGCTCGACTTCCGCTATCGCGATGGCACCTTCGGGGGTTTTCGGGACACGCCCGACTATGCCTGGCTCTCGGCCGACAACTTCGCCGTGGCCAAGAAGCACGGTTTCATTCCTTCATATCCAGACGATGTCCTCGACCAGGGCCCCAATCCCGAGCCGTGGGAGTTCGTGTGGGTGGGGACCGACATGATCAGATGCGGCATCCCCTTCGACATCGAGCAGTCCCGGTATGTCGCCGGGCATCGCAGCTGGCTTTCGGAGGGTCTCGCCACCTGCCCTGGCTCGCTGACGATCGCCGACCTCGACTACATGCTGGGGAACTGGGGCCGGAAGATCGAGGCGATGCTCAACGCCTGAGCAGATAGAACGCGGAGAAGCGGTTGGTGATCTCCTCCAGCCGCTCGAAGCTGGAGAACCCGGCTTCGGTGGCATAGCGCTCTGCCCGTTGCCAGCCCCACGCGGCGCCGACGCCCTCACCCCCTACCGCCAGCGACTGGGTCATGCAATGCAGGGCCGATACGCCGTACAGCAGGGCGCCCCGATCGTGCAGGTTGTCTTCGAGATAGGAGCTGACGTTTGGCTCCATCATCAGGTAGACCCCGTCGTCGGCGAGGGCGTCGCGGATCCGGGACAACCCTGCCCGCGGGTCGGGAAGATCGTGGATCACGTCGAAGGTGGTGATCAGATCGAAGGGAGGAGTCGTCGGCACCTCTTCCACGGCATATCCGTGGAATTCGACGTTGGGCAGGTCGCCCGCCCGCTCCCCGGCGACGGCGATCGAGTCTTCCGAGACGTCGAACCCGGTCACCACTGAGTTTGGATATGACTCCGCCATCAGGATCGCAACGGTCCCAGTCCCACAGCCGATATCGGCGACCCGGATCCCGTGATTGAGACGTTCGACGAGGCCCGGTACCGCCGGCAGCCACCGATTGACCAGGAACACGCGCTGGGACGGTGAGTTGCCCCGATCTATGCCGCGGATCATCGAGGGCCCAAACTCCTCGAACCCGACGCCGCCACCGTGGGTCACAGCCCGGGCTATCCCTTCCAGCTGGGTCATCGCCGACGGAATCATGTCGAGCCAACCGCCCATGAAGTACGGGCTCTGGTCCTGGGCGAGGAACAGGGCGTGCTCGGGCGGCATCACGAAGGCGGAGGAGGCAGGGTCATACTCGATGATCCCTGCTGCCGCCAGGCCGGAGAGGATCTCGAGGACGTATCGCTCCTCGAGCTCGGCCCCTACCGCGATCTCGGCGGCGGTGCCTCCGCCTATCGCCACGTGGGCCAGGAGCCCGGTACGGTCGGCGACCGCGAGCAGGCCGATCGTGGTGGCCCCGGCGGCGAGGCCGATGAAACGCTCGAGAAAACCCTCTATTCGCTGCCGGTCCATCCGTTTCTCCTAGGTCGACGGGGACGACTTCGTGTCTTGTTGTTTGATCACCCGGGCCACGAGGTTGGTGGCCGGGCGGTACGGGATGTGATCCGGGCCCGGGGCGTCGAGGATCACCAGGTCGCCGGGTGCGCCTTCTTCGATGATGCCGCGGTCATCGAGCCCCAGAGCCAGCGCTCCACCTCGGGTGGCTGCCCAGATCGCCTGGTCGGGCCGCAGGCCCATTTGGATCACCGCCAATCCGACGATGGGAGCCATCGACTCGAAATACGACGTGCCGGGATTGCAGTCAGTTGCCAGGGCGACCGTGCACCCGGCATCCCAGATCATGGGTCCCGGCGCCTGGGCGGCGCGTAACGAGAAGGACGCGCCGGGGACGAGGACCGCGGCCACGCCGGACGCGGCCAAGGCCGCGGCGTCCTCCGGGGTGGCCTTGTCGAGGTGATCGGCCGAGGCCGCACCCAACTCGGCCGCCAGTTGGGCACCGCCGGTGTGGTGTATCTGTTCGGCGTGGACCCGGGCTCGCATCCCGTGTCCTTCGGCGGCGACGAGGATCTGACGCGCTTCGTCCACATTGAACACTCCCTCTTCCACGAAGACGTCGCAAAAGTCGGCCAGGCCGGCCACGGCGGGAAGCATCTCCTCGATGAGGAGGCGAACATATCCCGCCCTGTCGCCGGCAAAGGCGCGGGGGACGGAATGAGCGCCGAGGAAGGTGGTCTTCACGGTGATCCCCAGTTCCGCGCCAAGTCGACGGGCGACGTGGAGCAGCGTCAGCTCGGTCTCGGTGTCGAGCCCGTACCCGCTCTTGATCTCGAGGGTGGTGGTCCCGGTTGCGATCATTCGGGACATCCGCTCCGCCGACATCTCCACCAGCTCTTCCTCACTCGCGGCTCTGGTGGCCTCAACGGTCGACAGGATCCCGCCGCCGCCGGCCGCCAGCTCCTCGTAGGACGCGCCGCCCATCCTGAGAGCGAACTCCCTCGACCGCTCTCCGGCGAAGACCAGGTGGGTGTGGGCGTCGACAAATCCGGGGATGACCGCTCGACCTCCACAGTCGATGTGCTCCGCCTTGCCCTGCTCGGGTGCATCGGCGGCGGGTCCGACGTATTCGATGATGCCGTCCATCACTCGTATCGCGGCTCCCGAAAATGGATCCCCGACGTTGGTGGTGAGGTGCCCGATCCCGGTGAGCAGCAGCTCAGACATCGGGGGCGAGATCGGGGATTGACCCGTCTTCGATCAGCCCGGCGACGAGGTCGATGTCCTCCCCGAGAGGGCGGTCGGCGTCGAGAGTTGGGACATGGTCGCGCACCAGCTCGACCACGGATGCGCATCCTGAACCTGGGATTAGTGGAGTGCGATACTCGATTCCCTGGACGGCGCACAAGATCTCCACTGCGAGCACCTTTGTCGTGTTGGCGATCACGTCCCCGAGCTTCAGCCCAGCCCCCCAGCCCATCGAGACATGATCCTCCTGGTTGCCCGACGTGGGAATCGAGTCGGTCGACGCGGGGTGGGTCATCACCTTGTTCTCGGCCACCAGGGCGGCCTGGAGGTATTGGGTGATCATGTACCCGGAGGTGACACCCGGATCGGGCGCAAGGAACGCGGGTAGGCCCCGGGATCGGCTCGGGTCGAGGAGCCGGTCGGTGCGTCTCTCCGATATCGATCCCAGCTCCGCCAACGCGATGGCTGAGAAGTCGAGCGCGAAGGCAATCGGCTGGCCGTGAAAGTTCCCCGCAGACACCACCTCGCCGCTCTCCGCGAACACGATCGGGTTGTCCACCACCGAACCCAGCTCGGTGATCAGGACCCGTTCCATGTGGTCGAGGGTGTCGGCCACGGCCCCGTGGACCTGTGGCGCACATCTCAACGAGTACGCATCCTGGACGGCATGGTCGAAGTCGTCGGTGTGGCTGGCACCGATGGTGCTGCCGGCGATCATGGAGGCGATCCGGGCCGCCGACGAGATCTGCCCTCGATGGGGGCGAAGACGGTGGATATCGGCGCGGTAGGGGCGGGCGCTTCCCATCATGGCCTCGATCGTCAAGGCGCAGGCAACGTCCGCAGCCGCGGTCAGGTTGCGTCCCCGATGCAACGCGAGCGCTCCCATCGACGCCATCCCCTCGGTCCCGTTGATGAGGGACAGTCCCTCTTTCACCTTGAGACGGAGCGGTTCGAGGCCGGCCTCGCCCGGTGACATGGTGCGATCCCCGACCCGGACCTTTCCCTCACCGATAAGGGCCAGGGCGACATGGGCGAAGGGGGCGAGATCACCCGAAGCGCCGACGGAGCCCCGTGACGGGACGACAGGGAGGATGTCGCGGTCGAGCATCTCGAGCAGACGTTCCACCACGACGGGTCGGGCCCCGGAGTGTCCTTGAGCCAGCGTTCGCGCCCGTAACAGGATTATTGCCCGCACCACCTCGTCCGGCAGCGGGTCTCCCACCCCCGATGCATGGGATCTGATGAGGTTGTACTGGAGCTGCTCCGTCTGGTCGGGGTCGATCCGTGTCGAGGCGAGCGCTCCGAAGCCGGTGGTGATGCCGTAGACGGTCACCCCTTCCTCGGCCAGCCGTTTCACCAGCTCGCGGGCCGGTCCCATCCTGGCATGGAGGTTGTCGCCGGCGACCGCCCCGGCCTGGCGTAGGGCGACCCGGGCCACGTCCGAGGGCGTTATGGGCGATCCGTCGACTATCACGTCAGACACGTCGCGTCACCGTAATGGCCTACCGAGGGCCGTCATTGAGATCACCGGGGGATATTCGTCGCTCATCGGGGAAGATGTGGCCGAGGCAGGCTGTTGTCATCGATGATGCCCGATCTTCGAACCCTTTTGAACACTCCGGGAACCTCCCTG
>Ga0256865_1000609_pt1 | contig 11973 bp, 12 predicted proteins | sample RVTome_14_FD_187337 | JGI IMG/M metagenome (GOLD analysis project Ga0256865, IMG submission 187337) | Soil microbial communities from uranium-contaminated site in the Upper Colorado River Basin, Wyoming, United States - RVT145D125 HiSeq ... | reverse complement strand
GCACCGCACGGGGCCGGTCTGCTTGGGCTGCGATCCAGGAGTACGACCGCACCTCTCCCTTGGGGATCGTGGCCGTCGCCAGCAACACATTCTGCTGGAACGGCGTCACCGAGCTGAGGTCGACCGGCACCTTCCCCGGGCGCCCTGCCTCCAGCGCGGGCCGGATGTGCCTCGCCCATGCTCTTGGCGCCTCCGCCCTCAGCAGAGGCCGGTGGAACCGCTCGTTGAAGCTGCTGACGAAGTCCTCTTCCGCCAGCTCCACCGATGTCACCCCGAGAGGGTTGAACGTGACCACAACATCGCCGATGGGCGACTCGTAGACGTCGTACCCGTCGGCAAGGCCGGTGCCGAGGGCGACACCCTCGGTCAACCCCGGGGGCGGCGGGCCTGCCAATCGTTCGAGTTGCTCTTCGATACTCATGTTTCACTCTCCATCGCTTGCCTGAGACGTTCCAAACCTCGATGAATGTCCGACTTCACGGTTCCCTCCGGCCGCCCCGTGGCCTCGGCGATCTCGCCGATCGAAAGCCCTACGACATGCCGGAGCACCACCGACGTCTTCTGGTGCTCGGTGAGGAGGCCGAACCTGGTGTCCCAAGCGACACTGTCGGCGGGTTCGGGGTCGACATCGCCGACATCCTCGAGCTCCGCTGGCGTCGGTCGTCTCGCCCGGTCCCGGACATGATTCCGGCCCAGATTCAGGGCGATGGTCCACATCCAGGGAGCGAGTTTCAGCTCCCTCACCCGATTCCGGTCGTAGCCATCCAACGCCCGGTAGGCGCGGATGAAGGCCTCCTGGGTGAGGTCCTCGGCCTCCTGGTGGTCGCCGCACATACGGCGCAGACCCCAGTAGAGCTTGGACCCCATGACATCTACCAATTCCGGGAAGGCGGAGTCGAGATCTGTCGAGAGAGCACTGGCCAGATCATTCATCGTCAATAGAACCCTCTCCTGCCCGGTCCGGTTGCACCTAGATTAAGGGCGTGGACGACTCCCAGATCGAGGCGGCCCTGGCCGCGGCCGAGGAAGCGTTGGCGGCAGGGTCGTCGTTGTCCGGCACCGGGTACTGGCCGGCGGTTGCGGCGGTGAAGCGCGAGCCGTCGCAAGTTTCCCGGTTTGGTGACCACATCGCCGCCATCGATCAGACCGCGTTCTCGAATTGGGCTCTGATCGCGGTCCCTCTGGGAGTCGGGACCATGCTGATGGTGGCGGCGACGCTGGGCGGCCTGGCCCTCATCTGGTGGGCCTACTACCTCACCGGTTTCGCCGCGAGCGTGGTGTTCCTCGCCGGCACCGGGGCCCTCCTGGTGACCACCCACGGTCTCGCCCATCTGATGGTCGGTCGGCTGGTCGGGATCAGGTTCACGGCCTGGTTCATCGGCACCTGGCTCCAACCCCAACCCGGGGTCAAGGTCGACTACCGGACCTATCTGGCGACATCACCCGCCAAGCGGGCGTGGATGCACGCCTCCGGGGCCATCACCACCAAACTGCTCCCGTTCGCCCTGGTCGGTGCGGCTGCCGCGTCCGGTGCCCAGGGCTGGGTGGTCGTGGCGCTGATCGGTATCGGCGTGGTGACGATCATCACCGACATCCTCTGGTCGACGACCGCCTCCGACTGGAAGAAGTACCGGCGCGAGATGGGGTTTGCTCAGGCTTCGGAGTAGAAGGTCGGAATCGAGCCGTCGCTGCGGTGCATCTCCTCATGGGCGACAATCAGCTGGTCATAGTCGGGCGGATCCTCGACGTCGATCGCGATCAGGTGCCTGGTGGTGGGCCCGCCGCTGCGGTCGAACGCCCGTGCCGATGAGAGAAGCACCCTGGAGTAGTCGTCGATCCGCCGATGCTGGGCCAGATGCTCCTCCCACGAGCCGGTGACGAAGAACTCGACGAGCCGGTGCGGGTCCCGGGAGTCACGGAACAAGCGCCACCTGTAGGCGCCGGTCCGCAATCGCACCCGACGGATCTGGGTCATGAGCCGGGTGAACTCCTCGAAATCGCTCTCGTCGATTTCCCAATGGTTGAGGATCACGACCGGCCCACCCCCGATGGTGAAGTCGTCCTGGTGAGGTCCGTAGTCGGATTCGGAGAACTCGGGTGTCTCGATCTCATCGAGCCGCGGTATCCGGAACACGGGTGCGGCGACTCCGAGGAAGATGGTGCACGCCGAGAAGGCGACTATCGCCGATGAGGTCCCGACCCAGTCGGCCACGACCCCGGCGAGGATCGCCCCAATGGGGAGAATCCCGGAGAAGGCGAGCGTGTACATCGCCATCGTCCGGCCCCTGATCCAGGCCGGGCTGATCAGCTGGGCGATGGCGCGGAGGTCGGTGAGTGTCATCAGCCAGGCGTACCCGGCGAGGAGCATCGCCACCGAGGCCACGACCGGGTTGGGGGCCAGCCCGAGAAGGATCCCGGCCGAGCCGAAGGCGACAACGGTGGCCGTCGTCGCCTTCGTTCCGAGCATCGCCATCACCCTGGCCCGGGTGAAGGCGCCGACCAAAGCGCCGACTCCCATGAAGCCGAGGAGGATGCCGTAGAGGCCGGCTTCACCGTCGAATGTCGTGGTGTGGCTGGGCAACACCGACTGCACCACCGCCGACGTGATGGCGAACAGAGAGGTGAAGACGAGTAGCCGGCCGAACTCGGGGGTGAACCGGGTGAATCTGATTCCGAGCGCGATTGCGCTGCTGAACGACGTCACTTGGCGTTCGGGCGCCTCGAGGTCTCGTCTCACGACGAGAAGCCCGGCGATGGCGATCAGATAGGTGAAGGCGTTGATCCCGAACGCGATCGCGGCCCCGGCCGCCGCCACCAGCGCTCCGGCCATGGCCGGCCCCACGGCCCGGGCGGTGTTGAACGCCGCCGACTGGAGAGCCACCGCCGAGGCGACCAGACCCCGGGGGACCAGATCGGGGAGCAGAGCCTGCCAGGTGGGGAGGTTGATGGCCACGCCGATGCCGAGCAGGAAACCGAGCCCGAGAAGCAGTCCGGGGGTGATCCGCTCGGTCGCCACCAGGATCGCCATCGCCGTAGCAGACCCGCCCATGATCAGTTGGGCGATCAGCATGAGACGGGTCCTCTCGAACATGTCGGCGAGCGTCCCGGTGAACAAGGCCAGGAACAACAGTGGCAGCGTCGACGACGCGATCATAAGCCCGACCCAGGTGTTGGAGCCGGTCAGCTCCAACATCAGCCAGGAAGCGGCCACGGATTGGAAGAATGTGCCAATCGCCGAGAGGACCGATGCCACCCACATCACCCGAAAGGCGCCGATACGGAGAGGAGCGACTGCCGAGCCCATAACCGCAGGGTAGGGCCGGTAGGTTGGTCTCGGTGGTTCGTGATCACGCCTATTTCATCCAGCCCCAATCCGGTCCGGGGCCGGGGGTACTGATGCTCCATTCACTGTGGGGCCTGACCGCCGACTTCAAGGCCCTGGCCGACCAACTAGCCGAGGCCGGCTACACCGTCCTCGCACCCGATATCAACTTCGGCGCCCTCCCCGAGAGCGAGCAGGAGGGCCTGGATCACCTGGGCGAGGCCAATCCCGATCGGCTCGCCTCCCTGGTCCTCTCATCGGCCGGGCTCCTCGACGAGAAGTCGGAAGAGGGGCCGATCGGCGTTGTCGGCTTCGGCATGGGCGGCTCGCTCGCCCTCTGGGCGTCGGTGCGCCTCAATGACATCGTGGCTGTCGCGGTTTCCTTCTACGGCGCACAGCAAATCGACTTCGCCGGCTCCCGGGCCGACTACTTGATCCACCTGGCCGACGAAGACAGGTTCATAACCGACGACGAGGCGGCATTCATGGAGGCGACGATGGGCCTGGAAGGGCTCTCGGTGCAGGTTGAGCGTTACCCGGGCACCTCCCACGGGTTTGCCGACGCCGAGAGCGACCTCTTCGAACCCGAGGCGTTCGAGCGGGCGTGGGTGAGAACCCTGGGGTTTCTCGCCGGCCGTCTTCGGAACTAGGCCTCGCTCATCAGGTCGAGGTCCGCGGCGAGAGTCGAGCGATCCTCGTCATCCTCGATCTGCGACAGGCTCTCTCGTGCCAGCGCCAGATGCTTCTCAAAGGTCTCCACGTCGTCGACGAAGGCCGCGGCCCGGGCGATCGCCTCGTGAGCGAAGCCGGTGACGAAAGCGTCGAGTTGGTTCTCCTCGCAGATCGCCAGCGAGTTGAGCCCGAAGCGTCGGGCCAGGTCGAAATAGCCGGTGACGGCTGCGACTCTCGAGATCTGCCAGTCGGCGATGGCCCAGTGACGAGGTGTCCCCACTTCCCGCCAGTGGTAACGCTGGGCGAAGGTGGACGTCAGCATCTCCAACTCGTCGTCCGGCGTCAGCCGGTCCTTGTCGAGGTAGGTCCAGGTGTGGTTGTAGGCCCGAGGGGCGAACGTCCTGTGCCATGACGCCAGTTGCTCGTCTGTCGGGTTGTCGACGGGATCGATCATGACTGCATCTCACTCGGGTTGGGGAACCAGCGCAGCGCCTCGGCCTCGGGGCCGAGGTCGGGAGGGTCCCAGGTCTCGGTGGAGCCGGCGGCGAGTATGGCCTTGGCATCCTCCAGGTAGCGGGACAGGTCCTCGATTGGGGCGGTTGCGGGACCGGGAGCCCTGGTCTCGAAGTCTACGGCTCGGAGGGATGCCGGCGGGCGGGGCATCCCGTCCTTGTGCCGGAACAAGGCGGTCTCAGGCTCGTACCGGTAGTCGGCGAGCAGACGCCAGCCGTCGTTGGCGATCATGTGAACCGCCTCGAGGATGTAGCCGAACTCGTCCTCGTCGATGAAATAGTTGAAGTTGACCCTCACCCATCCCGGCTTGATCACCTCGCACCCGGCGGCGATGACGTCCTCGAACCTCGCGCTGGTCTCGAGGTCGATGCCGAGGAGCCGGTGGCCGTAGGGGCCGGCGCAGGAGCACCCGCCCCTGGCCTGGATTCCGAAAAGGTCGTTGAGAACCGCCACCACGAAGTTGTGGTGCAATGTGGTTTCGCCGTGACGGATGATGAAGCTGACGATCGACAAGCGATCCGCGGCATGGTTGCCCAGGATGTCGATCCGCGGATTCTCCGCCCATGAGTCGATCGCCCGCCGGATATACCCGTGCTCCAGCTCCCGGATGCGATCAACCCCCACCTGGTCCTTGAGTGCGAAGACGAGTCCCGCCTTTATCGCTCCGATGATCGACGGCGTACCGCCCTCTTCGCGGTGCTCGGTGTCGTCGACGTAGCGGTGATGATCGGGTGAGACGTAGGAGACGGTGCCACCGCCCGGGACGGCGGGAACCGCGTTGGTGAAGAGAGATCGACGGGCGACGAGGACTCCCGGCGTCCCCGGGCCCCCGATCAGCTTGTGGGGGGACAAGAAGATTGCGTCCTTGTAGTCGCCGTCGGAGTCGTCCTTCGATCTCATATCGACTCCGACATAAGGCGCGGATGCGGCGAAGTCCCAGAAGCTGAGCGCCCCATGACGGTGCAGCATCCGGGAGATGGCGGCGGTGTCGGAGATGATCCCGGTGACGTTCGACGCCGCGGAGAAGGAGCCGATCTTGAGCGGCCGCCCCTCGTATTCGAGGAGACGCCGTTCCAGGGTTTCGAGGTCGATCTGACCGTCGGCGTCCTCGTCGATCTCTACGACGTCGGCGATCGACTCCCGCCAGGGCAGCTCGTTGCTGTGATGCTCATACGGTCCGACGAAGACGACCGGGCGCTCCTCGGGCGGGATCCGCGAGAGCAGGTCGTATCGCTCGTCGAGCTCCTTCGGGATGCGTATGCCCAACACATTTATCAGCCGGTCCACGGCACCGGTCATGCCGGTCCCGGCGAAGACGACCACGTGCTCGTCGGTGGTGGCGCCGACACACTCCCGGATGATCCTCCGCGCCTCCTCACGGAAATGTGTCGTCTGCAGACCCGTCCCTGAGGTCTCGGTGTGGGTGTTGGCGTAGAGCGGCAGGACCTGTTCCCGGATGTAGTCCTCGATGAAGCCGAGACATCGCCCGGAGGCGGTGTAGTCGGCATAGGTCACGCGTCGCACGCCATAGGGCGTCTCGACGGCGGTGTCCTTGCCGATCACCGAATCGCGAATGGTCTCGACCAGACCCACTTTGCCTACTTTCCAGCTTCCTAAGGTTCAGGCCCTATGGCCGGCACCCACAATAGGTAGCGAATGGCTGATCACACCACCGTTACGGTCGGCGGGGAGGAGATACGGATCTCCAGCCCGGAGCGGGTCGTCTTCCCCGAGCGAGGATGGACCAAGCTCGACGTCGTCCAGCATTTCGTCACGGTGGCGGAGGGAGCGGCGCGTGGCATCGCCTCCCGACCCACGATGCTGAAGCGGTACATGGAAAGCGTGGACGTCGACCCCATCTATCAGAAGCGAGCATCGAAGAACACTCCCTTCGACACAGTCCAGATCAGGTTCCCGTCGCAGCGGCCGGGGCGGATGAACGTGCCCCGGACCGAGGCCGATGTCGTCCGTCTCGTCCAGCTCGGCTGTCTCGATTTTCACCCCTGGCCGGTGCGCGACGACGACATCGACCACCCCGACGAGCTTCGTTTCGACTTCGACCCGACTCCGGGAGTCGGCTTCGACCAGGTGAGGGAGGCCGTCGCCGGCGCCCGCGAGCTCCTCGACGAGGTCGGCCTCGTCGGATGGCCCAAGACCTCGGGCAGCCGCGGCATCCACGTCTACGTGCGGATCCTCCCCATCTGGGACTTCTTCCAGACCAGACGTGCGGTGCTCGCCTTCGCCCGGGAGCTGGAGCGGCGCCTGCCGGGTCTGGTGACGACCAAGTGGTGGAAGGAAGAGCGGGTGGGTGTGTTCATCGACTACAACCAGAACGCACGCGACAAGACGGTCTCCTCGGCCTACGGGGTCCGGCCCACGGGGTATGTCTCGGCTCCCTTCGCCTGGGACGAGCTCGCCGAGGTCAGGATCGAGGACTTTCCCCTCGATCGGTTTGCCGACCGGTACCACGAGGTGGGTGACCTCACCGCCGGGATCGACGAGGCGCCAGGTCGGATCGACACACTCCTGGAATGGGTCCTACGGGACGAGGAGGACGGCATCGGTGACGCGCCATGGCCTCCGCATTATCCGAAGATGCCCGGTGAACCGCCCCGGGTGCAGCCGTCGAAGCAGAAGCGCCCCGACGACGAGTATTAGTGGACCACTAGAGCGCGTCCCGCTTTCGCAAAGCCCACAACAGGACCGAGTAGCCGATGGCGACCACGACCGCCAGCTTGGCGAGCCCGCCTCCCGCACCCGGTTTGACCGATCCCAGGAATTCCTCGATGACCGACTCGTCGACGTCGCCTTCGAAGCCGAGGTATATCGAAAGGCCGATCCTCCAGATCGAGAGTTGGGCCAGCCCCGAGACCGCGTTGGCCAGGATGGTCTCCATCACGAACAGATAGCCGAGCCCCACGAGGAGCGAACGGGAGACGAGATAGCCGAGGGGTACGAACACCGCGGCGTAGCCGATGGTCGTCGTGGTGAAGAAGATGAGCCCGCCAAAGGTGTCGGAGAGCCGGCCGTCGATGGAGATGGTGGCGACCACCGTCGCGATCCAGGCGATGACCACCACGGACAGGGCGGCCAGGATGCCGGCGGAAATCGAACTGGCCGCAATCGACCGCCGGGCGATGGGCCGCATGTAGATGTAGGGGAGAGTGCCACCGTCGCGCTCCTCCCGGAGGACGGCCGCGGTGAGGATCAGGGTGGCGATGGCAACGGTGAAGCCGGGCCCGGCGAGGATGGACGCGTAATGGGTGGTCATGTTGGTGCCGCTGTCGGACAAAGGGCTGAAGGCGAGGGTCAAGGCCGGCACCAGGGTCAGGGCCAGCAGTCCGATGAAACGGCCCTTCTTCATGACCCGGGAATACAGATGTCTGACGAGAGTCATCATCCGCCCTTGACCAGATAGCGGAAGACCGACTCCAGCGACTCGTCGACCGGTTCTACCCTGCTGACGAGGATGTCCTCCTCGACGGCGATCCGGGGCAGGGAGTGGGCGAGATTTCCGGCGTCTGACGACTCGATGCGAATCCTCTCGCCGTCCAGATGGACACCGACCACGCCCTCGGTCCCGATCAGGGCGGCGGCCATCCTCCTCGGCTCGGCGCATTCCAGGTAGAAGAGCCTTGGCTTGTCGGTCATGGCGGCCCGGATCGTCTCCAGATCGCCCACCGCCGCCAGCCTGCCATCGACCATCGCCACGACACGATGACTCATCCGCTCCACCTCGGCGAGGACATGAGAGGACACGATCACGGTGCGTCCCTCGGCCCCGAGCTGGACGAACAGTTTGATCAGCTTGGCCCTCTGCACCGGATCTGCGCCGTTCAGCGGCTCGTCGAGCAGCATGATCTCCGGGTCCGTGACCAGCGCCGCGGCCACCTTGGCCCGTTGCCGCATGCCTTTGGAGAATCCGCCAAGTCGGCGCTCCGCCGAGTCCACGAGGTCCACGGTCTCCAAAACCCGTTGCGCCCGGCCCGGAGGGTCGTCAACCCGGGTGAGACGGGCCGCCAGCTCGATGAACTGGCGGGCGGTCAGCCGTTCGTACACCGCCTCGTCCTCGGGCACCAATGCCATCTTGGCGTAGATCCCGGGGTCCTGGCGGGGATCGACGCCGAGGATGCTGACCGTGCCCTGGGAAGGGACCTGGAGCCCGGCCATCATCCGCATCAAGGTCGTTTTTCCTGCCCCGTTGGGTCCGAGCAGCCCGGTTACACCGGGCCGGAACACGACGGTCAGCTCACTGACCGCGACCTTCAGCCCGAACCACTTGGAGACGGCGGATACCGAGACGGTGTCGGTCATGCCAGCCTCCGGTAGCGGCTCCTGACGAACCAGATCGCAAACAGAGTCAGCACTGCGATGACCAGGACCGACGCCCACACCTCGAAGCCGGCGACCTCTGCCGGATACTCGACGGTGTCCTCGAACAGGCTGTCTCGAATGATCCGGGGGTGTTGGTCCAAGGAGAGCAGTGAGATGTACCTGGCGCCGGCGAAGGACGCCGAGGACAGCCCGCCGGCGATTCCACTGACGGCGGTCAGCAGCCCGATGTAGGCCACTGCGGCTATCCCGGTCCGGTTGATGACGGCGGAGAGGAAGAACACCACCGCCCCGTGGAGTGCGATGTACGACAACGTCACCACCGGGACCTTCCACAGGATGTCGAGGTTGGCCCCGAAGTAGTCGAGGGCGCCGTCGTCGGCGATCAGCGCCAGACCGAGGTGGAGGAGCAGCTGGGGGACCATATAGATGGCTCCGACCAGGGTGACGAACGAGCCGACCTTGGCCCCCAGGTAGCCGTCGACGGTCAGCGGCCGGCTGAAGTAGACCGAGAGAACCCCCTTGGTCCGGTCGGGGATGAGGAGTGCCGGCCCGGCGAGTGCGATGAAGAGGAGCGAGATGGCCGAGTAGAAGTCGAACAGGCCGCCATAGGTGGGCACACCCTCGCGCAGGCTCTCCTCGATGTTGCCTATTGCCCAGTGTACGCCGACGAAGATGAAGGCTGCTATGGCTGCGACCGAGATCAGCGACCAGGGGAAGATCTTCCGGCGTGCCTTGCGGCCCAACCCAAGTATTCGGCGCAGCCCGTCCTTGTATACGGCTCGCCGGGCACCGGCGGGCCCACGGCGTTCGCCCTCGTAGCTCCGGTAGCCCCGGTCGTATATGACCTGGTCGGTCATTCCTGGCCGCCCTGGAGGAAGAGGTCCTCGAGTGATGCCGAGCCCCGGATCATCCTGACCAGACCGCTCCCGGCCCGGGCCGTCTCCTCGATGACAGCCCGCTCCACGGCGTCGTCACCAGGGCCGGCGACGATCTTGCGCCCATCCACCGCCGAGGCGATCCCTCGTGCCTCCAGAGCAGCGGCCACGGTCTCGGCGTGATCCAAGACCTCCACCAGCACGGTTCCCAGGCGGTCGAAGCCCCCGAGCGGGCCGGATCGGAGCAGGTCGCCGGCGTCGAGCATCACCACCCAGTCGCAGGTTCGCTCGATGTCGCCGAGCACGTGAGAGGACACGATCACGTCGATGTCGAATTCGGAGAGCCGCCGGATCAGGGCCAGCATCTGCTCCCGGCCGTCCGGGTCAAGCCCCGAGGCCGGCTCGTCGAGGAGTACCAGAGACGGGTCGTGCACGATGGCCTGCGCCAGCTTCACCCGCTGCTGCATGCCCGTGGAGAAGTCCCCGATGAAACGGAACCGCTCCTCCTCGAGACCCACCAGGAACAGGGTCTCCGAGGCGCGGCGTCGAGCCTCCGAGGGCGGGATTCCGGCCAATTGGGCGGTGTAGGAGACGAAATCGGCGGCGGTTTGCTCCTCGGGGAGGCATTGGCCCTCCGGCATGTAGCCGATGCGGGCCCGGACGTCGAGGGGGTCCGTCTGCGGGTTGTGCCCGAGCACGCTGAGGGTTCCCGAAGTCGGGTGGAGCAGGCCAAGGAGCAGCCGGAGAAGGGTGGTCTTGCCGGCCCCGTTGGCGCCGACGAGCCCGATTACACCCTCGGGGATCTCGAGGTCGAGGTCGCGCAAGGCGACGACCTCGCCGTAATCGTGGGTGAGCCCGGATACCTGGACGATTGGATCTGGCACTAGCCGGGCAGTGTGGACATGGTCTCGTTTGCACGCAAGTCGGCGGCGGGAGAGATCAGTCGACGACGTCGCGGAACCCGGCGCCCTCGGGACGCTCCAGCTGTTCCATCGTGCACGACCGAGCGTCCTTGTCGGGGCGCCACCGGTGGAAACGGGTGGCGTGACGAAAACGGTCGCCTTCCAACTGGTCGTAGCTCACCTCGACCACGATTCCGGGGACCACCGGCGTCCAGGAGTTGTCCTTGCCTGCCGACCACCGGCTCGGCCCTCCCGGGGCCCGGGCCTCGAAGTCGAAGCTCTCTTCTGCCACGAGATCCTGAAACCGCTCGAAGATCTCGACCCGGTCGACGTCGGGGAATCCGGAGCAGTGCCCGATGAAGTGGAGGTTGGAGTCGTCGTCGTACAAACCGAGGAGGATCGATCCGATCTTCCCGCCGTTCTTGTGCTCCCTGAAGCCGCCGACGACGCAGTCGATCGTCCGCCTGTGCTTGATCTTGATCATCGCCCGTTTCCCGTGTTGGTACTCGAGATCCGGGCGCTTGGCGATGATCCCGTCACATCCGGCCGGCTCGAACTCGTGAAACCAGCGCCTGGCGACTTCCTCGTCGTCGGTCTGCGGCGTGAGGTGCCAGGGCGGTCCCAGCTCGGCGCCGAGACCGACGAGACGCTCACGCCGTTCGGTGAAGGGCAACTCCCGAAGGTCTTCGCCCCGCAGCGCCAGGAGATCGAACGCCACCAGTTCGGCCGGTGTCTTCTCCGCCAGCATGTTCACTCTCGAATCCGCAGGGTGGATCCGCTGTTGGAGGGCGTCGAAATCGGTCACCCCGTCGAGGACGACCACCACCTCGCCGTCGACGACGGTCCCTGGCGGCAACTGCTCCAAGGCGGCGGCCAATTCGGGGAAGTAACGGAGGAGCGGCCGCTCGTTTCTGGAATCGAGCCTGATATCGGGCTGGGACCACGAAAGGCAACGGAAACCGTCCCATTTCGGCTCGTAGCGCAACTCCCCGTCGGGCCATGTCTCCGAGGTCCGGGCTTCCATGGTCTTTACCGGCGCCGGGAAGGGGTGACTCACTGTCTCCCGAGTGTATGCCGATACTGTGACACCGATGACCACGCCCACCTCAGGTCGGGTAGGAGCCGCCTTCCGGGTGCTGGTGGACGCCGGACGCCGGTACGGCCCGGACCGGGCCGGACGAATGGCGGCCGCCATCGCCTATCGGGCGGTGTTTGCGTTCGCGCCGCTGACCATTGTCGCCGTGGGTGTCGCCGGCCTCGTCCTGGGCGGCTCCCAGGCGGCGCAACGGCGGCTCATCGCCCAGGGCGAGGAGATCGCCGGCTCTCAGTTCGCAGACCTGTTCGACGATTTCCT
>Ga0256865_1000605_pt1 | contig 12015 bp, 13 predicted proteins | sample RVTome_14_FD_187337 | JGI IMG/M metagenome (GOLD analysis project Ga0256865, IMG submission 187337) | Soil microbial communities from uranium-contaminated site in the Upper Colorado River Basin, Wyoming, United States - RVT145D125 HiSeq ... | reverse complement strand
AGCTTGCGGCGGCAACCGAGATACGCGTGATCGCGCTCGCGAGCTCGACGGAGAAGGCGGACTTCGCGAAGCGCCTGGGAGCGAGCGTCTCCGTCGCGCAAGCCGATGAAGGATGGGCCGCGAGGATCAAAGAGGCTACGGGAAACCGCGGCGCGGATCTCATACTCGACGCCGTCGCCGGGGCGAGGCTTCCGGAGCTCTTCGAGCTTCTCGCCCCGCTCGGCCTCATGATCCAGTACGGTCAGACTGCGGGGCTGCCGGATTCGGCGGCGGTCTACGATGCCATGCGCCGTCAGACCGGGCGCAGCCCGGCGCTGCGCATTTTCTCGATGCACTCGTTCGACGATGATCCCGCCCGGCGCCGCACGTGCACGAGGACGCTGCTTGACCTATTTGCACGAGGCACAGTGGAGCCTGTCATTCACGATCGCTTGCCGCTCGCGGACGCCGCGCGCGCGCACGAGCTGCTCGAAGGCGGCAAGGTGCTCGGCAAGCTGGTCCTCAAGCCCTGAGCATGTCGAAGAAACGCCGTCGATCAGGGAAGCAGGGCACCGGAGAGAATGCGCCCGAAACAGTGCGTCGCAGCGAGCCGCGGGCGGACGAGACGCGAGCCGAGGCGAAGCGGGGACGCGGTCCGCACCCGCTGGACAACTGGCTTCTCGGGCTTGCCGCGGCCGGCATCGGGCTTACCGCTTATCTGACTTTCACGGCCTGGTTTGGCGAGCATCCTGCGTTCTGCGGCGCGGGCTCGGAGTGCGACATCGTGCAGCAAAGCCGCTGGTCCACCTTCCTCGGTGCACCGATGGCCTTCTGGGGTCTGCTGACCTACGCGCTGCTCGCGCGGCAGCTTTGGCGCCTGCGCACGCGGCCGAGCGCGTGGCGGACGGCGCTGTTGCTCGCCGCTGTCGGGGCCGCCGTGAGCTGGTATCTCACGGCAATCTCGGTTTTCTCCATCGAGGCGACGTGCGGCTATTGCCTGGCGTCGTTCGGAATCATGAATGCGCTGCTCGTCCTGCTGCTTATGCGCAGGCCTGCACACATGCCCGAGCACACGTGGGCGAAGTCGCTGCCAACGCCGGTCGGCGCGTCGGCGCTGATCGTGCTGGGATTGTTTCTCCACTTCAGCGGGATCTTCGATCCCGCCGCCGGTCCCGAGAAACCCTACCTCAAGGCGCTCGCAGTGCACCTGCGCGATTCGGGCGCGCGCTTCTACGGCGCCTACTGGTGTCCGGCCTGCCAGCAGCAGAAGGAATTGTTCGAGGCCTCCGCCGAGCGCCTGCCCTACGTCGAGTGCACGCCGAACGGGCGCCGCGGCGCGCGCAGCTTCGCGTGCACCGCAAACGACATACAGGATTACCCGACGTGGATCATTGACGGCCGCCGGCACACGGGAGTAATCCCGGCGAGCGAGCTGGCGCGCTTATCCCGCTTCGAGGGGCCGGCCGCTGCGGGACGCAAGGACTGAGCGGGGATCGCTCCGTTCCCGCCTGTTTCGTGCGAGAGACAGCCGATACGCCCGCGCTCCTTCAATAGAGCCGGTTCGGCAGCCACATCACGATTTCCGGAAACACGCTCAGCAGGGTGAGGACAGCCAGCGCGGCAACGACGAACGGTGTGATGCCTCTGAAAATGTCAATGAGCGCGACGTCGGGGACGACTCTCGCCAGGACGTAGACATTCACACCGACCGGCGGCGTGATGAGCGCAAGCTCGATCATGACGACGACAAAGATGCCGAACCAGATCGGGTCGAAACCGAGGTTGACGACGATGGGAAACACGATCGGGATGGTCAGGATGAGCATCGCCCAGACGTCGAGCACCATGCCCAGGACGACATACATCACCGTGAACAGCGCGATCATCACCAGGGGCGGTATGGAGAGGCCTTCGATCGCACCGACGATCACATTCGTGAGATCGGTGAGCGCAATGAAGCGTCCCATCATGTGACCTGCGAAAATGATGACGAAGATCATCGCGCTGGTATGGATCGTGTTGCGCAGCGCTTCACCAAGCGCTGCCCAGCTCAACCGCCGCATCGCGAGTGCAATCAGGAAAACGCCGGCTACACCCGCGGCCGCGGCTTCGGAGGGATCGAAAACACCGAGATAGATGCCGCCGATGACCAGTATGAATACCGACAAGGTCGGCAGCAGCTTGGCGAGCGAGGCGACGCGTTCCTTGAGCGGGAAGGTCGGTCCCGGCGGCCCCATCTCGGGACGTCGCAGGCACATGAAAAAGATGGTGGCCGCGAACGCCGTCGTCATGATGATGCCCGGAATGATTCCGGCGATGAAGAGCGCCCCGATCGAAGTCTCGGTCCAGATCCCGTAGACGACGACGAACAGGCTCGGCGGGATCAGAACACCCAGCGTCCCGCCGGCCGCGACCGTCCCGGTGCTCAACCGGTCGTCGTAGCCGTAGCGGCGCATCTCCGGCATGCACATCGGCGCGAGCGTTGCGACCGCAACCGCCCCGCCCCCCGACACCGCTCCGAAGCCGGCAGCCGCGACGATGGAGGTGACCGCGAGGCCGCCGGGCAACCATCCCAGCCATTTGTAGACGCACTCGTAGAGGTCCATGGCGAGGCGCGTGCGGAACACGAGCTCACCCAGCAGGAGATAGAGCGGCAGGGCGGTCAGCACGAAGTCCGTGCCGCGATCCCAGAGATTGAGAACGAGCTGCGTCTCGGGATAGGCGAGCCCGCCGATCACATACAGGCCCACCGTCGCAGTAGCCAGCATGGCGAACGCGATCGGCACGCCGAGCGCGATCAGCGCAAGCATGATGACCAGGAACACGGCGCCCAGGAGTGGATCCATGCCTGCGGCTCACCCCCGGTGAGCGCCTAGTGGGCTGCTTCGGCGTCCCACGTCGGCGCCCGGACTGCGCGCATCAGGCGCAATGCGAACATGAGTACCATCAGCGCCGACAGAAATACGATACCGGTGTAATAGAGCCAGATCGGCAGGCCCAGGAACTCGGTTGTGACAGGGATCGACTTCAGGTAGCCGATCTCGGCGCCCGCTTTTTTTGCAATCAGCGAGAACACCATCATGCCGATCAAGGCGTAGAGCGCCTCGACGGCACGGCGTGCCCAGGCCGGCATCCGCCGGTTCAAGAGATCCATCCGGATGTGGCCGTTCTTCCGGGTGCATTCGGGGATGCCGAAGAGCAAGACGATGATCAGCAGATGGTTGACCGCCTCGAGGCTCCAGATGAACGGAGAGTTAAAAAGGTAACGCCCGATCACTTCCATCAGCATGATGACGGTCATGACGGGCAGGAAGACGTAGACGGACGCCCGATCGAGCGCGCGGGAGATCGCATTAACCCAGGAAGTCACTGAATGATCCCCAATGGAACCATGTGCCGGGCGCCGGAGTCCGGCGCCCGGCGGGCGCCTAGCCCTCGATAAACCTGCTGACCGGCTTCTCGGCGGTACGGCGCATGATCTGCTCGGGCGTCATCTTCTCGTATTCCCCGGCGCGCTCGCGGATGAAGTCGACCAACTTCCTGGCCGGCAGCCCCTTTGCTTCGTTGGTCTTGATCCAGTCCTCGATCACGGGCCGGGCCGCGGCCTGCCATTTCTTCTTTTCGGCATCCGACAGTTGAACGACATTGATGCCGCCCTTCCGGAACGTGTTGCGCGCCTTGGCGCCCGCCAGCACGTAGAACTGCTGCGATATGGCCTGGGCAAACCCCTGTGCCCAGCGTGACACGACCTCCTTCAAATCGGGCGGCAGGGCCCCGAACCACTTGCGGCTCACGCAATGCTCCTGATTGATGCGGCTCAGGTTGATATAGGTGTGTGATTTCTGAAGCTCGTTGATCCGGAACAGGATTGAAACCGAGTCGGGAAACGCCACGGCATCGAGCAATCCGCGCTGGAACGCGGTATAGATGCGGGGCGCCGGCATGGTCGTCGGCACCGTGCCGAGCGCCTTCCAGACGGCGGCGTGCACGCCCCCGCCGGTGCGCACCTTCTTGCCCTGGAGGCTCTCCAGCGTGTCGAGCACGTCCTTCGAATGCAGAACGTAGGGCGTTGTCGTGTAGACGATGCTCATCAGCACGCCCGTGCGTTCCATTTCCTTGCGGAAGAACTCGTCATAGGCCTCTTGCGTGATCCGGGTGCCGGCAGGCGAGCTCGGCACGATGCCGGGCAATGACATCACGTGCATGAGGTCAAACGTTGTCGGGTGGTAGAAGGCGTAGCAGGCCGTCATGTCGGTGAGGCCCGAGCGCGTGGCCTCCTGTCCGGCGTTGGCGGCATGCACGGTGCCGCCCCAGCGCTCTTCGACCTTGATCTTGCCCCTGGACAGCTTCTCGAGAAGCCTGAAGCCGGGCATGTAGACGCTTTTCGCCATGCCGCTGACCGGAGGCACGTGATGGCTCCAGCGCAGGGTGATGGGATCGCCCTTGTACGTGATTGCCGGCATGTTGTAGTCGCTCTCCCTGAGCCGGCCATTGAGCCAGTCGGCGGAATATTTCGTAGCCGCCTCGACCCTGGCAACGTCGGTGGTCGCCTCGATATCCTGCGCCATGGCCGGCCCGCCGGGGACCGGCACGAGAGCGATGAGACCTGCTGCCGCCACGGACATCATGCCCGCGGCAATCGAACGGCACCGTTTTGTCATCGCTTTCTCCTCCTTTGACTGATAGGAACTTCAAGCTTGCACAAGTTCCAGCGACACGGCAAGCTGATCGGTATCAGCGCACGGAGTGGAGGGAAGATGCGCCGGCATCATGACATGGGCGGGCTGCCCGACGGACCGGTGGACACGAGCGCGCACGACGCGGAGCTATGGGAGAAACGGGTCGACGCGGTGCGCAACCTGCTCGGACAGAAGAACCTGCTCCGCACCGACGAGCACCGCCGCCATATCGAGGATCTCCCGCCGGGCGACTACGACGGGATGAGCTACTACGAGCGCTGGATCCTCTCGATCTCCCATCATCTCATCGGAAAGGGCGTTTTTACGTCCGATGAGCTGGGCCGCAAGATAGCCGAGGTCGAGGCGCGGGAGGCGAAGGACCGGGAGCGATACAGATGAAAGCGCGATTTCGGCCCGGCGAGACGGTGGCGGTGCGCGCGGCGTACCCGCCGGGCCATATTCGCACGCCGTACTACGTACGGGGCAAACGCGGCGTCATCGAGCGCATCTGCGGCGAGTTTGCCAATCCGGAGGAGCTCGCCTTCGGGCGCGACGGCCTGCCGAAGCGCGCGCTTTATCGCGTGCGTTTCCGGCAGCGGCAGGTGTGGCCCGATTACGCCGGCGCGGGCGAGGACACGGTGGACGTCGAAATTTTCGAGCACTGGCTCGAGCCTGCCGCAGGGGAGGGCGCAGGATGAGCGAGCACAGCCACGGTGATCGACACGATCACGCGCGGACATTCCAGCCCGATCACGACAGCGGCGGGCCGCTTCCCTACCTGCAGGTGATGGAGATCGCGACGCGCGAGCTCCTGATCGAGAAGGGCATCATCACTCCCGGGGAAGTGAGCCGCCAGATCGAGCGCATGGACGCGCGCGGCCATTCGCGCGGCGCCCGTGTCGTCGCGCGGGCGTGGACCGATCGGCAGTACAAGTCGCGGCTGCTCGCGAACGGGCGCGCCGGCTGCGATGAGCTGGGCATCACCGATCTCGAGGCGCTGCACCTTGTGGTGGTGGAGAACACCGAGAAGGTGCACAACGTCATCGTTTGCACCCTGTGCTCGTGCTATCCCAAGCCGCTGCTCGGGCTTCCGCCGGCGTGGTACAAATCGCTGCCTTACCGCCGGCGCATGGTGCGCGAGCCGCGCGCGGTGCTGAAGGAATTCGGGGTCGAGCTTCCTGAGGACGTCGTCGTGCGCGTGCACGACAGCACCGCTGACATGCGCTACCTGGTGCTTCCGCGCCGGCCCGAAGGCACTGCAGGCTGGAGCGAGGAGCGGCTTGCCGGGATCGTCAGCCGCGACTGCCTGATCGGCGTCGCCCTTCCGCTTGTCGGGAAGTCGTGATGGGTGATGGGTGATCAGCGGGAAGCGACCAGCTACGGTTTAATCCGCTTACCGCTTACCGGCCACCGCTCACGCCGTACGACTCACGGGTTCTTCCGGAAAAGCAGCTCCACGTAGCTGCGGAAGTGCCGCAGCTGCTCGCCGATGACCTGCGGTTCATCGAGCGCCTTGCCGGTGATGAAGGCGCCCTCGAGCACGACGGTAAAGGCGTCAGCGAGGCTCGCCGCATCCACCGGGATCCGGGGCGGGTACTGGCGCGCGATGGTCTCGAACTTTTCCTTCAGAAGCTCGCGCCATTTCATGAAGGAGCCGCGGATGAGCGTCCGGGTCTCTTCGTCGAACTGCTGCAGTTCGTAGATATAGGAGGCGAAGAGGCAGCCCGGATAGGGCTCGGTCAGGCCTTCAAACATCTCCTCGAACAACCGGATGAAAATGAGCAGCTGCTCGAGCGGATCATCGCTCAGCTTTTCGGCGCGCTCGCGCGTCTCCGTGTAGATCTGCGCGTCCTTGTCGGCGAAGCGCCGCAATAGCGCCTTCGCGAGGTCGTCCTTCGTCTTGAAGTGGTGAAAGAACGCGCCCTTCGTGATGCCCACTTCGTCGAGCACGTGCTCCACCGTCATGCCGACGTAGCCGCGGTCGAGGATCAGATGCTGCGCGGCGTCCAGAATCCGCTCGCGGGTCGCCATTCCATCCTTGCGCATCATTTCCTTACCCTATGAATGAGACATACTGAATAGTATGCCTAAAGCCATACGTTTTCCACATAAGAATGGATAATATTACTTAACTGATTGTTATAACATAATAACATACTATATACACTAAACAGACTACACGGTATTGACAGGCCACGACCTCCTCCTCTATATTCGCATACCGACTGGTTGGTCTTTTTTAACCCCTTTTTCGGTAGAGGAGGATCCGATGTACGACTTTCTGGGCTATCTCACGCTCGCTCTCATCCCGGGCTTCATCGCGCTCGACCTTGTCCATCGCAGGCGCCGCTACGAGACGCCGCGCTACTGGCGGCTCTACGCGCTGGCAGTGACCGTCGGCATTTTCTTCTTCACCGGCTGGATCGCGGGGCTGTGGGGCACGCTGCTCGAAGGCGTGAGCCTCTTCGACGGCAGCGGGCTCGGAGCGTTCGGCGGCGCGGTCGTCGGAGTCCTGGTGTACGAGTTATTCCACTACTGGTATCACCGCGCCGCGCACGAGTGGGACTGGCTCTGGCGCGCGGGCCACCAGATGCACCACAGCGCCGAGAGCCTCGACGCCTTCGGCGCCTACTATTTGCATCCGTTCGATGCTGCGATATTCACCACGCTGGCAAGCCTCGTTTTCTTCCCGCTGCTCGGACTCACCGTCGAGGCGGGTGTTCTCGCGACACTGTTCCTGACGTTCAACGCGATGTTCCAGCACGCGAACATCAGGACGCCCCACTGGCTCGGCTGCATCATCCAGCGGCCGGAGAGCCACGGCATCCATCACGGCCGCGGCATTCACCGCTACAACTACTCGGACCTTCCGCTGTGGGACATCGTCTTCGGCACCTTCCGCAATGCGAGGACCGGGGAGGCCCTGCGCACTGGCTTCTACGAGGGCGCGTCACGCCGCATTCCCGAGATGCTGATCGGGCGCGATGTGAGCAAGCCGAAGACGGCATGGCACGAGCTTCCCGTGGCGATCAGCGACGACGAGGTGCTGGAGCAACTCTCACCGCCCGAGGCGGCCTAGCGCTGCTTGACGCGTTGCTACAGGCGCTTCGGAAGCCCCGCCAGCCCGCGCAGCACCTCGATGAACGCCGAGCTGTCGAGCTCGCCGAAACCCTGCTGATAGGCCGCCTGCTCCAGCTGCGCCCACAGAGTGCCCACCAGCATCGGCGTGCCGAGGCGCGCTCCCTGCTCGAGAGCGAGGCGCGCATCCTTGAGCGAGATGCGCACCTGGCCCTCCGGCGAAAAGTCCGCTTTCAGCATTTTGGGGCCCTTGTCGATCATGGTTTTCGAGCTGCAGGCGGCGTCCTGCAGCACCTTGAGAAGGCTTTCTCCTTCCATGCCGGCCTTCATGCCGAACACGAGGCCCTCTGCGAGCGCCAGCCGGTTGCCGAACAGGATGAGATTGATAATGAGCTTCGTCACCGCGCCCGAGCCGACCGGCCCCATGCGGTAGGCGGCGCGGGCAAAGGCTTCGAACAGCGGCTTTGCCGCCTCGAAGTCCTCGGGCGTTCCACCGGCGATGACGATGAGGTCCTTCTTCCATGCCATGGCACTGGTCCCGCTCACGCAGGCATCGAGAAAGCGGATGCCGCGCGCTGCGAGCTCGGCGCCCAGCTTCTCGGAATCCTGCGGCCGCGAGGTGGAGGTGTCCGCGAGGATAAGACCTTTCGCGGCTGCGCCGGCCACGCCGTTTTCGCCGAGCACGACTTCCCGCACGATGTCGCTCGTCGGCAGCGAGGTGACGAGCCAGCGCGCTCCCCGCGCCGCCGCCGCCGGGGATTCCACGGGCGTGCCGCCGCGCTCATGCAGCTCGCGCAGGCGCCGCTCGTCGAGGTCGAATCCCTGCACCTTGAAGCCGCTCTTCACCAGATGGTGCGAGAACGCCTGCCCCATCAAGCCCACGCCGACGATCCCGACCGTTTCAGCCATGACGACACCTCTTTCAGTAGCCGAGCTTCCGGTCGACCACGGTCTCCAGCGGTTCGCTCGCGAGGAAGCGCTTTGCATTCGCAACGAAGACTTCAGCCACCGCTGCATCGCGCTGCGGATGGAGCCCGCCGATGTGGGGCAGGACCACGATGCCCTCGGTGGACCAGAAGGGATGATCGGAGGGCAGCGGTTCCTTGCGGAAAACATCCAGCACCGCGCCCGCGATGGTCTTTGAGCGCACGGCCTCGATGAGATCGGCGTCGACGATCAGCGCGCCGCGCGCGAAGTTGAGCACGTACGCGCTCGACTGCATGGCGCGGAAGCGCTTTGCGTCCATGAAGTTCTCGGTATCCGGCGTCGAGGGCAAGAGCAGCAGCACGAAATCCGACGCGCCGAGGACTTCGTCTGTCGCCCCGGGCGGATAGACCTTCGCGACATGCGCGAGCGGCGCCGCGCGGCGCTTGGTGCCGATCACTCTCAACTCGAGGGCGTCGGCCTTGCGGGCGAGCTCCTGTCCCACTGCGCCGAGACCGAGGATGCCGAGCGTTTTTCCCACGAGCGGCTCCGAGACGCGGCGCGTCCAGCGCCGCTCACGTTGCTCCAGGACACAGGCCATGTACGGCTTGGTGAGAAAGAAGAGCGCGGCGAGTATGTTCTCCGGCATCTGCACGCGATGCGAGCCGCGCGCGCAGGTCAGCACCGTGTCGCCGCGCAGATCCGGCGCGGCGAGCCACTGGTCCATCCCCGCCGTGGTGCTCTGGATCCAGCGCAGCCGCGGCATGCCGGCCAGCAGCCCGGGCGCAGGCCGCCAGCCGACGAGCGCCTCGCAGCGCGCCGCAAGGTCGGCGGGGATCTTCTCGTCCGACCGTACGCCATGAAACTCGAACCGGTCAGCCAGCCCGGCGCGCGCGAGCGCCTGCTCATAGACGCGCGCTTCATTCATCCACACGATGCAGACCGGCGTGCTCATGCTCGCGAACTCCCGAGCGGCAAATGTATCATGGTGCAGGAGGGCTATGGCCGGGACTCCGGGACACACGGGGGCAACAGCAGGAGCGAGCAAACTTGGCGACACTGAAAGGTAGAACGGCGCTCGTTACCGGCTCGACGGGCGGGATTGGCGAAGCATTCGCCCGCGCCCTCGCGGCGCAGGGCTGCAACGTGGCGCTCAACGGGTTCGGCGAGGCGGGCGCCATCGAGGAACTGCGCGCGGGCATTGCCCGCGATCACGGGGTAGACGTCGTATATGGGGGCGCTGACCTGGCCAACCCTGCGGAAATCGAGCGCATGATTGTGGCGGTCCGTGCGCGGCTGGGGAGCATCGATGTGCTCGTCAACAATGCCGTCACGCGGCACTACGCGCCCGTCGAGGCGTTCCCGGTCGAGAAATGGGATCAGGCACTGGCCGTCAACCTTTCCGCCGCGTTCCACACGATTCGACTGACCCTTCCTGACATGAAAAAACGCAACTGGGGCCGGATCATCAACATGAGCTCCATCCACGCGACGAACTTGGTGCGCGAGCGGGTCGACTACATGACGACCAAGGCGGCCATCCTTGGGCTGACGAAGGCAGTGGCGCTGGAGTGCGCGCAAACCGGGATCACCTGCAACGCGCTGTGCCCGGGATGGGTCCTCACGCCTCACGCTGAGCGGCAAATCGCCCGCTTGATGGCCGAAAAGAGTTTGTCGCGCGCGCTGGCAATTGAGGAGCTTGTGAGCGTGCGCCAGCCCAGCCGCCGTCCCATCATGCCCGCGGAAGTCGCGGCGCTTGGGGTCTACCTGTGCTCGGATGCGGCGGCGAACATCTCGGGCGCGGCGCTGCCGATCGACGGGGCGTGGGCGGTCACCTAGGACGCCGGCGCTTGACCCCAAACTTCTCCGGGGCGCATGATCCTTTGTCGGTCTCGCGGAGGGGCGCTGCGGGTTCCCAGAGGCCGTGGCGCCCGTGTCTCGTTTCTACCGGAGGAGGGAAATCCATGACAGCACAGTGGATGCAGCGTATCGGTGCCGGGCTGGTGATCGGCATGTCGGGACTCGCGGTCCCCGCGGCGAGCGCGGAGGAAGTCTCATTCATCGGGGGCGGCGCCAAGGGGGCATGGACGCGCGCGCTAACGGCGATGAGCGAATGTCTGCGGCAGAACTCCGACATCCGTGCGACGGTGACGCCGACGCAAGGCGGAATGGACGCGTTCATGAAGGTCCAAACCGGACGGGGACAATTCACGTTCAACTATCAGAGCGTGATCACGGCCGCGTGGCACGGCAGGGCCCCGTTCAAGAAGGAGCTTCGAAACATGCTGGCAGTAGGGTCCGCGGAACGCCTGGCGATCGCGCACTTCGTGGTATCCAGGCGATCCGGAATCAAGACGCTTGCCGACATGTCAGGCAAGACCATTGCGGCAGGGCCCGTGGGCAGCGTCAGCCGAGACATCGTGGGGTCGTTCCTGAAAAAGGTGGGCGTGTTCGACAAGATCGAGGTAGCGAACGTCTCGTCGTCCGAAATGAACGCGTTTCTGAAGGACGGCAAGATCGACGGCTGGATCTGGCTGGGCGGCGTGCCGACCCCGGCGGCGACCGAAGCCGCGGCGACGGGCGATACAGTCTTTCTCGATGTCGGGAAGGAGCTGGAATCGACCGGCTTCGTCAAGGAAAGCCCGTTTTTCCGCAAGGTCCAGCAGCCGGCCGGCAGCTACCCCAACATCGACTACGCCTGGACCTCCTTCGGCCAGAACGGCATCTTGATCGTGCACAAGGATGTTCCCGAGGACGTCGTCTACAACGTCGCCAAGACCCTTTGGTCGGATAGGTGTGTCAACTATCTCACCAAGAACTTGAAGAGCCTTTCGGCCATGAAGGACAGCCCCGTTTCCAATGTCTCCTTTCCGCTACACCCCGGCGCAGCGAAGCTCTGGAAGGAAAAAGGCCTAGACGTTTCGCACGTTCCGGCACTGGGCTCCATGTAGAGGACCACGGCGCGGGGACGGGCGCCCCGCGTCGTGCATTGAACACTTCTTGCGATGAGCACCCCGAGATCCTCGGGAGCGGGCGGCCGCGTCCTCGACTGGCTCGCGGCGTCCAGCATCGGCCAGGCACCCCGCGTCCTCGATAAAGGCTGGATCAGCGCGACGGCGAAGCTCGCCTCCATCGGCCTCGCTGCGCTCTACTGGTATTTCGCCGGCTTCGGCTATTTCTCGCCCGAGAGCTTTGTCACGCTCTACCTGGGCATGACGCTCGCGCTGATTTTTGTGTTCTATCGGGGAAGAGACCGGGCGCCCACGCATCGTCCCAGCGTCGTGGATTGCCTGCTGGCGCTGACCGCAGTTGCAGTCACGGCCGAGTACACCATCCAGTACGAGCCCAGGTTCAT
>Ga0256865_1000598_pt1 | contig 12060 bp, 17 predicted proteins | sample RVTome_14_FD_187337 | JGI IMG/M metagenome (GOLD analysis project Ga0256865, IMG submission 187337) | Soil microbial communities from uranium-contaminated site in the Upper Colorado River Basin, Wyoming, United States - RVT145D125 HiSeq ... | reverse complement strand
GGTTTATATCGTGGAAGGAGAGCGAGTCATCGGGTACGACAACGCGGAAGGAAAAGGGGATCACCGCCATTTCATGGGGAAGGAATCTCTCTATCTGTTCCGGGGCCTTCGCCGCCTGGTCCGGGATTTCGAAACAGATGTACAGTCGTACAAGGAGAAACACTATGAAAGTTAAAAGGGTCAAAATCGGGATCAAGAGCACTGCGAAAGCCATGGACGATTTCGTCCGGACGGCAGAAGCCGTGCAAAGAGGCGAGAGAAAGAAGAAGGAGACCGGAGTCTACTTCACGAGTCTGGAGGCCTTCCGGAAGGCATTGACGCCTCAGCGCTTCAATCTTCTGCGCCTGATCCGGGAGGGGAATCCTGCCTCGCTCCACGAGCTGGCCAGACTGGCCCAGCGGAACATCAAGAACGTATCGGAGGACGTGAAGTATCTTTCCCAGGTCGGCCTCATCGAGCTTAAAAATTCCGCGAACAGGATGTCGGCCCGGGTGAACTATGACAAGATCATGCTGGAGATTGCGGTCTGACCCGTCCCCGAGTGTCCCATTTGTGTCCAAGATACTGGGAAGGTAGCCTAAATCTCCCGGAATCTGCCTAAAGTGTCGAATTGGCATTCCAATATCTATTCGATAAATAAAAGAATTTTAGGGCTTTGTCAGGGGTAGAGCTGCTTGAGGGGGTGGTGGGGAAACCCCTGGAGTTCGAGCCCCTTGAAGGACGCCGATATTCGTGGCAGCAGAATCGTCAAGCGTGCGATCCTATGGAGACGCCATCCCGCGGGAGGTGCAGGGAAATGACAGAGCCCATGCCTGCCGTCTTCATCGGCCACGGCAACCCGATGAACGCATTGCTCGACAACGCCTTTACGCGAGGATGGTCGGCGATCGGCAGGGACGTTCCACAACCGGTTGCCGTCCTATCCGTTTCCGCCCACTGGTATATCTCCGGGACCTCGGTGACGGCGATGCCTGCTCCCCGAACGATCCACGATTTCGGCGGCTTTCCTCCGGAACTGTACCGGGTGAATTACCCGGCGCCCGGCGATCCGGCCCTTGCGGACCGTGTCCGGGGCTTGCTGGCGCCGATGTCGGTCATTCCCGACGGGGACTGGGGGCTGGACCACGGGTCATGGACGGTACTTCGCCATATGTTTCCCCACGCCGACATCCCGGTGGTGCAACTGAGCATCGACGAACGGCAACCGGCGGAATACCACTACGAAGTCGGGAAACGGCTTTCCCCGCTGCGCGACGAAGGAGTTTTGATCGTCGGAAGCGGCAACCTCGTGCATAACCTCCACGCCTATGCGTGGGGGCGGCGCGGGGCGGATCCTTTCGACTGGGCCGTGCGATTTGAAGCCAAGGCCCGCGAACTTCTGCTCGCAGGCAACGACGGCCCGCTGATCGCCTACGAGACGCTTGGGCGCGACGCGGTCCTCTCAATTCCAACACCGGATCACTATTTGCCACTGGTTTATGTGATCGGACTGCGGCGGGGAAGCGACCTGGTCCGTTTTCCGGTAGAGGGAGTCGACGGCGGATCGGTGTCCATGCTGACGGTCCGGATCGGGTGAGCGCGGATGGCGCCTTCATGATGGCGAAAGGGTCGGTTCCCGCCACGACCATCTGCGACCCGCAGGCGCGCCGAAGCCCATGAATTCGAATGTGGGGCGTCAACTCAAGAACAGAACCCCAATCCAAAGAGTCAGCAACGTGAGGGGGATCCCGACTTTGAGATATTCGAGGAAGGAGATCTTGATGGTATGCCGCGCTCGTTCGATCACGATGAGGTTGGCGATGGAACCGAGCACCGTCAGATTCCCCGCTATGCTGGATGACATCGCCAGCGTCAGCCATGCGTGTTGCGGATGGTTCAATTGTGAGATGAACGGTTTGAAAACGAGCACTGCGGGGACATTACTGACCAGGTTGGAGAGGATTGCGCTCCACACCGTTAACACCCCGGTACGATCCAGCTGAAGACGCTTCACCAGGGTCAGGAGATCCCCCGTGAGCAAGGTTTTTTCGACGCCGGCGATGACAACGAACAATCCGACCCAAAAAGCCGTCCATGGATAAGATCGTCATCGACGCCAATGTCCTGATCCCGGCGGCCTTCGGCGGGACGCCGCTTGACGCGGTGAGCAGGGCATTCTCGATCGGCGAGGTCTATCTTTCCCCTGCCATTGCGGCGGAGATCGGGGGGACGATCGAGCGATTGTCCACGAAACCGGGGGATGAAAAGACCAGGATCTTGACGGCTCTGTGGGAGCGATTCAAATCCCTTTGCCGAATGGCCGAGCCCGAACGGAATGTGTCGATCTGCCGGGATCCCAAGGATGACGCCTATCTTTCTCTTTGCGCTGCTGTCAGGGCCGGCTATCTGATCACGGGCGACAAGGATCTACTCGCGGTTGAACCGGCACGAGTGTCTTCATTGCCAAAGGGCTTGAAGATCCTGACGCCCCGGCAATTCCTCGAAATCGACACCGGCAAGGTGTGAAGGGAGCGAGGGCGATACTCCCCGCAGCGGAGTGTTTGCCGGTTCCGTAGACGACCCGAGTGTCCCATTTGTGTCCAAAATCCCGGGTAGCCTACGGACATCTCCCTACACATGGCGAATGTGTAATATTGGCATAGCCGTAACCGTTTGAAATACCAAGTAATATGGCTGACCTGCCCCCCGGTTTTTACCCAATTGGACGAGAGAATCCCGCTGGGAGAAACCGAACGGTCTGCAACCCCCGTGCGTGAATCGGCATCCGAAATAAACCCGATCGACACAGTGCTACTGGATTGAATGTCAGGAGGCAATCATGTCGCAACCTGGATTACAGAAACAACCCAACTCTCTCATCTCCGTGCTGGGTGAAATCATGGATTTCAAGGTCACAGGCGAAGAAACCGCGGGTTCGTTTTGTGTGATCGAGCTCACCGCCTATCCCCACAACGGCCCGTCGCCACATATCCATCACCGGGAGGATGAATCGTTCTACGTGTTGGACGGAAACTTCTCTTTCCTGCTCGGCGATCGAACCATCGAAGCCGGCCCCGGCTTTTTCTGTCGCGTGCCCAAGGGGACTGTTCACAGGTACGATAACGTCGGCACAAAACCCGGGAAGGTGCTGGTCATATTGACGCCGGCAGGCTTCGAGAAATTTTTCGCGGAGATTGGAAAGCCCGTCGCAAGCCTGAACGGGGCCGCCCGATGCCGAAAGCATCGCCCAACTCCTGGCCATCGCGCCGAAATACGGTCTTGAAGTGAAGCTACCGTGAAGGAACCGCACTCCCGGGGATTTCGAAGCCACGGATGGCAAGCCATCCCGAGCGAAGGATGCCCTTCGTAGCCCCCGCTCGGGGATCCCATTCCGGCAAGGGGCGGAGAAAGGCATTTGAAAGGGAATTTGGCCTCGCGCCAGGTTCCCTTTTTTCGTAAAAAGGGGGCGCTGGCTCAAAAGTGGCTCGCGGGTCTTCTCTCTCTGCCGCAATTCCTTGAGATTCATCGAACCGACCGCTTTGCCCGCGCCATCGAAAGGAACAGGAGGCAACCAAAAGAACTTGGGGCTTCACTCGAATCGAGTTTACGGAATGCGCGTTGCAGGCGACCTGAAAGGAGAATGATCATGGGCGATCCCGCAAGGAAGATAATGGCGACGACGACACACTTGACCGGGACACGTAAGGAGTGGCTCGCGGCGAGGCTGGAGCTGCTCAAGGCGGAGAAGGAGCTCACGCGGCGCAGCGACGAGCTGGCGCGGCGGCGGCAGGAGCTGCCGTGGGTTCGGGTCGACAAGGAGTACCGATTCGAGACCGATGAAGGGAGCGCCGCGCTGGCAGACCTCTTCCGAGGTCGCTCACAGCTCCTCGTCTACCACTTCATGTTCGGGCCCGACTACACGGCGGGGTGTCCGCACTGCTCGGCGATCGCGGACGGCTTCAACGGGTTCGCGGACCACCTCGCGCATCACGATGTGATGCTTTGGGCGGTCTCGCGGGCGCCGCTCGCGAAGCTGCAGGCGTACAAGCGGCGGATGGGCTGGAGCTTCCCGTGGGCGTCCTCGCTGGGCAGCGACTTCAACTTCGACTTCAGCGTCTCGTTTACGGAGGAGGAGCAGCGCTCGGGAAATGTCGAATACAACTACGGCAAGAGCGGAGTCAGTTCTCGTGAGATCGAGATCGAGACGAGTGCGACAGTGACCGACGAAGGAACGAAACTCGCGACGAGCGTGGGCGTGGACTGGCCGACGTACATCCGGGAGACTCCCGGCATGAGCGCGTTCGCGTTTGAGGACGACGTCGTTTACCACGCCTATTCCACCTATGCGCGTGGGCTGGACGGCCTCTGGGGCGTGTACCAGTGGCTCGACCGCGCCCCCAAGGGGCGCAACGAGAGTGGCTTCTGGATGCGCCGCCACGACGAGTACGACAAGCGCTGAAGCGACGTGGTGGTTGTCGTGGTGTAACTGCGGGACGGGAGATCTCACGACGCATGATTTCCGAGCGAACTTCGGAGCGAGTCTTCTTCTTCGTCTCGGCGCTGCTCTTCGCCGTCAGCGCGGCAGTGACGATCGTCTGGTGCGCGTCCATGTCGGAGATGGGCGGGATGCCGATGCCCGGCGGCTGGACGATGTCGATGGCGTGGATGCCGATGCCCGGACAGACGTGGCTCGGCGCCGCAGCGTCGTTCCTTGCCATGTGGGCCGTGATGATGGTGGCGATGATGCTGCCATCCCTGGTCTCAATGCTGTGGCGCTACCGCCAGGCCGTCGGCAAGACAGGCGAGACGCGACTCGGCTGGCTGACTGCGCTCGTGGGCGTCGGTTACTTTGTCGTCTGGACCGTGTTCGGAATGGCCGCCTTTCCGCTGGGCGTCGCGCTGGCGGCGGTCGAGATGCAGCAACCGGAGCTGGCGCGCGCCGTTCCGATCGCGGTAGGCGGGGTCGTCCTGATCGCCGGCGCGCTCCAGTTCACCGCGTGGAAGGCGCGTCACCTTGCCTGCTGCCGGGAGGCACCCGGGCGCGGCAGTACGCTTCCGGCGGACGCCGGCACGGCCTGGCGACACGGCCTGCGCCACGGACTCCACTGCAGTCGCTGCTGTGCCGGTCTGATGGTAATCCTCCTGGTCATCGGAGTCATGGACCTTCGCGCGATGGCTGTCGTGGCGGCAGCTATCACCGTCGAACGTCTCGCACCTGCCGGTGAGCGCGTCGCGCGAATCACCGGGACCGTCGTCGTCGGGGCAGGATTGTTTCTGATCGTGCGAGCAGCCGGGCTCGGATGACGGTTCCGGGATTTCCAGGACCGAGGAAGGGAATTTGGCTTCGAGCCAGGATCGGCTCCCTTTTTCCGTAGTACACGTCATCCTGCGGAACCGCAGTGACCCCTCCCGTGAGCGAGTGGGAACCGGAACGGGACAGGTTGCAAGCTTGCCTTCATCCGCCATCCGGATTTCGGGATTGGCGGGCGGACCGCCCGCCCGGTTCATGGGGGTCAACAGCCGGTATCCACATCCGCCTTCAGGAACGCGCGTTCCAGGAACGAATTCAACGCGTCCAGCCACCCGGTGGGGCCGGCGTTCTCCGCCGGGTCCGGGCGCGGGTTCGGGGTCTGTTTCGGGTCGGTGACGTTGTTGTCGTCGCTGCAGCTCATGGACTCTCCGCCGTCAGGAACATGCCTGCTCGATTCGCCTGATCCTGCAAAGGAACCCGTATGTCCTTAGGATACGCGTCCGGAAGGTTTCGATTCCCGTTTCGGCACCATCCTTCGCTCCTCATCGCAACCGCACTCCCGGGATTTCGAATCTACGGATGGCATGCCATCCCGAAGAATCTGGAAATACCTATTTTCTTTGGGCAGGCCGCTCGACCGGAGGCTCCCGGTCGGGCCACCGGGGGCTCGTCAGCTCGATCCGCCAGACCGGTCCGTTCATGTAGAGCGGCCCTTCGAACTTCACGAATGCCGGCACATCGGCGGTGACGATCCAGGCGTGATTGTCCGGGGGCATGCGCCCAAGCAGCGAGGCGAAGAGCTTCAACCAGGTTCCGAGGATCGGCTTGAGCACGTAGTGGGTTGCGGTTTTTTCGGTTCCGCCGATCACGATTTTCCGCTCGCCCGCAGGCGTCATTTCCAGCTTGATGAGCTTCGGCGCGGGCGTGAAGGCCACCATGTGGACGGTCTCGCCGGTCCCGCCGGGGAGGTTCTTCAGGACGGCGAGGACCATGCCGTTGTAGACGTCGAGGGGCAGATCGAGCGTGCCCTCCTTCACCTTCTCCCGTCCGTCCTTGCGAGTCCTGGTTTTCACCTGGTACTTCCCGGAGGCCCGCTCCATCGATATCTCGGTGTCCTCGGGGAATGCCGGCCCGCGCTGCACCAAGTGATAGCTCTGCAGGGTAAAGACGTTCCGCTGGGTGAACACCAACGTCTCGTCGAACTCCGACCCATCCTTGAAGCGGAACACCAGGCGGCTCTTGACTCCTCCGTCCCGGCCGACCTGGAGAAGATCGCCCGAAGCGATGGGGACTCCCCCGGGGGTGCTCAGCACGAGGAACCCATGGAGGGATCCCTCGACGAAACGCACCGGGACCGGGGCCGCCGCGAGGGGGTTCCGCCACAACAGCGCGGTCATGAGAACCAGCAGTCCTGCCGTCGCTTTCCTCCGAAACGACATCAGGAACCGGAGGATATTGCACGGAGGATTTTTTCGGTCGGCATCCAAACTTGCATCGGTTTTTCTCCCTTACACCTTGTGAGCCAGTCCGATGATCCCGATGAGGATGAGATAGATGGCGACGATATAATTCAAAAGTCTCGGAATGCCCAGGATCAGGATTCCGGCGATCAAGGCCACTACGGGTTGTAAAAGAGATATGCTGATGGTCATTTCGATTTCGCCTCCTTTATGGGATTTCCCTTTTCACTTGTGTAAGACGAGCATCCGGGGCGGTCCGGTTCGCGGATGTGGTCGCCCTCGGGGGGAGGATTGGCGTTGGCGAATCACCCGGTTTTCTGGTGGAATGAGGAAAACCAGCTCTGATCGAAAGAGACGACCGGAGGCGATCCATGGAGCCGTCGAAGATCGTCGTGCGGTATCAGAACGGAAAGATCCTGAAGGGGTACACGCAGAATTTTTTCCCCAACAAGCCGATGTTCCATATTAACCCCGTGGGTGCGTCCGGTTCGGGCAACCCCGTCGAGGTGATGGTGGCGGAACTAAAGGCGGTCTTCTACGTCCGCGATTTCACGGGGAACGCGAAGTACGTCGAAAGAAAGCAATTGGTCCCCGGAGAACCGCCGCAGGGCCGGTTGATGGAAGTCACCTGCCTGGACGGCGAGGTGATCGTGGGGACGACGACCGGCTACGACCCGAAGCGCCTCGGCTTTTTCCTGTTCCCGATCGACCCGTCATCCAACAACGTACGGGTCTTCATGGTGACAAGCGCCGTCGCAACCGCCCGGTTCCTCTGAAGAGACCGGAAAAGCTTCCGCCATCGGGGACGAGATTCTCACCGAATATATGTTGTTAAAGCGGACCCTTCGCCCATCGGCCCCGTATCTCAGCCGGTATCTTCCGGATTCAGCCCCTTGCAGCCATCACGATACCCACGAGCGTAAGCATGAACATCGTGGCTGCCGTTTCTGCGGGCGGTCTCAATGATGGAATAATGATCGGGGAGTGATACCTGCTGACCGTTCTGGAAATGAAATTCGATCCCGCTGCGATATCCTCTCCAGTATTCCGCTTTCTTCGGGTTGCAAATCGCAGTCAAACGATCTGCCCGAAGGAGAAGGTTCTCGAATTCCGCGTAAGTCATTTTCTCCCCCCCCCCATGCCTCGACAATTATTGAACGTCACCAAATTCTTTCGGCAAAACCGGAGGAAATCTTTATCGGGCGGCGGGGTATCGAGCAACGTGTAGATCCGCCCATATTGTCGTGAAAAGATTCTTTCCCACCTCCTGCCTTTCCCTCCATAATAGTCGTATCACCTTGGGGGCGCTGCCGATGGATAGCCCTCGATCACGCCTTCCCCTTGACACCGCCATCTTCCCGGCCTTCGTATGGCCGCTCCTCTCGCCCTCGATCCGGGAGATACCCGTTCAGGCGTATTCGTGTACTTCTGCGCCGATCGCGGAGGCACTCGTCAATACACACAATCGCCCGGACCACGATCCTTTCCGGGTCGATGAACTTCGTGAAGTCGGCGGAAGGGCGTTCCGGAGAATTTGAGGGGGGCAAGATGACGTTACAAGCAACCGTTTATCGCATTCTGATTGCCGCACCCGATGACGTAATCGCAGAACAGAAAGCAATACAAGAGATAATTTCATCATGGAACACAAAATATTCTGCCAGGATGAAAGCGGTTTTTCTTCCGGTTTTGTTGGAAACACATTTGATTCAAGAAGCGAGCGATCGCTCCAAGGCAATATTCAACAAACAGTTTATTAAGGACTGTGACATCTTCATCGGCGTATTTTGGACACGAATTGGAACAGAACTTTCCCTGGAAGAATCTATTACTATAGAAGATATAAAAGAATTTCTAAAGGCAGGGAAGTCGGTAATGATATATCTTTCATCGGCCACGGTGGTACCAGGCAGTATTGACTTAAAACAATATGGAAAACTAATGAAATTTATGGATGACTGTCTTCATCAAGGGTTGGTCATTAATTATGATTCAATTCCTGATTTTCGAGAGAAGTTAAGCACGCAAATTGTCTCAAATATATTGAAAATACATAAGGTACCCGAAGGCGAAACCCTCAGGGATCCGGGGAATACCGCCCGGAAAGAATTAAATGATAAGGTTTCTAAACGATTTTATGATCTGATTGAAAGATATAATATTAATTGGACATCCGAAAAAAAAATTAAACCAATGAATCTTGATGTGGGAAGAAAGATTATTATAGATTTGACAAAGGAATTATTGAGTCTTAAAGATACACTCGCAAAAATATTTCGTAAAGAATTAATGGAACAAATTGATCAAACTATATCTAATTTAATGATATTGCAAAAACATCGGTTGTATTTTGATGACAAATCCTATGCGGATTTTTGGAAATTAGGGGATGAAATATTTGCGTCATTAGACGCCGTCGCCGGAGAGATGCGTAACGACACACATGTTCCAAAGATTGATACGAATATGGAGAATATACTTATTGAACTTTCAAAAATTAAAAAACCGATGCTTGAGCCAATGCCATCGGATGTAATCGCGAAATTAATTGGTATATCAATAACAGAAACAAACTATTATTTGATCAAGTTGCTTAAAGCAGGTTTTATATCCAACCTTCTAACCATTGGGGCGCCAACAAGATATTATTTGAGGGATGCTGGAAGAAGATATTTGGTGGAGAAAGGGATCAAGTGAAAAATACGGCTCGAATTCTCCCACTCTCCGGGAAACGGTTTTTCTATGGACGCGGGGGATTATTTGGAAAAGGAAGGATTTCATACGTTCCTTCAAGTCAAAAGCGACAAGGGATCGCCTTGGCCTTGGCGCAGCAATGGTGGATCGACCTGCTGATGACGGACGTGGTGATGCCGGGGATGCACGGGCGCGAACTGGCGAACCGGTTGACGCGCATCCATCCGGAGATGAAGGTGCTTTTCACCTCGGGATACACGGATGACGCGATCGTGCACCACGGGGTGCCGGACGAGGGCGTGTCCTTCATCGGCAAGCCATACTCTCCTTGGGCGTTGGCGAAGAAGGTCCGGGATGTGCTCGACAAGACTTGATAGTCCGGCATGCAAGGGGAATGGCCGCTGGAATTACTGGTGACCGTGACGTTCGAAGAGGATGGCGGAAAGACGATAATGACCCTGGTCCATGCCGGTATTCCGTCGGATACGTTAAGTGATTGCGAGGCCGGTTGGAGCGGATCGTTCGACAAGCTTGCCGAAAGTTTCAAATAATCCGAAACATTGCAAATATTAAAACGATAGGGAATTTGGCTTCAAGCCAAGTTCCCTTTTTTCGTTTTTTTCGGGTCGAGTGCCGATTTGTGGCTCGCGGTTCGATTCCGACCCGTCGGCGAGCGCGGCATGGAGGAAAGCAGGCGTACGGCGAAGTGGAATCGATAAATCCGGAGCGAATGCGTGAAGTTCCGGATAGGCCGTGCCGATATACATAACGAGACCGCCCGGAGGGCATGGTGCGCGACCGGGTCGCCGGGAAGGGAGGGGAGCATGGTGCAGGACGAGAGAGGCGTAATTCTCGTGGTGGACGACGATCCTGCTGTCCTGGAATTGACCCGAAGGATCTTGAGCGGATTCGGGTACCTTGTATTTGCCTATGGGAAACCGAAGGATGCAATGGCGAGGTTGCGGGAAAACGGCGTTTCCGCGGTATTGACGGACATTATGATGCCTGAGGTTACCGGCATTCAATTCCTGGAGAAAATACGCTCCTTCAATTCCGAAGTTCCCGTAATCATGATGACCGCCTATGCGGATCTGGACGTGTCCATTGACGCGATTCGGAAAGGTGCATTCGATTTCCTGTTAAAGCCATTCAAATCCGAATATCTCGCCCATTCGGTAGGAAAAGCGGTCGATCATTACAGGCTTAAGCAGCTGGAAAAAGAGTACACCGGCAAGCTCGAAATAACCGTGGAAAGCAGAACCCGGGAACTGAGTCACGCGCTGACGCTGGTGAAATCCGCAAGCAAGGAGATTGTCGAACGCCTGGCAGGGGTCGCCGAGTACAGGGATGCGGATACGGGGGTACATATCAAGCGGATCGGCTTGTATTCGAAAGCGATCTCGGTCGCCCTGGCCATGCCGGCGGAGTTTGTGGAAGAGATCACGTTTGCGAGCGTTCTTCATGATATAGGGAAGGTCGGGATACCGGACAAAATCCTTCTGAAGCAGGGGCCTCTCACGCCCGAAGAGTTTGATCTCATTAAAACCCATACGGTTATCGGTGAGAAGATGCTTGCAGGGTCCTCCTATCCCGGGATGTCGATGGCGACATCGATCGCCCTGAATCACCACGAAAGAATGGACGGTTTCGGGTATCCCCGGGGGCTGAAAGGGGAAGAGATACCGATCGAGGGGAGGATCGTGACGATCGTCGACCAATACGATGCCTTAAGAAGCAAAAGGCCGTACAAACCCGCATTCGACCAAGATAAAACCTGCAAGATCCTGACAGGGGGAGACGGGAGGACATCGCCGGAGCATTTCGATCCGAAGGTGCTGGAGGCGTTTATCCGTGTCGCTCCAGAGTTCGACAGGATATTTATGGAGATATCCGAGTAACGGGCTCGATACAATATTATGGGAAAGTTTGACTTTACCGACAAATAACGAAAAGGAATCTGGATTCGCGCCAAGTTCCAATCCGTTAACGATCCATGACCCTCCGAATGAATTCCTTGCCACCCCGGCAATGGCTACTGATATTATATTAGAACCGCGTTATAGATGAAGGCTCTCATTCCGACCGCACAAAACATCCGCGGCAGGGCAACGGAGATTCATGCATGCGCAGTCAACATCTGACGATCGAGGAGAAGGTTGACCGGCTGAACGAGCAGCTCGAGGGCATGAACCGGCGGATTACCGATCTCGAGGGACGCTTGGCGACCGCCACTCCGGGCCGATCGGCTGTCGCCTCCGCGTCCCACCCGGAGGCGATCCTCCCGCCGGCGGTTTCCGCGCACCCCGGAAAGCCGCCGGGCAAGACTGCCGCCGGAGAGCCCGGCAGCCTCTCCGACGAGGTGATCCACTGGGCGAGCCGGGCGTCGCTCTTTCCCCGTCTTGCCACCCTCTGCTTCCTGATGGTTATCGCCCTGATCCTGCGAACCATCACCGACAACGGCATCGTCAACCCCCTCCTCGGCATGGGGCTCGGCATGGGCTACGCCGCGACCCTCATGGTTGCCGGCTGGCACCAGTATCGCCGGCACAGCTCCCTGGCCCCGGTGTTCGTCGCCTGCGGGGCGATCCTTATGTCGAGCATCGTTGTCGAGACCCACGCCCGCTTCGGGTCGCTCCCCCTCGTTCCCGCCTATTGGACGCTGATGGCCACCGGCGC
>Ga0256865_1000597_pt1 | contig 12062 bp, 10 predicted proteins | sample RVTome_14_FD_187337 | JGI IMG/M metagenome (GOLD analysis project Ga0256865, IMG submission 187337) | Soil microbial communities from uranium-contaminated site in the Upper Colorado River Basin, Wyoming, United States - RVT145D125 HiSeq ... | reverse complement strand
GCCGATATCCTCTTCGGGAAAGGTGCTGGTAGCAAAGACGATTTCACCGTTCTGAAAATAGAGATCTTTGCTGCCCCCGGCAAGGGCGAAGCACAGAATACCTGATTTGCGGAACATATTGAGGAAAGAGATCAGGTCGGCGGCGCCGATCTCGCCAAGCAGGCCGGTGAAAACAGCCGACTCCGCCTCCCCGCAGGCGGTGAAGTACAGGTGTCGGGAGGAATAAGAGGAGAGCTCAACGGGACGCGAGCCGATCTCGCGGGCCGCCGCGGCGGGGAGAGCGATCCGGCCGCTGCCGTCGATGGTCAATGGAGGCATGGAAATCCGTGACTGGTTAAATGCGGTCCAAGGTCCCTGGTCCAAGGTCCAAGATCAGGACCAAAGGCAAGCGATAACAAGGACCTTCGCCTTTGGACTTTGGACTTTGGACTTTGGACCCGGGACCTCAGTTTTCGAGGTCCTGTCGCACCCGCTCGGCCAACAGCCGGGCGGTTTCGGCGACGGGGAGCATTGTCCGCTCGCCGCTGCGGCGCTCCTGCAACTCCAGCGCTCCCTCCTTGAGGCCGCGGGCGCCGACGGTCACCCGCAGGGGGATGCCGATCAGGTCGGCGTCCTTGAACTTGCTGCCGGGACGCTCGTCGCGGTCGTCGAGCAGCGCCTCGACACCCAGCGCCAGGAGCTCTTCGTAAAGTTTTTCGGCGGCCAGCCGCACCTCGTCTTCCTTGGGGTTGACCATGGTGACGATGACCTGGAAGGGGGCGATCGGCATCGGCCAGATGATGCCGTTGGCGTCGTTGTTCTGCTCGATGGCCGCGGCCACCGTGCGTCCGACGCCGATGCCGTAACAACCCATGAAGAGGGTACGCTCCTCCCCCTTCTCGTCGAGGACGGTGGCGCCCAAGGCCGCCGAGTACTTGGTCCCCAGCTTGAAGACGTGCCCGACCTCGATGCCGCGCCAGCTCTCCAGCTTGCCAGCACAGCGGGGGCAGCCGTCGCCGGCCACCGCCTGGCGCAGGTCGGCGAAGGTTTCGACGCTGAAGTCGCGACCGAGGTTGACTCCTGTCAGGTGGGCATCCTTCTCGTTGGCACCCGCAATGAAATCGGCCATCCCCCGCACCTCGAAGTCGGCCAGGAGGCGCAGTTGCAGCCCCACCGGCCCGGCAAAGCCGCTCGGTGCGCCGGTTACCCGCAGCACCACCTCTTCGGGGGCCAGTTCCACCCAGTTGCACCCCAGCAGGCGGGTCAGCTTGATATCGTTGAGCTCGCGGTCGCCGCGCAGCAGCACCGCCACCGTCTCACCCGCATCGGTCTGCAGGATCAGGGTCTTGACCAGCCGCTCGGGGGCCGTCTCGAGAAAAAGGGCGACATCCTCAATGCTCTTGCGCGCCGGGGTGAGAACCCTCTGCAGCGGCTGCGCCGGCGCCGGGGCCGCCTGACCGGGATCGCGCAGTTCCGCCTTCTCGACATTGGCGGCGTACTGGCAGCTGTCACAGGAGACGATGGCATCCTCGCCGGAAGCGGCCAGCACCATGAACTCGTGGGAGGCGGTCCCGCCGATGTTGCCGGTGTCGGCCTCCACCGCCCGGAACCTGAGACCACAGCGCTCGAAGATGCGCCGATAGGCCTGGTACATCTTGTCGTAGGCGACGTCGGCCCCGGCCTCGTCGAGATCGAAGGAGTAGGCGTCCTTCATGATAAACTCGCGGCCGCGCATCAGGCCGAACCGGGGACGGATCTCGTCACGGAACTTCCCCTGGATCTGATAGAGATTGAGCGGAACCTGGCGGTACGACTTGACCTCGCGACGCACGATGTCGGTGATTACCTCCTCGTGCGTGGGGCCGAGGCAGAAGTCGGCCTCCTTGCGGTCCTTGAAGCGCAGCAACTCCTTGCCGTACTGCTCCCATCGCCCGGATTCCTGCCAGAGCTCGGCGGGAACGACCATCGGCATGAGCAGCTCGATCGCTCCGGCCCGGTCCATCTCCTCGCGGACGATGCGTTCCACCTTGCGGATCGAGCGCAGGCCGAGCGGCAGGTAGTTGTAGATGCCGGCGGCGACCTTGCGGATCATGCCGGCGCGCATCATGAGCTGATGGCTGGTCACCTCCGCGTCGGCGGGGGTTTCCTTGAGGGTGTTCAGCAGATAGTGCGAATAGCGCATGGATGGACCTCGACAACGGGATGGGGTAGACCACGGCGTAAAAGAACCGTTTCCGGACGGAAACTAGCGTATTTCGGGGCGGAATGCAAGGAAACTCGTCGTCGCCGGACAAAGCAAACATTGGACTTCTGTCGACAAAATGGTTTAATAATACGTCACTCCGCCGGAACCCTCCGCCGGACATCCCGCCCGCAGGAGCCCCCATGCAGGAAGAACTGAACCAGGCCAGCCTGAGCCGGCAGGTGGCGGCCGGAACGCCGCTGATCTACATCACCACCGACAACGAGAGCCGCACCGAATTCCTCATCACCCGGGCGGCCCTGTACGGTATCAAGGGGATGCCGGTCCCCCACGAATGGAGCTGCGTCGGCGGCTTTCCCGGCCAGGAGGGAACCGAGGACCCGCTGACCGCCCTGCGCTGGGCCGTCGAGCAGGAGGGTCGCGGCATCTTCATCTTCAAGGATCTTCACTGGTTCTGGCGGGACAACCCCTTCATCCAGCGCACCCTCAAGGATTTTGCCGCCGTGCGCCGGCCGGCGGGCAAGACCCTGGTCTTCATCGGCGCCGAGCCGGACATCCCGCCGACACTGCGCGAGGATTTCCTGCTCCTCGACCACGGTCTGCCCGACCGGGAGGAGATCCGCGCCTGGCTGGTGACAAAACAGGAGAAAGACCTCTTCCTGCGCGAGCTGCTCCCCGACGAGCAGAGCCTCGCCCACCTGACTGTCGCCGCCCAGGGACTCGACCTGCTCGACATCGAGCGAGCCCTGCGCCTGGCCCGGGTGACCAGGGGCGCGGGAATCGACGACGTGGTCGGTTCGCTGCACCAGAATAAGAAGCAGATCCTGCGCAAGAGCGGGATCATGGAGTTTGTCGAAAACGACATCCGGCCCGAGCAGGTGGGGGGGATGGAGAATCTCAAGGCCTGGATGGAGAAGCGGGAGCGGGCCTTCGGCGCCGCCGGTTTCGCCGAGGGCCGCAACCTCCCCCGGGGGGTGCTGATGATGGGGGTCAGCGGCTGCGGCAAGAGTCTTTTCGTCAAGGCGATCGCCGCCCGCTGGCGGCTGCCGCTGGTGCGCCTCGACATGGCGACGGTCTACGAGGGTACCTTCGGCTCCCCCGAGGCCTCCCTGCGCAAGGCCTGCAAGACCGCCGAGGCGCTCGCCCCCTGCGTACTCTGGATCGACGAGATGGAGTCCGGCATCTCCAACCAGGGGTTCAAGGCCGAGGGGGGGCCGGCTTCGCGGGTACTGGGCTACTTCCTCACCTGGATGCAGGAGCGGCGCAACCCCGTCTTCGTCGCCGCCACTGCCAACGCCATCGAGATGCTTCCCGCCGAGGTGCTGCGCAAGGGACGCTTCGACGAGATTTTCTACGTCGCCCTGCCGGGGCTCACCGAACGGGAGGAGATCTTCCGCATCCACCTGCGGAAGCGCGGCTTCGACCCGGCCACCTTCGCCCCGTCCATGCTCGCCCATTCGGCCAAGGGGTTCTCCGGCGCCGAGATCGAGCAGGCGGTGGCAAGCGCCGCCTTCGAAGCCCTGGCGTTGGGACGGGAGATGATCCAGCAGGACCTGATGGAGGCGATCAGCCGCACCGTCCCGCTATCGGTGACCATGGCCGAACAGATCAAGAAAATCGAGGCGTGGGCGTTCAAGCGCGCGGTGCCGGCCGGCAAGGGCGCGGAGAGGTAACTTCGGAGGGCGGAAGACAGGGGACGGAAGGCTGAATGCGAATTTCTAGCCGGTTGAGGGAAAAGCTCCCAGGCTGATCAAAAATGCCCGGATGCAAGGCTCCCGAAATCCCGAGGAATAAGGCGTACCTGGAAGGTACGTCGTTGACGAGGGATGAGGGGAACGCCGCAGACGGGCGTTTTTCATAAGCCCATCAGAAGATGATCGCCCGGCGCAGGCCGGGATGCATCACCCCGCAGGGCATCGCCCCGGTGGTCGCGCAGCAGATCCAGTCCCCTCGACCGTCGAGGGCGATCCAGCCGTAGCGGCGGCCGCCCCTTTGCGCTTCCCGCCGCAGCTGCTCCGAGGCCTGCCGGAGGGAGGCGCCGTCGCGCACCCGGGTCTCGAGGCGAACCGCCACACCGTCGTCGACGATCTGCTCGCCGATGCCGGTGCAGGCGACCGCGGCAAAGGCGGAAGCGTAGTTCCCCGCCGGCGTCGCCGAATCGGACATCCGCTCCGGCGCGTTGCCCCGGTTGCCGCCGGTCGAGGTGACGGCTGCCAGCCGTCCCTCCCGGTCCAGCACCACCGCCCCGACCGTCCCTCCCTGCCGACCCGCCTCCCCTTGCGCCAGATGCTCCAGCCACTTCCTCCCCTGCTCCGGCGTGACCGGGCTCTGCGGCGGGATCCCCAGCTCCCGGGCCAGCAGTTGGGCGCCCAGGGGGCCGAGCATCGTCTGCTCCCGTTCCTGCAGGGCCAAGGCGAGGCGGCTGGGGTGGAGCAGATGGGTGACCAGCGCCACCGCCGAGAACTTCTGCCGGCTGCCGTCCATCACCGAGGCGGAGAGGCGGGCCAGGCCGTCGCTCTGCAGGACGGCGCCGCGGCCGGCATTGAACAGGGGGCAATCCTCCAGCAGCTCGACCGCCCGCACCGCCGCGCCGATCGCCGCCTCCCCGGCCAGCAGCTTCGGCCAGACCTGGTCGAGAACGTCGGCGATCGCCTCGCGCCGCCGGCGAAGCAGTTCACTGTCGCCCTCAAGCCCGCCGGCCCCGCCGTGCACCAGCAGGACCGGAGGGCCGCTCTTTTCTCCGTGCCGCAGGCGCATCGCTGTCTCCCGGAAGAAAGCCCTCGTACTGCCTCAGCATAACATCCGCGGCGGAAAGGGAAAGCCGGCCTGCCGCGGATGTTCCCGACTCAAAACCGTCCACCTTACTTGCTGTTATCACCTACCCCCTCTCACCGGCCGCCTGTTGCCGCAAGTTCGTGATGTCTCGTAATGGTGGCGCCCCAAACAGGCGGTTGTATTCGCGGCTGAACTGCGACGGGCTCTCGTAGCCGACCTGAAATGCTGCGTTTGCGGCATCCATTCGTTCTGCCAGCATTAAACGCCTGGCTTCCTGCAAGCGTAGTTGTTTCTGGAACTGTAACGGGCTTAAAGCGGTCATCGACCGGAAGTGGTGATGAAACGTGGAACTGCTCATGCGGGCCTGCGCAGCGAGGTCGTCGATACGCAACGGCTGGGTGAAATTGCCCTTCAACCACTCGATGGCCCGCGCTATCTGCTGACTCTGACTCCCCGCCGACGCAATCTGGCGCAGGCGCGCACCTTGATCGCCCACAAGTAAACGGTAAATGATCTCCCGCTGGATGATCGGGGCAAGGATCGGGATGTCCTTCGGTTCTCCAAGCAAGTCGATCAACCGTTGAAAGGCGGTGAGCAGCGCCAAGGTGACCTCGCCGGTCGCCATGCCACGGCTCGACTGCTGCTCACGCGGCGGGGGAAGATCGCTGTCCGCCATCAGTTGTGACATCTCGCGCTGATCAAGTTTCAACTTGAGCCCCAGGTAAGGCTTCTCCGGGCTCGCTTCGATAATCTGCACAACCGTGGGTAGATGCACAGACGTGATCAAATAATGGTGCGCGTCATACACAAAGGTGTCGTCTCCGAGCAGCACGCGCTTGGCTCCTTGGGCGACCAGGCAAATACTCGGTTCGTACATGCCGCTGATCGGCCCGGTCGGCTCGTCCCGGCGAAAAAGTGACAACCCCGGGACTGCGGATGTGTGCAGCTCGCCCTGTTCGGTCCATCGGGCAACGCTCTTTCCCAAGGCTTTGAGCCCAACTTCCCTGCTGTTATTCTCAATATCTCTCATATTTGGCCCTTTCAGTATCGCTTCCTCCTGTTTGAATACTATCTGATCTCCACTTCGCGACACAACCACTATCCATGGTGTCGGACGATCAGGCAAGAAATGAACAGGATTGGTCTACCTGCTTTTGCTTTCCCTGGAGTACGTTATGATCATCAACGAGGTAGGCCTGAACAGGTGAAAGGAGAAAACAATGCATAAACGTAGATTGGGAAAAAGCGGTCTGGAAGTTTCGGCGCTCGGGCTCGGCTGCATGGGCATGAGTTTTTCGTACGGTCCACCCAAAGACAAGCAGGATATGATCTCGCTCCTCCGGGCAGCCGTGGAACGCGGCGTCACCTTCTTCGATACGGCAGAGGTCTATGGCCCGTTCACCAACGAGGAACTCGTCGGTGAAGCGCTCTCGCCCCTGCGTGATCGGGTGGTGATGGCCACCAAGTTCGGTTTCGATACCAGGGTCGATCCCAGGGGGGCGAAGGGCGCGCCAGTCCTCAATAGTCGCCCAGAGCACATCAAGGAGGTCGCCGAGGCCTCGCTCAAGCGCCTTAGAACCGACGTCATCGATCTGTTCTATCAGCACCGTGTCGACCCGGACGTGCCGATCGAAGACGTGGCGGGAGCGGTGAAGGAGCTGATCCAGGAAGGGAAAGTCAAGCACTTCGGCCTGTCCGAGACCGGAGTACAGACAATTCGCCGCGCTCACGCCGTTCAGCCGGTGACCGCTCTCCAGAGCGAATACTCGCTGTGGTGGCGACGCCCTGAAGAGGAAGTGCTGCCGACCCTCGAAGAACTCGGGATTGGCCTCGTTCCCTACAGCCCGCTGGGCAAGGGTTTCCTTACGGGCAAGATCGACGAGAACGCGACTTTCGACAGCTCCGACTTCCGCAGCACCCTACCTCGCTTCACGCCGGAAGCACTTAAGGCGAATCAGGCCCTGATTGACCTGATCGGCAGAATTGCAGCACAGAAGAAGGTGACACCTGCTCAGATCGCCCTTGCCTGGCTGCTGGCCCAGAAGCCGTGGATTGTTCCCATTCCTGGCACCACGAAACTGCATCGTCTGGATGAGAACATCGGAGCAGTGGCAGTCGAACTTACTTCCGACGATTTCCGTGAGATCGACAGCGCCGCCGCAAAGATCAAAGTGGAAGGAGCACGGTACCCCGAAAAGCTGGAGCAATTGACCGGCCGCTGAGCTTCCCGATCCGGTCATGTCTTTCATCAACAACAAGGCTGATTGAGAGCCAAAACAAAACCAATAGGAGGATAAATCCATGTTTAACGCCAAAGCTTACTCCGCTGCCAGTGAGACATCGCCGCTTGCCTCCACCACGATCCCGCGACGGGATACCACTGAACATGACGTGCAGATCGAAATCCTTTTCTGCGGCATCTGCCACTCCGACCTCCACTCGGTGCGTAACGAGTGGAGCAGCATTATGCCCACGGTCTACCCGATTGTCCCCGGCCACGAAATCGTCGGCCGGGTCACCAAAGTCGGTTCGGCAGTCACGAAGTTCAAACCGGGCGACCTTGCAGGCGTCGGCTGCCTGGTCGATTCGGACCACACCTGCCCCAATTGCCAGGATGGCCTGGAACAATTATGCCCAAACCAGACCCTCACCTTCAACTCCCCGGACAAGCACCTCGGGGGGGTCACCTACGGCGGATACTCCGAAAGCATCGTTGTCGATGAGCACTTCGTTCTGCGCGTCCCCGCCAACCTCGACCTTGCCGGGGTTGCACCGCTGCTGTGCGCCGGGATCACAACGTACTCCCCCATACGTCGCTGGGGCGACATCAAGGGGAAGAAGGTCGGTGTGCTCGGCCTTGGCGGACTGGGGCACATGGGGGTCAAGTTCGCCCGTGCGTTCGGAGCCCATGTCGTTGTCTTCACCACCTCACCCAACAAGAGGTCGGATGCGCTCCGTTTGGGCGCCGATGAGGTCATCATTTCCACCAACGCTGAAGAGATGCAGAAGCACACAGGGACGTTCGACTTTATCCTCGACACCATCGCCGCCGATCATGACATCAACGCCTACATCAACATGCTTGGCCGTGACGGCAACATCACCCTCGTCGGCGCGCCGGAGAAACCGCTTGCCGTTTCTGCCTTCAGTCTAATATTTGGACGCCGCAGCCTTTCCGGTTCGCTCATCGGCGGCCTCAAAGAAACCCAGAAGATGCTCGACTTCTGCGGCAGCCACAACATCACCGCCGATGTGGAAGTCATCCCCATCCAGAAGGTCAACGAGGCATACGAGAGGCTGGTCAAATCAGATGTGAAGTACAGATTCTCCATCGATATGGCGTCGCTCAAATCGGAATAAACGAACGGCGAGGGAGGAGCAACATAATGAAGGCTATAGCCATAAACGGAAGCCCCAGGCCGGGCGGCAATACGGAGATCATGCTCAAGAAGGTGCTCGAACCCCTGGATGCAGCCGGCTGGAGCACAGAATACCTGCGGATTGGCGGAAAACCGGTGCGGGGTTGCATGGCCTGCATGAAGTGCGTCGAAAAGCGGAATGGACGGTGCGTTATCAAGGGTGATGCTATTAACGATTACCTGGAAAAGATGTACGCAGCGGATGCGATTATCCTTGGCTCCCCAACCTATTTCGCCGATGTAACCTCCGAATTAAAGGCTCTGATCGATCGAGCCGGCTTTGTCGCGCTGGCCAACGGCGGCGCCTTCAGCGGCAAGATCGGGGCGGCCGTCGTGGCAGTCCGGCGCGGTGGCGCGACCCATGTTTTCAACACCATCAATCACATGTTCCTCACCTCCTCGATGATTGTCCCCGGCTCCATCTACTGGAACCTTGGCGTGGGGACCGATAAAGGGCAGGTGCTTGATGACGATGAGGCCATGCGGAATATGAGCCATCTCGGGCAAACCATTGCCTGGCTCGGAGCGGCCATCGCCTCGGTCTCCCACACCTCCCCCTTTCCCAAGCTTGCTGTGGAGTTGCATTAGTTGCGAGAAGAGGTTGCGCAGGCAGCGCCGCCCATCTGCAATCAATGACTGAGAAAGGAGAAAATTGTATGAGTAAAGCACCTGACAATAGAGACAGAGAGAACAGTATCTTCAGTCTTGATCGCCGCGAATTCATCACGGCAGGACTGGCTGTGGCAGCTACGGCGATGTTCCCGCGTATCGCCTTCAGTGCTCCGGTGAAACAACCCATGGTGAGCGCCCACCGCAAGCTGGGCGCATTGGAAGTCTCATCAATTGGACTAGGTTGCATGAACGTTGCTTGGGGATTTGGGCCTCCCATTGATAAACGAGACGCGGTAAAACTGATCCGCCACGCTTACGATCGCGGGGTAACGTACTTTGACTCAGCGGAGGTTTATGGTCCGTTTCTGAGCGAAGAGTTTGTCGGTGAAGCACTCGCATCGGTCCGCAATAAAGTCGTCATTGCCAGCAAATTTGGCTTCGACATTGGGCCCTCCGGAGAAATCCGTGGCCTCAATAGTCGACCGGAACAAATTCGAAAAGTCGTTGAAGCTTCACTGAAACGTTTGAGAACCGATCGCATTGATCTCCTCTATCAGCACAGAGTAGATCCTACAGTTCCAATTGAAGACGTTGCGGGAACCGTGAAAGATTTAATTAAGGAGGGCAAGGTTCTTCACTTCGGATTATCAGAGGCTGGAGGTGCGACAATTCGTCGTGCGCATAAAGAGCAAACAGTATCTGCGATCCAAAACGAATACTCCATTTGGACACGTGATCCAGAGGGTGAAGTGATCCCGACCTGCGAAGAGCTTGGAATCGGATTGGTGGCTTGGGGACCGCTTGGCAAGGGTTATCTCACAGGAACGATCCCCTCTTCGGCCACTTTCGTCAAAACTGATCTCAGATCGACAATGCCACGTTTTACACATGAGGCAATGGAAGCAAATAGACCAGTTGTCAATCTCATTAAACGAGTAGCACAGCGGAAGGGAGTAAAGAACAGTCAAATCGCATTGGCATGGCTGCTTGCGCGCAAGCCATGGATTGTTCCTATTCCAGGTACGACCAAGATGAACCACCTTGATGAGGATGTTGATGCAGCTAACATCAAACTTTCTGAAGCCGATATGCAGGAGATAGAATCTGGCTTCGCGAAACTCACAATCCAAGGAGCTCGCTCAAGTGCAGCAGTCCTTGCGTTGATCGATGTGGGCGCCAGGCTTGGAACAAGTTCGAAAGGTACGTACGGTATATCACCACTTCGAAAGGGGGGAAATTTATGAGTAAAAAACCAAAAGAAATCGAAAACAATACTACCTTCAATATTGATCGACGCGAATTCATCATGATGGCAGGACTGGCTGTGGCAGCGACGGCGATGCTCCCGCGCATCGCCCTCAGTGCTCCGGTGAAACAACCCATGGTGAGCGCTCGCCGCAAGCTTGGCCCCCTGGAAGTCTCGGCCATCGGACTTGGCTGCATGAGCATGAATGGCGGCCAGTACAATCCGCCCAAAGACAAGCGCGAAATGATCCGGCTCATTCATGCTGCCGTGGACCGGGGCGTGGACTTCTTCGATACGGCCGAAGTCTATGGCCCCTTCGTCAATGAAGAACTGGTCGGTGAAGCGCTCGCCCTTTTCAAGGGGAAGGTCGTGATCGGCACCAAGTTCGGCTTTGACATCGAATACGCGACAGGGCGGCGCACGGGAGGCTTGAATAGCCGCCCGGAGCACATCAAAGCGGTTGCGGAGGCTTCCCTCAAGCGTCTCAAGGTCGAGACGATTGACCTGTTTTACCAGCACCGGGTCGATCCAACCGTGCCCATCGAAGATGTCGCTGGTACGGTGAAAGACCTCATCACTGAAGGCAAGGTCAAGCATTTCGGTCTGTCCGAACCGGGCATGCAGACAGTGCGCCGCGCCCATGCGGTTCAGCCAGTCGCGGCCGTTCAGAATGAATACTCCCTGTTGTGGCGCGGTCCGGAAAAGGAAGAGTTTGCCATCTTCGAGGAACTTGGGATCGGCCTGGTTGCCTGGAGCCCGCTGGGCGCGGGCTTCCTTACGGGCACGATCAACGAAAGCACCAGGTTCGATAAACCCGGCTACACCGACTACCGCCTGACCAACCCGCGCTTCACCCCCGAAGCACTCAAGGCCAACATGGTGCTGGTCGATCTGCTGCGCGAATGGGCTCGGCGCAAGGAAGCGACTCCGGCACAGATCGCCCTGGCCTGGCTTCTGGCCCAGAGGCCCTGGATTGTGCCTATCCCGGGAACCACCAACCTGCAACACCTGGATGAGGATCTCGGAGCAATGGCGGTCAAATTTACTCCCGAGGAGCTCAGAGAGTTCAATGCGGCCACCTCAAAAATTGAGGTGCATGGGGAACGGCTACGCAAAGAATTGTTGGTGATGTCGGGACGCGAAGCGCCGCTCAGAAACTAGCGGAGTTAGTCGGGAGTCCTCCGTCCTGCACCCATTATCAATTATTTCAGAGCGGCATTAACCAATCGAAAGCAGAGAATTTTTGTAACCCGGGAACTGGCGGTAACTTCGCTCCCAAGCAGGACGGGGAGTGGCAATGCGAGTTCAGCAGACTTTATTCAGCCCTTGAGGGAAAAGCCCCGGCAGCCGGTCGCTTCGCCGTGTCGGCGATGTTCGGGATAGTTGCGGCAGTGTTCCGGCTTGACGTCGTTGATGCCGCAGAGATAGCCGCCACCATCAGGCAACTCGACGAGCCAGGGGCATCTCTCGACATCGTCGCGCGTCTCCGGGTCGACCCACACCGAGTGCAGCACGTTGCCGTGGCCGAGGTCCACGCTGTCGACCCAGGCGAGGATGTCGCTGCGGCCTTCGCGCTGCCAGAGAGCAAGGTCGGCGTCACTGACGCAGCCGCGGTAGGCATCGACGAGATTCAGGCAGCAGTGGCCGCAGCGCACGCAGCTAAACCCCTTCCGGCGCATCCTCATTCCCCTTGGCAACTGCCTCCTCACCACTTTCCTGTCCCGGTTCCTCGAGACTGACCCGGCCAAGCTTGCCGCCCCGCAATTCGCGAAGAAAAAGCTCGGCGGCCCGGTGCAGGTCGACCTCGCCGCCGCTGACCAGGCAGCCG
>Ga0256865_1000593_pt1 | contig 12140 bp, 16 predicted proteins | sample RVTome_14_FD_187337 | JGI IMG/M metagenome (GOLD analysis project Ga0256865, IMG submission 187337) | Soil microbial communities from uranium-contaminated site in the Upper Colorado River Basin, Wyoming, United States - RVT145D125 HiSeq ... | reverse complement strand
TCGGGCGCCCTCGGTTACATCGGATGCGGGTGGGCGTCGCCCGGCGTGTACCAGATCCGCCTGCAGGGAACCGAGGCGAACCTCATGTACGACCTCGACTTCACCCACTGGGACGAGTCCCACGAGGCGGACCGGTGGAGCACGCTCACCTCGCAGGCGTATCGCGACATGGTGCGACCCGCAGTAGAGCTCCCGCCGACAGACATGTTCCGCGAGCAACTCGACGAGTTCGCCCTGGCGATCCGCGGTGAGGCGACGGTCGAGGTCGGCGCAGACGAGGCGATCAGGGCCCTGGCGATCGTGCGAGCCGCCCTCGAGTCCTCGGATCGCAACGGGGAAGCCGTCGAGATTCGACCGATGCTCGAGTCGGTCGGCGCCGCCGTGTGAGAACTCAGTCCTTCGGTTCGAGCACGAACCACTCGATGAACCGCCGGCACCGGCCGGAGTCGTCGAATTCCAGCTCCCACAGGTTCCAGTAGACGTTCCCGTTCGAGTAGCTCGTCTTGCCGGTCGTGATCACCCGGTCGTCCGTGACGAGGTGCGGGTGGTACTCGGCCTCCCACGATCCGGGCTCGTCCTGGTTCGCCAGCCAGTCGTCGGCGATCGCCTGGGCACCGAAGATCGGCTCGTCGTAGGGGTGATAGCGGTGCGAGGCGTCCTCGGTGAACAGGGCCACGATGGCGTCGCGGTCGTAGGTGTGCCACGCCTCGACGTAGCGATCGAGCCAGGCCTGGATGTCGTCGGATGTCATCTCACTCCGTTCGTCCTCGAGGCGAAGACGCTACCCCCGGCCGCAGCTCGGTTCACCCTGTGAGCTTGTCGCGCAGCCATGCGAACGAGGCGGGAGCCCACTCCTGGTAGTGCTTGAAGGCGCAGTGACCGGCATCGGCGTAGACCCGGGCCTCCTTGCCGGTCACCGGGCCCGTCTCGAGCATGTAGTAGATGTTCCCGATCGGGGCGAGGTGGTCGTGCTTGCCGTTGATCATGAGCACCGGCATGGTGATCCGGTCGACCAGACCGAGCTCTGACAACGCCCATCGCGAGAAGCTCTCCAGCTCCTTCTCGGCGGTCGTCGGCGGGAACGACGGCGGCCCGTCGGGTTCGCCGTACCGGAACTCGGAGCGGCGGTTGCGTGCCTCGACGAACTCGGCGAGCTCGCCGTCGCTCATCCGGTACCCGAACGGATGGCCGGCGATGGCGACCACCGCCTTGACCATCTCGGGGTGCGTCCCTGCCAGCTGCATGACCGAGTACCCGCCCCTGCTGATCCCCAAGGCGCCGATCCGATCTGCGTCGACCTCGGGGCGGCCGGCGAGATGCTCGATGGCGGCGATCCACGCCTTGACAGACTCCGGCTCGTATGGGAACGGCGTCTCGCCGGTGCCCGGGCCGTCCATGACGAGCGTGGCAAGGCCCTCGGCCATTGCCATCTCACCCGCCCAACCACGGTCCTCCTTGAAGACGTCGGCACCGCACATGACGAGCACTGCGGCGACCGGGGCGTCGATGGAGCCGCGCGGGGCGCGGAAATGGGCGCGGATCGTCTTGCCCTCGCACGGGATCTCGACGACCTCGAGCGGGGGATCGAGGTACCGGGATGCCTTGCGGTACGCCCGGGCGCAGTCGTCCGAGATCGCCCGCTTCTCGGCGGTGATCTCGCCCGGAAAGCGACCGATGGCGTAGAACGTCTTCGCCTGGAGGTACTCGCGCCGGGCGTCGAGGTCCTCGCCCGCCTCTGCGAGGCGATCGCCCTCTGCCTCGTGGCGCCTGCCCGCCGCCGACCACACCGGGATCCACTTGTCCTGGGTGGTTCCCTCGAGTGAGGCGACGAGGGACCGCAGCTCGTCGACGTCTTCGATCATGGAGAGCCAGCGCCGGTAGAACCCGCCGTGCTTGACCACGAACGGGTCCTCGTCTGCGGTGAACTCCAGGGCCTGTGTCTCGGCGGTCATCGCTCGCCCTTCCTCGTCGGCTACCCACGTAGGGTACCGAGCCTCCCTGCAATCGTTTGGGGCCACCTCACCGCCCAATCCACCGGCGAGCCGGCAACCGGCTCCGCCGCCCGCTGAGCTCGACGACCTCGCCGAGATAGCCGTCTCTCGTCGGCTACGCCGCCGGGAGAGACATGCCGCCGTGCCGGTGACGTACCCTGCCGGGGATCAAGAGGTCTGGATGATCGATCGGGCGGAGCTGAGGGCGCGCTACGAGGAGTGGGTGGAGCGGATCGGGCGCGACCACGGCGCGGCGAACAACCGTGTCAACGGCCATGCTTGGTTCTCCCCCCTCGCCAAGCCGCTGGCGCAGTCGACGGTTGCTCTCGTGACGACCGCCGGAGCTCACCTGGACGACCAGGAGCCGTTCAACACGGCCACCTCGCATGGTGACCCACCATTCGGACCATCCCAGCCGACGTCGACTCGGCGCGCTTGCGGTTTGCGCACACCCACTACGACACCGCCTCCGCCGAGGATGACCCGAACGTCGTGCTACCGATCGACCGGGTCCACGAGCTCGTCGCCGCCGGGCGCATCGGTGCCAGTGCCCCGTTTCACATCGGGATGATGGGGTTCAATCCCGACCCGTCGAGGGTCGCCGACGAGGCCGGGCCACTGGTGGCACGCCTGCTCATGGAGGCAGGCGTCGATGCCGTCGTCCTCGTTCCGGGCTGACCGATGTGCCACCGGTCGGTCGGGCTGGTCCAGGGCGAGATCGAGAGAGCAGGGATCCCGACGGTCAGCCTCACGATGCGCCCGGAGATCACCGCCAACATGAAGGTGTCGCGAGCGGCTTGGGTTCGCTTTCCACTCGGCAACCCACTCGGAGAGCCGCACCAGCCTGCCCAGCACCACCTCGTCCTCTCCGACTTGCTCCACTTGCTCGAGACCGCAACCGAGGCGGAGAGCCTCGTCGAGCTGCCGTACCGCTGGCGCCGCTGGGAGAGGTGGATTTGACCGAGCCGATCCACCAGCAGGTCAGGGGCGCCACCGAGCCGATGGAGGCGGCGGTCTATGCCCTGCTCGAGCGGCTCGACGGTTACCGATCGACGATGGAGAGGCTCATCGCCGAGCAGGAGGCGACCGGCGAGCCGAACGAGGCCCTGGTGCGAAGGCTCCGCCAGTTCATCGCCAAGGCGGAGAGGATGACTGCGATCGTCGAGGACGAGGTCATCACGGAGCTGCTCTTCTGCATCGACAGGCTCTTCTCGGTGAAGGACGCCGAGGAGGGCACCTTCATCTGACCTCCGAGACGGCGCCGGACGGCTGGGCCGTCCGGAGGATGGTCTCGGGCGTCGCCCCGGACGGCGCCGATCGGCCTACCACGCACTCGCTACGCTCGCTTCCAGTGTCAGGTCGTGCTTTGTCCGAGGCTCGTACGCTCACAGATCCCGTCGATGTCGGCATGGTCGGGAGCCGGCGGGATCGATGCGGCGATGGAGCCTGACGACGCCGGCGCTCCTCCGGTCGGATGCGGCGGGGCCGTGATCCACGAGCGGCTCGCCGACCTGCCGCGCCATCCGGACGACGCCACGGTCTACCCACGGCCGGTCGCGCTCGCCCGTGTCCATCAAGACGAGGCGACCGGCGCCGTGCACCACGTCATCCGCTATCCGGCCGGACTCGGGGCGTTGGCTCATACCCACCGCTCGGCGCACACCATCCCGGTTCTCGAGCGACGGCTCGTCGCCAACGGGGAGGTGATCGGCCGTGGGGGCTATGCACACTTTCCGGCCGGCCGGGTGATGCGGCACACAACTACCACCGAGGAGCCGTGCCTCTTCGTCACGATGTTCGACGGCCCCGTCACCACCGAGCTCGCCGAATGACGAAGGTCTTCATCGTCGACGCCTTCTCCGAGGGGCCCGGTACCGGCAATCCGGCAGCGGTCGTCCTTCTCGACCGGCGGCGGGACTCCGATTGGATGACCGCCGTGGCCGCCGAGCTGAACCAGCCGGCAACGGCGTTCGTCACGGATGCGGTCGACGAGCGGTACCCGCTGCGCTGGTTCTCCCCGGCCGTCGAGCTGCCACTGTGCGGCCACGGCACCCTGGCCGCGGCCCACGTGCTCCACCACGAACGAGGCGAGCGCTCCCCGCAGTTCGCCACGATGCGCGGGTCGATCTCGGCGTCGTCGTCGCCGCAAGGCGTCGAGCTCGACTTTCCGGCGTCCTCGCCGCAGCCGTCCACGCCGCCACCCGGGCTGCTCGAGGCGCTCGGGCTCGGTGCAGCGAACATCGCCTCCTGCGACGACACGATGATCGTCGAGGTCGACTCGCCGGAGACGGTCGCCGCCTGCCGACCAGACCTCGAGGCGGAGGCCTTCGGCGTCCTGCGCAGCGTCGTCATCACCGCCGCGGGCGGGCACGACGTCGACATCACCTCGCGAGTGTTCGCTCCGAAGGCGGGCATCCCCGAAGACCATGCAACGGGCTCGGCTCATTGCCTGCTGACGTCGTTCTGGTCCGGTCGACTCGACAAGACCACCCTCGATGCCCGGCAGGCGTCACCGCGCGGCGGCAAGCTTCAGGTGGAGCTGCGCGGCGACCGGGTGGCGCTCCGCGGGAGAGCGCGGACCGTTCTCACAGGCCGGCTCCTCCTCTGACAGATATCGCTCGACGATGCAAGCCGCCGGGAGACGGCGGCGCCTCCGCGTCACCTCCCGGGAAAGGCGGGTGCCATCTCGCCAAGCAGTCTGGCGACATTGCCGCTCGTGATGAGCGCTCGCTGGTCGCTCGTCAGCCCGGCGACGCCATCGAGCGTGGCGAGCGGGTTCAGGTCACCTGCTTCGAACGGGTAATCGGTGCCGACGACGACGTGATCCGCCCCGACGAGGTCGATGAGGTAACGCAAGGGGGCTGGATCGTGCAGCACAGTGTCGAAGTAGAGCCGCCCGAGCGCCTCCTTCGGCGGGACGGCCGTGTCCTTCCCGACGAGATCGGGCCTCGTCTCCCATGCGTGCTGGATGCGCCCGATCTGGTACGGAAGGAAGCCGCCCCCGTGGACGAGGCAGATCCGCACGTCCGGGTGCCGATCGAGCACACCTGAGAGGACGAGCTTGGCGGTCGTGATCGTCGTCTCGGTTGGTCGTCCGACGCTGTTGTCGAGACCGTAGGAGCCGAGCTCGACGCCGGGGAGTGGATCCATGGGGTGGATCATCACGATGCAGCGCAGCTCGGCGGCGGTCTTCCAGAACGGTTCGAGATCGAAGGCGATGAGCTCTCGGCCGTCGATCGTCGTCGCGATCTCCACACCCACCATGCCGAGATCGCCGACACAGCGGCGCAACTCGTTTGCGGCAGCTTCGGGGGCCTGGAGAGGAGCGATGCCGAAGGCAAGGAGCCGGTCGGCGTGCCGGGCCGCCTCTGCGGCGAGGGCGTCGTTGACCCGCCCAGCCCACGTGACTCCGCGTTCCACGTCGAGGGCGTGCGCCGTCAGGTTCACCCAGCTCGAGATGATCTGCACGTCGATGCCGGCTCGATCCATCGCCTCGATGCGGGCGCTCATGTCCACCAGATCGCGACGGAGCGGGATCGTCCTGACCCGGTCGGCGATCACGATGCGCCGGTCCCCGTCGAACACGACGCCGAGCTCAGGCCCCTCCGACTCGATGAGGGTCACCACGGCCTCCGGCACCCCGTGGGCGTGAACGTCGTACGTCACCCAGCCGCCCCGTCCATCCGTGCCGCCAGGAGGACGTCCGGCTCGAGGATGTACGCACCCCCGTTGACCCGGTCCGTGGCGTAGACGAGCTTGTCGGCCGCCACCCACACGTCGTTGATCTGAGCCGCCTGCTGTCCCTCGGGACACTCCGGGATCCAATGGGCGATCTCGACGGGCGCGGCCGGGTCGGCGGTGTCGTACACACGCAGGCCGGCGTTGAAGTACGTGACGAACATCAGCTCCTCGCTGCGGTAGCTGCCCGGACGGTTCTCGTGGAGGGAATGGGCGCCGAAGCGAAGCCCCCTCTCGCAGAAGTCGCCCTCGGGGACGGGGCAGATCGAGAGCACCTGCGGATCCGTCTCATCCGACACGTCGACGATCCTCACCATGTGGCGCGGCCCGGTGCACCCATCCGTGATCGCCTCGTCGGTCACGACGACGAGGTCCCGTGACGGCAGCGGAAGAGCCGTGTGGGTATGGCCGCCCTCGTCCCAAGTGAGCCGCGACACCACCACCGGTCTCACCAACTCGGCGATGTCGAGGATCACCATTCCCGAGTCCCACAGGCCGAGGTAAGCCCTGTCTGCGTCGACCAGGCCGTGGTGCACGGACCGATCCTCGCCGTCGGGCCAATCGGGAACCTCGCCCTCGCCGGTCCGCATCCCCGGCCACCACCAGCGGCCCGCTTCCTGCGGCCGCTCCGGATCGGCGAGGTCGAGGATGCACCAGATCCGGCCGCCGTACCCATCCGGCGTGGCGGAGAGGTAGGCGTACCTGCCTCCCTCGTACACGATTCGGTGCACACCTGCGCCCGTCGAGTGCCAGAAGCCGATCTGTTTCGGGTCGAACGGGTCTTCGAGGTCGTACACCGCCAGCCCTGCCGACTCCCATGACTCGCTCCGGAACCGCTCGTGGTTCGTGAGGAGCAGCCCGTCAGCGACCTGCACCTTGTGGGTGTGGCCGCCCGCCGGAGCCGGCCACTGGCGTACGACGGTCGGGCTGGAAGGCTCGGAGACGTCGAGGATCGACGTGCCCATCCTGCTCGGCCCGAAATGGCCGACGTAGAGGGCGTCGCCCTGGCGCATGAGCTGCATCCCGTCGCCGTGTCCGTCGAGGTCGCTGTGACCGACGAGCGAGAACCCGGCCGCCGACCCCGGATGTCCCACGTCAGTCGCTCACCAGCGAGGGCATGGCGACCTCGGCTCCGCTCCCGGCGGCGTCGACTGCGGCCTGCAGCTGCCCTTGGCTCGTGCCGAGGGTGCGCAGCCACCGCTGACCGCCGAACGTGAAACCGATCCAGTAGCCGAGCTCGACGAGCTCGGGCTCGGTGAACTCCGCCAGCAGTTCGTCCCACATGACGTCGTCGGCGGTGGTCGGGTCCCACATGATGGCGTCGGCGTAGCGCATCGCCAGCTTCTGCCGCGGGGTGTAGTCGTCGGACGTCTGGTAGTGGAGGAGGGCATCGAGCTGCTCCCGGCGTCCCCTGATCTCCCTGGCGACCCCCTGATTCGAGCAGTAGGTGCACTCACCGGAGAGGGCGATGTATGCCCGCAGCAGTTCCTTCAGGCTGAACTCGACGACGCCATCGTGGTAGATCCACTCCCTGGTCTTCGTGAACGATCGCATCACGCCGGGTTGATGGGCTCTGATCGATTGGAACTCCGGCCCGGGCCTGCCGGCAGCCATCGCCTCTTGCAGCCAGCCCCGGCACTCCTCGTCCTCGATGTCGTCCGGCAGGTTGAACCCGATCCTCGCCATCTCGACCTCACCTCCCCGATCCGTTCTGGCGTCCCTCCGTCGCATTCTTGCGATGGGGGGACGCCAGAACGTCCACCGCAACCGATTGCGGTCGAGGGTAGTAGCGTGCCGGAGGTCACGCAGGAGGGAGGTTGCGATGGCGAAGGTGATGAAAGCGGCTGCGCTGCCTGCTCTGACGTCGACGAGAGACGGGCGCGACAGAGTCGATCTGGTCACCGAGGAGACGTTCGGGCTGACGGACCTGCGAGCCGACAGGATCACGTACCACCCCGGCGACACGGCCGCCGCCCACTACCACCGCGACGCCAAGCACTTCTTCTTCGTGCTCGAAGGACGAGGTCGACTCCATGCGGCAGGGGACCCGGTCGAGCTCGACGCCGGCGACGTCGCCCTCGTGGAGGAGGACGAGGTCCATTGGTTCGAGAACCCGACGAACGAGGTGTTCTCGTTCATCGAGCTGTGGGTGCCCGCCCCCTCGGAGACGGTCTGGGTGACGGACGACCGCTGCACCTGGGCGCCCTCACCGTCGGCAGCGGCGGTCTGAGACGATGCCTCGGATCCCGTACGCCGACGTCGACGGACTCGATCCGCACGACCGCGACATTCTCGAGCACGCCCGTTGGAACGGCACGCCCCGGCCGGAGAGCCAGGCAATCAGGGCGAACGTCCCGGCCGTCCTCCACGCCTTCACGAGGGCGTGGCGTGAGACCTTCATCGAGGGCGTCGTCGACCACTCGATCAAGGAGCTGTGTCGGGTCTTCGTGTCCCAATCGATCGCATGCCACTACTGAGGGGTGCAACGCTCCGTCCAGGCTGGACGGCAAGGCCTCACGGAAGCGGACTACGACGAGCTGCTCGACTTCGCGTCCTCGGATCGATTCACGGCGCGCCAGAAGGCGGCGCTCACGTATGCCCAGGCCATCGTGTGGGATGCGTCGTGGGCGGACGATGCAGCCTGGGAACGGCTCGGCGAGCACTTCACCGCGCCGGAGCTCGTCGAGCTCGGGTTCTTCATCGCGCTCACGCTCGGCCAGCAGAAGTGGATCAAGACGCTCCACATCGATCATCGCGAGGTGCTCGGCGACACGAGCGTCGGCCTGGCGGCACACGATCCCGAGAGCTGAGCGGCAGATGACGGCGGTGGCGTGACGGCTGCAGCGAGGTTGCAGCCGCGGCAGGCGAGGCTCGCCGTCGTCGGCATCGGGATCCTGGCCGTGACGGCGGCGGGCTTCGTACGCGCTCCCCTCCTGCCGGACATGGGGCGGGCCCTGGCATTGAGCGACACGGCTCTCGGAGCGATCGTCTCGTGTTTCGCCTTCGGGAGGATCCTCGCCGACATCCCGGCAGGCCGGCTCACCGACCGTGTTCCGTCCGGGCTGATGATGGCGACGGGTGCCGCCCTCGTCGGTGCCGGCAGCGTCGTGTCCGGCCTGGCGCCGGGACCGGCCGCCGCCTTTGCCGGTGCGTTCGTGCTCGGGATCGGCTCGGCCTGGACGAACACGACCGGTCTGGCGACGTTCGCGGCCGCTCCGCGCCACCGCCGAGGAGTGTCCATGTCGGGGTTCGCGGCATCCCTGATGGTCGGCCAGGCCTTCGGACCGACCCTGGGTGGAGCCGTCGCCTCCGTGTACGACTGGCGAGCGGGGTTCTTGTCCGGTGCGTTCGTGGCAGTGGCCGTCGCCCTCGTCTTCCTGGTGTTCTTCAGGCATTCGCCGCCGCGCCACCCCGCAACCGCGGCGCAGGACCCGCTCGGCGACGCCGGCGAGCCGAGACGCCTCGTGCTCGCCTCCCTCTACCTGCTCCCGGCCGCCCAGTTCGCCATCGGTGCATCTCTGCTGCAGACCCTCATTCCGATCGTCGGCGACGGCGAGCTCGACCTGACTCCGGGCGTGATCGGCCTGGCGATCGGTGGCGGAGGGCTCGCCCGCCTCGTCGGGGTGCTCGTGAGCGGAAAGATCTCGGACACCCACTCGAGACGCTGGGCCCTCATCCCGGGGCTGGCGATCCAGCTGGTGGGGCTGATCGTCTTCGCGCTGAACGGCTCGCTCGTGGGATGGATGATCACGATCCTGCTCACGTCGCTCGGCTCATCGGCGGTCAACGTCGGTGCGACCGTCCTCGCCGACCTCAGCGAGGGCAGCAAGCTCGGCCGCAGGCTCGGGCTCTTCCGGGTGACGGGCGACGTCGCGCTCCTCATCGCCCCGCTCGTCGCAGGTGCCCTCTACGACTCTGCCGGCAGGGCAGTCGCCATGGTCCCGCTCATCGTCTTCGTGGCCGTCATCCTCGGCTTCTCTATGCGGGTGGTCCCGGAGACCCTCCAGCGGGGACCGTCGCGGCCGACGTGAGCGGCACAATCGATTGCTGCCTACGATGCCGTCCCGAGAGGAGGAGCGCCACATGCCTCGGATCCCATACCCGGACCTCAGCTCGATCACGGACCCCGAGATCATCGCGGCTCTCGAGCGTGCCCGTGAGTTCGGGACGCCGCGGCCGGAGAGCCAGGCGATCAGAGCCCACGTCCCTGCCGTCCTCAAGTCCTTCACGCAGGCTTGGATGGACACGTTCGTCAACGGTGTCGTCGAGCACGAGCTCAAGGAGCTGTGCCGCGTCTACGTGACGAAGACCGTGCAATGCGGCTATTGCGCCGCGCAACGCTCGGTCGAAGCCGCCGTCGACGAGGACAAGTACGACGAGCTGCTCGAATACGCCAAGTCCGATCGTTACACGGAGAGGGAAAAGGCGGCGCTCGCCTACACGGACGCCATCGCCTGGGATGCCGACCTCGCCACAGACGAGGTCTGGGAGAGACTCCACCGCCACTTCACTGCTCCGGAACTGACCGAGCTCGGCTTCTTCGTGGCCCTCACGCTCGGCCAGCAGCGATGGTTGAAGACGCTCGACCTCGGTCACAGAGAGCTGCTCGCCGACACGGACGCTGGCTTGATGGCAACCCACGAGGCCTGACTCGTCGGCGCGTCGTCCCACTGCGGTCAATCGTTAGCCGGTCCACGCCCCCCGGCCGCGCTCACAGCTCGCAGTCGACGACGGTCGCACCGCTGACGCAGGTATCCGTCCCCGTCCCCCCGTCGAGGTCGTCCTCGCCGGAACCGCCGAGGAGCGTGTCGTCGCCCGCATTGCCTCTCAGCGCATCGTCGCCGCCGCGCCCGAGCAAGCGATCGTCGCCGCCCCGGCCGGCGAGCACGTTCGCCCCCGGCTCGCCGCCGATGGTGTCGTCGAATCGCGACCCGATGACGTTCTCGACGGAGAACAGCAGCGCACCCACCGATCCGGACGCCAGGCTCCCGCCGGAGCCGTTGTCCCTGAGATCGACGTCGACGGGCCCGGGCGATCCTGACGCGTCGACCGTGTCCCTTCCACCCCTGCCGAACACCTCGTGGTCGCCCACCAGGATGACGAACCGATCCGCACCCTTGCCCCCCACAGACCAGTTGAGGTTCTCCCTCGGCACGATGACATCGCGGCCCGCCCTGCCGTTGATGGCGTCGATGCCGCCGCCACCGATCAGCGAGTCGTCGCCCTTGCCGCCGTCGAGCTGGTTGTCTCCCCCGCCACCGCGGATCTCGTCGTTCCCGCCGCCTCCGCAGATGAGGTCGTCGCCGCCTCTGCCGTCGATGACGTCGTCGCCGGGGCCCCCCCAGATCACATCGGCACCGGCGGTGCCGATGAGGGCATCGCCTGTGCCGGTGCCTGCGATCGTCGCCACCTGGCCCATGCACTCGGGAGGGGCGCCCATGGCGCCCGCAGGCACTGCCAGCAGCGCCGCCGGGACCGTCGCGATGATGAGACGCATGCGCTTCATGACGACGTCACCAGTCGGCGGCGATGTACTTCGTCTCGAGGAACTCCATCATCCCCTCGTGGCCTCCTTCACGGCCGAGGCCGCTCTGCTTCACGCCGCCGAACGGGGCGGTCGGATCGGAGATCAGCCCGCGGTTGATGCCCACCATCCCGGTCTCGATGGCCTCGGCGGCCCGCATCGCTCGCGCCAGGTCCCCTGAGTAGACGTAACCTGCCAGTCCGAGGTCGGTGTCGTTCGCCAGCGCGATGGCCTCGTCGTCCGACTCGAACGTGACGATCGGGGCGACCGGGCCGAACACCTCCTCGGCCAGTATCGGGTCGCGCGACGTCACGTTGGTGAGGACGGTGGGCTCGAAGAAGAAGCCGGGACGGTCTGGAGCCCCTCCACCGGTGGCGACGGTCGCCCCGGCCCCGACCGAGGCGCCGACGAGCTCCCCCAGGTCCTTCTGGGCGGCGGCATTGATCACCGGTCCCAGCTCGACTCCGGGCTCCAACCCGGGACCGGTCTTCACGGCCGCCATGGCGGCGGCGAACCTCTCCGAGAAGTCGGCGGCGACGGCCGAATGCACGAAGAAGCGGTTGGCCGCGATGCAGCTCTGGCCCCCGTTGCGCATCTTGGCGATCATGGCGCCTTCGACGGCGGCGCCGATGTCCGCGTCGTCGAAGATGACGAACGGGGCGTTACCGCCGAGCTCCATCGAGGCGTTGACGATGCGATCCGACGCCATGGCGAGCAGCTTGCGACCAACGGCCGTCGATCCGGTGAACGAGAGCTTCCGTACCCGCCGGTCGGCGAGCATCGCCGCGGCGACCTCTCCCGAGCGACGCGACGGGATCACGTTCACGACACCGGGCGGCACACCTGCCTCGGAGAGCAGCTCGGCCATCGCCAGCGCGGTGAGCGGC
>Ga0256865_1000590_pt1 | contig 12161 bp, 5 predicted proteins | sample RVTome_14_FD_187337 | JGI IMG/M metagenome (GOLD analysis project Ga0256865, IMG submission 187337) | Soil microbial communities from uranium-contaminated site in the Upper Colorado River Basin, Wyoming, United States - RVT145D125 HiSeq ... | reverse complement strand
TGCCCGGATCCATCTCGATCACCTTTTCGCCTGGGGTGGGCTGGTATGACTCCCAGGTGGGCTTGATGACAAGGTGGGCGGTGATCGGCAGGGGCTTGAAGCGTGCTTTCCAGGCCTTGTTCCAGTCTTCGTCCGGGATGACCTCTGTTTCAAGTCGTGTCTTTCCCTCCCCGGGGGCGAGGTGGGTAAGTTCCTCAAGATACTCTGTGATTTTCCCCAGCTTTTCCTGGGCCTGGGGGCCATTTTCCAGATAGCCGACAATCTGTTCCTGGGCGGCCTTGGCTGAGGCCAGCGGAATCTGCTCGACCCCGCCGGTCTGCGCGCAGATGAAATCGGCAATGGGGTCGGAGAGGGTTTCGCTGGCGGTGATCGTGATTCGCAGCCACGACTTAGCTTGCGCAGGTGCGGGGATTTTTGTCGGCATCGGGTTTCCTGGGGGAAAGAGTACGGTTGAAAAAATAAGCTGGAAACTGGGTTGGAGTGCGTTACTGTACCGGATGCGGTATCCTCCGGCAAGAGCAAGTTGCGGTGAAGGCGGGACGATGGCTGTGGTCGTTTGTTATCTATATAGGATATCGGGTGTGGTGCGATGGACGAAAGAAAGATGCAGGAACTCCTTGGCAAGGTGAGCAGCGGTGCATGCACGGTTGCCGACGCCTTGGCGGAATTGAAGAACTTCCCCGCCGAGATGCTTTCCTGCGCGCACCTCGATCATCATCGCCGCTTGCGGACCGGGGTGCCGGAGGTGGTGTACGGGGAGAATAAAACAGCCGGCCAGGTCGCCGATATTTTAAGAAAACTACTCCGGTTCTCCCCGGCGGTAATGGCCACGCGGGTAGATCAGGAAAAAGGGGCGGCGGTTTGTCTGGAGATCCCCGGGCTTGTGTATCACGAGGCAGCCCGGATGCTGACCGCGCAGTTGGCAGAGAAACAGCCGGGTGCCGATGGCGGGGCAGGGCTGGTTTTGGTGCTCACCGCCGGAACTTCCGATATCCCCGTGGCGGAGGAGGCCCTTGTTACCTTGCGCTGTCTGGGCCATGAGGTTGAAGGGTTGTATGATGTCGGGGTGGCCGGAATCCATCGGCTGCTTTCCCGGCGGGATCTTCTCGACAAGGCGGATGTATTGATCGTGGTTGCCGGAATGGAAGGCGCCCTCCCCAGCGTGGTCGGGGGGTTGGTGGATAAACCCATTATCGCGGTGCCCACCAGTGTCGGCTACGGCACAGGCCTGGGAGGTATTGCCGCGCTTTTGGGGATGCTCAACAGCTGCGCTCCGGGGATTGCGGTTGTTAATATTGACAACGGTTTTGGTGCCGCGTGCATGGCGGCAAGCATCATCAGGCAAATTACTGGCGGGCGGGCAGAAGGGTTGTGATGTTTTTTTGTGGGTAATTGAGGTGTTTTTGCAAAGGGGAAGCCTGGAAAGGTCAAGGTTTCCGGCCGGTGCCGGGGGTGGCGTTTTTCGGGGCGTTGCAGAAAAACAATGAGTTACGGCTAGCGGGTTCATGGGCGGGGTGTTTTTTTGAGATTCCCGCATTATTGCTGTTGACATGGGTGGGTGGTTCGGCTATTTTGGCCCCCGAAACGAGAACCCGACACCATGACGAGCGCTTCTGAAAAACGTCATAAAACATCTTGACCGGCTCCGGTGTTTCGAGTATCTTGTTTTTTTCGCCCAGTAAGTGGGCAGCCTCGGTTTCCGGGGTGCAGCGATCATTGAAAACTGAATAGTGAGCAAAGTAGAAGATGGGCCCCAAGAAACCGGAGCTTCGGCTTCGGGAGTTTTTATTGCAGTAAAGAGATCAGAATCTCTGTTGAAGAATAACGGGTCTTTAAGACTTGTTAAGATATTTAACTGGAGAGTTTGATCCTGGCTCAGATTGAACGCTGGCGGCGTGCTTAACACATGCAAGTCGAACGAGAAAGGGACTTCGGTCCTGAGTAGAGTGGCGCACGGGTGAGTAACGCGTAGGTAATCTACCTCTGCATCTGGGATAACACTTCGAAAGGGGTGCTAATACCGGATACACTCATGGATCGCAAGGTCCATGAGGAAAGGAGACCTCTCCTTGGAAGTTTCTGTGTAGAGATGAGCCTGCGTCCCATTAGCTAGTTGGCAGGGTAATGGCCTACCAAGGCGACGATGGGTAGCGGGTCTGAGAGGATGATCCGCCACACTGGAACTGAAACACGGACCAGACTCCTACGGGAGGCAGCAGTGAGGAATATTGGACAATGGGCGCAAGCCTGATCCAGCGACGCCGCGTGAGTGATGAAGGCCTTTGGGTCGTAAAGCTCTGTCAGCAGGGAAGAACGGCCGTGTGGTTAATACCCATGCGGATTGACGGTACCTGCAGAGGAAGCACCGGCTAACTCCGTGCCAGCAGCCGCGGTAATACGGAGGGTGCGAGCGTTAATCGGAATTACTGGGCGTAAAGGGCGCGTAGGCGGCCGATCAAGTCAGATGTGAAAGCCCACGGCTTAACCGTGTGAAGTGCATCTGAAACTGGTCGGCTTGAGTATCGGAGAGGAAAGTGGAATTCCCGGTGTAGAGGTGAAATTCGTAGATATCGGGAGGAATACCGGTGGCGAAGGCGACTTTCTGGACGAATACTGACGCTGAGGCGCGAAAGCGTGGGGAGCAAACAGGATTAGATACCCTGGTAGTCCACAGCTGTAAACGATGTGCACTAGATGTGGGGAAGTGTTGACCTTTCCTGTGTCGCAGCTAACGCATTAAGTGCACCGCCTGGGGAGTACGGCCGCAAGGTTAAAACTCAAAGGAATTGACGGGGGCCCGCACAAGCGGTGGAGTATGTGGTTTAATTCGACGCAACGCGCAGAACCTTACCTAGACTTGACATCCCGGGGATTTTCTGGAAACAGAGAAGTGCTTTAGCAATAAAGAACCCGGTGACAGGTGCTGCATGGCTGTCGTCAGCTCGTGTCGTGAGATGTTGGGTTAAGTCCCGCAACGAGCGCAACCCTCGCCTTTAGTTGCCAGCATTCAGTTGGGCACTCTAGAGGGACTGCCGGTGTCAAACCGGAGGAAGGTGGGGATGACGTCAAGTCCTCATGGCCTTTATGTCTAGGGCTACACACGTACTACAATGGCCGGTACAAAGGGCAGCCACTCAGCGATGAGGCGCTAATCCCATAAAGCCGGTCTCAGTCCGGATCGCAGTCTGCAACTCGACTGCGTGAAGTTGGAATCGCTAGTAATCGTGGATCAGCATGCCACGGTGAATACGTTCCCGGGCCTTGTACACACCGCCCGTCACACCACGAGAGTTGGTTGTTCCAGAAGCGGTTGAGCTAACCTTCGGGAAGCAGGCTGCCAAGGAATGGTCGGTAATTGGGGTGAAGTCGTAACAAGGTAGCCGTAGGGGAACCTGCGGCTGGATCACCTCCTTTTAAAGGATGTACTTTCTGGCAACAGGAAGACATACTTGGTCAACCCCATCTTTTACTCACTATTCAGTTTTGAATGATCGGTGTTTTGCTCATTAAGAAGGAAGAGAAATGAACGGGCCTATAGCTCAGTTCTGGTTAGAGCGCACGCCTGATAAGCGTGAGGTCACTGGTTCAAGTCCAGTTAGGCCCACCACCATGAGCCTGGAAAATGGGGGGTGTAGCTCAGCTGGGAGAGCGCCTGCCTTGCACGCAGGAGGTCATCGGTTCGATCCCGTTCACCTCCACCATTTTACCGCGATGAAGAGTGTAAAATGGAGAAGGTAAAATAAACCTTTGGTTTAATTTGCCTTCTCTATTATGCATTTTGCATGAAAGCAGCTTTGCTGTTTTGTAGATCTTTGATAATTGAATATTTTGTTTTTGTTGTACCCAAATATAGCTGAGTATAAAAGATCAAGCGTTTTTTGGTCAAGCTACTAAGGGCAGACGGTGGATGCCTGGGTACCGGGAGGCGAAGAAGGACGCGGTAAGCTGCGATAAGCTTCGGGGAGCTGCTAACAGGCTTTGAACCGGAGATTTCCGAATGGGGAAACCCGGCCAGGGTTATACCTGGTCATCGTGCACTGAATACATAGGTGTAACGAGGCGAACGCAGGGAATTGAAACATCTAAGTACCTGCAGGAGTAGAAATCAATTTAGAGATTCCGTCAGTAGCGGCGAGCGAAAGCGGAACAGCCCAAACCGAGTCATTTATGGCTCGGGGTTGTGGGGCCCCGACATGGGATTGCGAATGGATAGCAGAAGGGCATGGAAAGGCCCACCACAGACGGTGATAGTCCGGTATGCGAAATCTTGAAGCACCCTAGGGTGTCCCCGAGTACCACGAGGCACGTGAAACCTAGTGGGAATCTGGGAGGACCATCTTCCAAGGCTAAATACTACCCGGTAACCGATAGTGAACTAGTACCGTGAGGGAAAGGTGAAAAGAACGGGGGGACCCGAGTGAAATAGAACCTGAAACCGTCTGTCTACAAGCAGTAGGAGCACTATGTCGCAAGACAGTGTAACTGCGTGCCTTTTGCATAATGAGTCAGCGACTTATCCTATGCAGCGAGGTTAAGCCGAAAGGTGTAGCCGTAGCGAAAGCGAGTCTTAATAGGGCGACAAGTTGCATGGGGTAGACCCGAAGCCGGGTGATCTATCCATGACCAGGGTGAAGCGAAGGTAATACTTCGTGGAGGCCCGAACCGATATAGGTTGAAAACTGTTCGGATGAGTTGTGGCTAGGAGTGAAAGGCTAATCAAACTCGGTGATAGCTGGTTTTCCTCGAAATATATTTAGGTATAGCCTCGCATGATGACTGACGGAGGTAGAGCACTGACAAGACTAGGGGTCCCCACAGGATTACCAACTCTTATCAAACTCCGAATGCCGTCAAGCTCAAGTGCGGGAGTCAGACTGCGGGAGATAAGTTCCGTGGTCAAAAGGGAAAGAGCCCAGACCATCAGCTAAGGTCCCTAAATGCATGCTAAGTGGTAAAGGATGTGGAACTGTCCAGACAATCAGGAGGTTGGCTTAGAAGCAGCAATCCTTTAAAGAAAGCGTAATAGCTCACTGATCGAATGGGTCTGCGCCGAAAATTCAACGGGGCTTAAGCATGCTACCGAAGCTATGGATAACGCGCAAGCGTTATGGTAGAGGAACATTGTAGTAACCTGAGAAGGTACACCGTAAGGAGTGCTGGAGGACCTACAAGAGCTTATGCTGACACGAGTAGCGAAAATGCGGGTGAGAAACCCGCACGCCGAAAACCTAAGGTTTCCTGAGTAAAGTTAATCTGCTCAGGGTTAGTCGGTCCCTAAGGCGAGGCCGAGAGGCGTAGTCGATGGAAAACGGGTTAATATTCCTGTACCATTTTATCAGCGTTTGAGCGAAGGGGGGACGCAGAAGGGTAGGTCATCCGGGCGTTGGTTGTCCCGGTTTAAGTGTGTAGGCGGAGGACCCAGGCAAATCCAGGTCCTTGTTAACGCTGAGGCATGATGACGATGCGGCTTGCCGCAATAAAGTGACTGATCCCATGCTGCCAGGAAAAGCCTCGTAGTGAGTTGATAAAGTGACCGTACCGTAAACCGACACAGGTAGGTAGGGAGAGTATCCTAAGGCGCTTGAGAGAACTCTGGTTAAGGAACTCGGCAAAATAACACCGTAACTTCGGGAGAAGGTGTGCCCTCATAACGTGAAGTGACTTGCTCATGGAGCGGAAGGGGGTTGCAGTGAAATGGGGGGAGCGACTGTTTACTAAAAACACAGGACTCTGCGAAGTCGAAAGACGCAGTATAGGGTCTGACGCCTGCCCGGTGCTGGAAGGTTAAGGGGAAATGTTAGTCGCAAGGCGAAGCTTTGAACCGAAGCCCCAGTAAACGGCGGCCGTAACTATAACGGTCCTAAGGTAGCGAAATTCCTTGTCGGGTAAGTTCCGACCTGCACGAATGGCGTAACGATTTCCCCACTGTCTCAACCAGGGACTCAGCGAAACTGTAACACCGGTGAAGATGCCGGTTACCCGCATCAAGACAGAAAGACCCCGTGCACCTTTACTATAGCTTGGCATTGGAGTTTGGAATAATTTGTGTAGGATAGGTGGGAGACTGTGAAGCAGGGACGCTAGTTCTTGCGGAGTCAACCTTGAAATACCACCCTGATTATTTTAGGCTTCTAACCACAACCCGTAATCCGGGTTTGGGACAGTGTCTGGTGGGTAGTTTGACTGGGGCGGTCGCCTCCTAAAGTGTAACGGAGGCGCGCGATGGTTCCCTCAGGCTGATTGGAAACCAGCCGTAGAGTGTAAAGGCATAAGGGAGCTTGACTGCGAGACTGACAAGTCGAGCAGGTACGAAAGTAGGTCTTAGTGATCCGGCGATCCCGTATGGAAGGGTCGTCGCTCAACGGATAAAAGGTACGCCGGGGATAACAGGCTTATCTCCCCCAAGAGTCCATATCGACGGGGAGGTTTGGCACCTCGATGTCGGCTCATCGCATCCTGGGGCTGGAGCAGGTCCCAAGGGTTTGGCTGTTCGCCAATTAAAGCGGTACGCGAGCTGGGTTTAAAACGTCGTGAGACAGTTTGGTCCTTATCTGATGTGGGCGTAGGATATTTGAGGAGAGCTGTTCCTAGTACGAGAGGACCGGAATGGACGAACCACTGGTGCTCCTGTTGTCTCGCCAGAGGCATGGCAGGGTAGCTACGTTCGGAAGGGATAACCGCTGAAAGCATCTAAGCGGGAAGCCTACTCCAAGATAAGATATCCCGTGGGATAACCCACCTAAAGGCTCGTTGAAGACTACAACGTTGATAGGCCGGATGTGGAAGTGTGGTAACACACGGAGCTTACCGGTACTAATAAGCCGTGCGGCTTGGCCATTTTTTACTTTACAGTTGCGCTTGATCTTTTATTGCTTGGTCTATTGGGGACAACAAATCGGATATTCAATTATCTAAGTTTTTTTATATACCGTTGTAATATACGGCCGAAAGCCGTATGAGCTGAAAAGATAATACCTTTTCGGTGGTAATAGCGAGAGTGTAACACCCGTTCCCATTCCGCACACGGAAGTTAAGCCTCTCAGCGCCGATGGTACTGCCAGGGAAGCTTGGTGGGAGAGTAGGTCGCCGCCGATTCATTTTTGTAGTAAAACCCTTCCCCTCAAAAGGAAGGGTTTTTTTTTGCCTAAATCCCGGGTATGGTCTTGGGGCGGGTTAATAAATGGATATTGCGCAGTAAGGAGAGGATATGGAGTATTCTTCTGTTATAGGTCTTGTCTTGGCGGCCGGCAAGGGCACCAGGATGAAATCGGACAGCCCCAAGGTGCTGCATGAAGTCTTCTTTTCTCCGATGATCCACCATGTTTTGGATGCGCTGCAGCCCCTATCGCTGGGAAGAAATTTGGTTGTCACCGGTCATCAGCGCCACATGGTTGAAAAATCCCTCCGGGGATATTCCATCTCATGCGTTCACCAGTCACAACAACTGGGAACAGGCCATGCTGTTCTGGCCTGCGAGAGTGAGTTGCGCTCGCATACAGGTTCTGTTCTTATCTTGTGCGGCGATACACCTCTCATCAGGAGCGAAACGCTCCGGCTGTTCCTGCAGGCCCATGTCGAAAGCGCTTCCCTTCTAACGGTGATGACGACCAATGTCGCGGCACCAGACAACTATGGAAGGATTGTTTCCGATGAACACGGAAACATTGTCAAGATTGTGGAAGAAAAAGATGCCAGTCCTGCCCAAAAAAAGATCAGGGAAATTAACGCCGGTATTTATTGTGTCGATGCCCATTTTTTGTTTGAGGCACTCAAAAGAGTTGGCACGGACAATGTGCAGGGAGAGATCTATCTTACTGATATTGTAGCAATTGCCACGGGTGACGGGATTCATGTCCATAAGTTTTGTTGTCCGGACAGCGAGGAAGTTTTGGGGGTAAACTCAAGGCGTGAACTGGCGCAGGCCCATTCTGTCTTACAGCGACGCTATCTCGATGTGCTTATGGAATCCGGTGTTACCCTTATCCAGCCCGAAACCGCTACCATAGAAAAAACCGTAACCATTGGGAAAGATTCCGTAATATATTCCAACACCGTCCTCACTGGGGTATGCACTATCGGCTCTGGTGTGCGCATTGACTCCTTTGTGAAAATAGATGGCTGCACGGTCGGGGATTGTGTGCGCATTGGTTCCTTCACCCATTTGCAGCAGACCAATATTCCTTCCTGGAGTACTGTTGCCCCTCATACCATTGATATACAAACGCGGTAACCGCGGAGATGTTTTTGGGATTGTGGCAAGGGCCTTTCTTTTCGGGATAAAGGGCTTGACTTTCGTTTTTCCGAAAGGGTAAATTTCTAGTCCGATTGGCAGTTGCCGGAAGAAGATGGTTTTGTTTTTTTGCTTGCGGTCTGTACTCTGGAACGTTGGCTTTTCCGTGGGTAAATTCTATCCATCGCGCTTATTTTGAGAAAAGAGGATTTTTGTATGGAATATGAGGAAGATTTGAAAAAGCTTGAGAGTAACGTCGAGAAGATGTTACACAGTCTCGATTCGGTTCAGGGAGACAAGATACGATTGCAAGCCGACATTGCTCGTCTGGAAGAGGACAAGAGGGGGCTTGAGGAGCAGGTCAAGCTCCTCAAGGATGAGAAGAAAAATATCCATCAACGAGTTTCCGGCCTGCTCGGCTCCATTGAAAAATGGGAAAAATCCGCGGCAGCCGAGCCTGGGCCGTTATCTTCGGCGCCCGTTCTTGGCAAGGGGTCTTCAGATCCTGTGCAAGGAGTTCTGGTAGGCAACTGATCGTGAAAATATATTGCTTTCAGGGAGTTATTCTGTTAACCCTTTCATTGATGGTGCATTGTGGAACGATTGGTCACCTTTAAAGTGCTTGGCCAGGAGTATCCGCTCTATACAGATGCCCCGGAAAAAGATGTGCAGGAAATTTTGTCTTTGGTGAAAACGCAACTGGAAGATGCCGGGCAAGCCTCGCAGCATGTTTTGCCGGCGAATAAGCTTGGTATCTTAACGAGCTTGAACATCGCAGGCAAGTATGTCAAATTGAAAAGAGAACACGAAGAATATAAGCACCGGGTTGAGGAACAAATAAGTCTGCTCAGCGAAAAAATAGAAAAGAATTTTTAGGTGATACAGAGTTTTCCCCTGCCTTGTTAGTGATCTGGGAGAGTGTCTCGAGCCAACATTTAGATTGAGGGCGACTTTGCTGTTTCTGGAAAGGAATCCATTTCGGTGGAATTCCTTAAAAGGAATACAAGTACCGCCCACCTAACGCAGTTAGGTTCGATGTCACTGCCGGACACTTCAACGGCGGGGGATTTGATTGTCTGTTATACTGCCCCCTCAGGGTTTGGATGGGCATTTATATAATATTGGGCAGGCAGAATAACCGTAAATATATTCTGCCCCTCAAGAGGATGCGAGAACGGTAGTATTTGCCGATTTCCCCCAAGTGGGAACTGTGCATGGGATTGTGGTTCAGGTCACTTGTTTGCATCATACGACAGAAAAACTCTCCGGAAATAGGGGGAGATATTATATTGATAGTGAAAAAAACAGTCGTTTGAGGATTTGTTGCCAAAACAAGAGATGTACACCTGAAGCAGTCCTTTTCTTTCCGTTTTTGTTTCCTCCTGATCCCCTCCCCGGTTTAGACAGAAGGGTTGGTAATTCCTGTGCAGGCCTGATCGTAAGGTTTGCATCTTCCTTCCCCACTTCTTTTAGGCATTCGAGCGCGGCATGTTCCCCCCAAAGGGACTTGTGCGGGCTTTTTAGATAAATTCGACATGAGGTTGTCTCCGTGACCGTACAGATAATATTAGCGATTGTACTTGGCATATGCAGTGGCGTTGGCCTTGGCTTTCTGGTGCGCAAGAAGTTTCTTGAAGATCGCACCGAAAATCTTGAGGCGCAGGGCCGCAAGCTGATTGAAAATGCCTTGGCCGAAGCAGAGCAACTTAAAAAAGAAGCTGTTCTGCAAAGCAAGGATGAAGCCTTTGCCCTGAGGCAGGAAGCGGAAAGGGACATCAAGGCGCTTAAGAAGGATGTTCTTGAGGAGGAGAAAAAATTCATCCAGAAGCTCGAGCAGATTGAAAAGAAGATGGAGTTTCTGGACAAGCGCGAGATGGATTTCTTGAAAAAGGAACAGTCTTTTTCCCGAGAGGAAGAAGCCCTGGCTCGTCGTCAAAAAGAGGTTGATCTCGTTATCGAAGAACAGCGGGTTCAGCTTGAAAAAATTTCCGGCATATCTCGCGAGGAAGCAAAAAAAGAGCTTACGGACAGCATCGAAAGCGAGGCGCGGATGGAAGCCGCCAAGATGGTGGTCAAGATTGAAAACGAAATGAAGATCACTGCCGATAAAAAGGCAAAGGATATCATTGCCTTGGCCATTTCTCGCTACGCGGGCGACTATGTCGCGGAAAAAACCGTTTCCGTGGTGCCCTTGCCCAATGAGGAGATGAAAGGCCGGATCATCGGTCGTGAAGGCCGGAATATCCGGGCCATCGAAGCGGCAACCGGCATCGACATTATTATCGATGACACCCCGGAAGCGGTTATCCTCTCCGGCTTCAATCCTGTCCGGCGTGAAATTGCCCGCCAGTCCCTGGAGCGCTTGATCACCGATGGCCGTATCCATCCCGCCAGAATCGAGGAGATTGTGGAAAAGGTGAGCGAGGAGCTTGATGTGACCATGCGGGAGGCAGGGGAACAGGCAACCTTTGATGTGGGCGCCCACGGCGTCAATCTGGAGTTGATCAAGCTGCTGGGCCGTCTCAAATACCGGACCAGCTATGGGCAGAATGTCCTGCAGCATTCCCTGGAAGTCGCTTTTCTCTGCGGGGTTATGGCGGCCGAACTCGGCATTGATGTGAAACGGGCGAAGCGGGCCGGATTGTTGCATGATATCGGCAAGGCCGCGGATCATGAGGTTGAAGGGTCACACGCCAGCATCGGCGCTGATTTGGCTAAAAAATACGGGGAATCCTCGGTGATCGTGCATGCCATTGCCGCCCATCATGAAGATGTCCCGCCGGATGGCATTCTTGATGTCCTCGTCCAATCGGCTGACGCCCTTTCCGGCGCCCGGCCCGGGGCGCGGAAGGAAATGCTGGAGTCGTACGTCAAGCGGCTTGAGGATCTTGAAAAGATCGCCAATTCTTTCAAGGGGGTGGAGAAATCCTACGCCATCCAAGCCGGCCGTGAGGTCCGGATCATCGTCAACAGCGGGGTGATCAGCGATGCCGAGGCAATGATCGTCAGCAAGGACATTGTCAAGAAGATCGAGCAGGAGTTGACCTATCCCGGGCAGATTCGCGTCACCGTAATCCGGGAAACCAGGGCAGTGGAATACGCCAAATAATACCTATTCGAAATGCTGCGGGAATCTGAGCACAAATGATTCCCGCAGCATTTTTTTTGCCGGACCACCAACATTGATCACCACATGAAGATATCAATTGAAAAACAGGTAGAGCTGATAGAGCGCGGCGCGGTTAACGTTATTTCCAGGGCAGATCTTGTAAAAAAACTGGAAAAAGCGCAAGCGACCGGGACACCTTTGAAGGTCAAAGCAGGTTTTGATCCGACCGCGCCGGATCTCCATCTGGGGCATACCGTTCTTATTCAGAAATTAAAGCATTTTCAGGATCTTGGGCATGAGATCAATTTTCTGATCGGGGATTTCACCGGCATGATCGGGGATCCGACCGGGAAATCCGAGACCCGGAAGCCTTTGACCGTTGAACAGGTGGAGAAAAACGCCGAGAGTTACAAAGAGCAGATTTTTAAAATCCTCGATCCGGAAAAAACAAAGGTTGTTTTTAACAGCACCTGGCTGGATAAGCTTACTTCCAAGGATTTCATCATGCTGGCCTCGCAACTTACCGTGGCCCGCATGCTGGAGCGGGAGGACTTCAAGGTCCGCTTTGAAAATGAGCGGCCGATCAGCATCCACGAGTTCCTTTATCCCCTGATCCAGGGCTATGATTCCGTTGCCCTCAAGGCGGATGTGGAGATCGGCGGCACCGATCAGTTGTTCAATCTCCTCATGGGCCGTGATCTGCAACGGGTGTGGGGGCAGGCCCCCCAGGTGGTCATCACCATGCCGTTGCTCGAAGGGCTCGACGGGGTCAACAAGATGAGCAAGTCCCTCGGCAACTACATCGGCATTACGGAAAAGGCC
>Ga0256865_1000589_pt1 | contig 12161 bp, 13 predicted proteins | sample RVTome_14_FD_187337 | JGI IMG/M metagenome (GOLD analysis project Ga0256865, IMG submission 187337) | Soil microbial communities from uranium-contaminated site in the Upper Colorado River Basin, Wyoming, United States - RVT145D125 HiSeq ... | reverse complement strand
ATCGAAGGGACGTTCGTGCAGTGGATACAGACACCGGACTGGCGAGACAACCACGCCGAATGGAAGGAAGGGTGTCGGCGGGCACTGTTGAGGCTCCTGGGCGTCAAACCCGGGTGAAGCCGGATCAAGTGTCTAGCGCATCTCGGAGGTGGGAAGGCCAACTGCGCTTCCGGCCGCTCTCGCGATCGATCAACACGGCCACCATCCGTCCGGCGACGACCGACTTCGAATCGGCGACGACCCGGATGTCGTAGGTGATTGACGTCTCGCCCAACTCGGACACCTGCAAGGTGATCTCAACCTCGTCGTCGAAGTGGAGCGAGCCAAGGAAATCGAACTCCGTGTGCACCCGCGGTGTGGCCCCGAATGTCTCGTCGATGATCCCCAGCCTGCGGTGTAGCTCGGCCTCCGCCTCCTCGGCCCACCTGATGACGACCGAGTGATGCCAGATGCCGGCGGCGTCGGTGTCAATCCATTGCACCCGCCGTCGGATCGAGACCGGCTCGGACATCACCCCAGCCTCCCGATCCAGTCGACCACTGTGTTCACCACCAGCGCGGCATGGGAGAGATGGGGTGAGTGACCGGCACCTGGCACCACCCGCCTCTCCAGAGGTGCCTCGACACCGGCAGCGATGGCGTCCAGTTGCCGCTTGGTTCCGTACTCATCGGCGTCCCCCTGTATCACGAGCATGGGACACGAGATGACACCGAGATACGTCTCGATGTTCCAGTCTCGAAAGGCGGGGCTCAGCCAGACGTCTGCCCAGCCCCGGAATGTGGCATGCGGGTCCCGGTGGTAGCCGGCCATCCTCTCACTCATGTTCGATGTGGCGAAGTCGTCATTGATGGATTCGATCGAGGCGACCGTTTCCGACTCGACGAACACATGCGGGGCGATCAGTACCAGACCTCCTACAGGGTGACCCGATCCGGCGTAGATGATGGCGATCGAAGCGCCGTCGGAGTGTCCAATCAGAATCGGAGGTCCGGAGTCCAAGGCCGCCACGATCCGGGGCAGGTCCACCTGTGCCTCCCGATGCATGTAGTCGGGCTCGCGTGGCTCCGCCAGCTTGGTCGACCAGCCGTTGCCATATCTTGAGTAGGCGATGCCAGGGCGGCGGGCTCGATCCACGACCTCGGCAGGGAAGCCTCGCCACAGGTCGACGGAGCCGAGCCCCTCATGTAGGAAAACCAGCGGCGAACCCAGGAAATCGGCACCGAAACGCCGGACATGCAGCGTCTGTCCCGAGACCTCGAGGAACTCGGCCTCAGTATCGGGGATGGTTGGCATTCGGAGCAGGATACGGGCCAGGTGGCCGGCAGAACCGGGCCCGCTTCATTGCCGCCGTCTCTCCGCCCTGTCAGCCGTTGCTACGCCAACCAGAGGCGTAGGACTCCCGGGCGTCAGGCGAATAGGGCGTCGGCGCCACCCTGACCCGGATCGGCGTCTGCTGGTGACGCTCCACCGTCGTCTTTTCGGTGCCCGAGCCTTCCTCGCCCCATACCAGCGTCAGCTCATCACCTACTTCGATATCGGGATCGACCGTTCCCAGGGAAATGAAGGCTCGCTCGTTGTAGCTGTATCCACTGAACATGGAGAAGCCGACGATCTCATCGCCTCGCATCACGGCGTCGTAGGTCGCCGATGTGTAGTTGGAGAGGGGGAAGTCGATGTACTTGTAGTTCTGACCCGGTCCCTCGAACAGCGAGGCGAACACCTTCACCACATCGCCTGGGTCCCACTCGAAAGTGACCTTCTTCCGCTGTGGTGCCTCGGCCGTCGCCTCCAGGGCTTCGCGACCGATGAAGTCGTGGTCGAATTTGACGTAGAACCCATAGCCGAGTGCGTGTGGGGTCAGGTAGTAGTCCTCGATGTTGTCGGAGACGAAACTGCCGCCGATCGATCCGTTGGCTTCGTAGCCATCGGCGGGAAGCCATTCCCGGTAGGCCTTCATCTCATCACCGGTGTAGACCGCCGGCAGAGGGGATGGGATCCAGCCCGACTCGAGGGTGTTGGTGGCATAGGCGCGTGATCCGACCTGCTGGATGCCGTATTCCTCTCCGGCATCGAGTATCGCGGCTCGAATTTCCTCGAGGTCCTCATAGGGACCCCAGATCTCGACGCCCGGCTCCCCGGCCATGCCGTGACGTAAGGCGGGAACCTCGCGCCCCGCGACCCTCATCGAGCCGACATGGAAGAACTTGATGTCATCGAGCGGCCCCCCGTTGAGCTTCTCGATGATCCTCTGCGCGTTCGGCCCTTGGATCTGGAAGCGGTAGTGGCGACGAACCACGGGATTGACTCCGGGGCGGGCCGGCGAGCGATCGTCCCGCTCAAAGGTGACGTCATAATCCCCGGTCTCGGCATGGAACTGCGTCCAGTTGACCGAAGGGACCCGTCCCACCATGTTGAACTTGTCGTCGGCGAGACGGAACAGGATCACATCGCCTATCACATGCCCGCTGGGGCTGGTTGGGACGAAATGCTTCGCCTTCGCCGTATCGAAATCGGCGAAGCTGTTTATCGCCAGATCACTCAGCATCTGAGCGGCATCGGGACCTTCGACGGTCAATTCGGCCATGTGATGTGACTGATCGAACAGGACGGCCGTCTCCCGCCAGGCGCGTTGCTCGTCTCGCCAATTGGAGAACTCGGGAGCCACAACCGGATAGACGTAGGCTCCGATCCTCGAGTTGCGCAACATGTGGACGGGGTTGTCCGCGGCTGCCAGGACATCTTCAAGGCTTTCAAAGCTCACTGCCAGTTCCTCCTTTGGTTGGTATCACAGCCGAGGGTCGGCGCCCTCATGCCTGCCAAAAGGTCTCCCTATACTCGAAATCGAGTTCGCGTATCGCACGCTCGTCCGCTGAGCGTACACGGCGGACCGAGAGTGTGACACAGGAAGCCGACGACTCGCTCGAGGACCGAAGACAATGATGAGCGATGCCCCAGACATTCTTGGAGCAGACCCACGTCCCGCCTTCTTCCCCGTCGAGAACGCTGCCGAGATCGGGCTTGAACCCCCAGACGATCGGCTCGGGCTCCCCGTGCGAACCTGGGTGAGGGCCCTGGCCGGGATGCAGAAGGAAGCGATCGTCGTCAACGGAGCCACAGGACGCTGCTGGCGATTGGTCAGCGACGAGGGCCCATATCTGTCCGGACACGACCAGGCTCCATGCCCGTTGTGCATTTTCATCACCGGCATGGTCTCCTCCTATATGAACGAGCTCATCGCCGCGGCGGACCGCGGAGGGCTGGCCCTCGCCGACGTCGAGCTCACGCTCGGGAACCACTACAGCATGGAGGGCTCGGCACTGAAAGGCACGATGCTGGGAGGGGCCCAGACGCCGGAGCTGGCTGCGACCATCGTTGCCGACGCCGACATCTCCGACCTGGAGGAGCTGGTGCGTCAGGCGGTCACCGTCTCGCCGATCAACGGTCTCCTGGAAGACGTGAACAACAGCTTGTTCAACCTGAGCTGGAACGGGCAACAGGTCACCGTCGGGGAGGTCGAGAGCCTGGACACCGAGATGCTTCCCGATCCGGGCCCACAGTTCGACAGGGTGCGTGTCGCCGATTTCGAGATAGCCGATGACTTGATGATCAAGGTCAAGCCGGCCGAGGCAATCGAAGGAGTCCCCGGCGGAGCCCAGAGCAGCCTTCAGGATTCCCAGAGTCGAACCCTCCACGTGCAAGCCAAATGCAGGCAGAGGGACGACGGGATCAAGGTGATCCGAGAGAGCCTCTTCCGACCAATCGGATCCGAGTTCCGGTTCCTCTCCGAAGAGGCGCCCGGGTTTGGAGCAGCGGCGAGGGCACCCGACGCTGTCACGTATCTCGCCGCCGGTATCGGGTTTTGCTTCATGACCCAATTCGGGCGGTACGCCTCCATCACCAGGAAGCAGCTCGATGGGTATCAGATCGTCCAGGACACCCATTTCTCACCGGGCGGTGAAGCCGGCAGCGGGAAGGCTCATCCGGTGGAGACCCACGTCTACCTGGACACGCCGGAGGGAGAGGATTTCGCCCGCAAGATCCTCGACATGGGTGAGCGCACCTGTTTCCTCCATGCCACGTGCCGAACCGCCCTCGACGTGAACGCAACCGTGGACCGCGTCGATTCGCTGGACTAATAGGAGCGGGGATAGACGGTGCCGTCCATGAGGAGACGGGCCGTGCGGATGATCCCGGCCCGCTCGACGAGAGGCGGCCCATCCATCCGAATCGAGAGCGTCACGTCGAACGTCCCACTCGGATGCTCGATAGTCATCACCCCGCTCCCCTCGTCCAGGTGAGCCACCCCGGCAGCCGTCGACCCGGGAAGGAGACAGGCGGTGGCCACCGACACCGCTCCGAGCACGCCAATGGCATCGTGACAGCGGTGCGGGGTGAAGGTCCTCGTCGAAACCGTTCCTCCCCATTGCGGCGGTGCCACGATCGTCAGCTTGGGGACCGTCGTGTTGGCGACGTCTCCCAGATTCATCATCGGCCCCGCCGCGAGCCGAATCGACTCCAGCCGGTCGCGGAGCGTGGCGTTGGCCTCCAACTCCTCACAGGTCTCGTAGGCACCGACATCGAGCGCGTCGGCGGTCATCACCACCACCGGCATTCCGTTGTCGATCAAAGTCACAGGTGTTCCGTCGATCTCGTCCCGTTGGTTACCGGTTGGCAACAACGAACCGGTGGTCGACCCCTCGGTGTCGACGAACTCCAGGCGTATCTCGGCGCCGCTCCCCGGCACACCCGAAATGAAGATGTCACCGTGGTAAACCGGACGCCCGTTCTCGACGGGGAATTTGGCCACGGCCACTCCCCCGGTGTTCCGCATGAGTATGCGAACCGAGGCAATTCCATCCTCGGGCTCGATGAGACCCCGCTCAACCGCGAAAGGCCCGACCGCCGCCAACATGTTCCCGCAGTTCTGGCGATCGGTGATGGTTGCCGTGGCCAGATCGGGCTGGAGAAAGAGGTACTCGACGTCGGCATCGTCACGCACAGATGAGGCGACGACCGCCACCTTGGTCGTCAGCGGGTGAGCCCCTCCGACGCCGTCGATCTGCCTCGGATCCGGGCTGCCCATGATCCTGAGTAGCAAGCGGTCACGCTCATCGGGATCCGAAGGCAGATCGTCTTCCAGGAAGAAGGCACCCTTCGACGTGCCACCACGCATGAGCATGCAGCGGACACCAGCTGGTGTGTTGCTCATCGGGCTCCTTGCGCAGGCGCGGACTCCACGGATTGTGTCATCGGCCCGGATATATAGTCGCCAGCCATGAGCGATGAAACGCTGCTGGTCGTCAGCGCCCACGTCGGTGACTTTGTCTGGCGGGCCGGCGGGGCCATCGCGCTCTACTCCAAGCGTGGCCACAAAGTGACCGTCGCATGTCTCGCGTATGGGGAGCGGGGCGAGTCCGCCCGGCTCTGGCGTCAGGGCCTGAACCTGCAACAGGTCAAGGATGCCCGACATGAGGAGGCCGAGAAGGCCGCGGCGGTGCTCGGCGCCGAGCTCCGCACCTTCGACGCCGATGACTATCCGCTCGTGGAGACACCCGAGCTGCTGGAGCGCCTGGTGCAGCTCTATCGGGAGACTATGCCCACAGTGGTGCTCACTCACACGGAAAAGGACCCGTGGAACCGCGACCACGAGACCGCCCATCATCTTGCAACCAAGGCGCGGATAATCGCTCAGGCCGCCGGCTACGACCCGGGCAACGAAGTGCTGGGCGCCCCTCCCGTGTTCTTGTTCGAGCCGCATCAAACGGAGTATTCGGGATTCATGCCCGATGTCTTGCTGGACATCACCGAGGTCTGGGAGCAAAAGCTGGAGGCAATGCACTGCATGGAGGGCCAGCAGCACCTCTGGGACTACTACACCGATGTGGCACGGAGACGCGGAGTGCAGGCGCGGCGCAACTCGGGGCCCAATCTGGGTCTTGCCCACGAGACGATGGGTGAGGCCTACCAGCGGGTCTTCCCCCAAGTGGCCCACCAGCTCTCATAGCGGGTGCCATGAGCTCTCACCACCCGAACCATCACGTTGTGATGAGGTCCATCGAGCGGGCCGAGGCATCCGTGATTGCCGGCTTGGCCGAAGCGGGGGTGGCGACTGCTCATGAGGCCTCCGGTCGAACCGGGTTGCTCGACCCGGGCATCACACCCATCCAGAGTGGGGCCGGCATTGCCGGCTCAGCAGTCACCGTCCTATGCCCTCCCGACGACAACATGATGATCCATGCCTCGGTGGAAGTGGTCACGGCCGGCGACGTCCTGGTGGTCGCCACCATAGGCAGCTCGACACACGGCATGTTTGGGGAGCTGCTGGCCACATCCTTGACTGCGAGAGGGTGTTCCGGGTTGGTGATCGATGCGGGCGTGCGTGATGTAGGCGACCTGCGGCGCATGGGCTTTCCGGTGTGGTCCAGGACGATTCACGCCCAGGGAACGGTGAAGGAAACGCCGGGTGCGGTCAATGTCCCGATCACCATCGGGGGGACAGAGATCGCGCCGGGAGACGTGATCGTTGCCGATGATGACGGTGTGATGGTCGTCAGACGCCTCTCCGCCGTCGAGGTGCTGGAGGCATGCCGGCAGAGGCTGGAACGGGAAGTGGAGACCCGAGACCGTCTGGCAAAGGGCGAGCTCGGTGTCGACATCTATGGGCTGCGTTTCAAGATGGAAGACCTCGGAGTGCGCTGGGTCGACCGGTCAGATGACTGAACGGGGCCGGCCAACAATCGCCGTGTTCGGTCTTGGCGAAGCCGGGTCGCTCATCGCCGGCGACCTGGCAGGAGCCGGGGCGAGAGTGAGAGCCTATGACCCGGCCGACCTGACCCCGCCAGCAGGTGTCCTCCGGGTCGACGAGCCAGAAACGGCTGTGGTTGGCGCCGACCTGGTCATGGTGATCACCTCCGCCACTGCCTCCCACGATGTGATGGATCAGACCTTGAATGCCATCTCGTCTTCGACGATCTACGCCGACCTGGCCACTGCCGCTCCTGGGATCAAGGTCGAGCTGGCGTCGGCCGCCGCCGCCAAGAGTGTCCGGTTTGCGGATGTCGCCTTGATGGCTCCGGTGCCGGGGCATGGGCTGGCGGTCCCCAGCCTGGCCTCCGGCGACGGTGCAATCCGCTATCAGGAGCTGATCAACGGCCTGGGTGGGAGTGTCGAGGCAATCGGCGATGTTCCCGGTCACGCCGCGGCGCGCAAGCTGATGAGGAGCATCGTTACCAAGGGCTTGAGCTGTCTTCTCATCGAGAGCATGGACCTGGCTCGCGCCTACGACGACACCGACTGGCTCCGGGCGCACCTGGTCACCGAGCTGGGACTCGGTGACGACTTCATCGATCGACTCCTCCATGGTCCAGCCAAACATGCGGGCCGACGTCTCGAGGAAATGGAAGCGGCGGCGGGGCTGATGACGGAAATCGGTCTCGACGGACCGATGACCCGAGCCACTATCGAGCGTCTCCGCATCGTCCTCATCGACGGCTTACCCGACCATCCGGCCCGCCGATAGGCTGCAATACGTGACTCACGACCCCCGCAGCAGGGACCTCGCTCACGTTGGCCCTATCGAGCTGATCACGCCGGCCTTCGAGGAGAGCCGATCGTTCTTCATTGATCTCATGGCCATGGACGAAGTGGGTCGACGGGGCGACTCGGTCTATCTCCATGCCTGGGACGACTACCAGCGTTTCACAATCAAGTTGACCGCCAGCGGAACGTCGGGAATAGGCCGGACCTACTTGCGCGCGGCCGGACCCGAGGCGCTGCAGCGCCGGGTCGAGGCTCTCGAGGAGTACGGACGACCCGGAGCGTGGGTGACAGATGAGCTGGGGCTGGGACCGATCTACCTCACCACGGATCCCGACGGGCACGAGATCGGCATCTACTGGGAAGTCGAGCGTTATGTGCCTCCCCCGGAACTGGTCCCGTCTTTGAAGAACCAGGCGGCGCGATTCCCCGGGCGCGGAGCCAACATCCGTCGTCTCGATCATGTGAACTACCTGGCAGTCGACGTCCCGGCCAATGCTCATTTCCTGGCCAACGGCCTGGGGGCGATGCTGACCGAGCAGATCCTCTCCGAAGACGGGCCACCGGCCGCCACCTGGTTCACGATCAGCGACAAGACATACGACCTGGTCCACACCGTCGACCGAACCGGGACGATGGGTCGGCTCCACCACATCGCACTCGCCACCGACACCAGGGAGGACATCCTGCGGGCCGCGGACGTGTGTCTCGAGAACGGTATCCACATCGAGACCGGCCCCCACAAGCACGCCATCCAGCAGACGTTCTTCCTCTATGTCTGGGAGCCCGGCGGAAATCGCATCGAGCTGTGCAACGCCGGCGCTCGCCTGATGCTGGCCCCCGACTGGCCGCCTATCTCGTGGACACCCGAGGAGCGGGCCAAGGGTCAGGCATGGGGGTTGCAGACCATCGCCAGCTTCCACACCCATGGGACACCCCCGGTGACGACCGACTGACCGTCGGGCACGGACGGTCACATTTTCGAAACAAGGCAGAGCTTGATCAACGGGAGAAACCGCTCGTAGACCGATCCAGAACCTGAATTCGCTCCGGGACCAGAGTCCTCGATCAGACTCACCCCGGACGCTCAGATCTCGGTTTCATTAGGCTCGGAAACCCGATGGCCGACTCTCTGGAAGCACTGCTCAATTCGGTCGACAACCCGGTCGACATGCTCCGCAACGCACCGGTCGGGCCCAATGTCTACCCCGGCGTCCCCGCCGAGTTCACCAACTGGCGCGATGAGCAGGAGGCCTGGCAGAAGACATGCGTCCTATTCGACCTGTCCTATCACATGGTCGACCTGGCGTTGGAGGGGACGGACGCACTGGAGCTGCTGACCCGCGTCGGATACAACTCATTCGAGGGTTTCGAGGTCGACCAGGCAAAACACCTCGCGCCCTGCACTCCGGACGGCTATGTGATCGGTGACGTGATCCTGTTCTATCTGGCCGAGAACTCGTTCAACCTCGTCGGCCGGATCCCCAGCATGAACTGGATCATCTATCAGGCCGAGACCGGCGGGTACGACGTGACCTGGGAGTTGGACCAGCGCACCCTGCTCCGGGACGACGGCCGGCGCAAGTCCTACCGCTTCCAGATTCAGGGGCCTAACGCCCTTCCAACCATGGAGAGGCTCCTCAGTGGGCCAATTCCCAAGGTGCGCTTTTTCCACATGACCAACTTCACCATCGCCGGCCATCGAGTTCGCGCCCTGCGCCACGGCATGGTGGGGCAGCCGGGTTTCGAGATATTCGGGCCCTGGGATGAGAAAGAGGCCGTCCAGGAAGCCATCGTCGCGGCGGGCGAGGAATTCGGCCTCCGTCGGGCCGGCAACCGCGCCTACTCGTCGAACACGTTGGAATCCGGATGGATCCCTTCGCCCCTCCCGGCCATCTACACCGGCGATCAGCTCAAGGCCTACCGGGAGTGGCTGCCCGCCGATGGTTACGAGGCAAAGGCCTCGCTCGGTGGCAGCTTCAAGTCCGATGACATCGAGGACTACTACTTCAACCCCTGGGATCTGGGTTACGGGAATTTCGTGAAGTTCGACCACGACTTCATCGGCAAGGAAGCACTGATGGAGATGTCGGAGGCTTCGGAGCGGACCAAGGTGACCCTCGTCTTGAACAAGGACGACGTTCTAAGGGTCATCGGCTCTCATCTCGACGAAGACGGCCGTGCCAAGTTCGTCGAGTTCCCCTCGGCGGTGTATGCGATGCATCCCTACGACGCGGTTCTCGCCGACGGGAACACGATTGGGATATCGACTTGGATCGGCTACAGCTCCAACGAGAGGAAGATGCTCACTCTGGCCGTGCTCGACAACGCCTACGCCGAATCCGGCACCGAGGTCACCCTGCTCTGGGGAGAGGAAGACGGCGGAACCTCCAAGGCGAACGTGGAGTCGCATGAGCAGACGGAGATCCGGGCCACCGTGAGCCCGGTCCCCTACTCCGAAGTGGCTCGCACCAGCTATCGAAAAGACTGAGAACCCAAGAACTCGCGACACGGCATGTGGACACCCGACCGGCCGTCACGTCCGTGCGACCAATCCCACTATTCAACCAACAGGTTGACAACTCGACCGTCGGCCTCTACATTCGCAACCGAACGGTTGAATATGGCCGTTCGACTGGCAGGGAACGAGGATGTCACCACAACAGGCAATGGCGGAGCAGCTGTCACAGGTATTCGCCGCTCTGGCGGACCCGATCCGACGGGACATAGTGGCGCGGTTGGCCGTCGACGACGCCACCGTCACCGAGCTCGCCGAGCCCTACGACGTGTCGCTCCAGGCGGTCTCGAAGCATCTCAAGGTCCTCGGGGAAGCGGGTCTGGTGAGCCGCACCCGGGATGCCCAGCGACGCCCGGTCCACCTCGAAGCCGAGGTGTTCGATCTCGCCACCAAGTGGCTGGAGCGGTACCGCCGCCAGGCGGAGGAGCGATACCGGCGTCTGGACGAGATCCTCGCCGCCATGCCCGACATAGACAAGGAATCAGGAGAAGAGTCATGAGCAATACCCAGGCCGCGATGACGCACCCGCAAACGGTGATCACCGCCGACGAAGAGGTGCCCGCCATCCGGATCGTCCGCGAGTTCAACGCATCCCGCGACAAGGTGTATCGGGCCCACACCGATCCCGAGATCCTGGTCAAATGGCTGGGACCACGTAGCGTGGAGATGGAGGTCGGCTTCTGGGACTGCCGCACCGGAGGGTCCTACCGCTATCTCCACCACCGCGACGGTGACGACGGGGCAGAGGAGTACGCCTTCCACGGCTGCTTTCACGAAGTCCGACCCGACCGGCTGGTGCAGACGTTCACCTACGAGGGGTATCCCGACGGGGTGTCGCTGGAAACGATGATCCTCGAGGAGCTGGATGGAGGCCGGACGAGACTCACCATCAACTCGATCGTGGAGAGTTTCGAGACCCGTGACATGATCCTGGCCAGCGGTATGGAGACGGGCGTCGTCGAGGGTTACGAACAGCTGGACGAGTTGTTGGTGGAGGCGGGTGCTTGATGCGGTACCGATTGGAGATGTTTGTCATACCGGTCAGCGACGTCGACCGGGCCAAGGCCTTCTACGAGCAGGCAGGTTTTGTCTGTGATGTCGACCACCAAGCCGGTCCCGAGTTCAGGGTGGTGCAATTCACACCACCCGGCTCCCACTGCTCGATCAGCTTCGGAGTCGGGATGCCGATCACTGCGTCGCCCGGGGAGTACCAGGGCATGCACCTGATCGTCAACGACGTCGAGGCGGCCATCGCCGACCTGGGTAGCAAGGGAATCGAGGTCGACGGCCCATTCCACTTCGGGCCGCAGGGCCAGACGCCCGGTCTGCCCGAGGAGAGGGCCGACTACGCCACCTACGGGTCGTTCAGGGATCCCGACGGCAACGGCTGGCTGCTTCAAGAGGTGCCATCCCAAGCCGAATGATCGGACGATCAGGTTCGTTGGGCTCACCGTCGAGACCCTTGTCATCCGGCCGCCAGAGCGACCCGGGACCTTCCGTCGGCAGGCTGGCGTAACCTCCGCCGAGGCGAACCCAGAAAAGGTTTCCGTTCATGACAGACAGTCCCAACAGCTCATGGCACCGTGTGGCCTCGACCGACGAGCTCGATGAGGGGAGGGTGACCACCGTCCACGTGGGGCGTCGAACGCTTGCTCTGACCCGGTATGAGGGCCGATATGGATGTCTCGCCAACGCCTGCCCGCACCAGGGAGGACCCCTGGGAGAGGGGTCGATCGAGAAGGGCTGGCTTCGCTGTCCCTGGCACGGATACGACTACAACCCTCTGGACGGGACCCCACCCGAGGGGTTCTCCGACGCCGTTCCCTGCTTCCCGACCGAGATCCGCGACGACGGGATCTATGTCGAACTGCCCGACGAGACACCACGCCAGCGGACCGTCTCCGACGTCATGGTCGAGACCATGGTCAATTGGGGCGTCGACAGCGTCTTCGGGATGGTGGGCCATTCCAACCTCGGGCTGGCCGACGCCCTGCGCGCCGCCGAGGAACGCGGTGACCTCCGCTACTTCGGGATACGGCACGAGGGCGCCGCCTCCTTCGCTGCCACCGCCTACGGCAAACTCACCGGTCGGCTGGCGGCGTGTTTC
>Ga0256865_1000579_pt1 | contig 12227 bp, 12 predicted proteins | sample RVTome_14_FD_187337 | JGI IMG/M metagenome (GOLD analysis project Ga0256865, IMG submission 187337) | Soil microbial communities from uranium-contaminated site in the Upper Colorado River Basin, Wyoming, United States - RVT145D125 HiSeq ... | reverse complement strand
CGGCCGAGGGTTTTGAAGATCGCCTCGATGATATGGTGCAGGTTGCTGCCGTAATGCAGGTTCACGTGCAGATTGGCCCCGGCGTGGTTGCAGAAGGCCACGCAGAACTCCTCCACCAGTTCGGTGTCGAAGGCCCCCACCTTGGTCTTGGGGATATCGACGTTGTAGACCAGGAAGGGGCGTCCGGAGAAGTCGATGTTGACCGAGACCAGCGCCTCGTGCATCGGCATGCTCCCCTGGCCGTAGCGGCGGATGCCCGACTTGTCGGCCAGCGCCATGCGAAACGCCTTGCCGAGACAGATGCCGAGATCCTCGACGGTGTGGTGGTCATCGATGTGGGTGTCGCCGGTCCCCTGCACCGTCAGGTCGAAGAAGCCGTGCCGGGTCACGTGGGTGAGCATGTGATCCATGAACGGGACGGCGGTCGAGATGTCGCTCTGCCCCGAGCCGTCCAGCACCAGTTTGAGGTGAAAATTGGTCTCGGCGGTGTTACGGTCGACAATGGCGGTACGGCTCACAACAGACCTCCCTCAGTCCTTGAGTCGAATGGCAACAGAACGGGCATGGGCTTCCAGCCCTTCCAGTTCGGCGATTTGAATGATATCATGGCCGAGCCGCTCCAGCCCCTGCCGGGAGAAGGAGACGAGGCTCGATTTCTTGACGAAGTCGTCAACCCCCAGCGGCGAGAAGAAGCGGGCGGTGCCGCCGGTAGGGAGCGTATGATTCGGCCCGGCCAGGTAATCGCCGGCCGCCTCGGGGGTGTAGTGGCCCATGAAGATCGCCCCGGCATGGCGGATCAGCGGCAGAATCTCGAAGGGATTGGCCACCGCCAGCTCCAGGTGTTCGGGGGCGATGCGGTTGGAAAAGGCGATCGCCTCCTCCAAGTCGCGGGCCAGGACAATTGCCCCGTAACGGTCGATCGACTGCCGGGCGATGGCCTGACGCGACAAGCAGGCGAGTTGCGCTTCGATCTGTTGCTGCACAGCCTCCGCTATCTTTTCGTCGGTGGTGACGAGAACCGACGAAGCGAGTTCATCATGCTCGGCCTGGGAGAGGAGGTCGGCGGCGATGTGCGCGGGGTCGCCGCTACCGTCGTTGATGACCAGGATCTCGCTGGGACCAGCGATCATGTCGATGTCGACCTGGCCGAAGACCATCTTCTTGGCAGTGGCGACGTAGATGTTGCCCGGGCCGGTGATCTTGTCGACCCTTGGGATAGTCTCGGTGCCGTAGGCGAGCGCCGCCACGGCTTGGGCGCCGCCGACCTTGAAAATCCGGTCGACTCCCGCCAGATGCGCCGCCGCCAGGACATGCGGATTGACCTCGCCGCCGGGCATCGGCACGACCATGATCACCTCGGCCACCCCCGCCACCCTCGCCGGGACCGCGTTCATCAGCACCGATGAGGGGTAGGCGGCCTTGCCGCCGGGGACGTAGATGCCGACCCGGTCCAGCGGCCGGACCATCTGTCCGAGCAGGATATCCGTCTCGTCGGTGGAAAGCCAGGTTTCGCACTTCTGCTTGCGGTGGAAATCCGCAATGCGGGACGCCGCCAGCTTCAGGGCGTCGAGGGACTGCTGGCTGATCGCCGCCAGAGCCCGATCGATCTCTTCCGGAGTGACCTGCATGGTCGCTGCCGTCAACTGCAGCCGGTCGAACTTCGCCGTATATTCGCAGAGGGCGGCATCGCCGCGCCGGCGCACGTCGGCGATGATCGCCGCAACCGTCTCCTCGACGGCAACCGACGGCCCCTCGCCCCGCTCGACGATCCGGCGGAACGCTGTCTCGAATTCGGGGTCGGAAAAGCGCAGCAACTGAATCATGACTACCCTCGCATGGAATTGTAGGGGCGTGATTCATCACGTCCTGGGCGCAACGAATTGCGCCCCTACCGGCCCTCGGCCACAACCTTCTCCAGCCCTTCAATGATCTCGGTGATCCGCCGGTGCTTGGTTTTGAGGCTGGCCCGGTTGACGATCAGGCGGCTGGTGATCTCGGCGATGGTCTCCACCTCGACCATGCCGTTCTCCCGCAGCGTAGCACCGGTCGAGACGAGATCGACGATCCGCTCCGAAAGTCCTACCAGCGGGGCGAGTTCGATCGAGCCGTAGAGCTTGATGAGCTCCACCTGGATCCCCTTGGCAGCAAAGAAGCGTTCGGTGATGTTGGGATACTTGGTCGCCACCCTGATATTCGACCAGTTGGCGGGATCGTCTTCGCGGCGCAGCTCCATCGGCTCCGCCACCACCATACGGCAGTAGCCGAACTTCAGATCGAGCGGCTCGTAGAGATCCTTGCCCTGTTCGAGCAGGGTATCCTTGCCGACCACCCCGAGGTCGGCGCAGCCATATTCGACGTAGGTGGGGACGTCGGTGGCGCGCACTGCCATGAAGCGAAACTTGCTCTCGCGGTTTTCGAAGACCAGTTTGCGGCTCTCCCCCTCCATCTCCGGACAGGTGATGCCGATCCTGGCAAAAAGCGCCATCGAATCCTGCATGATGCGCCCCTTGGGGAGGGCGAAGGTGATGTAATCGCTCATGGTAAATTGCCTGTCTGCACTCGTGTAGGGGGCAGGTCCCGGTGCCTGCCCAGATCGAGGGCAACCACAGGGGGCTGCCCCTACATCGGTTCCTTGACTCTCTCTATGTCCGCGCCGAGGGAGCGAAGTTTTTCCTCGATCCGCTCGTAACCTCGATCGAGGTGGTAGATGCGCGACACTTCCGTGGTGTTGTTCGCCGCCAGACCGGCGAGAATCAGTGAGGCGCTGGCGCGCAGGTCGGTCGCCATGACCGGAGCCCCGGAGAACTTCTTCACCCCTTTGACCGTGGCGGCATTCCCCTCGACGACGACATCGGCGCCAAAGCGCAGCAGTTCGGCGACATGCATGAAGCGGTTCTCGAAAATGTTTTCGGAGATGACGCTGGCACCGTCGGCCAGGCACATCAGAGTCATGAACTGGGCCTGCATGTCGGTGGGAAAGCCCGGGTAAGGACGGGTCTTGATGTTGACGGGGTTGATCCGCCGCGGCCCCTTGACCCGCACGATGTTGTCCCGGTTGGTGACCTCCACGCCGGCATCCTGCAGCTTGAAGACCAGGGCATCGAGATGCTCCAGGCGCATGTTGCGGATACGGATGTCGCCGCCGGTGATCGCAGCGGCGATCATGAAGGTCCCTGCCTCGATCCGGTCCGGCATCACCGCGTGGGTGACCGGCTGCAGCGCCTCAACACCGATGATCTGGATGGTATCGGTGCCGGCGCCCTCGATCCGGGCACCCATCTTGGTCAGCACCTCGGCCAGTTCGGCGATCTCCGGCTCGCGGGCGGCATTCTCCAAGATGGTTTCCCCCTTGGCCGTGGCCGCCGCCATCATCAGTTGTTCGGTGCCGCCGACGGTGGAGATGTCGAAGTTGACCCGCGCGCCCTTCAGCCGCTTTGCCTTCGCCTCGACGTAGCCGTGGGTCAGGTTGATCTCCGCTCCCAGCGCCGCCAGCCCCTTGAGATGCAGATTGATCGGGCGGGCACCGATGGCGCAACCGCCGGGAAGCGACACCCGCGCCCGGCCGAAGCGGGCGAGCAGCGGGCCCAGAACCAGGACCGAGGCGCGCATGGTCTTCACCAGGTCGTAGGTCGCCTCGTGGTTGTCGACACCGGAAGTATCGATACGCACGACGTGCCCCCGGCCCTCGATAACGGCGCCCAGGGATTCGAGAACCTTGATGGTGGTATTGATGTCGCGCAGGAACGGAACGTTCCGGATTTCGTTCGCGCCGGGAGCCAGCAGGGTGGAAATGAATACCGGAAGCGCGGCGTTCTTCGAGCCGCTGACGCTGACTTCGCCGGAGAGCTTCCTGCCGCCTTTGATGACCAGTTTGTCCAAGGGAGTGCCTCTTGTTTGTTTTGCACGGTACGGGCGGGGTTTCCGCGCCCCTACGTTATTCGTCCGCCGACCACCCGCTCGATCCCGGAGAGGTCCCGGGCAGAAAAAAGATCGTGGTAATACCCGCTTGCGGCCAGCAGCTCCAGGACCTGCGGCGCCTGGCCACAGCCGACTTCCAGAAGCAGCCAGCCGCCGGGGCTGAGACAGGCGACGGCGGCCGGCAGCAGGCGCCGGTAGCAGTCGAGGCCGTCCCGACCGCCACTCAGGGCGAGATGCGGCTCGAAGTCGCGCACCTCGGGCATCAGTTCGGCCACCTCTCCCTCGGGGACATAGGGGGGGTTGGCGACGATCAGGTCGTAAGGACCACCAGGGAGCGCTCCCATATCCGCCTGCAGAAACCTCACCCGTCCTTCGACACCATTGCTGCGGGCGTTTTCCGCCGCCACCGCCAGTGCCTCGGTCGAAACATCCATCGCCGTCACCGTCGCTGCCGGCAGCTCGTGGGCCAGGGCGACGGCAATGGCACCGCTGCCCGTTCCGACATCGAGGATCGAACAGGGGCCAGCTGCCCGCTTCAGTGCCTCCTCCACCAAGCTCTCGGTGTCTCCCCGCGGAATCAGAACCGCCGGCGTGACAACGAAAGAAAGGGACCAGAACTCGGTCCGGCCCAAGATGTGTTGCAAGGGCTCGCGCCGGGCCCGACGACCGACCCACTCGCGAAAGGCGGCGAGCTCCGCCGGAGTGAGAGGGCGGTCATAGTTGAGGTAGAGCCCCACCCGGTCGAGGTCGAGCGTGGCACTCAGCAGCAGTTCGGCATCCCGCCGTCCGTTCTCGACGCCCTTTTGCGACAGGTAATCTGCGGTCCATTGCAGAACCTTGAGAACCGTCCAGGTATCGGCCAACCTCAATCCTCCTGACCGGCGAGGGACCCGGCCTGGAAATCGGCGTTCAGGGCATCGACGATTTCATCGATATCTCCCTGCATGATGCTCTCGAGGCGATAGAGGGTCAGGCCGATACGATGGTCGGTGCAGCGCCCCTGGGGAAAATTGTAGGTGCGAATCCGTTCGCTGCGGTCGCCGCTACCGACCTGGCTCTTGCGGTCAGCGGCCATCTTCGCGTGCTGCTCCGCCATCATGCTGTCGAGAATCCGCGACTTGAGAACCTTGAGTGCCTTGGCCTTGTTCTTGTGCTGCGATTTCTCGTCCTGGCAGGCAACTACAACGCCGGTCGGAATATGGGTTATACGTACCGCCGATTCGGTCTTGTTGACGTGCTGACCGCCGGCGCCGGAAGCCCGGTAGACGTCGATGCGTAAATCGGAGGGATCGATATCGAGATCAACGTCGTCTGCCTCGGGCAGAACGGCAACCGTACAGGCCGACGTATGGATGCGCCCCTGGGCCTCGGTATCCGGCACTCGCTGCACCCGGTGGGTGCCGCTTTCGAATTTTAGCCTCGAATAGACTTGCTGGCCGCTGACCAGAGCGATGATCTCCTTGAAGCCGCCGGCATCGGACTCGGAGGCGCTCATGATCTCCACCCGCCAGTTTTTGCGCTCGGCGTAACGTGAATACATGCGGAAGAGATCGGCCGCAAACAGCGCCGCCTCCTCGCCGCCGGTGCCGGCGCGAATCTCGAGGATGATGTTCTTTTCGTCGTTAGGGTCCTTCGGCAGCAGCAGCAGGGTGAGCTGTCGTGTGAGTTCCGCCTGGCGGCTCTCCAACTCCGGAATCTCCTGCCGCGCCATCTCGCGCACCTCGGGGTCGGCATCGCGGAGCAGTTCGCGGTTTCCCTCGAGGTCGTCACAGACCTTCCGGTAGCAGCCGTAGGTCTCGACGATCTCCGAGAGTTCGGCGTGCTCCCGGGTCAGGGAGCGGTACTTCTCCTGGTTCGCCACCACGGCGGGGTCGGAGAGCAGGCCCTCGACCTCGCGAAAACGGTCGACGACTTCTTCTAGCTTTTTGAACATCAATGGTTTATCCAATGTAGGGGCGCACTGCATGCACCCAGGGCGGACGCAGTCCGCTCCTACGACAATTCTGCGTATTCCTTGCGAACCTCGGCCATCGCCCCGCAGCTCATCGCCCCTTCGGGGCAGCTCCCCCGCAGACAGCCGGGGCCCGCCGTGGCGAATAGCAGCGGTGCCGCCCGACGGACCAGCCGCAGCATCTCCCTGGCCATGGCGCGGATCTCCCATTGCGCCCGGCGGCAACAGCGCAGATTGAAAAAATGGTGCAGCTCCCGGGCGTTCATGGTTAAAACGATCTTGGTTTCAGCGGCGTTGGGCAGGACGAAGCGGGCATCCTCCGCTGGAATCCCTGCCGCCAGCAGTTCCTGATAGGTCCCGTGGATCTCTTCGAGCAGGGCAGCATAGCGGGAGGCCAACTCGGGCCGGTCGGCGATAGACGGTGGGGTCACGGCCGCGAAACGCTCCTTGTGGGAAACGTAGCGCTGGCTCTGCTGGGAATAGGACGCCAGGCGGTGGCGAACCAGTTGATGCGAGCAGGCCCGGCTGATCCCCTCTACTCCGAAAGAGAAAGAGACGTGCTCGAGGACGGAATAATGGCCCAGGGAAAGAATCTTCCGGAGCAGCGCCTCCCGGTCGGCACGGCTTTTTTCCAGAAGCTGGTCAACGGTAGCTGCGGAGTAGCAGAGACGGGCCGCAGCGGCGACGACCTGCTCCGGTTCCGGGGTATGAGTCAAGAGCTGGACGAGCATGGTCCCCTTATGCGTCTCCCTGCCCCGACAGGCCAAGGCGATACAGAAACGGCGGAGAGGCGAATCCCCGAAGCCCCAAAAAAGAGACGGCCCCGCAGGGCCGTCTGCGGTCTACTTGCTGTTACCGTACTTTTTGCGGAAGCGCTCGATACGACCGGCAGTGTCGATCAGCTTCTGCTTGCCGGTGAAGAAGGGGTGGCAGGAGGAGCAGATTTCGGTGCTGATTTCGCCCCCCTTCTTGGTCGAACGGGTCTCAAAGGTGCTGCCACAGTGGCATTTGACCGTGACCGCCTCGTATTTGGGGTGGATACCTTCTTTCATTGTTTCGTCTCCTTGTGGCCTGGCTTGGTACAGGCCGGCTTATGGGATGGTGCGAATAGCGTAAAATATCAGTTTCCCCGCCTTTTCGCAAGCAATTTCTGCCGCGGGGCAGCTACCGGTTCATGGAGTCGAGAAAGGCCTGATTGCCCTTGGTCTCGCCAAGCTTTTCAAGCAGAAACTCCATACTGTCGACTACATTCATCGAGGAGAGGACCTTGCGCAGCAGCCAGATGCGCTGCAGGCTGGTTTGGTCGAGGAGCAACTCCTCGCGGCGGGTTCCCGACTTGTTGATGTCGATGGCGGGGAAGGTCCGCTTGTCGACCAGGCGGCGGTCGAGGTGGAGCTCCATGTTGCCGGTCCCCTTGAACTCCTCGAAGATGACCTCGTCCATCTTGCTGCCGGTGTCGACCAGGGCGGTGGCGATGATGGTCAGGCTCCCCCCTTCCTCGATGTTGCGAGCCGCGCCGAAGAAGCGCTTCGGTTTGTGCAGGGCGTTGGAATCGACCCCGCCGGAGAGAATCTTGCCGGAGGGGGGCACGACGGTGTTGTAGGCACGGGCCAGGCGAGTGATCGAATCGAGCAGGATCACCACGTCACGCTTGTGCTCCACGAGCCGCTTGGCCTTCTCGATGACCATCTCGGCGACCTGCACGTGCCGGGTAGCCGGCTCGTCGAAAGTCGAGGAAATGACTTCGCCTTTGACGCTGCGCTGCATGTCGGTCACCTCTTCGGGCCGTTCATCGATCAGCAGCACGATGAGATAGACCTCGGGGTGATTGGTGGTAATCGAATTGGCGATGTTCTGCAGCAGCATCGTCTTGCCGGTGCGCGGCGGTGCGACGATGAGTCCGCGTTGCCCCTTGCCGATGGGGGTGGCCAGGTCCATTACCCGCATCGGCAGGTTGTCGTGGAGCGTCTCCAGGATGATGCGCTCCTGCGGATAGAGCGGCGTAAGATTGTCGAAAAGGGTTTTATCGCGGGCCACCGCCGGGTCTTCGAAGTTGACCTCGGAAACCTTGAGCAGGGCGAAATAGCGCTCCCCTTCCTTCGGCGGCCGGATCTGCCCGGAAACCGTATCGCCGGTGCGCAGGTTGAAGCGGCGGATCTGGGAGGGGGAGACATAGATATCGTCAGGACCGGGGAGATAGTTCGCGTCGGGCGCCCGCAAAAAGCCGAAGCCGTCGGGGAGGATTTCCAGCACCCCTTCACCGAAGATGGCACCATTTTTCTCAGCAGTCGCATTGAGGATGGCGAATATGAGATCCTGCTTGCGCATGCCGGAAGCGCCTTCGACCTTGAGTTCTTTCCCAATAGCCGTCAGCTCGGTGATTTTCTTCTCTTTGAGTTCTTTCAGGTTCATGGTTTCTCCTCAGCCGTACTCCGGCATGACAAAAGGCCCGGTAATTACCCCGGACGGCGGCCCGCACTGCCAGTCGGACAAGCTTGTTATTTATACCTTGCTCACTTTTTAAAAGATTCTGTATGGTCAGGGGGTGAGACGCATGGGAATGAAACGGCGGAAGGATTTTCCTTCTCAAGGATGCCACGGTACGGTGATGCCTCTCAGCCGCAGTTCCGCCCGGCAAGCAATTCGGACTTAATTGTGTGGTTCAATTTCGTATGAGGATGATTGACCGAAAGGACCGGGTTTCAGACTTATACGTGGATGGCGAGGTGTTCGGCAACACTAAAACTATGTACTCCCTTTACTCTGCCATGTCAATCCATTATTCGATGAAAATTGCGAAAAAGGGAGGCGACAAGAACAAAAGCTCTTGCCGCCTCCCCGTTTGGCAACACTGCAAATCCCGGTTACTTGCTGTTTAAGGCGGGGGAGGCTGGCTCCTTCGCCTTGAACGGATTTTGCAGACCGGGTTGCAATTCCGCGGCAATGGCGGAAAACACCTGCTGGTAACGGCGCGAAAAGTCGCTTTTGCCGAACAGGCCACGCTCCTGCTCCTCCAAAGTCCGCTCCAGGCCGGCCGAGGTGATGAACTTGACCCGGACCTGGTCGGTGCTGTTGTAGTAAGCCTCGTCAAAGTCGGGATACTGGAGGGGCAGGAACTCTTCATCGCCGGTGCCGGGATACTCCCAGATGATTTCGCCGGAAGGGAGAACCACGGCGGCGGTTGCCACGATGTCGTTGAAATCGGCCTGCAGGTAGCTGAGATGCCGGCGGTCCCACCGCTTATCCTGGCGCTCCACGCCATTGAGGATGACAATGAGCAAGGCATCGACCACATTGCGCTGCGCCAGGGCGGCAACGCTCGCGTCGGCGAAATCATAATGGCGGTAAAGGCTCTCCCCCTCTCCACGCAAGGAACTTCCCTTGACCACCTCGGCATACAACTGTCGGGGATCGCCCGCCACCGGTCGCACATCGAAGTAAGCCTTATTCTCCCGGAGCAGGTCGCTTAACCTCCCTTCGCGACCGGCGCTGGTCCGGCGCAAAATGTTCACCACCGCCTCCCGCTCGGGGTGGGTGATGGTCGAGTCAGCATCCACCAGAAGGGGCAGCACTCCGAGCGTGCGCACAGTCTGACGATACTCTTCCCTGGGAATCTTGAAAAAACCACTGCTGCATCCTGCTAGAAACAATACACTCAAAACCATGGCAAGCGATCGATACATACAACAACCTCCTTTGAATGTGCTTGAGCTTAATTTGGTTTTTTGAACACTCGCGCCGGGGAGAGCGAAGAAACAGCCAAACCAGGGGAAGGTCGGCTCCGCCAGGGGCAGGCAATTTCAACAAGCGACAGTCCACCTGACCCCGGCCTCAGGTAGGCGCTGCGGTAGCCGGTTGCAACGGTACCCGGTCGAGAGCAAAATGCGCCACGCCCCAGGCGAGGATCGTGCGGGGCGGGGCGTCCTTCAGGTCAGCAGGCACCGCCTGCCCGAGGAAGTGCAGGGCCTGCCAGAGTAGCGTTCCCCCTTCCCGGGTCGAATCGGCGACAACCGCGCCGTGCCGCTTGCTGAGCTTTTCCCCGTCCGGAGCCAATACCAGGGGGAGGTGGACGTAGTGGGGAAGCGGGTTGCCCAGACAGCTGTGCAAGTAAATCTGTCGGGGCGTGGACGTCAGCAGATCGGCGCCGCGCACCACCTGGTTGACGCCGCTTTCGGCGTCATCAACCACCGCTGCCAATTGATAGGCAAACAGACCGTCGGCCCTTCTCAGCACGAAATCGCCTACGGCACTGGCCAGACACTGCTGCACGGGACCGTAAAGGCCATCGGCAAAGCAGACCACTTCGTCGGGAACCCGGATCCGCAGGGCACGGGGACGGCGTCCGACGGCAAGTCCCGACCGGCAGGTCCCGGGATAAAGGGGTCCCTCTTCGCCGGGGTGAGGGGCGCTCGCCAGGATTTCCTGCCGGGAGCAGCCACAGGCGAACACCAACCCTCTCTCCCGCAACCTGGCAAGGGCCGCTTCATAGGCTGGAACGCGCCGGCTCTGCCAGACCACTTCACCATCCCACTCCAGACCCAACGACTCCAAGGTTCGTATGATCTCGTCAACTGCCCCGGAGACGACCCTTGGCATATCCAGGTCCTCGATACGCAGCAACCAGCGACCGCCGCCCTGCCGTGCCAGACAGAAGCTACCCACCGCCGTTACCAGCGAACCAAAGTGCAACGGGCCGGTGGGACTCGGCGCAAAACGGCCGACTACGGGTAAAGAGTGCAAATGCTCGGTCATGAACCGGGGGCGCCTTCAGCTTGATGGTCAGCCGATAATGCCCCCTGTTCCAAAACCTGTCAAGTGGGGCCGGCGCAGCCAGCTTACGGGCAGCGATTGGGGCGAGCTTTCCCTTCGCGATCATTTGGCTCACCCGGCCCGCAACACACAGAAGCCTTATTTAGATTTTACGACATGCTGATCCATACTCCTTGCAAACGCCACGCGTCGGCTGTGCTGTCGCGATTTATTACATTTGACAAGCTGGGTCTACTCGATTAATCTCAAAAACATCTCACAGAACACCGTTATATTTCAAACTTAATGCTGTCTGAAAAGGAAGGAAGTCCATGCAAGCGAAACGCATCGTGGTTATAGATGACAGCAAACTGGTTCTGGCGGTTGCCGCCGACGCCCTCGAAGGGGCCGGCTATGAAGTGATAACCACCGATTCCGGCATCGAGGCCAACCAGTTCATCTACGCAACCCGCCGGCCCGATTTGATCCTGATCGATGTCATGATGCCGATGCTGAACGGCGACCGGAAAGTTCGCCTGCTCAAGGAGCGGGAGTCGAGCCGCCACATTCCCGTACTGCTCATGTCGACCAAGTCGAGCAGTGAACTGGAAGAACTCGTCAAAAGTTCGGGCGCCGACGGCTACATCCAGAAACCGTTCAACGATATTTCCCTCGTCAGCCAGATACAGCGCCTCGTTCCGGCCTGACCGACGCATTTCCCACGCAGGTTTCCCGTCTTTGTGATTGACAAAATGCGCGCCGGGGGTTACCAATTACCTCAAAGGTCATCAATTGGAGGTACCCCTTGCTTATCACCCGCGCCACTGAATATGCAATCCGCGCAGTGCTCTTCCTGGCCAAACAGCCACGCGGAGAAATCGTCTTCAAAAAGGACATTTGCCGGACCCAGAATATTACTCCGGCTTTTCTCACCAAAATATTTCAACCCCTGATCAAGGCCGGAATCGTCGGCTCCCAACGCGGAGTCGGCGGCGGTTTCTACCTCCTCAAGTCCCCCCAGGAAGTCTCCCTGCTCGATGTAGTGCAAGCCCAGGAGGGACCTCTCTACATCAATCAGTGCCTGACCCGGGAAGGCGCCTGCGAGCGGGACGTCTTCTGCCCGGTCCATGGCGCCTGGCGCGAGATTCGGGGCGAATTGATGAGCACTCTCAGCCGTTACACTTTCGCCCACCTCATCCACGAGGAAGAAAAAAAGCAGCAGCTAAAAACACAACAGGGGTGAAAAGAGGCCGCAATACATGCCCGTCCTTGACGGGTTGGTTCTTTTGCACCATGAAAAGGAAAAGGCCGTCTTCCCGCTAAAGGGAAGGCGGCCTTTTCGCTGCTGTCGATAAAAAACACCCTGGAAACCAGGAGGGCAAGTAACCAGGGCGAATAGAGGAACCGCGTCCGGTCCCCCGCAAACTCTCTTTTCACCCTTATTATACCTGTGACGGCAAACGCCGTCAAACCTCCCTGCCTACCGCACGTAGTCCTCAGGATAGGCATGGATCTGGTGGATGGCGAGGTCCGGACCGGCGAATTCCGCTTCATCGCTCATGCGGAAACCGACGAAACGGCGGATGACGCCGTAGACCACAGCACCCGT
>Ga0256865_1000573_pt1 | contig 12269 bp, 10 predicted proteins | sample RVTome_14_FD_187337 | JGI IMG/M metagenome (GOLD analysis project Ga0256865, IMG submission 187337) | Soil microbial communities from uranium-contaminated site in the Upper Colorado River Basin, Wyoming, United States - RVT145D125 HiSeq ... | reverse complement strand
ATCACAGGCCCGGGTCACCCATTTCTGCCCATGGCGAGTGAGTCCGGCGTCCTCCACAAGCTTCCAGGTCCGTCGCTGCTGGGCGGCGACCAGAGCCTCCGTGCTCGAATAGTGGATCTGTGGAGCGATGTCCGAGCTCACGACCCACAACGTCCGACGCATGCCGAGGATCCGGACCAGTGAGCGGTCGTCGTACAAAGCCCGCTCCAGGTCACCCGTCTCGAAACCCGCCATTCGCGCCCGAACCGTGAGATAAACGGTGGCCGGGTCTGAGGAATGGAGCCCGAGCAACGAGTCGGCGACGCCGGCCACGTCGTCGCTGCCTCCCCGTGGGAAATGGAGCGCCCCGAGCCGGGCGCGTCGCTCGGCATCGCTGATGGCTCGCATGGGTGAAATGTAGGGCGAGCGTGGGAAGGTGCTGGTTACCGTCCGTCGTCATGTGGGCAGACAAAGACGTTCGCAGTGTCGTCCTGGCCCGATTCATCTCCCGGATCGGGGGTGAGGCCGCGTTCTTCGTCGGAATTTGGGGGAAGGCGGCATTCGACCTGGATGCGACGCCCGGTCAGTTGGCGGTGGTCATGGCTGCGCTCGGGGTCGCGTCACTCATCGGGACCGCAGCATCTGGAGTCCTGGTCGACCGTTACGACCCGCGAAAGGTCCTGATCGCGGGCGAGTTGATTTTCGTGCCGGTTGCCATCGGGATGATGTTCGCCGACAGCATCGGGGCACTGGCCGTCACCACGTTCTTCCTGGGCCTGGTCGGTGCGCCCGTCTTCAATGCGATCTCGTCGTTCGGCCCGTTCCTGACCACCGACGAGGACCGGTTGACGAAGATCAACTCTCAGATCGAAGGGGCCTCCTGGGCGGCGTTCGTGGTTGGTCCGGCGATCGGGGCAGTGGTCGCCGGATGGTGGAGTATCGACGGCATATTCCTAGTCGACGCGGCGACGTCGGCGATCGGCGCGGTGATGGTGCTCCCGGTGCGAATCCGCCAGATCGAGCATGAGGAGAGAAGGGGTGGGCTGACGGAGATCCGGGAGGGTTTCGCCTACTCGTACGGCCACCCCAGGCTGCGGTTCTATATCTGGCTCGGGTCGGCGGTCTGGTTGCTGTTCGGGACTTTCAGCGCGCTGGAGCCCCTCTTCTTCCGGGACGTCCTCAGGGTCGAGGTGGAGACGCTCGGTTGGGTGGCGTCGATCTTCGGGATCGGGCTGGTCTCCGGCACCTGGATCGCGAGTCGGATCCCTCCGCGCCTCAGGTCCGCCAGATTCCTCACCTTCGTCGTCGGGTTGAACGCGTTCGGAGTCTTGGCCTACGTCGGTACCGACCGACTGAACGTGGTGGTCATGGCTGCCATCTTCTGGGGGGTCGTGATCGGAGTCATGGCGCCACTGCATCGCACACTCATCCAGATCAACTCGCCGGATGAGCTGATCGGGCGGATCATGGGTGTCAACCACATTCACGCCGAGGGCGGTCATCTGATCCCGTTGACGATCGCCCCGTTCGTCGCCGCCGCCATCGGTGTCCAGTCGGCCCTCCTGTGGTCGGCGGCGGTGTGTGCCCTGGTGGCGGCCCTTTTCTGGCCGGCGGCCCGTCGGCTCGATCGGACCCGGGTGGTTGCGGTACCGGCGCCGCGGCTTGCCGACCCCTCCGACGAGCCGCGGAGTGTGGGCCACTAGCGCCGGCCGTGGTCCGAGCGTGTGCAAATAGGCCCGGTTAACCGGGCCTATTTGCACACGCTCGACAGAGAGTGCGGGATCTGCTGCGTCGGTCGGCGGGGGCCGATCGTTAGGCTCCCGTGCCGATGACGAGCCCCGCCTCCCCAAGCCAAATCGGACGCGCCGTCCGTGCCGGCTTTTCGATTCTGGCCGTGATCGGCGGCTTCATCCTCCTCTGGGAGACCTACAAGCTCGCCTGGGGTGCACTCGACTGGTCCTGGCCGGTACGTCCCGACAACCGGACGATGCCGCACAGCTGGGACGTTGTCGTCGCACTCTTCCAACCGGCACAGAGACGGGGGCCGATCCTGCTCCTGGTCGAGCTTCGGGCCGCGCTCTTCACCCTCTGGGAGGCCTTTGTCGGCTTTCTCATGGGAGGTGCGGTCGGGTTTGGGCTCGGGGTCCTGTTCGTGCGCTCCCAGACTGCGGAGCGGGCGTTCATGCCTTACGTGGTGGGCTCTCAGACGGTGCCAATCTTGGCGATCGCTCCGATGGTGGTGGTCTGGGGAGGACGGGTCGACCTACCGCAGTGGTTCATCGTCTCGATCATCGCCGCCTACCTGACGTTCTTCCCGGTTGCGATCAACACTCTGCGCGGGCTCCGCTCGCCACAGCGAACCGCTCTCGAGCTGATGACCTCGTACGCCGCGTCGCCGCGGGAGGCCCTCTGGAAGCTCCGGGTCCCTTCCGCGTTGCCTTACATTTTCACCGCTCTCAAGGTCTCGGCCGCGGCCAGCGTGATCGGAGCGATCGTCGGTGAGCTCCCCGCCGGCTTCCGCGGTGGGCTGGGCAGAGATCTGCTCCAATTCTCCCAACAATTCACGGCGGCGCCGGAGAAGATGTTCGCCGCGGTCATCGTGGCCGGGCTGGCCGGAATCACCTTCGTGGGTGCGGTGACACTGGTTGAGCATCGAGTCGTTGTTGCCGCCCGCAGGCAGAGCGGTGAGATCGGGAGAGCGGCGGCATGACGCTCGTCGTCGAGGCGAGGTCGGTCTCCAAGACCTTTGGGAGGGCAGGCGAGGCCGTCTCGGCTCTGGCCGGGATCGACCTCGAGATGAGCCAAGGTGACTTCATCTCCCTGATCGGCCCGTCGGGGTGTGGCAAGTCGACTCTGCTCCGGCTCATCGCCGACCTGGCCAAGCCCACCGGCGGCGAGCTCTCGGTCAACGGCAAGACGCCCGAAAGAGCGAGGACGGACCGTGACTACGGGATGGTGTTCCAGTCGGCGACACTTCTCGATTGGAGGACGGTCACCAAGAACGTCGAGCTTCCGTTGGAGATCATGGACGTCGGCGGCTCCGAACGGGCGCGCCGGGCCGAGGAGATGCTGAAGCTGGTGCAACTCGGCCAATTCGCCGACCATTTCCCCTGGCAGCTGTCCGGGGGCATGCAGCAACGGGTTGCCATCGCGCGGGCCCTGGCGTTCAGCCCGGCACTGCTCCTGATGGACGAGCCGTTTGGCGCTCTCGACGAGATGACCCGGGAGCTGATGCAACAGGAGGTGCTCCGGCTCTGGGGCGAGACCGGCACTTCGGTGGTTTTCGTCACCCATTCGATCCCGGAGGCCGTCTTCCTCTCGACCCGGGTGCTGGTGATGACGCCTCGTCCCGGTACCATCAGCCACGAGATCGCCATCGACCTTCCGTCCCGGCGCGACAACGAGACCCGGAAGAATCCCCGGTATTTCGAGCTGATCACCGAGGTCCGTGACGCGCTGAGGAGCCACGATTGATGACCGGGCGCGACGACCTCGAACCCGGCAACCGCCAGATCGGCGCTGCCCCTGCACTGGGAGTCGAGATTCCCCTCACATCCTCGAGACCGGCGACAGCCCGCCGCTTGGCGGCGGTGTACACCCCGGCGGTCGTGGCTTTCGCGGCCGTCATCCTCCTCTGGGAGGGAACCACCCGTCTGCTCGACGTCGAGACCTTCCTCCTCCCCAAGCCATCAGAGATCATCACAAGCTTCGTCGACACCTGGTCGACCGTCTGGGAGTTCGGGTTCCGGACCCTGTGGGAGGCTTTCGGCGGCTTTGTGATCGGGGTCGTTGCGGCCGTGGCCACCTCCTTTGCCGCCGTCCGATGGGTGAGATTCCGGGAGGGCATGCTCCCGATAGCGATCGCGATGAACTCAATGCCGATCGTGGCCCTGGCCCCGATCTTCAACAATTGGTTCGGGAGCACCAATGTTTTGGCCAAGATGTCTGTGGCGGCCGTCGTCGTGTACTTCCCGGTGATGATCAATACCACTCGCGGTCTGCTCGAGGTGGACCCGGGCGAGCTGGAGTTGATGCGCTCGGTGGCCGCCGGCCCAACCGAGACGATGAGGCGGGTCCGGATCCCCCACGCCCTTCCCTTCTTCTTCGCCTCGCTGAAGGTGGCCAGCGCCCTGTCGTTGATCGCCGCCATCATCGCCGAGTACTTCGGCGGTCCCCAGAACGTGCTCGGCCAATACATCATCAACCGCGCCAACCTCTTCCAGTTTCCCGATGCCTGGGCCGCGATCCTCGTCGCCTCGCTGTTGGGGATCGCCTTCTACGTCCTGATCCTGGTGATGGAGCGTCTGGCGATGCCCTGGCACGTGTCATTTCGGGAGACCGAGTAACCGGCCGACGCGACCGCCATGGGGCGGATATGGTTCCTCATTGCTTGACAAAGAGGAGGAACAGATGAAACCGACTGGTTGGCGCCGCGCCCTGATCATGGTGGCGGCTTTGGCTCTCGTGCTGACTGCTTGTGGCGACGACGGCGGCAGCGGGGGCACGGTCGAGGGCGGTGAATGCGAGACGATCGACGACGTCCGCCTCCAGTTGCAATGGTTCGCCCAGTCCCAATTCGCCGGTTACTACGTGGCGAAAGACCTCGGTTTCTATGAGGACCAGTGCCTGAATGTCGAGATCCTCGAGGGTGGAGTCGACATCGTCCCCCAGCAGGTACTCGCCACCGGGGGCGCCGAATTCGGTCTGGCCTGGGTACCCAAGGCCCTCGTCTCCAGGGAGGGCGGGGCAGACATCGTCAACATCGCGCAGGTGTTCGAGCGGTCGGGAACGCTCGAGGTCTCGTGGGCCGATTCCGGCATCGAGACGCCTGAGGATTGGGCCGGGAAGAAGGTCGGGAACTGGGGCTTCGGCAACGAGTTCGAGCTGACCGCGGCCATCAACAGGTTCGGAGTCGAGAACGTCGAACTGGTTGGCCAGGACTTCACCATGAATGACCTGCTCAACGATGAGATCGACGCCGCAGAGGCGATGATCTACAACGAGTACGCCCAGGTGCTGGAGGCCGTCAACCCGGAAACCGGTGAGCTGTACCAACCCGAGGATCTGGCAGTCATCGACTTCAACGAGGTCGGCACGGCCATGCTTCAGGACGCGGTCTGGGTGAACGCAGACTGGATCAACGAGGAAGGCAACGAGGACATTGCAGTCAGGTTCCTCACCGCTTCGTTCCAGGGCTGGATCCACTGTTTGGACAACTTCGACGAGTGCGTGTCAGTCGTCCTCGACAACGGGTCGACCCTGGGCCAGAGCCACCAGGAGTGGCAGCTCAACGAGATCCTGGCATTGATCTTCCCGGCGTCGAACGGGATCGGCGTGATGAACGGCGATCTATGGGATCAGTCCGTGGATGTCGCCACCGCGGAGATCCAAGAGCTCCAGGGTGTCGAGATCTCGGACGATGTCTATCGGACCGACCTCGCCGAGGAGGCGATTGACAACCTCTCCGACCTGGACACCGACGGTGACGGCTATGAGCGCCGTGACATCGAGCTCCAGGAGGGCGGGAACTGATGCTGGGTACCTAGTGCTTGGTACTTCGTATTTGGATGAGAGGGGGGCGTATCGCCCCCCTCTCACTCATTGCTAGGTTTCGGGTTAGACGTTCCTAGGAAGGACTGAAATGCCAAATGTCGTCAGAGCGGCCGTCGTCCAGACCGAATGGACCGGCGACAAGGATTCGATGATCAAGAAGAATGCCGGCCTGGCACGCGAGGCGGCGCAACAAGGCGCCCAGGTGCTGTGTTTCCAGGAGCTCTTCTACGGCCCCTACTTCTGCCAGGTGCAGGAGAACGAGCACTTCGACTATGCCGAGCCGATCCCCGAAGGTCCGACGACGAAGATCATGCAGGACCTCGCTAAGGAGACCGGCATGGTGCTGGTCGTCCCGATATTCGAGAAGGAGCAGGAAGGCTTCTACTACAACACCGCGGCGGTGATCGACAGCGACGGGACCTACCTCGGCAAGTACCGCAAGCATCACATCCCCCATGTCAAGGGGTTTTGGGAGAAGTTCTACTTTCGGCCCGGCAACATGGGCTACCCGGTGTTCGACACCGCAGTGGGCAGGGTGGGCGTCTACATCTGCTACGACCGTCATTTCCCCGAGGGCTGGAGGGCGCTCGGCCTCAACGGCGCCCAGATCGTCTTCAACCCGTCGGCCACCAGCCGGGGCTTGTCGATGTACCTGTGGAATCTCGAGCAGCCGGCCGCGGCCGTAGCCAACGAGTACTTCATCGGCGCCATCAACCGGGTCGGCAGAGAAGAGTTCGGTGACAACGACTTCTACGGGTCGTCCTACTTCGTCGACCCCAGGGGTCAGATAGTGGGCGATGCGGCATCCGACACCGATGAGGAGGTCGTCGTCAGAGACCTGGATCTGGACTTGATCGAAGAGGTCCGCCAGCAGTGGGCGTTCTATCGCGACCGTCGTCCCGACGCCTACCAGGATCTCGTCGCCCCGTGAGGAGGAGCTAATGGCACGAACGGTCATCCAGGGTGGCACGGTCGTCACCGCGACGGAACAGATGAAGGCCGACGTCCTGATCGATGGCGAGCAAGTCTCGGCGCTCGCCGCGTCCGGATCTCATGATTGGCAGGCCGACAAGACGATCGATGCCACCGGTAAATACGTGCTGCCCGGCGGTGTGGACGTCCATACTCACATGGAGCTCCCGTTTGGCGGGACCAAGGCGGCCGACACCTTCGAGACCGGGACCCGGGCTGCGGCGTGGGGAGGAACGACGACCATCGTCGATTTCGCCGTCCAGACCAAGGATCAGAACCTCATGGACGGCTTCGAGGCCTGGATGGGAAAGGCGGAGGGGAATTGCGCCATTGACTACGGGTTCCACCTCATCGTCGGTGACGTGACCGAGCAGTCGTTGAAGGAAATGGACATCGCAGTCGACGAGGGCGTGACCTCGTTCAAGATGTTCATGGCCTACCCGGGAGTCTTCTACTCGACTGACGGCGAGATCTTCCGGGCCATGCAAAAGGCGGCCGAGAACGGGTCGACGATCATGATGCATGCCGAGAACGGCATCGCCATCGACGTTCTCGTGGAGCAGGCACTTGCCCGGGGCGAGACCGATCCGATCCACCACGGCCTCACCCGGCCCTCGATCCTGGAGGGAGAGGCAACCCACCGCGCCATACAACTGGCCAAGCTGGCCGGCTGTCCCGTCTATATCGTGCACATGTCGGCGAAGGAGGCCCTCGATGCGCTCACCAGAGCCCGCGACGAGGGCCAGAACGCATTCGGTGAGACATGCCCCCAGTATCTGTTCTTCTCGCTGGACGAGCTGGGGAGGGGGTTCGAGGGCGCCAAATACGTGTGCTCACCCCCGATGCGCGATCGTGGGGCCGAGCATCAAGAGGCGTTGTGGCGGGGTCTTCGCACCAACGATCTGCAAGCCGTGTCGACCGACCATTGCCCATTTTGCATGGGGGATCATCCCGAGTTCGGAACCCAGAAACAGCTCGGTGTCGACAGCTTCGCCGCCATCCCCAACGGTATGCCTGGCGTAGAGCCGAGGATGGAGGTCATGTTCAACGGGGGAGTGGTGCAGGGACGCATTGGCCTCAACCGATTCGTCGAGATCACCGCGACCACCCCCGCCAGGATGTTCGGCCTGTACCCACAGAAAGGCACGATCGCCGTCGGCTCGGACGCCGACATCGTTGTCTTCGATCCCGACGAGAAGCACGTCATCAGTGTCGACAACCAGCACATGTGGGTCGACTACTCGGCATACGAGGGCATGGAGGTGACGGGGAAAGTGAAGACCGTGCTCAGCCGGGGACGGGTCATCATCGAAGATGGCGAGTATCACGGCAGGCCCGGGGACGGTCGCTACCTCAGGCGCGACTTCAACCAGTACCTGATCTAGACGTCTTACTCGTCGAGTGTGCTTAAACCCCCAAAAATCGGGGGGTCCAAGCACACTCGACGGGGGTAGGAGCGAAGCGGCGCGTATTCTCGATCCATGCCGCTGTTGGAACGTGAGGGCCTGCTCGATGTGGTAGCCGGGCTGCTCGCCCAAGCCGGTGATGGCAGCGGTTCCCTGGTCCTGGTCGCCGGCGAGGCCGGGTCGGGCAAGACCTCGCTTGCCCGTGAGATCAGGGCGCGGGCCGAAAGTCGCGTATTGGCGATGGAAGGAGCTTGCGACCCTCTGACCACGCCTCGACCTCTGAGCCCTTTGGTCGACATCGCAGCGGATCCCGAGGCGGGTCTCGACGACTTGTTCGACGCCGAGACGGCCCTGGACGTCTTCGCAAGGGTGCTGGACCGGCTCCGGACCACGATCAGGCCGATTCTCCTGGTCATCGAGGACATCCATTGGGCGGATGAGGGGACCCTGGATTTCCTCCGATTCGTCGGCCGGAGGGTGGCCGACACCAAAGCGGTTGTTCTCTGCACCTTCCGCGACGACGAGATCGGGCCCGATCACCCGCTTCGGATGGTGATTGGTGATCTGGTGCCGCGCGCAACGACACATCGATTGAAGGTTGAGGCACTCAGTATCCAAGCAGTGGAGGCTCTGCTGGGTGAGAGCGAGTTCAATGCGACCGAGCTGCACCGTTTAACCGGTGGCAACGCCTTCTTCGTCACGGAGGTCCTGGCAACTGCCAGCTCCCTACCCGAATCGGTGCAGGATGCGGTGCTGGCACGCACCGGCCGACTGTCCCACGAGGCCCGGAAGGTCGTCAATGCAGTTTCGATTGCGCCAAGGAGTCTCAGTGTCGATCTCGCTCATGCTCTATCTGGCGCCGAGCCAGCCGACGTCGATGAGGCAGTGATCTCGGGGGTCCTCGTCCAGACCAATGGTGATCTCCGATTTCGGCATGAGCTGGCACGCTCGTCGGTCGAGGACTCGCTTCCGCCCGCACAACGGCTCGCTGACCATCGCCGCATGATCGCCTTGCTCCAGGAGGAGGAGACCGCCGATCTGGCCCGCCTGGCGCACCACGCGACCCGAGCCGAGAACGGGGAGTTGGTCGTCGAGCTCGCCCCGCAAGCGGCGCTGCAAGCGGAGTCCCGCGGGTCGTACCGGGAGGCAGCAGCGTGGTATCGGTCGGCCTTGGAATACTCCGATCTGGTTGAACCTGACCAGGCGGCAAGGTGGCGTATCGCCCTCGGTCGTTCATATCGGGTCCTCGATCAGCAATTGGATGCCCTTCGGGAACAGGAGATGGCGGTCGACCACTTCCGGCAGACCGGAGCGACCGTGGATTTGGCGAACGCTCTCGTGGCGGTCTCGACGACCCGGTGGTCTCTGAGCCATCTCGTGGAGGGGCGGGCTGCGGTCGACGAGGCGATTGGACTTCTCGAGCCACTGGGGGAAAGCTCCGACCTCGCCCACGCCTGGTACTGCGCCGGATACCACTGGATGTTGGCTCGGCGGCGTGACGAGTCGAAGGATGCCCTCGAAGAGGCGAGCAGGATCGCCCTCGCTGTCGAGGACGAAGAGACCGGCCGGCTGGTCGATTACATCTTCGGGACCACCGAGGTCGTCATGGGAGATGCCAGGAAGGGCATTTCGATCCTCGAGGAGACCTACAAGAAGGCGACGAATGTCGGCGATGAGTTCCTCAGGATAGGAGCCCTGGGGATGCTGGGCTCGGGAGGCGGTGAGGTCCGGCTCTACCAGCCCGCGATCGATGCTCTGAATCACGCCATCGAGATCGCCTCGTCCCACGATCTCGATTCCGGGGTCTCCTACGACTGGGCCTGGCTGGCCCGAATCCACTTCGAGCAGGGTCTCTGGGACCAAGCTGTCTATTACGCGGAGAGAGTGATGTCCGGTCCGCCGGGCAGGGGGGTGATCTCGCCGGTGACCGCCCTTGGCGCATTGGGTCGGGTCAGGGTCCGTCGTGGGGACCCTGGTGCCCGTCAGGCCCTGGAGGAGGCGCTCCGAATCGGCGCCAGCTGCGAGATGCAACATATCTGGTCACCTCTCTGCGGGCTCGCCGAGCTCGCCTGGCTACAGGGCAGTACCGACGAGATCCCCCCGATTCTGGGAGACATCTTCGAGAGGGCTCTCGCCACCGACAGCCCGTGGGCGCGGGGAGAGGTCGGGTTCTGGATGTGGAAGGCGGGGGCCATCGACAGTCCTCCCGATGACGCCGCGGAGCCCTTCGCACTTCAGATCTCCGGTTCGTGGCGTCAGGCCGCTGACGTCTGGCGAGAGATCGGCTGTCCCTATGAGGTCGCGCTTGCGCTGGCCGATGGCGACGAGGATTCAATGCTGGAGGCGGTGGCGATCTTCGACTCGCTCGGCGCGCGCCCGGCCAGCCAGTGGCTGCGGTCGAGGCTGCGGGACCTCGGCGCACAATCGATTCCGAGAGGACCCACCGAGCAGACCCGTTCCAACCCTGCCGGTCTCACGACGAGACAGGTCGAGGTGCTGGGATTGATGACATTGGGGCTGACTAACAGCGAGATCGCCGAGAAGCTGTTCATCAGCAAGAAGACGGTCGAGCATCATGTCTCGGCGATCTACGGCAAGCTCGGTGTAACCACCAGGGCCAAGGCGATCGCCTGGGCGGGCGAGTCGGGCGCGGAGAAATAGGGGCGCCGCGAGGTGATATGGGGGCAGGCCCCGATGTCCCTGAGGGGCCCCATCGATACCTTCGAAATCGAGCCGGAGATACCGGTGCGAAAGGAGAAGGCAGCCATGCCTCGTTACATGGTTGAGAGGACGTTCCCCGAAGGCTTGGAGATCCCGAGCACCAGCGATGGTCTCAAGGCGTGTCTGGGAGTCGTCGACAAGAACGGGTCGGAGCAGGTCACCTGGGTCCGCTCATTCGTCACCGACGACCACGGGAAGACGTTCTGCATCTACGACGGTCCGTCGCCGGAGGCAATCCGTCGGGCGGCCGGCCTGAGCGGCCTGCCGGTGGATTCGATTTCGGAGATCAGCGTCCTCGATCCGTACTTCTACGTCGGAGGTGCCGCGTGAGCCGGCGAGTGACCTTGTTGGCGGCGCTCACGGCGCTATCGATGGTGCTGGCCGTACCGGCGATGGCCGGGCAGTCGGAGTTGACAACCGCCCGTCATGCGTCGGCGAAGTATCACGATCTGTCGAAGGCTCTCGATGGCGGGTTCGTCCCGTTCTCGATCGACCCTGCCGAAGAGATCACTTGCTTCGACGGCCCGTCCGGCGGCATGGGTGTCCACTACGTGAGAAACATCGACGCCGTGGTCGACGCGGCCGACCCCGAGGCACTCGTCTACGAGGTGCGGCCCAACGGGAAGCTCAAACTGGTGGCGCTGGAGTACATCGTCCCCGCGGAGTTCGTGGACGAAGCCGACCCACCTGAGCTGTTCGGACAGCAGTTCCATCCCCACTCGTTCCTCCCGGTGTGGATCCTCCATGCCTGGGTGTGGAGCCCGAACCCGAGCGGGATGTTCGCCGACTTCAACCCGAGCGTCGGTTCATGTCCGTAATCGCCTGACCCGCGTCGAGCGTGCTTGGACCCCCCGAATCGCGGGGGTTTAAGCACAGTCGACGCCGGGGACTAGCTTTTCGGGTATGAAACAGATCATCCACTGGATCGACGGGGAGTCGGTCGCGGGGTCATCGAACCGGACGGGCCCGGTGTTCAACCCGGCCACCGGTTCCCAGACCGGCGAGGTGGCAATGGCGTCGGCCTCCGATGTGGACGGTGCCGTCCAGGCCGCCAAGCATGCCTTCGAGACCTGGCGCTACTCATCTCTGACCCAGCGCCAGAACATCATGTTCGCGTTTCGCGAGATCGTGGCCGCTCGGCGCCGCGACCTCGCCGAGACCCTGACCTCCGAGCATGGCAAGACCATCGATGACGCCCTCGGTGAGGTCCAGAGAGGCCTCGAGGTGATCGAGTTCGCCTGCAACATCGCCCACCTCCTCAAAGGCGAGTACTCGGAACAGGTGTCGACCGGTGTGGACACCTACACCATCCGCCAGCCTCTGGGCGTCGTTGCCGGGATCACGCCCTTCAACTTCCCGACCATGGTCCCGATGTGGATGTATCCGATTGCGATCGCCTGTGGGAATACCTTCATCCTCAAGCCGTCGGAGAAGGACCCGTCGACATCGACACTCGTCGCCGGGATGCTGGCCGAGGCGGGCCTGCCCGACGGAGTCTTCAACATCGTCCACGGTGACAAGGAGGCCGTGGCCGCCCTGATAACCCACCCCGACGTCGCCGCGGTGTCGTTCGTCGGATCGACGCCGATTGCCCGGTACATATACGAGACGGGTACCAGCCACGGGAAGCGGGTACAG
>Ga0256865_1000572_pt1 | contig 12273 bp, 9 predicted proteins | sample RVTome_14_FD_187337 | JGI IMG/M metagenome (GOLD analysis project Ga0256865, IMG submission 187337) | Soil microbial communities from uranium-contaminated site in the Upper Colorado River Basin, Wyoming, United States - RVT145D125 HiSeq ... | reverse complement strand
GGCGGCGGCCACGTCCTGAAGCGCGATCCCGACCGATTTGAACACGGTGACGTCCTCCCCGACCCGAGGGTGGGTGCCGGCCAGGATCTGGCGCAAGGTTGTGGTCGGTTCCCTTCCCGCCTGGATCAGATCACCGGCCTCTCTGGCCGCGGCCTCGACGTCGTCGACCACGACGTAGGCGCGGTCGACCAGCCCCGCCGGGAGCTCCACCATGTCGGGCTTGAAAGCCCCGACCGCGTTGACATGGGTGCCCTCCCCTACCGAGTCTGCCGAGAAGAGAGGGCTCCGGGATGGCGTGGCGCAGGAGACCACGTCGGCGGCGGCGACCGCATCGTCGGCCTCGACGACGGCTTCCCCTCCGAGCCGGTCGGCCAGTCGAACCGCGTTCTCATGGTTGCGCGACCAGACGATTACTCGCTCGATGGGTCGAACGGCTCTCACCGCGGCGACCATGTCGGGCGCCATCGCACCGGCGCCGAGCATGGCCAGCGTCGAGGCGGTTTCGGATGCGAGGAGCCGGGTGGCAAGCCCGGTGACGGCACCGGTACGGATGGCGGTCAACTCGTGGCCGTCGACCACACCGATCGGTGACCCGTCGGCGTCGAACACCACGACGATTCCGGCAGGGTTCCCGGGAATGACCGACACCACCTTCACCGCCATCACTCCGTCGAGGAGGCCCGGCATCACCAAGGACGGTCCGAGAGCGATACGGGGCGGCATCTCCCATCGCGCGGTGAAGGCCCACTCCATCGCCTCCACCGCATCACTAATCGGCAACGCCAATCGGGTGTCGGCGGCATCGAGGTATCTCATGCCAGGACGTGTTTGACGTCGAGGGCGATCGGCTCCCGATCGGCGGAGAAGAAGTCGATCGGGACATCGGTGTCGTCGGCCACCGTGCGGCCGGTGACAGCCTGGGCGACGAGAGAACCGATCGAGGGGGCCAGCTTGAAGCCATGCCCGGAGAAACCGTTGGCGACCCAGAACCCGTCGACTCCAGACGGCCCGACGATCGGATGCACATCCTCCCGGTTGATGGTGTACAACCCGGCGATGCCGGACACCCCACCTCTCGGCTCGAGACCGGGTACGCGATGATGGAGCGAGGCGAGGGCCCGCTCGGTGAAGGCGGCGTCGGGACTCCTCTTGAAATGGTCCGGGTCGTCGACCACCTCCATCTCATCCTCCTCCCTCACCGAACCGACCATTATCCGCCGCCAGGCGGAATCGGGCCTGAAATAGATGCCCGTCGACGAGTCGGCGCCGCCCGGGATCCTCCCCAGGTCCTCGGGCCAGTCGCGGTAGACGGTCTGGATCCGGGTCGGCGTCAACGTCCAGCGATGGTCCCACCCGGCCATGGCGTTGAGAGCGTTGCACCAGGGCCCGGCGGCATTCATCACCAGGCCGGCGGAGATCACGTCGCCGTGTCCCAACACCACGCCCTCGACACGCCCGTTTCGGGTTTCGAGACCGACCACTTCGGATGAGAATTCGGTTGCGACTCCCAGCGCCCGGGCACCCTCGAGCAGATCCTGGTTGGCGGCGACCGGGTCGACATATCCGGCTGTTGGCTCATAGAGGAAGGACTCTCCGGGCACACAAACGTGGTCGACCTCTCCGGAGAAGTCGACCACTTCTCCGCAGGTGGCGAGCATGGGGAACCGGGCGAGGACCTCTGTCGCATCGAGGACTTCGGCGGTGACGCCTTCTGCCCGCAGTCTCCCCACATCACCGGTGGTCTTGGAAAGACTCTCCGCCATCATCCACAGGATCCCGGTGGTGACCAGACCGGCCCGCGGTGAGGCGATTCCGGTGAATTCCTGCCAGTTGGCGAACGCCCTCTGCCCGTGGTGTGCCAGCCTGATGACCTCGGGGTAGGTATACCGGCAGCGGGTGATCGACGAAGAAGAGCCCGTCGACCCCTCGCCGGGCCCGGCGCCCTTGTCGACCAGGACGATCGACCCGGCGTCGTGGACGGCCAGTTGCAACGCGATGGACGATCCGATAATCCCGCCGCCGACGACGACCAGGTCCGCAGTGCGCCTCAATTCGTTGTTCCTCGGTGGACGATTGATTCCATGTTTGTCTATCGTTTAGTCCCTTGCCCTTGGGGCAAGAACCAAAACAGGAGGAAAAAGGTACATGCGCAACAAAAATTGGTTGCGGTTGCTTGCCTTGATCGCGGTGCTCGCCATGATTGCTGCTGCTTGCGGCGACGGTGATGGCGACAGCTCCACGACGGTCGACAGTGGGACTGACAGCACTGTGGATGGTGGCACGGGCGGGGGCGACGGCGTCCTCACCTTCGGGACTCTGCTCCCGGTGACCGGTGACCTTGCGTTTCTTGGTCCCCCAGAGGTAGCCGGAGCACGGCTCGCTATCGAGGACATCAACGCCGCGGGCGGCGTCCTCGGCAATGACGTCGTACTCGTCGAAGGTGACTCTGGTGACACCAACCAGGACATCGCCAACCCTGAAACAGACCGTCTGCTCGCAGAAGGCGTCGACGCCATCTTCGGTGCGGCCTCATCGGCCGTCTCCAAGCTGGTCATCGACAAGATCACCGGCGCAGGCGTGATCCATTTCAGCCCGGCGAACACCTCGCCTGACTTCACGACCTATGACGACAACGGCCTGTACTTCCGCACCGCCCCGTCTGACCTGCTCCAGGGCAAGGTTCTGGCGGACCAGGTGGCTGCCGAGGGTAACCAGACCGTGGCGGTCCTGTATCGCCAGGAGTCATATGGTCAGGGTCTGGCGGACGCATTCAAGGAGAACTTCGAAGCCCAGGGTGGGACCGTCGAGCCGTTCACGGCTTACGCGGTCGACACCGAGAACTTCGATGCCGAAGTCGACGCCATCGTGGCGGCTGATCCCGACGCAATCGTCGTGATCGGTTTCCAGGAGTCGGCGAACATCCTCACCACCATGAACGAGCGTGGTATCGGCCCATCGGCCAAGAACGTGTGGGGTGTTGACGGCAACATCGGCGGTATCGGCGCCGAGCTGGCCGATCCTTCCATCATCACCGGAATGAGAGGCACCGAGCCTTCGGTCGACCTCTCCTCCATCACCGACTTCACCGACCGTCTCGACGGTGCGTTTGAGGGCGGCGTTGGTGGCGTGTTCGCATATGGAGCTGAGACCTACGACGCGATGATCATCACCGCGTTGGCGGCCGCCATTGCGGGAACCGACGATCCGACCGCAGTAGCGGCCGAGATCAACGGTGTCACCAAGGATGGTGAGAAGTGCACCGACTTTGCAGCTTGCATCGCTCTGGTGGACGCAGGAACCGACATTGACTATGACGGCCAGGGTGGCCCTTACGAGTTCGTGGACGCCGGTGAGCCGGCGGCGGCGAGCTTCAGGATCGCAACCTATGACGGTGGCGACACCCCGAACACCGACCTCGACGAGTACGTGTTCGCCTCATAATCAAACCGACCTACTATCGAAGAGGGGCCGGCACCGCCGGCCCCTTTTCATTTGCCCCGAGCCATACTTGAACGATGCGTGCGACGCTGGCCATGGTCTCGATCGTCATCGGTCTCGGCGCCTGCACCGAGGCCGAGGTCCAGGTCGTCGTCAACCAGGAACTGGCCGATGTCGCGTATGACCTCTGCCCCATTCTCTGGCAATGGCAGCTGGGGATCGGCGGGACGATGAACGACATGTCGTACGAGGCGTTCCGGGAGGATGATCCCGGATCCCGGCTCGACCTCTATCTGGATGCCATGGAGGAGTCACGACGGAGCCTCGACGATCTGCGCGACAGACTGGCCGGGCTGCCCGGCAACCGGTTCCATCACTTCTTCCGGGAAGAGGTCGAAAAGGGCCTGGTACAGGCGGAGAAGGTCATCGACGAGTCCGAAGCCGAGATCAAACAGCTCCACGCCGAGGGAGATCCGACCTACAAGCAGGTGGTTCCTCGCCTGTTCTTGTCCTTCGAGAAGGTGATCGACCTCGCCAAGCCGGAGCTGGCCTCATACGGTGACCCGGAGCTGATACCGGCGTTTCAGACCGTGGCGCAGTGCCAGCACGGGGTGAAGGATGCCGACGACGGCGTGCCCCGGTATGTGCCTCTCCAGCCTCCACCAACCGGCTGAGCGGTGCCGAGCTCGCGAGGTGAGTGATCGTCTCGCGCCCGGCCTCCCAAGCGTGTGCAAATAGGCCCGGGAAACCGGGCCTCTTTGCACACGCTTGCCACCGCACAACCCAAAACCCAAGACTCACAACTCACAACCGTCGACTGAAGCCCAGCTTCAGTCGACCTGAGCCAGCGTCCCCAGATAGAGCTCGATCACCTTCGGATCGTGGAGCAGGAGATCCCCGGTGTTGGTGTAGGCGTTGGTGCCGGAGTCGAGCACGTACCCGCGATCGCAGATCTGCAGGCATCGCCGGGCGTTCTGCTCAACCATGATCACCGAGACCCCGGCCCGGTTGATCTGACGGGTGCGGATGAAGACCTGGTCCTGAAGCCCCGGTGACAGCCCGGCCGACGGCTCGTCGAGAAGGAGGACCTTGGGCTCCGCCATCAAGGCCCTGCCCATCGCCACCATCTGACGCTCACCGCCCGACAACGAGCCGGCGCGTTGATCCATCCGTTCCCCGAGACGACCGAACATGTCGACCACGTAGCCGATTCGCTCCTTCACCTTCTCCGGTCTCAGAAAGAGGCCCATCTCCAGATTCTCCTTGACGCTGAGGCTGGGGAAGATGTTGTTGATCTGGGGCACGTAGCCGATGCCCATCTCCACGAGCTCGTGCGCTCTGAGGCTCGAGATATCGACTCCCTCGAAGGTGACACTTCCCGACCGGACCGGGATGAGGCCGAAGAGGGCCTTGAGCATCGTCGATTTTCCGGCGCCGTTGGGGCCGATGATCCCCACCAACTCGCCGTCGTTGAGGACCATGTTGACACCGTTGAGGATGTCGACCCCGGGCACGTAGCCGGCGACGACCGAGTCGATCTCGATGATCGGGGTTGACTCGCTCATTCTTCCTCTTCTCCGGAGTCGGTCTCGAGCCCGGCGTCCAGGTCGAGAGGGGTGTCGTGGTGGGCGCCAAGATAAGCGTCGATCACTTCCTTGTTCTCGGCTATCGACTCGGGTGGGCCTTCGGCGATGATCGCTCCCTCGGCCATCACCACCACCCAGTCTGATATTCCCTGGACGACATCCATGTCGTGTTCGACGAAGACGACGGAGATGCCCTCGTCCTTCAGCTCGCGCACATGGTCGAGGAGACTCTGCTTGAGAGCCGGGTTGACGCCGGCCATGGGCTCGTCGAGCATCACCAGGGTCGGGTCGGTCATCAAAGACCGCGACATCTCGAGGAGCTTGCGCTGGCCGCCGGAGAGCGAGCCCGCATACTCGTCACGCATGTGATCCATTTTGAACCTGGCGAGGAGAGCGTCGCCTCGCTCCTCGATGGAGTGTTCCTGATCGCGCCAGATGGGGCTGATCAGCGCCCTGAGGAAGTTCTCGCCCCGCTGGTGCTTCGCTCCCAGCTTCATGTTCTCGATCACCGCCAGCTTGGTCAGGGCCTTGGTCAACTGGAAGGTTCGGACCATTCCTCGTTTGGCGAGAACATCGGGCCGCACCTTGTCGATGATGTTCCCGTCGAAGACGGTGCTGCCCTCGTCGGGCTTGTCGAAGCCGGTGAGGACGTTGAAGAAGGTGGTCTTGCCGGCGCCATTGGGCCCGATGAGGGCGGTGATGACTCCCCGCTGGATCTCGAGATGGTCCACGTCGACGGCGACTATGCCGCCGAACCTCTTCCGCATGTTGTCGACGACGAGGATTGGATCCGGCTTCGCCACTCCCGGGATACGGTCCAGGTGAGAGAGGTCAGTTGGCATCGAGAGCCATCTCCTCTCTGGAACCGAATATCCCCTGAGGTCGGAACACCATCAACAAGGCGAGCGCAGCGCCGACGACCCAGAATCGGATCTGATCCACCTGGGTGGTGTCCATGATGGAGGTCGGGATCAGTCCGTCGTCGACCATCTGCCTGCCCAGGTTCTGGATGAAGGTGATGAGGGCCCAGAAGATAATCGAACCGACAACGGGCGACCAGACCCGCCCCACGCCTCCCAGGATAAGGACCAGCCAGAAGAAGAAGGTCAGCGGCGCCACGAAGAAGTCGGGCTGGACTGTGGCATTCCCGAGCGCCATGACCATCCCGGCGAAGCCTCCGATGACTCCACCCAGGATCAGTGCCTGGAGCTTGTACCAATAGGCGCTCTTGCCCAGAGCGCGGGCGGCCTCCTCGTCCTCCCGGATGGCCTTGACCACACGCCCCCACGGGCTGCGCATCAGCTGCCAGACCAGCAGCAGGAACAGCCCGATCAGCGTCCAGCCGACGACCACGGTGAAGAACCGGTTGCCCGACCAGACGAAGGGCCCGAAGCCATACTCGGCGCTCGGGGTGAAGGGGTTGAGCTCCCGGAAAGGCCCGATGAACTCGTTGAGGCCCTCCGCACCCCGGGTGATGCTGCGCATCGCCGTCGAGCGAGCCATCAGGCGGACGATCTCGGCGGCGGCGATGGTCACGATTGCCAGATAGTCGGCGCGGAGCCGCAGGGTGGGGACACCGAGGATCAGGGCGAAGACCACGGCGAAGATGATTCCGATCAGGACCGCCAACGCCGGGTTGGTCTGCCAGTAGGTGATCCCCAAGCCCATGCCGTAGGCGCCCATTGCGACGAATCCGACCTGGCCGAAGTTGAGCAGGCCGGCATAACCGAAGTGGACGTTGAGACCGATGGCGGCCAGGGCATAGACGATGGCGTTGATGTCCACGGCCTGCTTGAGGCTCTGGTCGAAGATGAAGCCCCAGTCGATGGCGAATACGAAGGAGAAGTCCATGGCTAACCGACCCTTTGCTTACTGCCGAGGATTCCCTGAGGCCTGATCAGCAAGGCGATGATGAGGAGGACGAGGGCGCCGACGTTCTTCAACTCGGTGGGAATCCACAGCGTCGAGAGTTGGATGCCGACACCGACCACCAGTGCCCCGACCAAGGCGCCGTATGCGGTGCCCAGCCCCCCGAGCACGACCGCGGCGAAGATGAGGAGCAGGATCCTGAAGCCGATGTTCCACGAGACCTGCTCGGAGAGGCCGATGAACACCCCGCCGAGGGCGGCCAGACCGCCGCCCATCACCCAAACCACGCTGATGACCCGCTGGACGTTGATGCCCGATGATTCCGCAAGGTCCCTGTCGTCCGAGACGGCTCGCATCGCCTTGCCCATCCTGGTCTGCTGCAGGAAAAGGCCGATGAAGATCAGGATCGCCACCGAGATACCGGCTGTGATCAGATCCTTCGGGGTGATCTGGATCGGCCCGAGGTCGATGGCCGACTGTGCGGTGTAGTCCCGGTAGAAACGGGGAACGCCGGAGAAGAGGAACAGGTACACGTAGCGAATGAGGATCGACAGACCGAGGGTGACGATCATGGCGGCGATCAGTGAGACACCACGGATGCGCATCGGGCGGAACACGAAGCGATCCGCCGCCCAGCCAAAACCCATGCCGAACAACACCGCGATCGGTATGGCCAGAGCCAGGTTGACCCCGGAACCGAATGGAGCAGGCCAACCCTCCATGAAACCGAAGATCCCGGCGAAACCGTAGAAGTTGAACATGAAAGCCCAGAGCATTCCCCAGCCGATCAACTCGCCGTGGGCGAAGTTGATCAGTCCGGTGGTGCCGAAGATCAGTGACAGCCCGATGGCCGCCATCGCCAGGAACACGCCGAACTTGAGGCCTTCCACCGTCAGCTGGACGATGGCGCGGGCCGTCACCCGACCGGTAGCGGCGGCACCCACTTCGTCCTCGTTGCCAAGTTGGAAGATCGCCTGACCTGTGCGATCAGGGAGCACCTCGACCAAGGCCGTCGCCCGCTCCACATCCAGCAGGAACACCCCTTCCGGCAGGCTCTCCGGATCCACGGTCATTCCGTAGACACCGGGACCTGCGACCGGGATCTCCACCACACCGTCGGCGTCCGACTCCCCCTCACCGACGAATTCGCCATTGGAGTCGTCGACTGTCACCAGCACACCGACCGCGGGGACACGCTCCCCAGATTCGGGGTCGGTGTAGACGAACCTGGTCCGGACCATCTCGTTGTCGGCCATCGCCGGTGGGGCGAACATCGCGAAAAGCCCGAGCATCAGCGCGACCAAGACGAAGACGCCCACCAGGCGTCTTCCGAGGCCCGCCAATCCCAAGCTGCTAGTCACAGGGGCGACACCTTAGTGATCAGATCGCCCCCGATGCCTGGGACGGGAGGCCGAATTGTTGTCAGCCGATGGTCACCGTGTAGTCGTCGAGACCGTCGTCCCATGTGAGGTCGATGATGCCCCGGGTGGCGGCTGCCTTGCAGAACTGGAGAAAGCCGCCGAAACCAAACTTCTTCTCGGAGAAACCGGCCTGCCGCTTGCGCATCTGGTTCTTCAAGCCGGAAAGGGCTATCGGGCCGCCCTTGGCCGCCAGGTCGGCGACGACCCCCGCGAGAAGATCGAAGGCCTCCTGTTCGGCATGGCCGCCGGACGGAAATGACACCAGGGGATCGCCTTTCGAAGGCCCGTCGGAAAGCTCGATCAACCCTTTCTCCTCCAGGTGACGAAGCACCTCGCCGAAGGCCCGGAACCCGTAGTCGGCCTCGGAGAAGGTCGAGTCCTTGCGCAAAAGCGCCCGTTTCAGCGACGACGCCAGCACCTCGTCTCCCGACGATCGCGCCAAACCGCCCAGGGTCGACGAGATCAGTGAGTCGAGATCTTCGACCTCCGCGGACTGGTCGTCCTCGGTCTTCGAATCAGTCTTCCTCCGGCCCGGGTCTACGCCCTCGAGATTCTCGTAGAAGAGGAACTCATCGCATGCGGGCGGCAGCATCTTGGAGGTGGACGCCTTCACTCCGACCCCAATCACCCTCTTGTTCAGCTCCCGGAGCTTGTGGACCAACGGCGTGAAATCGGAATCGCCCGTGCAGATGACGAATGTCGTCACATACGACCGCTCGAAGGCGACCTCGACCGCGTCGACGGCCATCTTGATGTCGGCGGCGTTCTTCCTGGTCGCGCCCATGCGCTGGGGGATTTCGATCAACTCCACGTGGTTGCGGGTCATCTTCTGCCGGGCGTCGGCGAACATCGACCAGTCGGCGTAGGCCTTGCGGGTCACGACCCTTCCCCGCTCGGCGAGCGCGTTCCCGATGGGCTCGAAGTCGAACTCCATCCCGCCCAGGGCCTCACGAGCCCCGATGGCGAGGTTCTCGAAGTCGATGAACAGGGCTATTCGTTCTTCATCCATGCGCAGAGGGTAGGCACGGGCTAGCTTCGAAAGTGTCGTCAAGGCAGGAATCCATGGCCTTTACCGAGCTGCGGGTGCACGGCGTCTCCGGCACCCCTCCGCGGAACATGCTCTACACCGACCCGGTCACCGGCGCCGAGGATGGCTGCGGCGCCATCCCCGAGGAGTCGGCCTCCGATTACACCGGTGCCTACCGGGTGCCGACCTCCGGCGAGGGCTATGCGCCACAAGCCCGCGCCTTCCACTGGGGTGGGCTCACCGCAGGCAGCTGGGTCACCGCCTTCTGGATTCTGCTCGGCCCGTTCGCATTCGCCAACGTCGCCGGGTGGGTTGCCAGAAAGAGGTCATGGGATTGGGTCAACGGCCTTGGCCGATTCTGCATCCGGGGTGCCGGCCTTGGGTTGACCGGTCTGTTCACGTCCCAGTTGTCGACAGCATTCGTCCTCATCCCCTATGTCTGGATGACGCGGATCACCGTCGAGGAGTCGGCGATCCAGCCCTGGATGGGGGGTCTGACCGCCCTGACCGGGCTGGTGGCCGTGATCATCGTGTGGCGGTTCTCCACCCAGTCTCATTTCGAGAGGTACGGGTTCGCCAGGCGATTCCGTCTCCTGGTCACGCCAACCAGGAGGGCCATGCTCACCGCCACTGTCCGGCCCCCCATCGGCAAGGCGAGCGATGATGTGCCGGTCCTGGACGAGAGCGACCCGGCCGGCGCACTGGTCACCGACCCCAAGACGTGGACCACGCCGTCCATCGTCAACCGTCTCCGCCGGCTCCATCTCGGCGTCGCGACCGGCATCGTCTCCCTGAGCGCCGCCTCCTTGGCCGGGCTCGAGGTGATGATCCAAGTCTCCATGATGCTGGTGAGTGTCGCCGTGATCGCACTGGTCCTGACCTCGCTTACCCGGGTCCGGCCGTTGGGATCGTGGTTGACGGTTCCTCTGCCGCTGCTGGGAATGGCCAGTGTTCTCACCACCGCCATCTGGATCGTCTGGGGCGACGTCGCCTGGCAGGAGACCCACATGCACCGCGTCGTCTTCGGCTCGGCAATAGTGATGTTCCTGTTCGCGGCGCCCGCCATCGTCGCCGGTTGGCGAACGATCGGCCTCCTGGCGATCGCCGCCCTCTTCGGCGGCGTGCTCGGGATCGCCACCGGTTTGCTCACCGGCACCGCACTCAGCGCGATCAGGGAGCCGTCGGAGCCGATCAACGTGCTCCAAGACAACGGTGCCGGCTGGGTCGCGGTGGCGATGCTGTTGATGATCTTCTTCCTCGCCGGGGTTGCCCTCGCCCTGGCGTCGGGGAATCGCGACCGGGTCGTCGACGACCGCCTCGAGCACATCGGTAGGTCGGTCGTCCGGAACGGCCATGTACTGCTGATTTCCGCCGGGATCTACGGGCTCGCCGCAGGCGTCGTTGCGATCAGTGCCGTGGTCCGGTTGGTTCGCCAGGGAAGCGGTCTCGACGCCCTGGACCCGGTCGGGCTGGGGAACCCGAATGACTGGCCGGTCCTCGGCCCGCTGCTGCTGGTCGCAGGGGCGTTGATCCTGATCTGGATTCTGGGACTCGTCCTTCGCTATGGCCCAAACCTGAGACGGGTGCTGGCCATCACCCTCGTCGCCGCCGCCGTCGTCGCCCCATTGCTCTGGTGGCTCTATCGGAGTCTGGGTCTCCCGGCCCGGGATGGGCCTTCGATCGGGCCCACCGAGGTAGCCACCTGGGCGGTGGTGCTGATACCCGGCGGGTTTCTGCTGCGCAGCATCGTCGGAGGTCTGCGGAAAGGGACCGAGGGAAGACGGAAGGTGGGGATCCTTTGGGACCTCGGGTCGTTCTGGCCCCGCTGGTACCAGCCGTTGGCGCCGCCGGCGTATGGGCCGATAGCGGTGCGCGGGCTCGGCCAAGACCTTCACGATCACCCGATCGATGTACTGGGAGCCCATTCCCAGGGGTCGCTGATCGCCGCGGCGACCCTCAGCCAGCTCGATTGCCGGTATCACCCCAAAGGTTTCATCAGCTATGGCTCGCAATTGGGGCGTCTCTACCCCGGTGTGTTTCCCGACGTCGGACTGCGTCAACTGACCGAGGCGATGGCAGCCGATCCCATGCCGGATTGCGCCCCGAGTGAAATCATCGAGGCGGCAAAGAAGAAGCCCAACTATCCGGCCTGGATCAACCTATGGCGGGACAGCGACCCCATCGGTGGCCACCATGTCCGGTACATGGGGGATTGGGCCGGCAGGCAGACCCCCCCGTTCAACCGACTGGTCGACGAGTGTTTCGGGCACTCCGGATACGAGCGGACCGAGGCATATCGGGGGTCCGTCGAGATTCTGGGACGCTGATCGTCGGGTTCACCCTCGAAGATCCCGCCGTTGAAACAGCGGGATGGCCGCCGCGACCAGCACCACGAAGGTAGCCGCCAGCAAGACCGCGCCGCTCCAGTCCATCCCGTTGAGCAGCGGATCGCTGCCCAGATACCAACGGAACGGGGACAGATTGGCGATGGGCTCGAAGGTCGACGACAGCGGAAAGAAGGAGAACATGAACCAGGTGACCAAGGCGACACCCGTCGTCAGCATCGTGGTTAGACCCCGCCGGCCCGTCGCCGCGCTCAACATCAAGGCGAGGGCGCCAAAGACCATCCCGAACAACGCGAGCAAGATCGAGATCGATGCAATTCCGCCGATGCCAACCTCGTCGAGGCCGGCTAGCCGCACCCCGATCAGGGTCGCAGCCAGGGTGGCGGCACCGAACCACACCGAGAAGCCCACGATTGTCTGGACCTTCTCGGTGAGCACCTGACGCCTCGAGACGGGGTTGGAGAGCAACAACCCCATGGTGTGTTTCTCCTCCTCGCCGGCGAGGGCACGCGACCCGATCGTCACGGTAAGGACGATGATGGTGACCGGTGCCGTCAGTGAGAAGACCTCTCCGGTGAGAAAACCCG
>Ga0256865_1000568_pt1 | contig 12299 bp, 10 predicted proteins | sample RVTome_14_FD_187337 | JGI IMG/M metagenome (GOLD analysis project Ga0256865, IMG submission 187337) | Soil microbial communities from uranium-contaminated site in the Upper Colorado River Basin, Wyoming, United States - RVT145D125 HiSeq ... | reverse complement strand
GAAGAAGGTTGTCCTCGACGGCCTCGAACTGACCGTGCCCAGGGGGAAGAACACCGTCGTCATCGGCGGAAGCGGTACGGGGAAATCGGTCCTCATCAAGTGCGCGGTGGGGCTGCTTCGCCCGGAGGCAGGGGAGGTCCTGATCGACGGCCAGGACATCCTCCGGATGGACGAGCGGGAGCTGGTCCGGGTCCGCCGGAAGTTCGGGATGCTCTTCCAGGGGGCGGCCCTGTTCGACTCGATGGACGTGGGGGAGAACGTGGCGTTCGCCCTGCGGCGCCTGAAGGTGGTCCCTGAGCGCCACATCCGGGAGGTGGTGGAGGAGAAACTCTCGATGGTCGGGCTGCGCGACATCCAGCGGCTGATGCCCGCCGAGCTGTCGGGCGGCATGAAGAAACGCGTCGGACTCGCCCGGGCGATCGCCTCCGAGCCCGACATCCTGTTGTACGACGAACCAACGACGGGACTGGATCCGATCATGGCCGACGTCATCAACGACCTGATCATCTCGCTGCGGGAGACGATCGGGGTGACTTCGATCACGATCACCCACGACATGGCCTCCGCCTACAAGGTCGCGGATCAGATTGCGATGCTGTACAAGGGGAAGATCATCGAGGTGGGGACCCCGGAGCAGATCCGGACGACATCGAACCCGGTGGTCGCGCAGTTCGTTCACGGGCGCGCCCGCGGCCCCATCACGGACGAGAGCGAGGAGTTCGTCCGTTTCGTCAGCCGGTGATATAGTATCCCCGATCTTTCGGGGCGAGGAGTCCGGCCGGCGAGGTCCGGTCGGGCCGCACGCAAGGGGGTAGCATCGTCGATGTCCAGGGAGGCCCGCGTCGGAATCTTCGTCCTGCTGGGGCTGATCGTCCTCACGTTCTTCACGTTCCGCGTAAGCAAGTGGGGATTGATCGCCGAAAAGGGATACCGGCTCACGGTGGACTTCGACACGGCGGCGGGCCTGGAGCCCAAGTCGGACGTGAAGATGGCCGGGGTCCCGATCGGGAAGGTCGAGGAGATCCAGTTGGTAGGAAACCGCGCCCGCCTCGTCCTCCGCATCCGGCAGGGGATCCGGATCCCGATCGACTCGGTGGGTTCCATCCAGACGCAGGGCCTCCTCGGCGAGAAATATGTCGAGATCCTCCCGGGCAAGGACGTGCAGCGCAACTTGCCCGCGGGGGGGCAGATCGCCAACACCCTGACCCCCACGAATCTCGACGAGATGGTGAGAAAGCTGTCGGCGATCGGGGACGACGTCAAGAAGTTCACCGAGACGCTTTCGGCCACCTTCGGGACAGAGGAGGGGAAGCAGGCGCTCGGGGACATCCTCCGCGATGTCCGGGCCACCACTGCGGTCCTGCGGACCGTCGTGACGGGGAACGAACAGCGATTCGACCGGATCGTCGCGAACATCGACCGGCTCTCCGCGGACCTCTCCGACATGTCTTCGGCGAACAAGCAGGACGTCCGCGCGACGATCGCCAACCTCCGGGCCTTATCCGACACGCTGAAAAGCGAGACGCCGGACCTGGTGAGAAAGCTCGAGGAGATGAGCGAGGGGGTCAGCGGCGTCGTTGCGGACAACCGCGAGAACCTGAAGGAGAGCATCAAGAACCTCAAGGCAGCCTCCGCGCGGCTCGACAACACGCTGGACGCCGCCGGGAAGGTGATGGCCAAGATCGAACGCGGCGAAGGGACCCTCGGGATGCTCATCAGCGACAACACGGTCCACGGCTCCCTTTCCGACACTCTCGAGGGGATCAACAAGTTCGTCCGGAAGTCGGAGCAACTGAAGACGTTCGTCGACTACCACCTGGAGTGGCAGCAGGAGCCCTCCGAGTTCAAGCACTACGTGAATCTCCGGCTCCAGCCGGCGGCGGACAAGTATTACATGATCGGTGTGGTGGACGACCCGCGCGGGAGGCTCGAGTCCAGCACCTCGACGGTCACCGTCAACGGCACGCCCACGACGATCACGGAGGAGAGGTACGAGAACAAGCTGAAGTTCTCCGCCCTGATCGCCAGGAAATTCTCCGGCCTCACGGTGAAGGGCGGCGTGATCGAATCCACCGGCGGCCTGGGCATGGACTACGAACTTCTGAAGAACCGGCTGACGGTCGGGGCGGACGCCTGGGACTTCGCCCGCAAGGACCTGCCCCCCCATTTGAAGCTGTACGGCAACTATGATATCTTCAAAAACCTTTTCGTGACCGGCGGAGTGGACGACGTGCTGGCGAGCGAGAGGAACCTGCGGACCCTGTTCCTCGGTTTCGGGATCAAGTTCGCCGACGAGGACCTCAAGACCGTCCTGGGGGCCGTTCCCATCAGGCCGTGACGATGCGCTCCGATCCTCAAATACCGAAACACGACATCCAAGGAAGGATCTCAACCATGGCGAGAATCCATCGGGCGATCGTCAGCGTGTCCGACAAGACCGGCGTGGCGGACTTCTGCGCCGCGCTCTCCCGGCTCGGCATCGAGCTGTACGCCTCGGGGGGCACGGCAAAGCTGCTGCGGGAGAAGAAGGTCCCGGTGCGCCTCATCGAGGAGTACACCGGGTTCCCCGAGATGCTGGACGGGCGGGTGAAAACCTTGAACCCGAAGATCCACGGCGGGCTTCTTGCCCTGCGCGGGAATGCGGCGCATATGAAGACGATCGGCGAGCACGGGATCGTCCCGTTCGACATGCTGATCGGAAACCTCTACCCTTTCGAGGCGACGATCGCGCGCCCCGGCTGTACGCGGGAGGAGGCGATCGAAAACATCGACATCGGCGGGCCTTCGATGCTGCGGTCCGCCGCGAAAAACTCCCGGTCGGTCGCGGTGGTGTGCGACCCCTCGGACTACCCCCTGGTCCTGGCGCAGCTGAAGAAGAACGCGGGAAACCTCGACGAGGAGACCATGCAGGAGCTCGGGCGGAAGGCGTTCGCGCTGACCGCACGGTACGACGCGGCGATCTCGAACTACCTCGGGGCGGGGCAGGGGGGGGTGGATCCGTTCCCCGTGACCTTCACGGCCCAGTGGCGGAAGACCCAGGGGCTCCGGTACGGTGAGAACCCGCACCAGGCGGCGTCGTTCTACGCCGACATCGCGCTGCCGGACGAGCCGACGCTGGGAGGCTCGCAGCAGCTGCAGGGAAAGGAGCTCTCCTACAACAACATCGTCGACATCGACGCGGCGCTGCAGCTCGCCCTCGAATTCTCCATCCCTGCCGCTGTCGTCATCAAGCACACGAATCCTTCCGGCGTGGGGCTATCGAAGCGACGTATCCTGGACGCCTTCAAGAAGGCGCGCGAGTGCGACCCCGTCTCCGCCTACGGAGGCGTGATCGGCTTCAACCGGCCGGTGAACACAGAGACGGCCCGGGAAATCGCAAACACCTTCTTCGAGGCGGTCATCGCCCCTTCCTACGAGAAGGAGGCGCGGAAGATCCTCTCCGCAAAGAAGAACCTCCGCGTCCTGGCCACGGGCGGCGAGTTCCGGTGGTCGGGCGCCCGGACGTTCGAGATGAAGCGGGTGAGCGGCGGCCTCCTCCTGCAGACGGGCGACCGGCACGTGCTTGACCCGAAAGACCTGAAGGTGGTGACGAAACGGAAGCCCACCGCGGACGAGCTCGAGGCGATGCTGTTCGCGTGGAAGGTGTGCAAGCACGTAAAATCGAATGCGATCGTCTACGCGATGAAGGACCGTACCGTAGGAGTGGGGGCGGGACAGATGAGCCGGGTCGACTCGGCGAAAATCGCGGTGATGAAGGCGCAGCATCCGACGAAGGGGACCGTCGTCGCATCCGATGCCTTCTTCCCGTTCCGGGACGGCCTCGACGTGGCCGCAGACGCAGGAGCCACTGCGGTGATCCAGCCGGGCGGGTCGGTCCGCGACGCGGAATCGATCGCCGCGGCCGACGAGCACGGGATGGCGATGGTGTTCACCGGAGTGCGGCACTTCCGTCATTAGACCTTCGAAGCGGAGGAATATGGATTGGGAATTTCCGTCCTCATCATAGGCGGCGGCGGTCGCGAGCACGCCCTGGCCTGGAAGATCTCGAAAAGCCCCCTCGTGTCCAAGGTCTACGCCGCGCCCGGAAATCCCGGGATCGCGCGGCACGCGGAGTGCGTCCCCCTGGCGACGGACGACCTCGACGGGTTGCGGAAATTCGCGGTGTCGAAGAGGATCGACCTCACCGTGGTCGGCCCCGAGACCCCGCTGGCGGCGGGGTTGACCGACCTGCTCACGAAGGAGGGCCTCCTCGTCTGCGGTCCGGACCGCGCGGGAGCGCAGATGGAAGGATCCAAGGTCTTCATGAAGACCATCCTCCGGAAGTACGGCATTCCGACGGCCTCGTTCAAGGTTTTCGAAGAATACGACGAGGCGGAGCAATATCTCCTTACCCACCGGCTGCCGGTGGTGGTCAAGGCGGACGGTCTCGCGGCGGGAAAGGGCGTCGCCGTCGCGCAGACGTACGAGGAGGGGATCGCGTTCCTGAAGGACGTGATGGAGCGACGGGTGTTCGGCCCCGCGGGGGAGCGCGTCGTGATCGAGGAGTGCCTGCCCGGCGAGGAGGCGTCGTACATCGTCTTCACCGACGGGGACAGGTTTGTCCCGCTGCCTTCCTCGCAGGACCACAAGAGGATCGGGGACAACGATACCGGACCCAACACCGGCGGAATGGGGGCATATTCCCCCGCCCCCGTCGTGACGCCCGAAGTCGAGGCGCGGGTGCACCGGGAGATTTTCGAGCCGCTGCTGGCGGGTCTTCGTGCCGAGGGGATCGTCTTCCGCGGCATCCTCTACGCGGGTCTCATGATCGAACGGGGAGTCCCCCGGGTCCTCGAGTTCAACGTCCGCTTCGGCGACCCCGAGGCGCAACCTCTCTTCCTTCGCCTGAAAAGCGATCTCGTCCCCCTGCTCCTGCAGTGTGCGCGCGGGGAGATCGCGGACGCGAAGATGGAGATCGACCCGAGACCGACGGTCTGCGTCGTGATGTCGTCCGGAGGCTACCCGGGGAAGTACGAGGTGGGGCGCCCCATCGAGGGGATCGAGGAGGCGGAGAAAGAGGAGGGCGTGGTGGTGTTCCACGCCGGCACGTCGATGAAGGAGGATCGCGTGGTGAACCACGGGGGGCGCGTTCTCGGCGTCACCGCGATCGGCGACACGCTGAAGGATGCGATCGCCCGCGCGTACCGCGCCGTGGACAAGATCCACTGGGAAGGCGCCTACTGGCGCACCGACATCGGGAGGAAGGCGTTGACGCGGGGGAACGGATGATGGCGGGGAAGGTCCTGATCCTCATGGGGAGCGCATCCGACGCGGAAACGATGCGGGCGGCGGCGGAGGTGTTGTCGCGCTACGGGATCCCGTGCGAGATGACCGTCGCCTCCGCGCATCGCTCGCCGGACCGGACCCGGACGCTGGCCCGCGGGGCGGAGAAGGACGGATTCTCGGTGATCATCACCGGGGCGGGAGCCGCGGCGCACCTCGCCGGGTGCGTCGCGGCCGAGACCGTACTCCCGGTGATCGGGGTGCCGCTGGCCGGGTCGGCCCTGGGCGGGTTCGACGCCCTCCTCGCGACCGTCCAGATGCCCGCCGGTGTCCCGGTGGCGACCATGTCCGTGGGAAAGGCGGGAGCGCAGAATGCGGGGCACCTCGCGGCGCAGATTCTTTCCCTCTCGTCCCCGAAGCTTCGCTCGAAGATCCGGGCCGGCCGGAAGGCGATGGCGGACGCCATAGAGAAGGCGGCGAAGCGGCTTCCATGATCCGCAGGCCCGAGGGACGTATCCCACGGTCCTTCCCTGCGAACGGAAGGCGGCGTAGCGCTCCGCGGGCGGAATGCTCCGAATGACGCGCCTGATCCTCCTGGACGCCGATCGTGCCGACGGATCAACGACTCCGAAGCCGCGCTTCCCCGATGAGATGATCGCTTCGCTGCGCGCCGGAGGGGCGGTGATCTTTCCGACCGACACCTTGTACGGACTCGGCGTCGATCCGTGCTCGGAAACGGGGCTCAACCGGTTGCTCGCCGCCAAGGGGCGGAACCGGGGAAAACCGATCCCGCTGCTCTTGTCGGAAGGGGGACAGGTCGGCCGCTGGACGCGGCATGTTCCGCCCGCCGCCGCCCGCCTCATGGACCGGTTCTGGCCCGGGGCTCTCACACTGGTGCTTCCCGCGGATCCGGGGGTCCACCCGGCCGTGACGGGAGGGGGAGACACGGTGGGGCTGCGCGTTCCAGACCACCCTGTCCCGCGCGCGCTGGCGGCCCTGCTTTCCGGCGCCGTCACGGGGACGTCGGCCAACCGGTCCGGGAATCCCGGTGCGTGGAGGTCGGCCGAAGAGGTCGTCCAGGAATTCACCGGGGAGGTCGACTGGGTCTTGTGGGGGGGCGGGGCGGCCGGCGACGCGCGCCGGGAAGGCGCCGGGACCTCCCCCGGGTCCACGGTTGTGCGGATGATCGACGACCAGCCGGTCCTGTTGAGGGAGGGGGTTCTCCCGTTTCACGACATCATCGAATTTCTTCAGAGAGGGTGACGCCATGGCCGATGTGAAACCGTTCCGGGGGATCCATTACGATGGGAAGCGCGTGGGAGACCTGACCCGCGTGATGGCGCCGCCGTACGACGTCATCTCTCCGGAGGAGCAGGATGCGCTGCACCGACGCCACCCGAAAAACATCACCTGGGTCGACTTCGGGATGGCGAAGGAGGGCGACGGCCCGGGCGTTAACAAGTACACCCGCGCCGCGGCGATGTTTCGGGAATGGCTCGCCGAGGGGACCCTGGTCCGCGACACACTCCCTTCGCTCTATTACTACGAACAGGAGTTCACGATCCCCGGGAAGAGCACCTTCGTGCGGAAGGGATTCCTCGGGGCCCTGAAACTGTCGGCGTTCGGGGATGGGGAGGTGTTCCCCCACGAGCGGACGCTGTCCAAGCCGAAGGAGGACCGGCTCGCCCTGATGCGCGCGACCGACGTCCACATGAGCCCGGTCTTCGCACTCTATTCCGACCCGAAGGACGAGGCGCTTTCGAGCCTGCGCTCCGCGATGGCCTCGGCGCCCGACATGGCCGCCATGGACGACCTGGGGGTAAAACACCGGATCTGGACCGTTTCGACCCCCGAGGCGCTCCTGGGAGCGGTCGAAGGGATGAAGGGAAAGGGTGTCTTCATCGCCGACGGGCACCACCGGTACGAGACCGCGCTGGCGTTCCGGGACGAGATGCGGAAAAAGCACGGAGCGAGCCCCGGGGCCGCATATGAGCACGTGCTGATGTTCCTGTGCAACATGGACGACGAAGGGATCGTCATCCTGCCGACGCACCGCGGCATCCACTGCGTACCCGGCTTCTCGGCGGACGGCTTTCTCGCGAAGGTGCGCGCCCACCTCCCGGTGGAGAGCCGGGACGGGACGCCGGAGGACGCGATGCGCGCCGTGGAGGAAGCGGGGAGGAAGGGGAAGGCGATCGCCTGGAGCGCGGGCGGCAACCGGTACCACGTGGTCACCTTCCCGGACCTGCCTGCATTCTGCGATACGTTCCTTTCAAAGTTCCCGCCGCAGCTTCGGCCGCTCGACGTCCTCCTTCTCCATGGATTCATTCTGGAGCAGCTGCTCGGGATCTCCCCCGAGGCCGTGACGGCGGGGCAGTTCGTGAAGTATTACAAGGACCCCGCCAAGGTGGCGAAGGAACTTTCGGCCGGCGCGATCCAGGCCGCCTTCTTCATGAACGCGGTGACGATCCCCGAGTTCCGCGACGTTTCCCTCTCGGGGCACGTTCTGCCGCAGAAGTCGACTTTCTTCTACCCGAAGATCGGGACGGGCCTGCTCATTTTCCCCGCAGGTGCGGACGACCGCGTACCGGGGTAAGTTGATCATCCGCCAACCGGAGCGGGGGTACCGCTTCTCGATCGATTCCGTGGTCCTCGCGGGGTTCGCCGCCCCTTTCTGCCGGGGTACGGTTCTCGATCTGGGGACGGGGTGCGGGGTCCTGCTGCTGCTCCTGTCGCGTCTCGCCCCCGGGATGCTTGCCGGCACCGGGGTGGAACTCCAGGAAGAACTGTTCGATTTCGCGCGCCGGAATTTCCTCGACCCTTGCCCGGCCGGGCGTCTGGTCGCCGTGCCTGGGGATTTTCGGGAGGAGATCCACGGGGTCGAACCCGGTTCGTTCGACCTGGTCGTGTCGAACCCGCCGTACGGCCGGGCGGGACACGGACGTCGAAATCCGGATCCCGGGAAGGAGACGGCGCGGCACGAGGTGGCTTGCGCGCTTCCGGAGATCTTCGCGGCGGCGTCCCGGTTCCTTTCCGCGTCCGGCCGGTTCGTCTTCATCCTGCCGTACCCGCGGCGTTCCGAGATCGAACCGTGCGCCGCGAAGGAGGGGATGCGTGTGGAACTCCTGCGGGTGGTGCACCCCCGCACCGGCGCACCGCCGTCCCGGCTGCTCTGCTGCATGGCCCGGGGCGGAAGCGGAATCCCCCGTCTCCTGCCTCCGCTGTTCCTTCATGGCGGGCCGGAGAAATATTGTCCGGAGGTGGAGCGGATCTGCCGCCTCTTTCGCCCGGGGTAAAACCTCACCTCTCCCTCCCGGCAACGAGCTCCTCGCCGGCGAGGTACCCCCGATGGGAAAATTCCAAGTGGGATCGGGGAACCGCGCGTTACGACTTCGAAGGAATTTCCTTCCGGGAGCGGGAACGGCGGTGGAGGGCGCGCAGGCTCTCGCGTGTCTCCGGGTCCGCGACGGCGGAGAGTCCTTCCGGATCGGGACCGGGAGCGTGCGGCGGCTCCACGCGCTCCGCGGCCTCCTCCTCTTCGACCGAATCGAGGGAGCCCACGGTGAACCGGATGTCGCTCACCGGGATTCTTTCACCCACCGTCTCCCGGATTCTCCCGATCATCGGGATCTTGCTCATCCGCAGTTCCTGCGCCCACGCATGGTTCCGCACGACGACCGTGAGGACGCCGTTCCGCAGCGACAGAGGGCTGGCATTCCGCGAGACCAGCGGGCCGGCGATTTCCGGCCACTTTTTCCGAAGCGACACGAGAAAGGCGACATGCGGGATCCGCAGCGATTCGAGGAACGCGTCGAGGATGGACGACAGGGGAGCCGCGTCCTTCCGTCTCACGGCAGCTCCCGACCGATCCGGCGGATCTTTCCCCCCGCGATCTGTCCCAGAACGGCGCACACGACGAAGGCGGGAATCCCCCACACGCTCACGTGGTTTACGATCCGCAGCCAGGCGATAAGAGGGACGGAGAGGTGGACGCAGACGAACCAACCGAGTGAATATTTCCGGAAGCCCTCCCGGGCGTACCCAAGGGGGATGTTCACGGCGAGCGCGGCGCTCCCGATGAGAGCCATAAGGGCCCATGGCACCTGAGATGCGGAGGCGGGTTCGTAACCGGTCACCCCGGCATTATAATCGGAAACCGGTGGTACCATATCACAGTGAAATTGACCCGCGCAGCGGATCCGGTCCTGATCCTCATCTTTCGGGGCACCCACCAGGTCCTGTCGGCCGAGAAGCGGCTGAAGGGTGGTGGCGTGCCGTTGCGCTTGATCCCGGTCCCCCGGAGCCTCGCTTCCGATTGCGGACTTGCGATCCGGATCCCCTTCGATCAGCGCGACCGCGCCCGGGATATCCTTTCACGAGCACGGTTGCTCCCGCGGTCCGCCCACCTCCCCCGCCCGGGCGGGGATTACGACCTCGTGCCCCTCTGAGGATCGCGGACGGTGGTGAATTTTTCCCCTGGTTCTGCCGATACGATGCGACAGGGGCGGCAGGATCGCGACGCCTTGGGGGCCGATTGCCGGATTCTTTGGAGACAGACCTCGGAGACAGAGCTTGACAAGTGGGAATTCATCAAATAAAATAATGCCTTATATTGTTTACAGGGAGGTATCTTGGAGGGGCGAATCGTGAGGAGCGGCTTCCTGGCAGCGGGATTCCTGCTCCTGTTCGCGTCGATCCCGTCTATCGGGCGGACAGCGGACACTTATGCGCTGGCGGCGGGAACAGGGGTCGATACCGATAGCGCGAGGAGCGGAAAATCTCCGGGATCGGCGCCTGCCTTCACGGGCGTCCCCCCTGCTGCGGCCGCGCCGGGTGCCCCGGTGGGCGTTTCCGCTGCTCCCGCCCCCTGGGTTCCCCCGGTTCCCGGCCCGCCGGTTTCCTCGAAGAATCCCGCCGCCCCGGCGGTTCCCGCCCGCGTGGCCGTTCCGTACCGCCTCCCGCCCCTCCCCACGGCCTCTATCGTGGCGCCCCCTTCCGAGAAGGCCCCCGACCGGGTCCTCTCTCCCCGCGAGGTCGATCTCCAGGTGACGAAAAACCTCGAGGACGTTCCGGAAGAGTTGGATGGGATTGGGGAAGAGTTCTTCGCCACCGCCTCGATGGAGATCGAGAAAGGGAAAGGGGGGGCATTTTCCGGGATCACCCGGCCGATCGATAAGTTCATCCTCTACTTCCAGACCCGGGGACGCGAGAGGTTCGAACGGTATCTGGCCCGCTCGGGAAAATACGTCGGGATGATGCAGAAGATCCTCGTCCGGTACGGACTCCCCGAGGACCTCGTCTACGTCGCGCTGATCGAAAGCGGGTTCTCTCCCAAGGCGTACTCCGTGGCGAAGGCGGCCGGCCCCTGGCAGTTCATCTCGGCAACCGGGCGAAGGTACGGCCTCCGCATCGACTGGTGGGCGGACGAGCGTCGGGACGCCGAGAAGTCGACGCACGCCGCCGCTTCCTATCTTCGCGATCTCTACGGGATCTTCGAGTCGTGGCCGCTTGCCACCGCCGCGTACAATGCCGGCGAGGGGAAGATCCAGAGGGCGGTCACCCGGTACAAGTCCGACGATTTCTCCGAGCTCATCCGCCACGGCTACCTGAAGCAGGAGACGAAGGATTACGTCCCCAAGATGCTGGCGGCACTGACCATCGCCAAGGATCCCGACAAATACGGATTCGGCGATGTCGCCTACGAGGCGCCGCTGGATCTGCGCACCGTGACGGTGCCGGGAGGGACCGACCTGGAGACGATGGCCGGTCTTCTCGAGGTCCCGGTGGAGTCGATCTGCGACTGGAATCCGGAGCTTCGGCGGTTCTGCACGCCGCCGAACCGGGAGCGATACGACCTCCGGCTCTCCGCCGACGCGGCGCTGCTCGCCGAGGAGCGGATGGAGGAGATCCGGATCAAGGCGAAGATCACCTTCCTCCAGCACGACGTCCGCAGGGGGGAAACGCTGCAGGCGCTGGCCGACCGGTACGGGACGACGGTCCCGGTCCTCAAGGAGTTGAACGGGCTGAAGCGGGACTCCCTCGGGCGCACCGCGCGCCTGGTCATCCCCGTAACGGGGTTGATGGAGACGGAGGCGGTTCCCGGGGCCGAAATTTCGCCGGACCGTCTCATGATGGCTCACATGCGGGTGGAGGAGGGAGGCCGAAGGCCGCGCGTCAAGGGAGTGCGACGTTCCGGCCCGGGGGATACCGTAATCGTCCGGAAGGGGGACACGCTGGCGCGCATCGCGAAGAAGCACGGGGTCCGGACGAAGAAACTCGCGAGAGCGAACGGTTTGAAGCCGACGTCCAAGCTGAAAGTGGGAGCGCGTCTCGTCCTGCCGGAGGAGACGAGATCCTCCGGCTCCGCCAAAGCGGTGCGGAACGTCCGGAACCGGACGACGCGCTACAAGGTGCACAAGGGGGACACCCTCGGCCAGATCGCGCGCATCTACGGCGTCACGGTCGAACGTATCGCGGATCGGAACCGGCTGAAAAAAAGCCAGCCGATCCGTCCGGGCCTCGTCCTCGTCATCCCGCTGGAGTCCTGATCTGTCCCGTTCCGTCCCGTACATATACCTCGACAACGCGGCAACCTCCCTGCCCAAGCCGCCCGGGGTGGCGAAGGTCGTGGGGGACGCCGTCCTGCGCGCCGGGAATCCGGGGCGCTCCGGACACGCCCTCTCCCTCCGCTCCGACCGCGACCTGTTTTCCGCGCGGGAGCGTCTTGCCGAGCTGTTCGGGTGCCCCGACAGCTCCCGCTTCGTCTTTACGGAAAACGCCACCGTTGCGCTGAACCAGGCGATCAAGGGGGTGCTCCGGCCGGGCGACCACGTGGTGACCACCTCCGTGGAGCACAACTCGGTGATGCGGCCCCTGCGCAGGATGGAAGAGGCGGGCGTTCGCGTCACGGCCGTCCCCGCCGGATTAGACGGGGTAACGGAGTCCCGGGACGTGATCTCCGCCTTCCGGAAGGCGACGCGCCTGGTCGTCATGGTGCACGCCTCGAACGTGTCCGGGGCGCTGCAGCCGGTGGACGC
>Ga0256865_1000565_pt1 | contig 12302 bp, 5 predicted proteins | sample RVTome_14_FD_187337 | JGI IMG/M metagenome (GOLD analysis project Ga0256865, IMG submission 187337) | Soil microbial communities from uranium-contaminated site in the Upper Colorado River Basin, Wyoming, United States - RVT145D125 HiSeq ... | reverse complement strand
GGCCTCCGTGCACGTGCCGGGAAGCGACGCTCTCGGGATCGTGGTGGACGCCGGTCCGGGCGTCTCGACGGTCAAGGTCGGCCAGGCGGTCATCCTCGACTCCTGGACCGGGAGGAACATCCGTGGATACGAGACGCACGACGGGTTCAACGCACAGTTCGCCGTCGTGGACGAGGAGCGCGCGGTGCCGGTGACGGGGGCCCTGCGCAACCACACGCCGGAGAGGCTTGCCGCCATGCTCCTCACGTATGGGACCGCGTACCGCGCGGTGGCGGAGCGCCTTTCCGTCCATCCCGGGGAATCCGTCCTCATCATGGGAGGCGGGAAGGGAACGAGTTTCCCGGGAGCCCAGATCGCGAAATCCTTCGGCGCCAGGGTCCTGCTCGTCGGATCCAACCCGGGACTGGCGCGGGACCTGATCGCGCGGGGGATGGCCGACGCCTTCGTGGATCGCCGTTCGATCCCGGAAGAGGTTTTCGGCGTGATCCCGGCGGAGATGCCGTACGCGGAGTGGGAGCGCCGGTCCGAGCCGTTCCGGAAGGCCGTCTTCGAGGCGAACGGCGGGAAGCCGGTGGACAAGATCTTCGAGCACACCGGCGGGAAAAATTTCCCGCTCCTGATCTCCGCCCTCTCCCCCGGCGGAACGCTTGCCTTCTTCGGAGCCACGGGAAAGGGGTTGAAAGGCGAATACAAGGAGACGTTCTTCCACGACGGGCGCCGTTTCGTGATGGACGCCCGCTGGGTGTGGATGCGGCAGAAGCAGGTCCTCTTCCGCCGGGCGAAACCGGCCGCGATCTTCGACGAACTCTCGCTGCCTCCCGGGCGGCGGGTGCTCGTCTGGGGAGCGGACCGCGAAGCGAGGGAATTCGTCGCCGCGGCGCGGGCACGCACCGCGGAGGTCGTCGTGATCGCCTCCGCGACGCGGGAGAAGCGCGGGATCGGCGAACTCTCCCGGATGGGGGTGCCGCCGACCCACATCCTCGACCGCGACGGCTTCTCCTTCCCCGATGAGATGCCGGACCCGTTGACTCCCGAGGGCCGCCTCAACCCCGAATACGCGACCGGCTTCACCCGTCCCGCCCAGGCCCTGGGGAAGGCGCTCTGGAAGGTGTTCGGTCCTCGCGTCTCCCCCGACGTCGTCGTGGACCGCGTCGACCAGGACTCGCTCCACTTCAGCACCTTCGTAGCGCGGGATTTCGACGAGAAGGACGTCTTCCCGTGCGGAGCGATCGTCCTCCGGAGCAAGAGGGACCTCTCCATCCGGGGCTCCCACATGTATGGCGCCTCCCAGGCCGCCGAGGTGGTGCGGCTCCTGTCCGCGGGCAAGATCGCGATGGACCAGGAGGACCTCGAGATCACGGATCTTCCGGGTCTTCCCGCCCTGCAGCAGATGATGCTGGACGGGACGATGCGGAAACCGAAGGGGGTCGCCCTCGTGCAGGCGGACCGCCCGGGGCGGACGGTGGCCGACTACGAAGACGCCTTCCGGGGGGAGGTCGTCCAGGCGGCCGATCCGGCGGCCCGCAAATTCGTCGACGTGCGGATGGCGGGTGAAATCGCGGTGGTCACGCTCACCCGTCCGGATTCGCTGAACGCCTTGAGCGAGGAGCTCCTTTCGCAGTTCGCCGCCGTTGTCCGGGAGGCGGGGTCCCTCGGCACGATCGGCGGTCGAGCCGTCAAGGCGATCGTCCTCACCGGCGCCGGCCGCTCCTTCGTCGCCGGCGCGGACGTCAAGGAGTTCCACGGGAAAACCGCGGACGTCGTCGACGCCTTGGCGTGGAAGAACATCTCCGTCTTCACGGAGCTCGAAAACCTGGCCCTCCCCGTCGTGGCGCTGATCGACGGCTTCGCGCTGGGAGGCGGCAACGAGCTCGCGATGAGCGCGCATTACCGGATCGTGACCGAGAACGCCCTCCTCGGGCAGCCGGAGGTGAAACTGGGGATCATCCCGGGATACGGCGGCATGCAGCGCCTCCCCCGCCTGGTCGGCCCTTCGGCCGCCGCGGAGATCTGCGTCAACGGGGAGCCGGTGGACGGGAGCACGGCGGTGTCGCTCGGGTGGGCCGACGAATTCGCCGCTTCTTCCGTGGCGCTTCCGCGCGCCGTCGCCGCCGCGCGCGACTTCGCCGCCGGCGGGCGCCCCTTGCCTCGCCGGGAGTGGGACGCCCTTGCAGCCGCCGGGAAGGGAGATCTTGCGTCCCTTTTCGCACGGCCGGAAGTGCGGACGATTCTCGACGCCACGACCCCGGGAAAGGACACCGCGGGAAATTTGCGCGCCGCGCGGCTTGCGGCGGCGCGGGACGCCTTGCTGGCGATGAAGCACGGGTTCGAGCGCGGGTTCGAGGAGGGACTGCGCAACGATGCGAGGTTGTTCGGCGCCGTCGCCGCCTCGCCCGGAGGCCAGGAATGGGTCGGCCGATTTCTCGCCAAGGACGCCGCCCAATCGTCGTTCCTGACCCTCCTTCCGCCTGCCGACCCGCGCGGGGAGAAACTGCCTCCGATCACGAAGAAGGCGCCCGGAGACCGCCCCATCACCTTCGTCGAGATCGGGGAGATCGCCGCGATCCTCAAGGAAAAGATGAAGTCCGGCGATGTAGCGCCTTTGCCGAAAAAAATGCTGAACGAATTGATCTCGCTTCTCAAGGATCGCCCGTCCCCGGCGATCCTGGCGGAGATCGATCCCGAAAAATCCGGAAACGTCGGCGCGCGGATCGCCTCGCTCCTCACGCGTGGGAAGATCTCCGTGCGGGTGGTGGATCTCGGACCGGACGAAGGCTTCCGTCGCGAAAACGCCCGTCCGACATGCGAAGTCCTCCTCGTCGAGAAAGAGGGGGAAATCCTCTGGGAGGGGAAGAAGCGGTTCCGGACCGAACCGGGGGCGTACCCGCGCGTGTTTCTCCCGAAGGCGTTCCTCGATCGGAACGCCTCCCGGCCCCACGTGGTGTACCAGGCGATCGTCCACCCGATCCTCGAGTGGGTGTTCGGCTACCCGCACATGATCGCCGTGCTCTGCGAGTCGGCGTACAATCCCACCCTCCCGGAAGGCGCCGGAGATTTAAGCGACCTGAACCGGTATATCGCGGAAGGGGCCGGGAGGGACCGCGACTTCCCCTACTTCGACAGGATCCTTGTGGACTCGTACGAGCCGGAGGATTTCCGGAAAGAGGAACTCGCGAACTTCTTCGACGGCGACGAGGGGAAGGTGGGTGCGGTCCTTGCGCGGGCACGGGAGATGGGGACCCGCTACCGTGAACGGGTCGCGGAGATCCGCGAAGGAGTGCGGGGGGAGATCGCCGCGCGGCAGGTGGCCGCCGGTCGGGCGGCTCTCGAGGAGGGGGACGCGGAGCGGGCGCTCCTTCTCCTCCGAAACCTGGTCCTCTCTCCGGAAACTCCGTCGCCATGCCGCGTGGAGGCGGCGGACGCGATCGCCGTCGCCATCCGGTCGTATGCCCTGGGAGCCGAACCCGCGTTCGAGGGGGTGACCGTCGCCGCCGGCGAGGTGACCGTTGAGAGTTGGGCGGGGCCACGGGCGCGCGATCTCTCCCGTTTGCTCTCCCTCGCCCTGTCGCTCGCCCGAACCCCCTCGGGGAGCGGTCCCGGGGTCGGGGAATCGGTTGCGGGAGGTCCCGTACCCCGCATCGTCCACGTCGTCCGGGAGCTCGAGAGACCCTCCGGGAAGTTCATCGACGGGAACGACGGCCTCCATTGGGTGTTCGAGAAGGATTTCGTTCTCCGGCTCCTTTCCGGGATGTCCGAGGGGACCCTCGAAGATGGGATCCCCGCGCTCCTCGCGTGCCGTCTCCTTCGAGACGCCTCCTTCCCGGACGAGAAGCTCTCGATCGAGCGGCAGTTCTCGGCCGCCGTCAAGGGGACCCTCGAGGCGTACCGTTTCTTCCAGTCTCTTCCGGATGCGACGCGGCAGCAGATGGCGCAAACGTACGTGCGGCATCCTCCGGCCGATCCGCTGCTCCGCCTTTTCGCGTCGCTGGAGACGGAGGGGAATCCCGCCCGCGCCAGCCACATGATCCGGAGCATGACGGCACGAACCCACTCCTACCGGCACGTCCGGTACCCGGACACCGCCCTCGCGGGAAAGGTCGTCGTGATCACCGGCGGCGGCACGGGGATGGGGCGAAGCCTTGCCCTCGAGGCGGCGCGACGCGGCGGGAACGTGGTGATCACAGGACGGCGGCCCTCCCCGCTCATCGAAACGAAGGCCGACATGGACGATCTCCTCCGGCATCTCGGTCTCACGAACCAGACCCACTTCGTACAGGGCGACGTGTCCGATCCGAAATACGTCGGAGAGATGTTCGAGCGGATCGAGAAGGAGTTCGGCCGCATCGACGTTCTCTACAACAACGCCGGCGTCTCGGGCCCGGTGGTGTTCGGCTCGGCGTACGAGGAGGGCAATTTCGACGAGTACCGGGAGGCGGTCAACGTTCACCTCACCGGTTCGTGGATGGCGTCGCTCGAGGCGGCAAGGATCATGGAGGGGCAGCCGGGCGGCGGGACGATCGTCATGGTGGGAACGTTCTACAGCGAGAGCATCCACCACCACGTCCTGCACGCCTACCCCGGACGTCTCCCGTACACCTCCGCGCAGTCCGCCAAACTCGCCCTCGGGGATTACCTGGCGTGGGCGCTCGCGGGGAAATCGATCACCGTCCTCTCCCTCAATCCGTCGGCGGTCTCCACAGAGCGGATCCACCGGGGAAGCGGCGTCTTCGACAAAGGGTCGAAGGCGCGCGCCCGCATCGGGCGCAACGTTTCCCCGGAAGCGCTTGAGAGGGACACCCTCGAACGGACGGTGGGGCACGCCTTCGTCGATCCCCGGGACTTCGCCGCGCTCGCGCTCGAGGTCGTCGAGGGCCCGTTCCGACGCACGATCGGCGGGGTCCGCCTCCCGATGGGCGGCGTTACCTACGAGCAGCCGCCCGGGGTCCTCCCTTCCCCCGCCGTGCTCTCGCGGTACCCCGACCTTGTCGGCAAGGTGGCGCTGCTGGTCGTCGGAGACGCCCTCTCGGGGGACGTCCCCCTGATCGAGGCGACCTCGGCCGCGCTTGGACGCGCCGGAGCGTCCGTTGTCCTCTCCGGCGGCCGGCCCGAGATCCTCGAGCCTGCCGCCCTTAAGATCAACGCGCGCGGAGGCGAAGGGACCGCCACGGTCTCGCCCGTCAACCTCTCCCACGCGGCGCAGGTGCAGGAACTGTTCGACAGCCTCCCGCGGATCGACCTCCTCCTGTACTTTACCGGGAGCGTGGACTGGAAACGGCCGCTGACGAACCTGCCGCATGACGAATGGACGGCGCGCGTGGACCGTTTCGGGTTGATCCCCCGCTTCCTTTGCTGGCAGGCCGAGCGCCGGATGGACCGGGACGGGACCGACGGTACGATCGTCCTGGTGGGACCGGATCTCTCGGGCGCCCCGACGATCCGGGAGCGGAACCTCGTTCAGGTCTTCCAGGCGATGCTGCGCCCCGCGGTGGCGACCGAGGCGATGGAACGCGCGCTGATGCGAAAGGCGAGCGCCGAAGGGACCGCCCCCGGCCCGGTGGCGAACGTGAATATCGGGCTCGTGCTCCCCGGACGCACCGACGGCAGGAACCGGCAGGCGCGGCCGGAAGCGACCGCCGCCTCGGTGCTCTGGTTCCTCGACGACGGCAAACGCGTCTCGGGGGCGGTTCTCCTTCCCGACGAGCAGAACGCGATCGCTTCCCTGCCCCTCGACCCCGTGAAGATTCCGGGCACGGCATCGGCGAAGGTCGCCGTCGTCACCGGAGGAATCCGCAACCTGGGGAAGGAGATCTCCCTTCGGCTGGCGGCGGAGCGGGCGACGGTCGTCATCGGAAGCCGGTACCCGCAGACGGGTTCGCGGGATCCCGGCGAAGCCGAAAAGGCTCGAGGAGAGCTCGCCGCGGCCGACGTCGTCCTGACCCGGATGCGCCGCTCCGGGGGCCGCGCCCTGTGGGTGCACACGGACGTCTCGCAGCCGGGGAGCGTGCGGGCGCTGCTCTCGGAGACGCGAAACCGGTTCGGACGCGTCGACCTGCTGGTGAACAACGCGGGCGCCGGGGGAAACTTCTCGCGGGTCGGGGATGTGATGAGGGATCACCGCGAGAATTTTTCCGCGGTCCTCGCCGCGAACTTTCTGGGACCTTGGGAGGCGATCGTCGCGGCGCGGGAGATCCTGCGCACCCAGCCCGGCGGAGGCTCGATCGTCAATGTCTCCACCCACTACGCCGATCACCCGTACCTCTTCCGGACGATCTACACGGTATCGAAGATTCTATTGAAGGCGCTGGCGAAATCCGCGCGCGCCGACCTGGCGGCCGACGGGATCTCCATCGCCGACGTCGCGCCGACGCTCATCGCCGGTCCGAGGATGGAGTGGGTGATGCGGAACTACGCAACGAAGTTCTCCGCCGGTTTCGACGATTTCCCCGGCCTTTCCCCCGCGGCCCGCAAGGTCCTCACGGAGGCCTTTCTTCGATCGTTCGACGGCGCCGTTTCCGCAGTGGAGCGGGAAGCGGCCGCGGTATCGTTCCTCGCAGCCCTCCGGTCGCAGAAGATGCCGAAAGACGGGCGCGAGCGGATCGTATCCTGGTACGGCCGGATCGGGGAGTGGTTCCGCTCCACGGTTCCCGCGTCGCCTCCGGGGAACGAGGAGGTGGCCGAAGCCGTGCTGTTCGCCGCCAAGGACGGTCGGTTCCTCGAAAACCCGTTCCTCGCGATCACCACCCTGCCTCCCTTTTCCTCCTTTCCTCCGTCGCCGGGGCCCCGCGGGGTCATCGAAGGCGGCGAACCCGGTTCGATGGTCTCTACCGGTGACGCCGGAGCCCTGCATCGCCGCCTGCACGCGGCGCTCTCCGGGGCAGGGATCCGCGTGACGTCGATCTCCGATGCGGAGTTGCCCGACGGACAGGCGAGGATCCGTCGACCTTCCGGGCATCCATCCGCGAAAGGCGCACGGGGCCGCACGCAGGAGACGCAGGAGCGCACCCTCGACCTCTCCGATCCCCGCGTCGTCGAGCCGTGGCTCGACAACGCGCTCGTCGGCGCACCACCTCCGGCATTCATCGTCCTGATCGTGGGCGCCACGGCGGAGGGGACAGGTGTCCTCGATGGCTCGGGGGAAGATCGCCTTCGCTTCCTCGGAAAAGTCCGGAAAACGGTCACGCTGTTCGCCGAGTCCGCGCGCGCGGTGCGCGACGGCGGTCACCTCGTGGTCGTCGGGCCTGCGGAAACGACCGGCGAGGGCCTGTTGGTGCTGGCCGCCCTGCGGCAGACCGTCCGGACGTTCCTCGCCGAGCAGCATTTCCTCCCCGCGGGGAGAACGATCCGCGTCTCCCTCCTCGCCGGGCACGATCCGGGGTCGGAGCGTGAAACCGTGCGTGACGTGACGGAGATCCTCGAAGGGTCGCAGCCCCCCCGGATCGAACCGGTGCCTGTGGGATACGTCAGGCCTTGACCCGCTGGAGGAACTTCTCACGCAGTTCCGGGTCGGCAAGGCGTCCCTCGTCCTCCACCGGAAGATGCGGGAACCGATCGATGAACATGCGCGTGAAGATCCCCACCGGCTCCATCCCGCAGCTGGGGGAGTCCTTCTTGCAGATATACCCTCGCAGGTCGAGGCCGGACAGCTCTTCGAGCCGGGTCTTCGCCCACCTCTCCATCCGATCCGTGTGATCGATCCCGGTCCGGTTTGCGACGATGCGCTGGTGCCCCGGATCTCCCACGAGCCGCATCGCTTCCCGCGGGACGGGCAACCCGCAGTCGACCTCCGGGCAGACACGCACCCATTCTACGAAGGGACCCAGCGTTTCGTCCAGGAGGAGGTTCCGCTTGTGCCCGCCGTCGTAGCGCACTTTCTCCCCCAGAAGACAGGCGCTGACCAGGATCCTGGTACGCTCCGTCATTTTTCCACGCCTGCCTCCGCGCCCAGGTACGCGGCCCGAACCTTCGGATCCTCCTGCAGATCGGACGCCTTCCCTTCGAGGGCGATCTCCCCCGCCTCGAGGACGTAGGCGCGGTCCGCGATGGCGAGGGCCATGGCGGCGTTCTGCTCGACGAGAAGGATCGTCGTCCCCGCCTTGTTGATCTCCCCGATCATCCGGAAGATGTCGCCCACCAGCACGGGGGACAATCCCATGGACGGCTCGTCGAGAAGGAGCAGGTCGGGCCGCTGGACGAGTCCCCTCCCGATGGCCAGCATCTGCTGCTCCCCTCCGGACAAGGTCCCGGCGAGCTGGCTCGCGCGTTCGGCCAGCCGGGGGAAAAGGCCGAAGACCCGTTCGAAGCTCTCCCCCACCTCTTTTCTGGAGGAGCGGGTGTACCCCCCCATCTCGAGGTTCTCCCGGACGCTCATGTCGGCGAAGACGCCGCGACCCTCCGGGACATGGGCGATCCCGAGGCGGGCGATCCGATGGGACGGGAGACCCGTTATCGATTTCCCGTCGTGCACGATGCTCCCCGCGGAGAGACGAACGACGCCGGAGAGCGCACGAAGTGTGGTGCTTTTCCCCGCTCCGTTCGCACCAATCAGGGTGACGATCTCCCCTCTCCCGACAAAGAAGGAAACGTCGCGAATCGCCTGGACGGCTCCGTAATGAACGCTTATATGATCGACGATCAACAGCATCCGCCCACCTTACGCCTGCTTCCCTCTCGCGGTCACATCGTCCCTTTTCCCGAGGTACGCCTCGATCACCTTCGGGTCCCTCCGGATCGCCGCCGGGAGACCCCGGGCGATCACCTGGCCGAAGTCCATCACGATCAGCCTCTCGCAGATCCCCATCACCAGGCGCATCTGGTGCTCGATCAGCAGTATGGTCAGGGAGAAACGCTCCCGGATCCCCAGGATGAACTCCATCAGCGTGCCCACCTCGGAGGGGTTCATCCCCGCTGCGGGCTCGTCCAGCAGGAGGATCTTCGGGCGCGATGCGAGCGCGCGGGCGACCTCCAGTTTTCGCTGGTCGCCGTACGGCAGGTTTTTGGCGAGTTCCTTCCCGCGATCCTGGAGGGAAAAGATCGAAAGAAATTCCTCCGCCTGCTCCCGTGTTCGCCGTTCCTCCCGGTAGAACGCCCCCGTCCGCAGCAGCGCCGCGATGGCCCCGTAACGGACGTGCGGGTGGTGAGCGATCCGCACGTTGTCGACGACCGTCAGTTCCCGGAAGAGGCGGATGTTCTGGAAGGTCCGCGCGATCCCGCGGCGGGAGATCTCGTCCGGCGGAAGCCCCGTGATCTCACCCTTCTCCAGCGTGACGGCGCCGCGGTCAGGCACGTAGATGCCGGTGATGACGTTGAACAACGTGGACTTTCCGGAGCCGTTGGGGCCGATGATCCCCACGAGCTCGCCTCTCCCGAGGTGAAAATCGACCCCGTCGAGGGCCTTGATCCCCCCGAAGTGCCGGGTAAGCCCCTGGACCTCGAGGATCACCTGTACACCTTGCTCCGCAGGAACGGAAGCTCCCGCACGCCGAACAGTCCCCGGGGCCGGACCAGCATGGTGACGATCAACAGCAGGGGGATGAGCACCCAGCGGAACTCGATGTATTCGGGCGGGAGCGCGACGCGCATCCCCTCCAGCAGGAAGACCCAGGCGAAGGAGGCGACCAGCGTTCCCGTCAGGTTCCCAAGCCCCCCGAGAACGACGATCATCAGCACGTCGAACGATTTCAGGAAGTCGAAGGTGCTCGGGTGCAGAAACGTGTAAAGGTGCGCGTACAGCCCTCCCGCCACGCCGGCGAAGGCGCACCCGGCAGTGAAGCCGATCAACTTGTACCGGAAAATGTCGATCCCCATCGCCGCGGAGGCGACCTCGTCTTCGCGGATGGCGACGAGTGCGCGTCCGTAGGTGGAGTGGACGAGATTACGGATCACCAGGATCGCCGCGACGAGCCCGGCGACGGTCCAGGGGATTCCGGTCAGCCGCGCGATGCCGGTCATCCCGCGGGCGCCCCCCAGTTGAGGCAGGAAGGAGTCCGCGTTGTCGAAGAGGACCTTCATGATGACCCCGAACCCCAACGTCGCGATGCCGAGGTAATCCGACGTCAAGCGGAGGGTGGGCAAGCCGACGATGCACGCAAGGAGCGCGGCGGCAAACCCGCCGGCCAGAAGGGAACCGAGGAAAACCGCCCCCGTCGCGAAGACCGCCTCATCCCCGTACGCCCCCACGTAGAGTTTCGTCAGCAGCGCCGCCGTGTACGCTCCCACGCCGTAGAAGGCGGCGTGCCCCAGGGAGAACAGACCCGTGAACCCGTAGATGAGGTTCAGGCCCAGCGCGGAGATCGCCACGACGCACGCGAGCTGGAAAATCTGCACCCAGTACGGGTTCAGGAGGTCGCGGGCGGAGAGGAACTGGAGCAGGGCGGTGAGGGCGGCGAACGGCAGGACCGCCTTGGCGATGTTTTTCAGGAAGGGCATCTTATGCCCATCGTCACACCTTCTCCGTCCGGGCCTTCCCGAGGATCCCGGTGGGCTTCCACAGCAGCACGGCGATGAGGAGGACGAAGGCGATCCCATCCCGGTAGGTGGACGACAGATACGCCGTGGTCATCGTCTCCGATTGCCCCATGATCAGGGCCCCGAGGAACGCCCCCGGGATGGACCCGATCCCGCCGAGGACGGCGGCGGTGAACGCCTTCAGCCCGGGCATCACCCCCATGAAGGTGTTGATCTGGGGATAGGCGATCCCGTAGAGCACTCCCCCGACGCCCGCAAGCGCCGCCCCGAGGCCGAAGGTGAAGGAGATCACGCCGTTGACGTTGACTCCCATCAACCCGGCGGTGACGGCATCGTGGGAGACCGCGCGCATCCCCCGGCCCACCTTTGTCCGGTAGACGACATATTGCAGCGCCCCCAGGGAAGCGAGTGCAACGACGAGGATGACTCCCTGGATATTGGTGACCGTGATCCCGCCGATCTCGAGGGACACTACCTGGAAGGGACGCGGGAATGCGTAGTAGTTCGGTCCGAAGACCTGGTGGAGCGCGGTGAAATATTCCAGGAACAGGGAGACTCCGATGGCGGTGATCAGCGCCGCGATCTTCGGGGCGTGTCGCAGCGGACGGTACGCCACCCGTTCGATGACCACCGCGAGGAAGGCAGCCCCTCCTGCGGCGATCGCGAACACGGCGGGAAGGGGCAGGTGGAACTTCTCGACGGCGTAGAAGGCCAGGAACGCACCGACCATGAAGACGTCGCCGTGGGCGAAGTTGATGAGCCGCACGATCCCGTAGACCATCGTGTACCCCAGGGCGATCAGGGCGTACACGAATCCGAGCTGTAGGCCGTTCAGCGCCTGCTGGAGAAAATTCTCTACGGTTGCACCTCTATGGATTCACCATCTTCACGAACTTCTGCCGGCCGCCCTCGATCTTCACGATCGCCGCGCTCTTGACGCTGTCCCCGTTCCGGTCGAGCGTGGATTTCCCGGTGACCCCCTGGAAATCCCTGATCGAGGCGAGGGCGTCCCGGATCTTCCTCGGGTCGTCGCTCCCCGCCTTCCGGATCGCCTCGACGAGCAGTTTCGTGCCGTCATACGCCAGCGTCCCGAGTGCGTCGGGGACCTGCCCGTGCCTCTCCCTGTACTTCTTCACCCATGCCACGACCTCCGGCCGCCGGTCGTCCGGAGAGTAGTGGTTGGAGAAATAGCTGCCTTCGATCGCGCTCCCGGCGATCTTGACGAGATCCGGGGAGTCCCACCCGTCCGGTCCGACCAGCTGAATCTTCAACCCCCTCTCCTGCGCCTGCTTGGCGATCAGGCCGACCTTGTTGTAATAGTCCGGCAGGAACATCACGTCCGCCCCGGAAGCCTTTACCTTGGTGAGCAGCGCGGAGAAGTCCACGTCGTCCTTCCCGTATGCCTCGAATGCCGCAGTCGTCCCGCCCAGCTTCCGGAAGCCGTCGCGGAAGACCTCGGCGGTCCCTTTCGAGTAATCGTTCGACGCGTCGAACAGGACCGCGGCGCGTTTCTTCTTCAGCGTCTCGCGCGCGAATTTGGCCATCACCATCCCCTGGAAAGGGTCGATGAAGCAGCTCCGGAACATGTAGTCCTTCCGCTTCCCGTCCGCCACCGTGACCTTCGGGTTCGTTGCCGTCGGAGTGAGCGTGGGGATCTTCGCGGCTTGTATGATGTCCGAGACGGGGATCGTCGCCTTGGAGGTGACCGCACCGATGATCGCTTTGACCCGGTGCTGGTGCACCAGGAGGTTCGCCACGTTCGCCGCCTCCGTGGCGTCGTTCCTGTCGTCCTGGATGACGTACGTGATCCTCATCCCCGCGACGCCGCCCGTCGCGTT
>Ga0256865_1000558_pt1 | contig 12383 bp, 10 predicted proteins | sample RVTome_14_FD_187337 | JGI IMG/M metagenome (GOLD analysis project Ga0256865, IMG submission 187337) | Soil microbial communities from uranium-contaminated site in the Upper Colorado River Basin, Wyoming, United States - RVT145D125 HiSeq ... | reverse complement strand
AAAGCCAATGGCTATAAAATTTGTTGACAATAAAAAACGGGTTTCCTATAGTTGTGGTCAACAAAAATCAGACACAGCATCGTCTTTATCAAGAGTGGCGGAGGGACAGGCCCTGCGAAGCCACAGCAACCGATCCGCACGGCGCGGATGCCAGGTGCTAATTCCTGCTCCGGAATTTTCCGGGGGAAGATGAGGACGGAGCTTCGAAGGACTGGATTCGACATATCCTGACTCCCCTCGAAGCCCCTTCTCATCCCCACGAGAAGGGGCTTTGTTTTTGGCCCCGGACAAATCCAAGGGGGGATGACCATGGATCAGAAAACGCAGCTCTCACTGGTCAGCCGCATCGTCCAGATCGGCGTCGGCCGCGACGAGAAAACCGGGGCGATCAGCTTCCCCATCTACCCCAGTGCCACCTACCGGCACCCGGGGGTGGGGGAAAGCACCGGCTTCGACTACACCCGCTCGGGTAACCCGACCCGGCAGATGCTGGAGGAAGGGCTCGCTCTGCTTGAGGGGGGAAGCCGTGGCCTAGCCTTTTCCTCGGGGATGGCGGCGCTGACCACCCTCTTCCTGCATTTTTCCGCCGACGACCACCTGGTCGTCTCCGAGGACCTCTACGGCGGCACCTATCGGGTACTGGCCCAGGTCTTCGCCAAGCTGGGGCTGACCGCCACCTACGTCGACACGACAAAGACCGCAGCGGTGGCCGCCGCCATCACCGACCGGACCAAGGCAATCCTGGTAGAAACGCCGGGCAACCCGCTGCTCGGTGTCGCCGACCTGACGGCCCTTGCCGCCCTCTGCCGGCAGCACAACCTCCTGTTCATCGTCGACAACACCTTCCTCACCCCGCTGCTGCAGCGGCCGCTGGACCTTGGCGCCGACGTCGTGATACATTCGGCGACCAAGTACCTCAGCGGGCACAACGACCTCTGCGCCGGCGCACTGGTCGCCAGAGACCCGGCTCTCGGCGAACGCCTCTACTTCCTCCAGAACTCCACCGGCGCCATCCTTCCGCCGCAGGACTGCTGGCTGTTGATCCGCAGCCTCAAGACCCTGGCGCTGCGCATGGAACGCCACTGCCAGAGCGCCCTCACGGTCGCCCGCTGGCTGAAGACGCGGCCGAAGGTGACCGCCGTCTACTATCCGGGGCTGGAGGACCACCCCGGTCACGAACTGTCGAGGACGCAGGCGAAGGGGTTCGGCGGCATGCTCTCCTTTCGCGTCGAGAGCCCCGAGGTTGCCCGGGCGGCGCTGAAGAAGCTGCGTCTGATCTCCTTTGCCGAAAGCCTCGGTGGCGTCGAATCTCTCATGACCCTGCCGGCGGTGCAGACGCACGGCGACATCCCCAGGGAGGAGCGCGAGCGTCTCGGCATCTGCGATTCCCTGCTGCGCCTATCGGTGGGAATTGAGGACGTGAACGACATCATCGCCGATCTGGAGCAGGCTCTGAGTTGATAAAATCATAGGTTTCATAGGTCTTATTAGTCCCATGGGACCCATAGGACCTATAAGACCCATAGGACCTATAAAAGGCCAAAAGGACTTTCGTCATGACTGACAAAAAAATGCGCCCCGCCACTCTCCTCGTCCACCAGGGCCGCGACCGTGACCCGGCCACCGGCGCCGCCGTCGTCCCCATCTACACCGCCTCGACCTATCACCACACGGAAGGGAAGGCCGGCGAATACGACTACGCCCGCAGCGGCAATCCGAGCCGCGACCAGGTGGAGGAGGCGATCGCCCTGCTCGAAGGTGGCTGCCGCGGCTTCGCCTACGCGTCGGGGATGGCGGCCATCGGCAGCGCCCTCTCGCTTCTGAAGAGCGGCGACCACCTGATCGCCCCGGACGATCTCTACGGCGGCTCCTGGCGCTACCTGGCGGCGGTCCTGCCGCAACTGGGGATCGAGGCCACCTTCGTCGACCAGACCGACCTCTCCGTCGTTGAAGCCGCCGTCCGCCCCAACACCCGGGCGCTCTTCCTCGAGACTCCTTCCAACCCGCTGTTCAAGATCGTCGACCTGCGGGCGATGGTCGCCCTCGCCCGCCGCCGGGGCCTGCTCACCCTGCTCGACAACACCTTCATGACGCCGCTCTTGCAGCGCCCCCTCGACCTCGGCATCGACGTCGTCATCCACAGTGCCACCAAGTTCCTCGGCGGGCACTCGGACCTGCTGGCCGGCCTGGTCACCACTGCCGATCCCGAGCTGGCCAAGCGCCTGAAGTTCTTCCAGAACGCATTCGGCGCCGTCCTCTCCCCCTTTGACTCCTTCCTCCTCTCGCGCGGGATCAAAACCCTCAAGGTTCGCCTGGATGCGGCCCAGCAAGGAGCTCAGCTGCTCGCCGAACGGCTGCAGGCACACCCGGCGGTGGCTCGGGTCTACTATCCCGGCCTCACTGACTTTGCCGGGCGCGAGCGGCATTTTGCCCAGGCGAGCGGCGCCGGCGCCGTCCTCTCCTTCGAACTGCAGGAGAAGGAGCAGGTGGCGCGCCTGCTGCGAACCATCCGGCTGCCGATCATCGCCCCGAGCCTCGGCGGCGTGGAAACCATCCTCACCCACTGCTGGTCGATGTCGCACGCCGCCATCCCCGCTGAAACCAAGCTCAGGCTCGGCATCCGCGAGACGCTGGTGCGCGTCTCCGTCGGCATCGAAGACCCGCAGGACCTCTGGGAGGATCTGGCGTCAGGGTTGATGTAGGGGCGGGTTCGAAACCCGCCCCACCGCGGGTTATGAATCCGTTTGACAACCCGGCGACTTTCCATTAAAGTTCGTCCTTACAAATCAATAGCGCATCGTCTTTATCAAGAGTGGTGGAGGGACAGGCCCTGCGAAGCCACAGCAACCGATCCGCATGGCGCGGATGTCAGGTGCTAATTCCTGCCCCGGAGAACAGGGGTGAGATGAGGACGGAGCCCGACCGATACGCCGGCTCAATTCTCGTATCCGAAGGCCCCTTCCCATCGCCGTGGGAAGGGGCCTTTTTGATTTTGCAGAGGGTGGACAGTTGAGCGGTTCCGCAGGCATCGTCAAAACCGAATACGCCGAATTCGACGTCGAGCTGCAGCTTGAAAGCGGTCGCCTGCTGGGCCCCCTCACCCTCGCCTACGAAACCTACGGCAGGCTGAACGCGGCGCGCTCCAATGCCGTCCTCGTCTGCCATGCCTGGACCGGCGACGCCCACGCCGCCGGCCGTCACAAGGAAGATGACCGCAAACCGGGCTGGTGGGACGACATGATCGGCCCCGGCAAGCTCCTCGACACCGAGCGCTACTTCGTCATCTGTTCCAACGTCATCGGCTCCTGTAAGGGGTCGACCGGCCCGACCAGCCTCAACCCGCGCACCGGCAAACCCTACAATCTCACCTTTCCGGTGCTCATGGTACGCGACATGGTCCGGGCGCAGAAACTTCTGCTCGATCGCCTCGGCCTCGATTCACTGCTCACCGTCATCGGCGGCAGCATGGGAGCGATGCAAGCCCTGGAGTGGGCGATTCTCTATCCGGAGGCAGTCCGTTCGATCGTCCCCATCGCCGGAACGGGGCGCACCTCGCCGATGGCCATCGCTCTCAACGCCCTGGCCCGGCAGGCGGTCTTCAACGACCCGATGTGGAAGAAGGGAAATTACAAGCCCGAACACCCTCCCGCCGACGGGCTGGCACTGGCCCGGGCCGTCGGCCACATTTCTTTTCTTTCCGATGCCTCGATGCACCTTAAGTTCGGCCGACGCTTCTCGGTCCGGGACGGTATGTTCGACTTCTTCGGTCAGTTCGAGGTCGAACGCTACCTGCAATACAATGGCGTCAACTTCGTCGAACGCTTCGACACCAACGCCTTCCTCTATCTGGCCAAGGCGCTCGACCTCTACGACGTCGGCTGGAACTTCGACAGCCGCGAGGAGGCGCTCTCGCGCCTTACCTGCCCCTCGCTATGGTTCGCCTTCACTTCCGACTGGCTCTATCCCCCCAACCAGACCGAAGAGGTGGCAGCCGCATTGCGCCAGCTTGGCAAGCCGGTCGAATATCACCTCATCGACTCCGACTACGGGCACGACTCCTTTCTCGTCGAACCGGAGAAATTCACCCCCTTCGTGGTCGACTTTCTCGACCGGATACAGCGATAAAGAAAGGCGGAACCGGTTTCGGTTCCGCCTTTGGTTTATCCACGGGTAGGGGCGCTGCTTGCTGCGCCCTGGGCACGGCACGCCGTGCCCCTACGATTATTTCTTGTCGAACAGCTCCAACTGGTCGAAGCGATGTTCGGTAATTTTGAAGGGACGGGGGAGATAGCGCGGGCAGTCGACCAGCACGGCTGCAGGCGGCTGCTTGCAGTGGCGCAGGCACTTGCCGCAGAGGGCGTTGCAGGCGAGGTTTCGGGGGGACTTGGTCAAGTCTCAGATCCTTCTGAGGGGAGAACAGACGCCTCATTATCGCCGCAACCGCCGGCAAAAGTAAAGGGACTCCTCACCCTTGAGCCGCTCAGCTTTTTTCTGCCAGCACCTGGTCGATGGCGGTCTTCAGGCGGACGATGCCCTGTTCTTCCGGCTCGATGTCGATCTCGATGCGCCGCTCCGGTCGGGTGTGCCGGTAGAGGGGATCGTAGTAGAGGACCATCAGGTCGCGCACCAGCGCCTCCCACTCCCCCCGTTCGAGCAGGCCGAGCAGGCGGTCGACCGTCTCCCCGCCCAGGCGCGGGCGCAGGGCCTTGAGCGGGCGGACGAAGGAGGCGCGCAGGCGGTCGAGGGCGGGATAGTCGTCGAGGATGATCCGCGTCCGGTAGTCGAGGGAGGCATTGACCCAGAGGGTGGTTTCGATTTGCAGTGCCTCGTAGACCTTCGGCGGCAGCACCAACCGGCCGATGTGCTTGCTCTCCCCCTCGGCCAGCGCGTAGCCGCCGGGCGGGATGCGCTGCAGTTCGTCCCACAGGTGCGCCTCGAAGCTCTTCTGGCTTGGCTGCGGCGCCAGGCCGAGAGCGCCGAAAGCGCTTCCCCGGTGGCTCGCCAGCCCCTCCAGGTCCATGACCGGATAGCCCTCGGCGCGCAGGCGCAGCAGCAGCCGGGTTTTGCCGACCCCGGTCAGGCCGCGCAGCACCAGCAGCCGCCCCCACTCCCCGCGCTCGAAGAACTCCCGCACATGGCTGCGGAAAGCCTTGTGCCCGCCGACCAGTTGGCGCGCCGGAATGCCTGCCAGGTCGAGAAAGGTGGTCAGCGCCCGGCTGCGCATGCCGCCGCGCCAGCAGAAGACGACCACCGGCGGCCGGCGCCCCGCAAGAGCTGCCTCTACCCGCGCCACCATCGCCGGAATATTCGGCGCCACCAGCTCCACCGCCAGGCGCTTGGCGGCCCCCTTCCCTTGCTGCTTGTAGAGAGTCCCCACCCGCGCCCGCTCCTCGTCATCAAAGATCGGCACGTTAACCGCGCCCGGGATGGTCGCCTCGGCGAACTCGGCGGGGGTGCGGGCATCGATCAGCAGTGCGCCCTTGTCGCGCAAGGCCAGGGCTTTTGCGAGCGAGATGGAGAGGTCGGTCATGGGTTCGCTGTCGGTGAAATGTTCGAAAACGGGCCAAAGTCAGCACGGTTATACCGGAAATAACGTGCCGGCACAAGCGCCGGCTGCAGCCACTACGAGTTACCGAAGCCAGGCCCGATCCGCCGGCAGCCCGAGCGGGAGATGCAGGCGGACAAAAATTCCGATCCAACGGTGCTGGCAATGCTTGTGGGAGATGTTCGTGGGGGATGTTCGTTGACACCCCTGGTTCGAGCGCATAGAATGAATACCTTCATTCAGGCAACGGGGGGATTTTGAAGCAAAAAACCGTCTACACCTGTCAGCAGTGCGGCCTGCAGAGCCCCAAGTGGCTCGGCAGATGCCCCGACTGCAACCAGTGGAACACCCTGGTCGAGGAGCAGCAGCCGGCCGGCCGCGGGCGGAGCGTGGGGGTGCCGTCGACGGCCCGCCCGCAGCGCCTGGCCGAAGTAGCCTCGACTGAGGAGGACCGCTTGTGCTGCGGCATCGCCGAGCTCGACCGGGTGCTGGGCGGCGGCGTTGTTCCCGGTTCCTTCATTCTGATCGGCGGCGACCCCGGCATCGGCAAGTCGACCCTGCTGCTGCAGGCCGCCGACCGACTGGCCCGCTGCGGCCCCGTCCTCTACGTCACCGCCGAGGAATCGATACGCCAGGTGAAACTACGCGGGGAGCGGCTCGGCGTAAGTGCCGACCCGCTCTTTCTACTGGCCGAGACCTCCCTCGAGGCGATTTTCGATCGGGTGAGGGAACTCAAGCCCGCCTTTCTCGTAGTCGACTCCATCCAAACCATCTTCACCGGGGCGCTCGAATCGGCACCCGGCTCGGTGAGCCAGGTGCGCGAATGCGCCGGCCGGCTGATGCATCTGGCCAAGGGGGAGGGCATTCCCACCTTCATCGTCGGCCACGTCACCAAGGACGGCGCCATAGCCGGCCCGCGGGTGCTGGAACACATGGTCGACACCGTCCTCTACTTCGAGGGCGACCCCGGCCACCCCTACCGCATTTTGCGGGCGGTCAAGAACCGCTTCGGCTCGACCAACGAGATCGGCGTCTTCGAGATGAAGGAGGCGGGGCTGGCCGAGGTGGCCAACCCCTCCGAGCTGTTCCTCGCCGAGCGACCGGAAGGGGCGGCCGGCAGCGCCGTCGTCCCCTCCCTGGAGGGGAGCCGGCCGATCCTGGTCGAACTGCAGGCGCTGGTCTCCGGCGCTTCCTTTGGCACGCCGCGGCGCACCACCATGGGGATCGACCACGGCCGGGTATCGCTGCTGGTGGCGGTGCTGGAGAAGAAGGTCGGGCTCTCGCTGCTCTCCCAGGACATCTTTCTCAATGTCGCCGGAGGCGTGCGCCTTGATGAGCCGGCCGTCGATCTCGGAGTACTGGCGGCGCTGGCCTCCAGTCACCTGAACAGGCCGATCCCGCCGCGTACCATCCTGTTCGGCGAGGTCGGGCTCGCTGGCGAGGTGCGGGCCGTCTCCCGCCCCGAACTGCGGATTAAGGAGGCGGCGAGGCTCGGCTTCGACCGTTGTTTTCTGCCGGCCGGCAACCTGAAGAATCTGGAGGCGCCGGCAGGGATGGAACTGATCGGTGTGCGCAGCGCCGCCGAGGCACTGGAAGGGGTGTTCGATTGACACGGGGATCGCTGAAAGCCTGGCGCGGGATCCTCTTCGGCCTGCTGCTGACCCTGGCCCCGGCGGCTGTTCTTGCCGTGGAGAGCCTGCATGCGGCCCAGGTGAGCTATCTGCCGGCGCGCACCTACGAGGAGGTCGAGCGGGAGTTCCGCCGAATGCGTAAGGCGGGCTTCGACACCGTCATTCTGCGGGTCTTCCAGAACCCGGGCGACCGTCTCTACCCCTTTGTCACCTCACGGGCCACGGCCGGTGTCTATTTTCTTACCGCCGAGGCGAAGGTGGTCGACGACATTCTGCCCGAACTCATCCCCCGGGCGCGAGCTGCCGGCTTGCGGGTTTTCGCCTGGATGAGCACGCTTTCGCTGCCGCTCGAGACCCCTTGGGACCTGCGCGGCCGCCGCTACGACCTGGTGCGCGGCGAGGTTGTTGCAGGCGAGCGTCTCGACCCGTTCCATGCCGAGGTACGGCGGCGCCTGCTGACCCTTTTCCGCGATCTTGGCCGCTACGACCTGGACGGCATTCTGCTGCAGGATGATCTGGTGCTGCGTCACACCGAGGGATTCTCGGCGGCGGCGATGGGCGCCTACAACCTGACCAGCGGACGGTTTCCCGATCCGCTCGACTTTTATGCCGACCGCCAACCTGCCTCACCCCAGGTGCGCAGCTATTCGCCGGCGTTCTGGGACTGGGCCCGCTGGCGTAACCGGGCGCTGCTGCAGCTGGCCGCCGATCTGCGGACTGCGGCGCGCCGGGAAAATCCCGATCTGCTGGTGGCGGTCAACCTGATGTACGAGGCCTTGTCCAATCCGCAGGGTGCTCTGGCCTGGCTCGCCCAGGATTTCGAGGCAGCCAGGAATGCAGGCTTCGACTACCTTTCGGTCATGGCCTATCACCGACAGATGGCCAAGGAGCTGAAAGTAACGCCGGAAATGGCGGTTGATCTCATCCGGCAGATGGTCCGGGACGGTCTGTCCCGAATGGAAGAGCCGGCCGCCCTGCTGGTAAAGGTCCAGGCGACCGATTTCGACACCCGGCTGCCGATCGAAGCCGCCGAATGGCAGGCCGTCGCCGCCGCCGTACGCGAGGCCGGGGCGAAGAGCGTGGCGGTATTCCCTTATCATTCCCCGGACGAAAGACCGGCGCCAGCGGCGGCGGCCAAATTAAAGGAGGTGCAATGAGCAACGGCTTTACCCATTTTGATGCGGAGGGCAAGGCGATCATGGTCGAAGTCGGGGAGAAGTCTCCCACCCGTCGGGTGGCGGTGGCCCGCGGCGAAGTGCGCATGGCGGAAGCGACGCTGCAACGCATTCTCGACCGCAACGTGGAGAAGGGTGACGTCTTCGCCGTAGCCCGCATCGCCGGCATCATGGCGGCCAAAAAGACGCCCGAACTCATCCCGCTTTGTCACCCGCTGCTGCTGACCTCGATCGCCATCGGCTTCACCCCTTTTCCCGCTGAAGGGAGGGTCGAGATCGAGGCGACGGTCAAACTGACCGGCACCACCGGAGTGGAGATGGAGGCGCTTACCGCCGTGTCGGCGGCAGCCCTGACCATCTACGACATGTGCAAGGCGGTCGACCGGGAGATGGTTATCGGCGAGATCCGTCTGATGGAAAAGCATGGTGGCAAAAGCGGCTCATTCGTCCGCCACCGCTGATCGCGCAAACGCTCGCAACGGTCCGCGCCTCGGGTGAGTTCCTCTGCCTGGGCCACGTGACCGGATGAAAGGAATAGTGTGAACACCCAACAGATTTTCTCTATCCGCCGCTCGTTTCTCTTCCCTCTGGGGTTGCTGCTGTTGCTGACCGGCGCGCTGTTCGTGGTTTGTCTGGTCAGGGGCGAGCCGACGGCAAAAATACTCATCCTCGGCTTTTTCATGCTGCCGGTCACTGTCCTCTTCGTTGAGAGCACCTTTCGTCGGACGTTATTGACGGGGGACGGTGTGGTCGTCTTCAAGCTGCTGCGAAAGAAAGAACTGAAGTATGCCGAGTTGACTGCCGTGGAGACGGTAAAGGTGCGCAAGCGGGTTTTTCTGACCCTTTGCGCCGGCGATGATTTCCTGATCATCTCCAATGCCTACGCAAACTTCCCCGGTCTGGTCCAGTCGCTGCTGGCCAGGGTTCCGGCGGCGGCAATCAGCGAGGAAACAAGGCAGATGGCGGCCGCCCCGCCGGTGAAGAGCACCGATGTCATCTCCTGCTGGCTGGCTGTGGCCCTGTTGGCATTCATTCTCTACATCCAGTTGGGAGGACTCCCGTAAGCAGGGATTCCCCTTTGCCGATGCCCATTTTAGTTGACTTGAAACCCAAATTCATTTAACTTTACCCAATTCATTCAATATAGAGGGGTACCGCATGGAGCAGGCAAAACGCGATGAATTTCGGCAGATTCTCCAGGGCCAACTGGATGAGCTGTTGCGCGAGGCCGGCAAGACTGTCTCTGAGATGACAGACGAAAAGGCCAATTTCCCCGATCCGACGGACCGCGCGTCCCTGGAGTCGGACCGCAACTTCGAGTTGCGTATCCGGGACCGGGAGCGCAAGCTCATCATGAAAATCCGCGAGGCGCTGGAGCGCATCGATGATGGGACATTCGGTGTCTGTGAGCATTGCGAAGAGGAGATCGGCGAAGCCCGGCTCAAGGCACGGCCGGTGACCACGCTCTGCATCGAGTGCAAGACCGAGCAGGAACGCCAGGAGAAGATCGGCTGAACCGGCTGCCGCTCCGGTGTTGATCCCCGGAGCCGCGCATGAGGGGACATGGAGGGCGATCACTACGAAGTCCTTTCCGAAATAACCCGTATCGCCGGCGAATCCGCCGACGACCCGCCCCGCAGCATGAAGGAAGTCCTTCGCTTCCTGGCCGAGGCGTTGCCGTTTGATGAACTTTCCCTTTCTTTTTTTGATTCCCGCCTGAAAATCTTCACCCGGACGATCAGCAGCACAGGACCCGAGCTTTTTCTCCCCGCCATCGGCACGGTCGCCGCCCTCCCCGCTGGAGCCGCACTGAAACAGCGGGGGGACGAGTTGGCCGGCGGCGAACTGCGTCTTCCTGTCGGCGCCGACCGCCACCCGTGCGGCGTTCTCACCCTGCGGCCTGCCCCTCCTGCTCCCCTTTCCGAAGAGACCCGGCGATTTCTCCGGGCGGTATGCCATCAACTCGCCTCCCTCGCCCAGGCTGTCCTTGGCGCCGATAACGAACGGCGACTGATGCAACAGCTCTCCCTCCTTTCCGAACTGGGACGGGAACTGAATCGGGCCGGTACCGTGCGTTCAGTGCTGCAGGCCGCCATCCGCACCATCCGCCGGCACAGTGACCCTGCCTGCATCATTCTGCGCCCCCTGTATGGCGGAACAGTGCTGGGACGCGGCCAAGTGTGGACAACGCCGGCCTGGAAGCCTCTGCGTGCGACCTTTCTCGAACTGGAAGAGGCACAGATCCGCCGGGCGCTGGCCGGCAAAGCGCCCCTCTTTCGTCTGGGGCTTGGCCGCAGCTCCGCTGAACCGTTTCCCCTTCCCCAGGCAATGGTTACCGTTCCCCTCTATTTCCAGGATTGCCCGATGGGGAGCCTGACGCTGTTCGGCGACGATTTGGGAGAAGTTCTTCCCTTTCGAGCCGACCGTGAGTCGAAGCGGTTCTTCACGGCTATCGGTTCCCAGATCGGGCATGCCCTGGAGCGAGTCACCACACTGGAACGACTGGGGGAGCTTTCTGCCGAAAACGACCGCAAGCTGCGCGAGGCCACACTCCTCTTTCACATCGCGCGAGCCATGCACAGCACATTGCGTCTCAATGAACTGATGCATCTTATCCTGTCGGCGGCGACGGTGTCCGGCGGCGGTGGTTTTGAGCGTGCCATCCTGTTCATGCTCAACGAGCGCAGCGGCATTTTCCAGGGAATGCTCTGCGTCACCCGTGAGACTGCCCCCCTTGTGCTTCCCTCTGAGGAGGGGGCTCTTGCCTGGGAGCGGCCGGTGGTAAACACGCAGGCGCAGGAAGTTCAGCGCCAGCACCCCTGCTGCCGTCAGGTCATGCAGCAGCGGCTCCCACTCCAGGAAGACAACGCTCTGGCTCGCGCCGTCAACAGAAGGCGGGTCGTGTTCGTCTCACGCCCCGGCAGCGAACCGTCAGCGGCGGCGGCCTTTGCGCAAAGCCTGAAGCTGGCGCCCTACGCCTGCGCTCCCCTGTATGGACGGGACCGACCCCTGGGAGTGCTGTTGGTGGACAATCCGGAGAGCCGGGAGGAAATCTCCCCCGATCGCCTCCGCTTCCTTGAGCTCTTTGCCAATCTGGCCGGTGCGGCAATGGAGAATTCGATGCTCCTGAACCGGCTTGAAACCGCCCACCAGGACCTGCGCGAAACCCAGGAACGCTTGATCCAGGGGGAGAAGATGGCGGTTCTGGGTGAGATGGCGGCCTCTGTCACCCATGAATTGCGCAACCCCCTGGTCGCCATCGGCGGCTTCGCCCAACGCCTCACCCGGACCGCCGCCGGCGCTCGCGAGAAGGAATATGCAGCGATCATCGCCCGCGAAGTGCGGCGCATGGAGACGATGCTCTCCAACATCCTTGACTTCGCCAAAAAGGAGATGCTCTGTTTTATCGAATGTCATGTGACGCGGGTGATCGAGGAAGCCCTTGCACTGGAGTACGATGCCCTGCTGCGAGGATCGGTGCGGCTGGTGACCGAAATCGCCGAGTCGCTGCCGGCGATCCAGGGAGACGAGCAGAAGTTGCGGCAAGTAATGATCAACCTGATTGCCAACGCCCGGCAGGCGATGCCCGAGGGGGGGGTGTTGACCGTGCGGGCCTACCGCACAAGTCTGCGCGGCGATGAGGCCGTAACCGTGGAGGTGGAGGATACCGGTGGCGGCATCCCCGCCGACATCCTGCGCAACATTTTCAACCCGTTCTTCACCACCAAGGAGGGAGGAACAGGGCTGGGGCTCCCCATCTCGCACCGGATCATCGAGCAGCACCGGGGTCGGATCGAGGTAAAAAATCGCGCCAAGGGGGCCGTGTTCATCCTGCGCCTTCCGGTCCGTGGCAGCGACGCACCTTTCCGTTGACAAATCAGGGCGGTTTGGGTAAGGTATCGCAGTTTTTCGACGGGGCTGTAGCTCAGTTGGGAGAGCGATGCGTTCGCAACGCATAGGTCGTCGGTTCGATCCCGATCAGCTCCACCAATAAAAACGAAGGGTCTGCACACGAGGTGCAGGCCCTTTTCT
>Ga0256865_1000556_pt1 | contig 12397 bp, 12 predicted proteins | sample RVTome_14_FD_187337 | JGI IMG/M metagenome (GOLD analysis project Ga0256865, IMG submission 187337) | Soil microbial communities from uranium-contaminated site in the Upper Colorado River Basin, Wyoming, United States - RVT145D125 HiSeq ... | reverse complement strand
CCATCGGGGCCAGGAAACTAATCAGATTTCCACTCACAGGCCGGATATATGTAAGCAATCTGTTCCTTGTTTGCCTCAATTGAAAAACATCCTTGCGAAACGGGATGGGTCCATATATGTTCTTGGGATGGGGGGTTTTATTGACATTATGATTTGATCTATATACAGTAACGGGTCGCGATATGGGAAAGGCCCGGGAAAATGGAAACTTAAACAAGGGGGGGTTCTTCAATGGGTTTTTGGCAGCGCGTCAAAAAAGATCTTCAACTCGCCATGCAAGAGGGGGCGGACCTTTTTAAGGAGGGGACCACCACCTTCACCACCAAGACCCGAAGAATTGCTAAAAAAAGTTCCGCTTCGGTCAAAACGGAGGCGACCCGGGTCGGGAAAATCGGAAAATTACGATACCAGCATTTTTGGCTTAATAAAGAAGCCCAGAAAAAATTTGCGGATATTGGAGGCCGGATTTACGATCAGGTTTCAAACAAAACCATTGAATATCATTTTGATGAACCGACACAAACCCTCATTTCGGAAATAGAAAAAATGGAAGGGCAAATTAAAAAAGTGAAAGGTGAAATTCAATCTTTATCCAAAAAGGGAGAAAAACCTCCCCCCCGTGAAAGCGGTATGGGAGGGGTTTGAGCACATTCTCAGGAATTAGGGGGGTGACAGACCTGAGGGGGAGTGTCCGGAAAGTTTTTTTCAAGGATCGAATTCAATGCAAGGAATTTTTTTGGGAGGAAATAACATGATCAAGTTTTGTATACAATTCAAATTAGGGGTTCCCTTGTTTTTAGGAGTTTTTTCTTTATGGCTGGCAGGATGTGCGGGACCGTCTTTAAACGTTGAAAAGATTTCGCCCACCGAAAATCCATCTCAGCTTATTGCTCAATTAAAAAAAGATTTGACCCAATCCCGTGAGGAAAAGGTGGATGCCCTTTCTCCATCCTGGTTTGAAAAGGCGGAAGGTTCCTTTACCCGCGCGCAAACCACACGGGATCAGGGGCGGGAGCTTGAGGATATCCTTAAGGAAGTTGCCCAAGGAAGGGCCGAATTGGTACAGGCCAAGGAGTTTGCCGAAGTGGCACGGATGGTTTTACCCAACGCCATTCAGGCGCGGGATGATGCCCGGGCGGTACGTGCCACCCAGTTTGGAAGAGAATATATGAAGGCTGAAGAGGGGTTTATCCGATTGACCACTTCAATTGAAAAAAATAATTTAGATTGGGCCAAGAAACAACAAGGGGCCATTGTTCAACAATATAGGGATTTAGAATTGAGGGCCATACAGGAAAATGCGTTGGGTCAAATTCGGAAAATGATTGCTGATGCGGAAACCCAGGGAGCCAAAAAAATGGTTCCTCTGACCTTTGAAGATGCGGTCAAAAAGGAAACCGAAGCGGAAGAATTTATTTCCAAAAACCGGTATGATCAACAAAAAATTCAGGAAAAAGCAAATTTGGCTTTTTTCCATGCTAACCGGCTTAAACAAATCACACGGGAGGCTCAAGAGCTTAAAAGCAAAACGCCTGAAGAAATATCACTCTGGGTGGAAGGGATGTTGGTTGAGGTTTCTGGACCCCTTGAAGGTTCAGATATGAGACACCTTCGCTTCGAATCTCAAATCAAAAACATTAAAAACTCTATTGCCGGGCTTCAAAAAGAAAATTCGGAGTTAACCAAGAAAACCGAAATGCAGCAGGAAAAATTACAGGAAACCTCCCAGATTAAGCAAAGTGAAATTGAATCCCTTAAAAACCAAGTGTCGGCTCTGGAGGGAAGAACCCTTACGGAGAAAGAAGCCATCGCAAGACTGGAAGCAGATAAAAGGTTCAACCGTCTTTATGAAGAGGTGAGGCAATATTTTAAGCCTGAAGAAGCGGAAATCTTTAAACAGGGGGGAGATTTATTAATCCGCTTGAAGGCCATGAAATTTCCTATCGGTCAGTCCGTTATTCTTCCAGATAATTTTAGCCTGTTAACGAAAGTTCAAAGAGCCATTCGGACGTTTAAAGAACCGCTGGTGATGATTGAGGGACACACGGACAGCACTGGATCTCAAGCCATAAATGAAACCCTATCAAAAGAACGTGCTGAGGCCGTCCGGAAATACCTGATTGCCAATGAAACGGTTCTTGGCTCGAATGTCAAAGCCGTTGGATTTGGTTCTCAGAAACCACTGGTCTCAAACGAAACCCCAGAAGGGCGGGCTGTCAACCGGAGAATAGATGTTGTGATTCGACCCCTTTCCAGCTCTTCCTAAAAAGAAGGGGTTATGACCTAAATAATTAAATTTAAATTAAATCTGAATTTTTAGGGGGTTATTTTTCGGTAAACGTAAAATAACCCCCTTTTTATTGGCAACCCAAAAAATCGTTAGGATGGGTCTTCGAATATTTCCCTTCCGGGGTCATTGGTGACATTGACAAAAAGTTCAAAAATCCCTATTCTAAAAATCTATTTCCTTACTCCTACAAACCCATCATTAAAATAAAAGGAAATTCGTGAAATCATCGAGAAATCGGTTATTTGTGGTCTCCAACCGCCTTCCCTATGTTTTTTCTAGGGGGGACGATGGCCGAATTCATGCCGAACCTTCCTCAGGGGGTTTGATTAATGCCCTGGTCCCTGTTCTCCGAAATCGAGGGGGATTGTGGGTGGGATGGCCGGGGACCCTTGACTTGGGGGAGAAGGATCTTGAGCCTGCTTTGAAGAGTATTGCCAAACAATGGGGTTATACCCTAAAACCGGTTACCTTAACGGAAAAAGAGCGGGATCACTTTTACTATGGATTTTCAAACGAAGTGATTTGGCCACTTTTTCACGATTTGCAGAGCAACTGTAATTTTAATCCTGATTTTTGGCGTACCTATCAGCAGGTCAATCGAAAATTTGCACAAGTTATCACCAAAAACGCAGGAATGGATGATTATATCTGGGTTCATGATTATCACTTTATGGAGGTTGCCAGACAGCTTCGAATGATGGGAAACCATGCCAAACTTGGATTTTTTCTGCATATCCCCTTCCCTTCCCTGGATATTTTTTTAAAACTACCTTGGCGGTTTGAGATATTGCGGGGGTTGCTCGAATATGATTTAATTGGTTTTCAAACCCTACGAGATCGCCGGAACTTTATTCAATGTGTGAGGACCTTAATCAAAGATGTTGCGGTTCAAGGGAAAGGACAGGTCATTAAATTTTCTTTTCCTGAGCCCATTCTCGAATCGGTGCGACGAGACACCCAATCCGGGGAAAGGGAAATTCAGTTGGGCGTTTTTCCAATAGGGATTGATTATAATTATTTCTCCGGTTTGGCTGCTTCCCAAGAGGTAGGGCAGCTTGAGAAACAATTTCGAGATAATGTTCAAAATAAACAGATCATTCTTGGGGTCGACCGATTGGATTATACCAAAGGGATTCCCAATCGATTAGAAGCGTTTCGCAATGCCCTGACCCGCTTTCCTGAGCTGCACCGGAAAGTCGTTTTTATTCAACAGGTCATTCCTAGCCGGGCGGATATTCCTGAATACCATGACCTACGGCTCCGCATAGAACAATTGGTGAGCGAGATTAATGGAGAGTTTACAGACTCCGGGTGGGTCCCCATTCATTATATTTTTCGGAGCTTAACCCCTACAGAATTACTGGCCTACTACCGGGCGGCAGAAATTGCTTTGGTGACTCCCTTAAAGGACGGAATGAACATGGTGGCCAAGGAATTTTGTGCAGCCAATGTAGGGGGAAATGGAGTTTTAATTTTGAGCGAATTTGCAGGGGCCGCGGCTCAATTACAGAAAAACGCTTTTCTGGTCAACCCCCATGATGTGGAGTCGGTGGCTGACCGAATTTATGAGGCTTTTAAAATGGGTCAAGAGGATCGCCGTTCGAGAATGAAGAGGCTTCAACGCTCAATCCGGGAATTTGATATATTCTGGTGGGTCGATTCTTTTCTAAATGCGGCCATTGAAAAAAACCTAAGCGATTTTGCGGTGGTGGAAGATTATATTCCCGAACGACGAGTTCGTAAAGTGTCTCTTTCTCCATCCAAAGACCATGTGGTTCCATAGAGTTTTTTTGGTAGAATGAGCTGGAATCTGATAATGAAGGAGGAAAGTTGGATGAACACGAGGAACCTGATTTTTTATTCATTGTTGGCTGGAAGTTTGTTATCACTCGGAGGGTGCGGAACAATGAAAGAACTCCGGGGAGAAAATGAGGATCTAAAAGCAGAAATCAACCGTTTAGAAAGCGTGATCAATGATTACAGCGATGAATTGGACAAGATCAAAAGTTTGTCAAATCAGGAAAAAGCCGTTTTACGGAGTGAAATGCAGCAGATGCGGACAAATTTAAGGGAGAATCTTGAAGAAGAGATCCGGAAAAATGAAGCCCTGGTTCAAAAAGTTAATGATTTGACCATTATTGAAGTAGGTGAAGCGGCGTTATTCGGGTCAGGCCAGGCCGACCTGACTAAAAAAGGAACCAGTGTCATTGGAAACTTAGTCAAAACCTTAAATCAATATTCGGGGTATCATGTAAGAGTGGAAGGCCATACGGATTCCGTTCCCATCGGGGAGAATTTAAAATCCAAGTTTCAGTCTAATTGGGAGCTTTCCACGGTTAGGGCCACCACTGTGGTTAGGTATATGATTTATGGAATGAATATGGATCCCAAACGGTTATCCGCCGTCGGATATGCCAAATACAGGCCCGTGGCTTCTAACGACACTCCTCAGGGAAGAGCCAAAAATCGGAGGATCCGGTTGGTTGTCTTTAAGGAGATTACAGGTTAGATCAGATTGTCCTTGAAGACAGGGGAGATTTCAGGATTTTCATTTTACAGGACTTATTCGTTCTGTAAACAGGGGTCCGAGAGCAATGACATTTTTCTTGGATTGGAATTATTTTCTTAAAAGAGCAATCCGTTTTAGAATGGCCTGATTCCACCCCACCGGGCCCATACCTTCTGCAAGCTCAAGATGAGTGTGGTTGGGGGGAAGGGTATAGGTTCCTTCCGAATTTTGGACCAGGATGGGATAGTCGACCTCACTAAACATTGGAAAATCGTTTTGGTTATCCCCGAGGGCGATTGTGATTATCCGTTTTTCTTTTTTTCGAAACAACCTGATCAGTTCTTTTACTGCACGGCCTTTATCGCTTTTTCCAGTTAGGTGATAATACCTTCCTCCTTTAGTCCATTGGAGGTCTTCGTTGGCAAGTTCATCCAAAAACATTTTGACCTGGTCATCTGTGGCGTTTTCGATTCGAAAGGGTTCGTCATATTCCCGTTGTTTGGCAAGTTTTGCTTCCACAAGGGGAAGGCCGGTTTCAAAGGCTATTTCTTCTGAAGATAAATCTGCATATCCCTTTACATTGATTTGGAATTTCTGGGTAAATTTCCTTAAATGTTCTTTTATTTCAGAATAGGGAAATCCAAATTCTATGATTTGATAACCTTTTTCTTTCTTTGTATATTCAAAAGAAAAGGGAAAATAATTTTCTGGAATGAAAATCGCCCCACCGTTTTCTGAAATAAAAGGATCATGATTATCTAATTTTTCTCTAAGGGGCAGAATTTCCCATCGCGTTTTACTGGAACAAAAAATGAGGGGGATACTTTCCTTTTTGATAAAAGACAGCGCGGTTTCCGCTCCCATCCAAGAATAGGAGCGATGATCCAACAGGGTTCCGTCTAAATCAGAAAAAACCAGAATTGGGCTTTTCACAAGTATAGATTATACTTGAAGGGAAAACCCCATACAAGCGGGGTGAGGTTGGGAGTCAATGAATAAAGGGGAGTTTTTATTTCGGGGGATGAATTTTATTGATATGAAGGTTTTTTTCCTCCGATCATTTAAGCATTGAAAATTTTTATACTGGAAAAAAAGGGGGGAGATCACGATGCAATTAGGTTTAATTGGCCTTGGAAAGATGGGGGGACCCATGGCCCAGCGCCTTCTAAGGGGGGCATGAGGTCATTGTCAGTGATGTCAGTCAGTCCGCTGTTCAAAAAATGGAAGGTCTTGGGGCTAAAGGGGCTGATTCTTTGGAAAGTTTAGTCCGTGGGCTTAACCCACCACGGGTGGTATGGGTCATGGTTCCCTCAGGAAAGCCTACTGAAGAAACCATTTTAAAGTTGGCTTCGTTGTTGTCCTCCGATGACATGATTATTGATGGGGGAAATTCCAATTATCGGGAGTCGGTCAAACATGGAGAGTGGTTGAAAGAAAAAGGGCTTCATTTTCTAGATGTTGGAACCACCGGGGGAATCTGGGGGTTGACGGAAGGTTATAGCATGATGGTTGGGGGAGAAAAACAAATCGTGGAACATTTAAGACCTGTTTTCGAAACCCTAGCCCCTGGCCCAAAACTGGGCTGGGGTCATGTAGGCCCTAGTGGGGCAGGGCATTTTGTAAAGATGGTCCATAATGGGATTGAATATGGAATGATGCAGGCTTATGCGGAAGGGTTTGCCATTATGAAAGCCAAAAAAGATTTTCAGCTTAATCTCCATTTAAATGTTTCAGCCCCGGTTATTACCCAAGCCCTTCAGCGCCGTATTCGCTTACCTGAGGAAGATCCTTTTGCAGACAAGCTCCTGGGGGCCATGAGAAAAGGCTTTGGTGGCCACGCAATCAAGGAGGGGTAACGCCATGGTGGAAGCAACTGTATCCAGTGTAACGAGTCAAAAGGAATTGTACGAGGAGTCCATGCCTGATCCTTTTGGGGTGATTATTTTTGGGGCCTCCGGTGATCTGACCAGGCGGAAATTAATCCCCGCCCTTTTTCGCGTAACCCAGGGGCGATCTTTGCCGGACCGATGGTATGTGGTGGGGGTGGGGCGAAGTTCCATGGATGACGAAGCGTTTCGAAAGATGGTCCGGGAAGCCCTTGAAGAATTTTTGCCTGCTCCCGGAATTCCTCAGGAATCGGTGGGACCCTTTTCAGACCGTTTTTACTATGTTCAAGGAGATTACAAAGACGCCCATTATTATTCCAAGTTAAAGGACCGATTAAACGAGCTGGACCAACGGCACGGGGTTCCTGGGAATCGGTTATTTTATTTGGCCACACCGCCTAATCTTTACTCGGTTATTGTTCAGGGCCTGGGGGCAGTGGGTTTAAACCGGCCTCCCGATTCTTCCCAATGGGCTCGAATTGTGATTGAGAAGCCCTTTGGGACCGATTTGGAATCTGCGTCAAAATTAAATCAGGAAATTGGTCAGGTTTTTGATGAAAATCAGGTTTACCGAATTGACCATTATCTCGGCAAGGAAACAGTTCAAAATATTTTATTTTTCCGTTTTGCAAATGCCATCTATGAACCCATTTGGAATCGAGCGTTTATTGACCATGTTCAAATTACGGTGGCCGAAACCGTGGGGATTGAACACCGGGCGGGCTATTACGAGCAGGCCGGGGCCTTACGGGATATGTTTCAGAATCATTTAATCCAGCTTCTTTGTTTGTTCGCAATGGAACCCCCTTCTCGGTTTGAACCGGACGCAGTGCGGGATGAAAGGGTCAAGGTGATGAAAGCCATCCGCCCTTTTGCGTTAGATCAGATGGACCAATTGGCTGTTCGCGGGCAGTATGGTCCAGGAACCATTAAAGGGAAGCCTGTGGTGGGTTACCGAGATGAGCAGGATGTGAATCCCGAGTCCCAAACAGAAACTTTTTCAGCCCTAAAGATTTATATTGATAATTGGAGGTGGCGAGGAGTGCGGTTTTATCTACGCTCTGGAAAAAGTTTGGGTAAGCGGAAAGCGGAAATTGCGGTAGAGTTTAAACGGGTGCCTCATTTGCTTTTTGGTTCTATTCTCCCTGATCACATTCAGCCCAATATTCTTGTTTTTTCCATCCAACCCAATGAAGGAATTTCTCTTACCCTTCAAGCCAAACACCCGGGTCCCAAGTTGTGTTTGGACACCGTTAAAATGGATTTCAATTACCAAGGGACTTTTAAAACCATGTCTCCGGATGCTTATGAGCGGTTACTGGTTGATTGCCTTGCCGGGGACCAAATGCTCTTTGCCCGGCAGGATTGGTTGCAATGGTCTTGGTCCCTGTTGATGCCGGTTTTAAATTATTGGAAAGAGAATCCCGCAAAAAATTTCCCCAATTACGAATCCGGAAGTCAGGGACCACAGGAAGCGTTTGACCTGATAGAAAGAGATGATAGATTTTGGAGGTCCCTCTAACCTTGGACCGTCAAAAATTCAATGTGGTCATTTGCGAGGATCTTGAGGATCTCAGTTTAAAAGCCTCTCAACATATCACCCGCTATTTGGTTCAGCAGGCGGAGTTTAAACCCAGGGTCTCTTTAGGACTCTCGGGAGGTTCTACCCCGGAGAAGCTCTATCAATATCTTTCCAGAGACCCCTTTAAAAATGAAATTCCATGGAACCGCCTCCATCTATTTTGGGGAGATGAACGATGCGTTCCACCGGATGATCCACGAAGTAACTTTGGGATGGCCCGGGACTCATTGATTTCCAAAATTCCCATCCCTCCGGAGAATTTTCACCCTATAGCTGGGGAGGAACCGGATCCCCATTATGCGGCTCACCAGTATGAGACCCACCTCCGCCATTTTTTTGATCCTCCCCCTTGGGATTGGCCCCGTTTTGATTTAATGCTTCTTGGGATCGGGTCCGATGGTCATACCGCTTCTCTGTTTCCGGGGGAGGGGGTTTTGGAAGAAAACAAACGATGGGTGTGTGGGGTGAATTCTGAAAAATTAGAAATTCCGCGCCTTACTCTAACTTTTCCCGTTTTCAATCACGCTTCCCAAATTTTATTTCTAGCCGCTGGGATGGAAAAAGCTCCGGTCCTGAAGAATTTAACGTCCCATTCCTCAGGTTCTTCAGCCCTGCCTTATACACGAGTCCAACCCTCCCAGGGTCAATTGTTCTTTTTTTTGGACAAAGCCTCTGCCTCTCAAATGACCCATTCCTCAAAAAGGTAACCCTTAAATCCTCTCTTGATCGAAAATGGTCTTCCCTTTGGTAAAAGAATCAAACAAGTCTTTCAAAAGGATAGTTGGGTTGAATTTTTAAATAATTTAAAATTCCATCAATTGGCTAATTTATTTGAGTTTACTTTCATTGACATAGGGTCAAATAATGATATTTTTAGGAATGAGCTCTGATTGCTTCTTTTTAAGATAAACACCAACATTTTTCTTAAATGGGTGTGGTTGGATGAAAAACCGGTTAATAAGTTTTTTAGAAAATTTTTTAAAGATCCTCAAAAAAAAAGAGATTTCTTCCGATATTGATTTAAAGAGGGCATTGCGTCTGATTAAACAAGCGGGTTATCCCGATCCCACAAAAGGAACTCGTAACCAAAAAGAACTTCTACAGCAGGTCATTACCACCCTTTGTGATTTATCGCTTCATGATGGTTTAACGGGGCTGGTCACCCCAAAACATTTTCGGGCTGCTTTAGAGAGGGAATGCGAACGGGCCATTCGGACCTCTCAGTCTTTATCCCTTCTCCTTTTAGATTTGGATCACTTTAAACGGGTTAATGATACCTATGGACACTTGACTGGGGACCACGTTTTGCAAACCGTGGCGAATCACATCCGTTCGAGTATCCGGACCATGGATACCCCTGCACGCTATGGCGGAGAGGAGTTTTCCGTTATTTTGCCAAACACTTCCTCTGATGCGGCTGAGATGATTGCCGAGCGGATCAGGACTAAAATTCAAAAGGAACTCATTTGCACGGAGGACCATTCCCCGATTCAGGTTACCGTTAGCGTAGGAATATCCTTTCTTTCCCCCCATATTCCCAATAAAGGGAAAGATTTAATAAAAAAAGCGGATATGCAGCTATATCAAGCCAAAGCAAGGGGCCGAAATTGTATTTGCTCCGATGTATCCCCATCCATGTCCGTAACCCGACAGGAAAAGGCGGTTTTATGGGATCAACCGGGGGGGGTGAAGAAGAAGCCATGACCAAACCATCCAGAAAAGGCAGAACCATTGCGATTGCCAGTGGAAAAGGGGGGGGTGGAAAAACCGTCATTACTGCTAATTTGGCTTGTGCACTGGTACAGGCCGGATAGCGGGTCCTCATATTGGATGCGGACTTAGGTCTTGCCAACCTTGATATTATTCTTAATTTAAATCCCAAGGCCACTCTCCATGATGTGATCATGAAGAACCGAAACTTGGATGATGTGATACTAGCAGGACCCCAGGGTTTACATATTCTTCCCGCTGCATCCGGTAAGAAAGAATATACCCATTTGACCCAAGATCTCCAGGAGGGGTTATTGGAGGTGGTCTCGGACCTCTGCCTAAAATATGATTATCTTTTCCTGGATATCGGGGCAGGTATTTCGGAAGTGGTTCTTCATAGGGCATCGTTAGCAGAGGAAACGTTGATTGTTGCCACACCCGCTCCCACTTCTTTAACCGATGCCTACGCTACTATTAAGGTGCTCGCTTCACTTCAAAACCGGTCCTCTTTTTATCTCGTCGCCAACCAAGTTCAGGATGAAGCAAGTGGACAGTGGGTTTCAAATAATTTACAATAAGCAGTTGATCGGTTTTTAAAGGAGGAGCTGGGACGGCCGGTTTCTTTGGTTTACTTGGGAAGCATTTTATCGGATGCCCTGGTTGAAAAATCCATTTACCGAAGGGAATTATTATTAACCTCTTTTCCTAAGACCCCCGCCTCCAAATGCATTGTGAAGATTGCCCAGTTACTGGAAGCATCGCCACGGGTTTCGGGAGCTCAAACCCTAGCGACCCACCCTCAATAAGTGATTCCCTTTTAAAACCTTGGAAAAAAATATTAGAAATAACGATCTGACCTATTTTCCGCGGATACTATTTTTTAGGAAATGGTTGCGGGAACCCTTCCCAACGGGAAAACCTATAAAAAAAGGCCCCTCATAATTTTCTCTCTTTTTATTATATGGCGGCGGGTTTTACGCTAATTTAAATTTCTTCCCTCAATTCAAATCCCATTATGGTTTACCACTGGAATTTTATAATAAAACCCTATCTGGGGGCGGTTTTTTTGTTTGTTTCATCTTTTTAATGGCAGACTGGGTTTTGGAATATATCATTGACAGGGATCTCCTTCCTGGATATCCTGACCTGGTCTTTATTGAATTTGAAATTAAAAAAAGAAGGAGGATGATCTGAAATGGAATGGGGAATTGAGGGAAACCCGGAATGAATCAATTTTCTAATGAAATTCGAATTGCCCAGCAATTGGCTCGCGAGGCAGGCAAGGTTATTATGCAAATTTATTCCACGGGGTTTTCAGTTCAATTAAAAGGAAAAGGAGATCCTGTGACCGATGCCGATAAACAGGCCAATGAATTGATTGTGAAGGGCCTTAAACAAGAGTTCCCGCAGGACGGGATTGTGGCTGAAGAAAGCCCTCAGGGTCTTTCCCCAAAGCCACAGGAGCGGATTTGGTATGTTGATCCATTGGATGGGACCAAAGAATTTATCGCCAAAAATGGAGAATTCTCAGTCATGATAGGGTTGGCCATTCGGGGGAGTTCACGTTTTGGAATTGTTTTCCGCCCTGACCAGGATTTGCTCTTTGGCGGAGTTGCGGATAAGGAAGCCTGGGTTGAAGAAAAAGGAATAAAAAGGCCCCTGGCTATTTCACCCTCACAGGGGGAGGATCGTTTACGAATTGCCGTTTCCCGTTCTCACCGCCATCCGAATATGGAGAAAATTCAGAAGAAGCTTGAAATTCAACAAGAAATTCAATGCGGAAGCGTTGGCCTTAAAGTCGCTTTAATCGCCAATGGCCAGGCGGATCTGTATATAGAACCGGGTCCTTTTACCAGCTCTTGGGACTCATGTGCGCCAGAAGCAATCATGAGAGGATCGGGGGGAAAATTTACGGATTTATTTGGAGCACCCGTGGGGTATGGGACCACACAATTAAAAAATAAAAAAGGACTTGTGGCCTCCAATGGGGTCATTCATGATCAAATCATCCAAACCCTTTCTCCAATTGCACGCCAATTATATCCTTAAGTTTTTACATTTTTTTTCACTAAAACTGTGGATAAAAATGTGGAAAAGATTAAAAAATTCCTGAAAAACTCAAATCTAGAGTAGACCAATTGGTATTTGCCTAAATTTTAATCATAATATTTCTATTTAAAATCAAAAAGATATATGGTTTTGTCATTTTTTGATTTTAATGGAAATTTACTGATTTGAGTTTATCCACTTTTTTTTCCACAAGAATTGGGCCTCTTCATTATAGGTACCCCTATAGAGCCTGTCCGACAAACCCCTATTTTTCACTTTGCGGTCATGCTGCTTTTCTGTAAAATAGAGCTTCATAATCAACCGATGGAGGGCTGTTATGGGCTATCATTTTCGGCCGTATGCACAAGAGC
>Ga0256865_1000555_pt1 | contig 12398 bp, 14 predicted proteins | sample RVTome_14_FD_187337 | JGI IMG/M metagenome (GOLD analysis project Ga0256865, IMG submission 187337) | Soil microbial communities from uranium-contaminated site in the Upper Colorado River Basin, Wyoming, United States - RVT145D125 HiSeq ... | reverse complement strand
CTGGCCCAGGCATTGGTGATCCTGCCGCCGCTCGTTTCCAGTTCGATCCGCAGATGCCCTTCGATCCGGGTAATGGGGTCGATGACGACGCGTTGGCCCATAATCCCTCCTTAACTTCGCCGGTCCCGGCCGGCAGCCGGGATACTTTCTTTGCTGGGTCCAAAGAAAGTATCCAAAGAAAGGACCGCGCCTGCGGCGGGCATTACTGTCGCCAGGGGCCGCTGTCTCTGTGCACCGTTACTGCAACTGACAGGCGGCGCGTCTCCGTTGGAACCATTTGCCAGCAGTTGTGGTTCGGGGAGGATCTACCGGGCTGAGCAAACACCGCCGCTGCCCAAAACCACAAACGCAAACCCTTCAACCCCGTCCAACCTCATCGCCGCAGCAAAACCCCGTGCGGAGAAAGAGGCCAAAGTTTCCCCGCCACGAAGCACCGCTCTGGTAACCACACCCGCCGTCCGCAAACGCCGGAATCCCCCCCGAAAGTAATGCCGTCCGCAGGACAACGCCCTTTTCTTTGGATACTTTCTTTTGGGCGTGCAAAAGAAAGTATCGCGGGGTGCGGGGCGCAGCGCCCGCGGTGTGCCTATCCTTCCTTCTCCTTCTCCCCCTTCTCCTTCTCCCCCTCCTCCTTCTCCCCAAGCACCGCCAGGGGCAGCGACTCGGGCTTGCCCCGTCGTTTGCGCTGCTTGGCGACCACCGTCGCCGCGGCATGAACGGCGACTCCACCGACCGAAGCGGCAACAACAGCCGCACCGAGAAGGTTGGCGGAGGTTTCCACCCCCGTCCCCGGAATGCCGAGGTCGGGAAGCCGCTGGTAAAAGGGGGTCATCCGGTCGAAGAAGTGCACTTCGGTGCAGCCGAGGCAGGGATGGCCCGCCTTGATCGGGAAACTCTGGCCGAGGTTCCACTCCAGGGTGGAACAGGGAGTGAAGGTAGCCGGCCCCTTGCATCCCAGCCGGTACAGGCAGTGCCCCTTGCGGGCGTTCTCATCATCGAAAGCATCGGCAAACAGGCCGGCATCGAAACTCGCCCGCCGCGGGCACTTGTCATGGATCCGCTGGCCATAGGCAAAAAGCGGCCTTCCCTCATGGTCGACCGGCGGGGTGCGGCCGTACGTCAGATAATAGGTGATGGTGGCGGTGATGACCTCGGCAATGGGCGGACAACCGCCCAGGTTGACGACCGGTCGGTCACGCAGGATCTCGGCCACCCCGACCGCCCCGGTGGGGTTGGGGCCGGCCGCCTGGATGCAGCCGTAAACAGCGCAGGCGCCAACCGCAATGACTGCCGTCGCGTTCCGTGCACCCCGCTTTAGCACCTCCTCCGCCGACTCGCCACCGATGGTGCAGTACGCCCCGTGCTCCTTGAGCGGCACCGATCCATTGACGATGAGGAGGTGGGGCTCCTCGGCCGCTTCGGCCAGGAAGTCGCTGGCCTGTTGGCCCGAGGTCGCCATCAGGAGTTCGTTGTAGTCGAGGGAAATGAGTTCGAGGATGAGTTCCTCGACCGGGGTGCTTCCCGAACGCAGCACACTCTCCAGGCAGCCGGTACACTCCTGGAGTTGCAGCCACACCACCTTCGGACGCTTGGCGCTGCCGAGCTTTTCGGCAATCTCCCGGGCGACCGCGGTCCGCGACGCGCCCCCCACCCCGGCTCCGACCAGCAGCGCCAGTTTCCCGCAGAAAGTGAGGAATTGGCGCCGGCTGACGCCACGTCGCGTCAGGTACTCGGCAAACGTCTCAGCCTTGGCCCATGGATCGTCGAGAATAGGTGCCATGTTTGCTCTCCATCCCGGCAGGTGATCTGCGGATATCCCCTTGAGGAAGCTGCATCTATTCCCCGACCGGCAAGAATGCTCCCGGGAATATCGGTGATATTTTTAATAAGCGTTAGCACAGATCAGACCAAAGTCAAACCGCCCCGATACTTCCGGTGCTGCCGGACTATTTGCTGCGAATTGAGGCTGCTGGAAGGCGGGACGCCCGAAGGGGGTGGGAAGATCGAAGGGTTGTTTTCAGTGGCGAGGAATAAGCGGCGTCTCTCAACCGAGGACGCGATCCACCCGGGTTTTGAGGTCGAAGACATCGAAGGGCTTGGTAATAAAATCGTCCGCCCCGGCGGCAAAAGCCTCCAGGCGGTCCTGCTCCCGGACCTTGGCGGTCAGGACGAGGATGTGCGCGCCGGCGGTGGCGGGGTCTTTTTTCAACCGGCGGGCAACTTCGTAACCGTCCACCTCCCCCGGCATCATGATATCCAGCAGGACCAGGTCCGGGCAGGAGTTGCGAGCCGCCGCGAGACCTTCTTCGCCGTTTGCCGCAAAGAACAGTTGACGGTCTTCCCGCCGCAGGACGATCTCCAGCAGCCGCGCCACCTCGGGCTGGTCATCAACAATCAGGATTTTCTTCAACATTGTTTCCTTTGCCGGAGGCTTCCGGGAGGGCGAGCGGAAGAAGGAAATGGGCCGTCGTCCCGCGGCCAGGTTCGCTCTCCACCCAGATTTTGCCGCCATGCGCCTCGACGATGTTCCGGACGATGCTCATGCCGAGGCCGAGGCCGCTGACGGCCGTATCTGAAGCGTCCGCCCGGTAGAACTTTTCGAAGACCCTGGCCACCTGCTCCGGCGTCATGCCGATTCCCCGGTCGGCGACGGAGAACCGGTAGCTCTCGCCGGCAATTTCGCCGGCAATCCGGATCGGACTCCCCGGCGGCGAGTACTTGACGGCATTGCTCAGCAGGTTCTCGAAGACCTCGGCCATCTTCGCCTTGTCGACCAGCAGTGGGGTTGCCTCGGCGGCAATGGCCAGCTCGAAGCGGGAGCGTTCGGGGCCGCCCTGGAGGAACGGCGAGAGCTGGATCACCAGTTCACCGGCCGTGCAGGGTACCCGGTTCAGGGCCAGTCCCTGTCCCGACTCGATGCGGGCGATATCGAGCATATCGGCCACCATCCCGGAGAGCGCCCTGGCCTGCTGGTGGATGTAGCTGAGGAACTCCTTACGTTCCGCATCCGAAAGGTTTTCCGGACTCAGCAGGACCTGGGAGAAGCCGAGAATGGAGGTCAGCGGCGTCCGCAGCTCGTGCGCCGCGGTGGAGATGAACTCGGTCTTCATCCGGTCGCTCTCCCGCAGTGTCTCCTCAGCTTTTTTGCGCAGGGTAACGTCCCGGTCGACGCCCCGATAACCGAGCAGGTTGTTATTCTCGTCGAAAAAAGGAACGCCACTGGTCTCGAGAACGATCCGATGGCCATTCTTATGGCGGTTGGTGTTTTCGAGAGAGGAGAATGCCTCCTTTTTTATCATCATCTCCTGGAAGAATGCGGCAACCCCTCCTGCTTCGGATTCCGGCATAAGGTCGAAGGGTGTTTTCCCGATCACCTCTTCCGGCTCATACCCCAACAAATCCCGCACCCTCGGACTGGTGTACGTGTATACGCCATTTTTGTCGACTTCCCATACCCAGTCGTTGATTGTTTCCACCAGATCCTGAAACTGTTTACGGGTTTGCCCGAGGGCTTCCTCGGCCTGTTTGCGCTCGGTGATGTCGAGACACATCTCGACGGCCCCCTCGATCTCACCCTCGGCATTGCGTGCAGGATAGCCGCGAATGAGCCAGACTTTTCCGTCCTCGCTGGTGACCTCTGCACTATGCGGCTGTCCAGTGCGGATCGAGCGGACGACAGGGCATTTGTTGCAGGGGGAGCGTCGCTGGTGCCAGAGTTCCCAGCAGTAACGTCCCTTCAATTGGTCGCCGGTCAGGTGAAGCGACTCGGCGGCGGCCCTGTTCGCCCAGACGATGCGCATCTCCCTGTCGTGGAAGACAATGAGTTCCTGGGTGCTTTCCAGAATGAGGCCCTTCTCCCATTCGGATTTCTTGAGCTCCGTTTCCGCCCGCAGACGTTCCGTAATGTCGCGTGCCACGATCACCACATAGGGCGTATCGCCGAACTCTTCCATGCACAAGAGCATTTCGACAGGCAGCAAACCCCCTTCCCGGCGCCTCAACTGAGTCGGAATCGTCCAACACTCGGCCCCTTCCTCAGCCTCCTCCGGCCACTGCAGACTTTCGAAATCGACGACATTCTCGACGGGCATCCCGACCAGCATTTCGCAGGGATACCTCAGCTGCCGGCAGGCGGATGCATTGGCATCGACGATCCGCCGGGAATCGAGCCGGACCAGCAGAATGATGTCGTTGGCATGGTCGAGCAGCGCCCGGAAACGCTGCAGATTGTCCAGATGCATCTGGAACTCGGGAGAGAATGGCTGCTGACCGGAAAGCTCGTCCCGGAGCGTACCATTGGCCGGGGGAAACTGGCGGTTCTTCATGGCACATCCTCATGGCATCGCCGAACGGACCGGCGCCGTCAGGCCGGCTGACACGAGCCTTTCCAGCACGCAAAATTATTTTACATTTTACCACCATTCGCCGCACAGGCCACTGCCTAAAACCTAGCGGCTGCGGCTGGAATAGTTAGCCATCCTGTTGGCGACCGGATCGGAACGGGGAGAGGAAATGTCGGAGCAACTGCTCGGGTCAAAATATGACCCGCAGATTTCGCAGATGGCCGCAGATTAAAACCAGCAATTCAGGTTCGGTTTAATCTGCGGAATCTGCGGATTGATAGGTTTTTCACGAGTACAAACGATTTGCTGCGGCTGGCTGCGGAATAGTTACAAGGCTGGAGGGATTTACTTTTCAGACAGGTGTTCGACCGCGCGGCCGCAGTCTGGACAGAAGAGCCACCCCGATCCCAGAGTGGTTCCGCAGCAGCAGCGACAGCGGGCAAGAGTGAGGCGACGGTGCAGCATGAGGCCGACCAGAAGGAAGACAGCCAGCAGGTTGAGGGCCAGCAGCGCCAGGCCGAAGGGACCAAGGGTCAGGAAGGTAGCAGCAGTGCACCGCCCGCAGCAAAAGGACCAAGTGTTGTAGCAGAAGACGGCCAGAACGGTGCCCCCTGCCAGAAGCAGGGCCGCCGAACCGTTCAAAAAGCGCCGTTTCATTTCTCCTCCTCTCCCCGCCGGAGACCGCAGCCGGGACAGAAGAGTTGCCAGATGGAGATGTGCCGGCCGCAGGCGGAGCAGCTTTCCTTGAGGAGCGTCCGGCAATGCGGGCAGAGCAGCCAGTCCGCCTCCACCGGACGGACGCAGGCGGGGCAACTGCCGCTGGGGGGCTGAGCCCTCTCCTGCCGCCGCTCCAGTTCGGCCAGGATGGCCAGGGAGAGAAGGGCCAGGCTGACGAGAAAGATCAGAACCAAAACTTGCTCCTTAACCGGCCGCCGCCCGTAGCGGGACGGCAGTCGCAACGTCGGAGGCGACCAGGCCGTCCCGCAGGAGCACGGTGCGATGGAACCAGGCCTGGTTCTCCGGATTGTGGGTCACCATGACGATGGTCTGCCCCTCTTCGTTTAGTTCCGTGAGCAGCGCCATGATCTCGGCACTGGTTGCCGTATCGAGGCTGCCGGTCGGCTCGTCGGCCAGGATCAGTGGCGGGGCATTGACCAGGGCACGGGCAATGGCGACCCGTTCCTGCTCGCCGCCGGAGAGCTGGCTGGGGAGATGGGCCGCCCGGGCGGCCAGACCGACGCGGGCCAGAACCTCCCTGGCCCGCTCCCGCTTGGCGCTGGCCGGCATCTTCTTGACCGCCAAAGGGAGCATGACGTTTTCCAGGGCGGTCAGGTAGGGGACGAGGTTGAAGGACTGGAAGACGAAGCCGAGATACTCGCGCCGGAAATCGGCCAGCTTCTCCTGGCCGAGGGCATAGAGGTCGATACTGTCCACCCGTACCTGGCCGGCGCTGGGGTGGCAGAGTCCGCCGAGAATGGCCAGAAAGGTGCTCTTACCCGAACCCGATGGCCCCATGACGCCGAGAAAGGTCCCCTCCGCCACGCTCAAGTCGACCCCTTTCAGGGCCTCCACACAGTCCGCCTCACCGGCGTAGTGTTTTTTCAATCCGCTGATTTCGATAAATGCCATGATTTTTTAGCTTCCGCTTTCGAGTTGACACCTGACCACCCCTGACACCTCCTTAACCAGGAGGGGGATTTTAGAACTCCCCTCCTTGATAAGGAGGGGCTGGGGGTGGTTGCGAATCACAGCGCCCGCAGCGCCTCCGTCGGATCCATCCGGCTGGCGTGCAGCGCCGGATAGAAGGAGGCCAGGGCGCCGACGACCAGGGCGAGCAGGAGCGAACTGCCGGCCAGCGGCAGGCTCCAGACCAGGTGCGGATGTTCCTCGGCAAGAAACGGCAGGATCAGCCGGGTCGCGCCCATACCGGTGAGGTAGCCGAGCAGTCCGGCAAGCAGACTCACCGCCGCGGCTTCCATGAGAATGAGCCCCACCACGTGGCCCCGGCGAAAGCCGAGCGCCCGGAAGATGCCGATCTCCCGGGTCCTTTCGTTGACCGAACCCATCATGGTGACGAAAACGACCAGGGCGCCGACCAGGATCACCACCACCGCCACGCCGAGGGAGAAGGCGCGGAACTGCTCGAGGGCATGCATGCGCGTCTTCACTACCTGCTGGATGGCGCTGACCTTGACATCGGGCAGCACGGCGGCGATCTGGTTCACCATGTCCTCCACCGGGCAGTCGCCGCAGAGGGCCGCCACTTCCGCCAGTGAAACCAGGCCTTCCTTGCCGAGCAGGCGCTGCACGGCCGGCAGCGAGCCGATCAGCAGGTGGTCGTCCTGGGAACCGGTCTCGCGCAGGATGCCGGTCAGGGTGAAGCTCTGGCCGGCGATGACGACCGGCTCTCCCATCGCCAGGCCGAGCCGCCGGGCCACGGCGCTGCCGGCCACCAGCTCGTCATCGGCTGCCAGCGGCCGGCCGTCCACCGACCACCAGCGCTTCATCTGGAATTCCACCTCCGCGTTCACTCCCATGAGCAGCACCCGGGAGGTTCCCACCTCTACGGCCCCAAGCACCTTGGGGGTGACGGCCGCGATATTGCGGGCATTGGGAATGTCGAATACCCGGATCAGGTCCCGTTGGCGGATCTCCCGGGCATCAACAGAAACCGCCCCGAGGGTGATGCCGCCGTAGGCGAGGGAGAGCTCATCGCTGCGCGGCGTGATCAGGATGTTGGCGCCGTAGGTGTCGAGCTTGTGCTCGGCCTCCATGGTCAGGGCCGAGGTGAGGGAGAGCAGGGTCACCACGGTGGCCACCCCGATCAGCAGGCCCGCCACCAGGAAGACCAGGCGAGCCTTGCGGCGACGCAGATTGTTGAAGGCGATTGTTCGTAAGTTCATGAAGAGATTGTTCCCGTTCGAAAGGGTTCATTCAGGCTAAAGCACGAGGCCAGCGGCCAAAGCGTACCCCCAATGTATCGTCTCTGGCTTATCCCTCTTGCCTCGTGCCTCGGGCATCGCGCCTGGATTTATTGAAAATACCTGGCGCCCGCGGCAAGGTCGGCCGCGGCAATGACGATTTTGCCGTCGGCCACGGACCGCTGGATCGGTGCCGGGTTGCAGCCGCCCTTCACCTCATTGATCAGGTCGGAGCTGAACTTCATGTTGCAGTTATTGCAGACCATGGAATCCCCCTCCTGCCGGTACCCCTTCTTCGCATGGTAACAGACGTCGCAGGCGTCGAAGGCGGCCCGGATCACCCCGTCATGACTCTTGAGGACGAAGAAATTGATGTTGGCGTCGCCGCTGCGGTAGCTGAAGTAGTGGGCCTTGCCGTCGTTCACCTGCGTCACCGGGATGGTCACCGCGCCGCCCTCGGCGGCCACCATCGAGTAGGCGCCGCCACCGCTGCCGCCGACGGCTTTCCAACCGATGACGCCGGCCGCCGCCAGCAGCACCAGGATGGCAACGATGAGGGGAAACAGACCACGCTTCTTTTCCTGCTGGAACTGGGCTCTTTTATCCTGACGTTCACTCATTATTCCATCTCCTTCGAGCTCGAAATTACTTACTTTGTCTTTTTCCATTTACCAATCATCAATTACGGGTGTTATCCGCAGCAACTGCCGCCGCACCCCTTGCCGCCCCCGGCGACTGCCGCTTTCAGCGCCGGATCGAAGATAATGACCGGGACGGCGGCGGCAAGTTCACGGAGCCAGAGATCAATCTTCTGCCGGGCCTGGTTCTCGTCGGACTCGCCCTGCAGAACATGCTCATCGATATTGCGCCGAATGATCATCTCCTCCTTCATTTGGCGACGGAACTCCGCCTCGCTGCCGTAACGGGCCTGGACGACGGTGGAGAAATCGGCGCTTGCAGCCTGCAACTTCTGCAGTTCGAGATCGACCTCCCCTTCCTGCACCACTACGCCGTTTTTCTCGGCGGCGGCGAGCAGGATCTCCCGCTGCAGGATCTCTCCCCAGACCGTCTTAAGCAGTCCCTGTTTCGGCGTGGCGGCATCGCTTTCCCGGCGGGAGAGGACCGCGGCGAACGCCTCGCGGCTGACCAGCTTCTGGCCGATGCGGCCGACGAACCGGTCGGCCAGCCGGGCTTCGTCCTCCCGAAGCGCCTGGTAGTCGGCAACCGACAGGTCCTGACTCAGCACGGCCGGATAGCCGGCCTCGGAGATGCGGCCGGCTATCGTCCCGGCATCGATTCTGGAGGGCACATATTCCACCCGCGCCCGGCCCGAGGTGACGCTGACCTCCACCACCCCGACCCCCTTGACCCCACCAAGGGCGTTCTGGATGTTCTGTACGCAGGAGCCGCAGGAGAGATTCTGCACCGAAAACTCGGCCAGGGCTAAAGCGTCGGGACGGGACGCCGTCCAGGCGAAGCCGCCGACGGCGACCAGGGCGAGACCCACGATGAGGGCGATCAGCAGGCGTAATTTCATGTTCGGGGACTCTCCTTCGAGATGTTAAAAAATTGAGCCTTTTAGCGTCGTGCTCAGGACCTGGACAACAGGTAACGCGGAGGCAAAAGCGTCACTGCCACGAACATCTTTCATGTCCCGTGCCAGATTCGACAGGGCCAACAACAGTTCGTAATGACTCGAAAAACAAAAGGAATGTCGAGATGGGCGCAAAAAAAGGTGTGGAATAACCTGCAGGGGACTGAGGAATATCCTACAGAAGGAAAATGGGCTGGAACATCCGATTATCCAGCCGTCAGGCGGCCTTGCCGGTCCGCTGCACCTCGACCTCGGCGTTGAGATCGCGCAGCAACTCATCGAGCGGAATCTTGTGCGCCCGCGCCGCCCAGCGCACCTTCATGACGTGGGCCGAGAGGGCGAAGATTCCCTTGCGCATGTCCGGGCAGCCGTGCCGCCGGAAGACCTCGAAGGTTTCCGGATAGCGCTGGATGACTTCCCATACCCGCATGTCGCCGGTGATTCGTTCGCGTGCCATGATTTTAACCTCCGGTGTGGAGTAAACAGGTTTTCGTTTACTTGCAACTCCATTATATCCCTTCTTGATGGGAGGGGCGGAGGATGAAAATGCCGATTGCGCTCGTTACACCTCCAGCACCCACTCCTTCCCCTGCTTCTTCACCCCTTCTTTCATGGCAGCGAGGAACTTCGACCTCAATTTGTCGCTCAGCAACGCCTTCTTCACCGGGGGAAGCCTCAAAAAGCCGCCGACAAATGCGCGCATGAACTTTTCGTTGATGCTTTGCGGGTCGGCGAAGATCTGGTTGTGCAGGGTTCCCCGTTCCAGGCATTGCAGCATCAGCCTCTCGAATGTTGTCTCGGGGTGAATGACCCTCTGCTTCCGCTTTGCAAGGCGGCATGCCTTCGTCGGACATTTCAATGCGCAGACGCCGCACCCGATGCATATGGAGGTATCGACCCGCGCATCCCGCTTTCTTTTCCCTTCCGGGTTTGCCGCGGCATTCATGGTAATTGCGTTGATCGGACATGCCTTTTCGCATTTTCCGCAACCAACACACGATTCGTCCACGATCTCGGCGATGCAGGTCGAGGTTACGATGGCATTGGGGTAGCCGTATTTGCTGATGCCGAGAAGAGGGCCGCAGCAGCATTTACAGCAATGGCAGACGAATTTGATGTTTTTTTGGACGTTGTCGGCGCCGAAGACGAGGCCCATATCCCGGGACTGGGCGAAGTTTTCCATCATCTCGCTCCTGCTTACTTCACGGGCCAGCTTGTTCCGGATCATGAAGTCGGCGGCACGACCGAACTGGGAGCATTTCTCCAGCGGCACATCGCACGTTTTTTCTCCCACGTGCAGTTTCTTGTGTCGGCAACTGCAGAGTCCGATGGAAAATTTATCGTTCGCCTCGATCAGCGCCGATGCCTTCTCATAGTCCAGCACCTCGAAAAATTCCGATTCCGGCACCGCCTCTTCATGGGGCATCGCCCTGATGTTGAAGAGCTGTTCTCCCTTGCCGAAATTTGCAGTCATAAAGGAGGGATCGACCTCCATATACTCATGGAGCAGCTTTGCCCATTCTTTGCTGTCGGCATTCGGTCCCATTCTCATCATGGTGAACTCGAAGATGCCTATCACCATCGGCGACGGCACGTACTGATACGCCCCGTTCAGCCACAGATCCATCACCAGACCTTTCGCCGTCAAACCGTCCAGTAGCCGGCGGAGTTCCGATTTCTCGTACCCGGTCGTCTTTTCCAGCTGTTGGAGACTGGACAAGCCGTACGGCATCCTGATAATCAGATCCGCCTCCTGCTCGGAGTAAAGCGCCTTCAGAATTGCGTGCAGCTTGTCGTTCCACGGAGCCCGTGTCTCCAGTCCATCTATTTTCTTGCCCAGCTCCCTGAAAATGTCTTTCCCAACCAGATGTCCCATGGTTAACCTCCAAAATAGTTGGGCGCCTCACATAACACAAGGCTGACCGGCCCGATTTTTCAGAGGCCGGTCCAGCCGCGAGCTGGAAAACTATCTGCTTTGGGTCTGACTCGCGGAGAACGTTAGCTTCCACCGCTTCTTGGGATACCAGAAATGAACTTTGAATACGCGGCAGTTAGACGCTTCCGGAGATTATTTATGCACGACGGAAGGGGAGCCGCTGGCCACCAATATTCATATTTCACGATGCGATCCAAAGGGAGACGCTTCTTTGCAACGGCCGACGGATCGGCTGGATAGCCCAAGAGCATCAGTTCCACTACACGAATCTCGTCCGGTATATGAAGAATCTCTTTCACCTTTTTCTCGTCAAACAGCCCGATCCAGCAACTACCCAAACCCAGTTCCACGGCAGCAAGGCTCATGTGATCAAGGGCGATCGCCACATCTATCGGATAACAAAGCTGTCCACACCTCATGACGTGTCCATCCGTCTCTGCACAGGCAACGATCAGGACGGGCGCCTCTCCCACGAACGCCTGCCCCCCCGCTGCGGCGGCTAGCTTTTTTCTTATCTCAATCTCACGCACAACCACGAATCTCCACTCCTGACGATTGGAGGCAGAAGGGGCGAGCCGGGCCGCTTCCAGAACGACATTCAGTTTTTCATCCTCAACCGGCCTGGCAAGATAAGCGCGAACACTCTTCCTTGTTCTAATCGCAACCATCACATCCATAGAATACCTCTCGCCTTTCAGCAAGAAGGCCGTTAATCCGGGACAAAGCGGCCCATTCTGGTCGATTCTCAAAAAAATCAATCATTCAACTACGTACCCTTAGCCCCACGAACGTCTTGAGGCTTACGGGGCGCGGCTTTATCGCGAACCCATGCAGAGAGGGGTTCCAGGCTTTGAGCCGTGGGCATGTGGGGCCGGACCAAGTCAACTTATTGATATTTATGAAATATCATCCCAGAAATAGCTGTTTTTCTGTGCTATGAGCTGATTTTCAGGGCTGAAATTGCCTACATACGATGCAGCCGACTCGCGCAGTACAAATAGGTCACCCGTCCCGACCACCTCGCGCCCCTTTCCCCGCGCACCCAGTCGCTCGCGGGTATTGGATACGAACTCCGCACCCCCTACGGCCAGACATTTCGCGCGCTCCCCCCTTTGTAATTGTGCGGTCAGCTCCAAAACGAAAACCGCCCGCGCCTCACTGGCGTCGAGCGGTCTCAACGATCCTCATCCTTCACCCTAATCCCCGCCGCCCGATCGAGCTTGGCCGCCAGCATCTGCTGTCCCTCGATCAGGAGGTCGAACTTACGGCAGAGATCCTCCTTAAACACCCGGAGATGATGGATTATTATGTCTTCAAGGGCTTTCATCTCCTCTTCAGTCATCGTCTCCCTCCCGGCGCGTTCATTCAGCCGACAATTCTACCCCTTGCGCACGAAAATCTCCCGCGCCAGCTCGTCATCGACGGCGAACTCGGAGTTGCCGACGCGGAAGATGTAGGATGGGAAAGTGCGGTTGAGGGAGAGCTGATTGCCGGGGAGCACGCCCATGCTCATCAGTTTCTGCATCTTCTTGTGGTCGCCGGTGGCCAGATAGGCGATCTCCCCTTTCTCGCCGGCCTTGAGCTCGGTGAGGGCAACGACCCCG
>Ga0256865_1000553_pt1 | contig 12423 bp, 8 predicted proteins | sample RVTome_14_FD_187337 | JGI IMG/M metagenome (GOLD analysis project Ga0256865, IMG submission 187337) | Soil microbial communities from uranium-contaminated site in the Upper Colorado River Basin, Wyoming, United States - RVT145D125 HiSeq ... | reverse complement strand
TTTTAAAATTAAAAAATTTATTTTTTTATTTATTATTAAATTATTAAATTTTTTTATATAATTATTTTTATATTTTAAATAATTTATTATAAATTTTAATTTATATGGTAAATAAAAATTTTTATTATAAAATATAAACATAAAATTTTCTTTATTATAATTAATAAATTTTTCTAATAATTTAATACAATTTTTTTTTTTAGATTTATAAATTAAATATTTTTTTGCATTTAAAAATAATTTATATTTTATTAAATTTAAATTATTTTTATTATATAAATAATTATTAAAATTATTAATATATTTTATTTTTTTATTTAAATTAAAAAAAAGATTATTATCAAATTTTTCTAATTCAAAAAAAAATATATATAATTTATTTTTCATTTTATTTATAAAATTTTTTTTTATTTTTTATATTATTTAAAGAATAATATAAACTTTTAAACTGTAACCTTAAAAAAAAATTTAATAAAAATTTATTAATATTTTTATTAATAAAATAATTTTTTATAAATATTAATTTATATAAAATAAATAAATTAATATTATACATATTTTTTAAATCAGAAATTTTTTTTATATTATAAAATAACTTTATTAAAAAAGGAAAACTTGGTCCTTTTATTATAAAATTATACGAATTATCTATATATAAATTTAATCTAATAAAAAGTTCAATTTCATTTGAAGAATAATAAGAAACTGTAAAATTATTAAATTCTAAACAAAATTGATTTATTTTATCTCTATTCATATAAGGACTTAAATTAGGACCTATACTTTGAGTTTCAAAAGATGCACTACCAGAGTTTATCCTTAAATTAAAATAACGTTTTAAAATATTTTTATTCATTTTAAAATAAAAAGATTCTAAAAATTTTAAATTATCTATCTACTTCTCCAAAAACAATATCTAATGTACCTATTATAGTAACTACATCAGCAATCATATGTCCACAAGAAATAAAATTTAAAGCACTTAAATGAGCAAATCCAGGAGCTTTAATTTTACATCTAAATGGTTTATTATTTCCAGCAGAAACTAAATAAATACCAAATTCTCCTTTTGGAGCTTCAACTGAACAATATATATCATTTTTTGGAATATTAATACCTTCAGTAAATAATTTAAAATGATGAATTAATGATTCCATAGAAAATTTCATTAAAGATCTAGATGGAGTTATTAATTTATTATTACTTTCTATTACTTTACCATTATTTAATTTATTTATACATTGTAATATAATATTACAACTTTCATACATTTCTTTTATCCTAATTAAATAACGATCATAGCAATCACCATTTTTTCCTATATAAGATTTAAATTCTAAATCTGAATATAATTCATAAGGTTCAGATTTTCTAATATCTCAAGGAATTCCAGAACCCCTTAACATAACACCACTACAACTCAAATCTAAAACTTCATTATATTTTAATATACCTACATTAACTAATCTTTGTTTTCAAATTCTATTATTATCTAATAATTCTTCTACTTCACAAAGTGCTTTTTTATAATTTAAAATAAAATTATATAAATCATTTAAAAAATTTATTGGTATATCTTTTACTACTCCACCTGGTCTTATATAAGCTGCATGCATTCTTGCACCTGATACTCTTTCATAAAATTCTAATAATTTTTCTCTTTCTTCAAATAACCATAAAAAAGGTGTCATAGCACCAACATCTAAAGCATGAGTAGTAATACCTAAAATATGATTTAATATTCTTGTAATTTCTGAAAAAATTATTCTAATTAATTTTGCACGAATAGGAACATTAATATTTGTTAATTTTTCTATAACTAATGAATAGGTATGTTCTTGTGCCATCATAGATACATAATCTAATCTATCAAAATAAGGTAATGCTTGTAAATAATTTTTATATTCTATTAATTTTTCAGTTCCTCTATGTAATAATCCTATGTGTGGATCCGCTCTTTCAATAATTTCACCATTTAATTCTAAAATTAATCTAAGTACACCATGGGCAGCTGGATGCTGAGGCCCAAAATTTATTGTAAAATTTTTTATTTTTTTTATATTTTTCATTTTTTTTTATACCACATATTTTTTATTAAATGGATTTATAAAATTAAAAAATCTCATATTTTGCATTAATTCAATAGGTTCATATAATAAAAATTGTTTATCTTCATCATACCTTATCTCTAAATAACCATTTAATGGAAAATCTTTTCTAAAAGGATATCCTTCAAAACCATAATCTGTTAAAATTCTACGTAAATCATAATGATTTGAAAAAAAAATTCCATACATATCAAAAACTTCTCTTTCCATTCAATTAGAACCACTATAAATATTAATTAATGAAGAAATTACATTTTTTTCTTCAAAATTTACAGAAATTATTAATCTTGAATTATAATCTATACTTAATAACATATAATTTAATTCAAATCTTTTATTTTTATTAATAAAATCTACACAAGCTATATCAGTTAATAATTTATATCTTAAAAATGAATGTAATTTTAAAAAATTTATTAAAAAAAATAACTTATTAAAATCTTTTATTTTTATTTTTAAATAATTATCTTGTACCTTTATTTCTTTTATATAATTTTTAAATATACTTAATAAGTAATTTATATGAAATTCAAACATTTAAATTAAATTTATATTATATATATTTTTTTTAGTTTAATATTTTTATTATATTTATATTTTAATAAATAATTATAAGGAGAATTATTAAAATATAATTGATTTAATTTTAAATCTTTATATTTAAAGTATAAAATAAAACTTTCCATATTAATAAATATTTTATTTACCTTTTTAATACATAACCCAATATTATCCCTTTTATATATTTTATAATATAATCAATAATAATATTTAATATTTACTAAATATTTTTTTTTTATTCTATATTTATAATTTTTAGCTATTTTACCAACTAAATTTTTTTTAAAATAATAATTTATTTTATTCATATTATTTTCTTTTTGCTTTTTTTCTTCTAATACCATTATGTGCTTTAAAATTTAAACTAATTAATTTTTTAAATTTTCCTAAATTATTAAATTTTAAAAAAGTTTTAATATTTTTTTTAAATCCATTTTTATTAAAATCTCCCTTAATATTTAAAAAAAATATTTTCTTTTTATTTTTATACTGTAAATTTAAATTTGATTTTTGGAAAATTAAATTAATTGCATAAAAAGTTTTACGCAAACAACGTTTAGAATAAATACCTGAAGAATATTTTGAAATTAAATTACCATCAAAATTTAAATAATTTAAAAAAACATTATTTTTTTCTTTTTTTATATTAATAAACAATATTTTATCTAATAAAATATCATAATTAATAAAATTTTTAATAAAATAAATAAAAACTTTTTTTTTTTTCTTTATAGTTAAATAACCTATTTTTTTTTTAGTTTTATTTTTTATTTTATTTTTATTTTTAAATAAATTTTTAAAATATTTATTTAATATTAATGAAGTCATTATTTTTATATACTTTATAATATAATTTATTTTATATATTTTTTATAAATTTAAAAATTTCTTTTTTAATTAAAAATAAATAAAATTAATTAAAATAATTTTTTTTTATTTTTTAATTATTTTTTTTTATAAATAAAATATCAAGATAATAGGACTCGAACCTATAACATATATTCCCAAAACATATATTTTACCTTTAAACTATACCTTTTATTTATTTTTTTTTAATTTTCCATCCAGCAACAGGTTCCCCTACCACTACCATGTTACGACTTCGCCCTGATTACCATACTTATATTCAAATTAAATAATCTTATAACTTAAAAAAAAATAAATTATTTTACTAATAATTTATTTTTTAAAAATATTATTTTAATTATAATTTTTCTAATAATTACAATTTTCTTGGCGTGACGGGCAGTGTGTACTAGATCCAGATCCCAATTCACCGAAACATTCTGATTTTCGATTACTGACGATTTCAGCTTCATATTTTTAAATTTCAAAAAATAATTCGAACTAAAATAATATTTAAATAAATTAAATTTTACAATTTAATTAATTTTTGTAATTATTTTTGTAACACGTGTGTAGCCCAATTCGTAAGGGTCATACCTACTTGACATCCTCCTATTTTCATTTTATTAATTAATAAATAATATTATATTATTATTATAAATATAAAAATTATTTTATTCATTTATATCTATAATTAAATATAACTAGGATTACACTCGTTAAAGGAGCTAACCATACATTTCACAACACGAGCTGACGACAGCCATGCGACTCCTGTTTTTTAAAACAATTTAAAAAATAATTTTAAATGTAAAATATTTTAAAATTTTCAAGAATTGGTAAGATTTTTTGCGTTATATCAGATTAAACCACATGTTCCACCGTTAGTACCGAATCTCAGCCACTTTCTTTGAGTTCAAATCTTGCGATCATACTCCCCAAGCGGGATGCTTACGCGTTAGCTTAACCACAAAAATAAAATTCCTACAGTTAGCATCCATCGTTGACAGCATGGACTACTAGGGTATCTAATCCTTTTTGCTACCCATGCCTTAGTATTATAGTGTCAGTATAATCTAGTATATAACTTAAGTCAATAGGAAGTCTCCATATTATCTCTAAATTCCATCTTTACTTTATGAATACTATATACGTGAATAATACTCTTAGTTTTTTAATATAAATAATAATTTTTTAGTTATACCAAAATATTTCAAAAAAAATTTTTAAAACCACCTAACATACTCTTTACGCCCAGTAATGCTGAATAACACCCGCATCCTCCGTATCACCGCGACTGCTGGCACGAAGTTGGTCGATGCTTATTCTTAAGTCTAATGTCATTATCTTCACTTAAAAAAGAATTTTTCAAAATATTGTCATTAATTCATGTAATTTTGCTGAATCAAGCTTACGCTCATTGTTCAATATTCCCCACTGCAGCCTCTAAATAGAACTTGGGTCTTTTTGCATTCCCAATGTGGTTGTACGTCCTTCCCAGACCAACTAAGAATTATCGGCTTGTTTGTCTTTTAAACTTCCAACTACCTAAATCTTTATAAACCTACATAATAAAATTATAACTTTTTATTTACTATTAGTTTTTATATTATACTCACCCTTTCGCTATTATTTTTAAATTTTAAAAATAGATAACTAGCATGTGTTAAGCAAATTACTAGCGTTTACTCAAAGCCAGAATAAAACTTATAAATTATATTAATTTTATAATAAATAAAATTTAATTTTTTTTATACTTTTTAAAATATCTTAATTTTTTTAAACTATTTATTAAAATAAATTTCAAAATTTTTTTATTAGAAATTTATTTTAATAAATAAATATAAGGGTTCGATAAGCTTACTTATAAATATAAATATATTTAATATCTAATATTAATATAATAAATTTAAAATATAAAATAATAATAAAATAAGTTGATTTTAATTAATATAATAAAGCTTAATTTTTTACAAAATTTTTACATATTACTTAACTACGTAATAATCTTTTACAATCAACATTTTTAAAATTTTTTGAAGTAATCTTCTTATATAATGATTTTTTTCAATAATTATATCTTAATATTTAGCTACTCGACTATGCAATTCTAATTACAACCGATACACCAGTGATATTTCTTTTCCAGTCCTTTCGTACTAAGATAAGTTCTTCTCAATTTTAATAAATTAACGGTAGATAGGAACCGAACTGTCTCACGACGTTCTGAACCCAATTCAGGTGCCACTTTAAAAGGCGAACAGCCTTACCCTTGGAACATTTTTCTTAACCAGGATGTGACCAATCGACATCGAGGTGCCAAACGACCCCGTCGATATCTTCTCTCAAGAGTCATAAGCCTGTTATCCCTAGCGTACCTTTTATCCGTTGAGCAATAATTTTTCCATTCAAAAATATTGGATCACTATGACCGACTTCTTCTTTTTATAATTAATTTATAATCTCTGTTCGACTTGTAAGTCTTACAGTCAAGCAATTTTAAGCCATTATACGCCAAAATTTATTTAAAAATTTTAATTGCCTTTGTACACCTCAGTTACATTTTATGAGGTCTCCGCCCCAGAGAAACTGTCAAATATATTATGTTTTAATAAATTTTAAAAGTTTTTTATTTTTAATTCAAATTATTCCAAGATTATCTAAACAATTAACATAAGTTAAAGTTTTAAAACGATTTAATTTGTATCCTACTAATTAAAAATAAAAATACAAAATATAAATACAGTAAAGGTGCATAGGGTCTTTCCGTCTAGCCGCTAATATTCTGCATCTGCACAGAAAATTCAATTTCGCTAACATAATACTGGAGACAGTGAGACAGTCGTTACACCATTCATGCAAGGTCGAAACTTACTCGACAAGGAATTTCGCTACCTTCGAACCGTTATAGTTACAGCTGCCGTTTACTATTTATTAAATTAAAAGCTTAAAAATTTTTAAAAACAATCTTTTTTACCATTATAGCACCGGGCAGGTGTCAGACCTTATACATCATTTAATAATTTTGCAAAGTCCTGTGTTTTTGTTAAACAGTCGCCATCTCTTATTCTGTTACATTTAATTTTGCAAAAATTTACTTTTACAAAATTAAATACTCTTTCTCCCGAAGTTACAGAGTTATTTTGCCGAGTTCCTTCAATATTATTCAGTTAATCATCTTAGTATACTCTACTAATCCTCCTGTGTTGGTTTTAGTACGGTTTTTAATTAACATTATTTCTTGAAATAATTAAAATTATAAAAAATATTATATATTTATTTTTTTATAATTTTAATTATTTGTCACACATTCTAATAAGACCAAAAATATTATTTTATAAGAAATTTTATAAAATTTTTTGATTACCCATCAATTATTATTTTCATATTCATTTAAGGGGCCGCCTAACCTAATGCAGTTTATCTTAACATTAGAAACCTTAGATTTTTAGATGATAATGTTTATTAACATTATTCTCGCTACTTATGTCAGTATATTCAATTCTAATTTAATTTCACAATATTTTTTTATTTATAGAACGTTCTACTACCAATATATAAATTTACTCATATATTTTATAGTTTTGGTATATCTTTAATTTTCGTTACATTTTTGAATTAATAAAACTTAAAATAGTGAGCTGTTACGCTTTCTTTAAAGGATTGCTGCTTCTAAGCCTACCCCCTATTCTTTTTTGTAATAAAAATTCTTTTTAACTTAAAAAATAATTTAGAAACCTTAACTTATAATCTGGGCTCTTTCCCTCTTGATAATTAACCTTATCGCTAATTATCTGAATTTAAATTTTTTTTTATATACATTTGAAGTTTACATGAACTTTATATAGTACGTTGTAGTTGCTCTAACTTATATAAATAATTAATTTAATCTCTACTTAAATAGATTTCGTAGAAAACCAGCTATCTCCAAGTTTGATTAGCCTTTCACCCCTAATCACAAATCATCCCAGTATATTTCCACATACACGGGTTCAGCCCTTCATTAATTTTTAATTAATTTCAACTTGTTCATGACTAGATCACTTGGTTTCGGGTCTAATTATTATAACTAATTATAATTTCATTATAATTAAAATTATTAATATAATTTAATTTTGCTATAATAATTAACTCACTGACCCATTATGCAAAAGGTACATTTTAACAAATTTAAAAAATTGCTTAAACTGCTTTTTAATATTTAATTTCAAGATCTTTTCATTATTTTAAAAAAATTTCTTTTCATCTTTCCTTCACAGTACTTTTTCACTATCGCTTAATTAAAATTATTTAGCTTTTAAGAATGGTTTCCTAATATTCAAACAAATTAAGTTTTTATTTTACTCAAAACCTTTTAAAAAATTTTTTAATACAAGACTATCACTTATTTAGTTAATTTTTCCAAATTATTTAAAAAAAAAAATTTAAAAGTTTATTTTTAGCTATTTTAATTTCGCTCGCCACTACTTTTAAAATCATTTTTATTTTATTTCTTTAGTTACTAAGATGATTCAATTCACTAAATTTTATTTTTATATTATTATAAAGTTTTCTTTTTAAGAATCATAAATATCTAAAAATTATTATTATTTTACATTTATATTACGTATTAAAACGTCTATTAAATTTTAATTAGCAAGATATCCATTAAATATTATTTTATTTTATTATTATTTTTAAAAATTTTTTTTATTTACACTTTTTTAATTTTACTTTAGGATAGAATCGAACTATCAATTTGCACCTATCAAATGCATGTTTTACCATTAAACTACAAAAAAATAAAAAAGGTAGAAAATGAGAATCGAACTCATACTCTTGGAATCACAACCCAATGTGCTAACCACTACACTACTCCAATACCTATATTTTATTATAAAATTATTAACTTATATAATTTTTTACACAGCATAGGACTCGAACCTATAACCAATGACTTAAAAGGTCACTGCTCTACCAAATTGAGCTAGCTATTTATTCCTATTCATTTTAAAAAAATTAATTAAATTAATATAAACTATAACAACCCAAGTATAGGATTTAAACCTATTAAACTTTCTATTATTAATTATTTTTAATAATTTTAAATAACTTGGGTTTTATAAAATTTTAAAAACTTATTCTTAAATAAATTAAAATTAAGTAAATAAAATTAAAAATGCCATCATTAATGCAAATAAAGCAATGGCTTCAGTTAAAGCAAAACCTAATAAAGTATAAGCAAATAACTCATCCTTAATCTTTATATTATTAGAATAAGCTATTAAAAAGGCACCAAATACTACTCCAATACCTACCCCTGCTCCTGCTAAACCTATAGTTGCTAAACCACCACCAATTTTTTTTGCTACTAAAATCATTACTGTTTGTGAAGTTGTCATTTTATTTTTAAATGTTTTTTTTTTATTTTTTACCCATAATTTCTTTTTTTATTTATATATTAAATAATATTTATTATTTATTATTTTAGTACAGCATAGGATTTGAACCTATATCTAATGACTTAGAAGGTCATAATTTTAACCAATTAAACTAACCGTATTTTTTTAAATAAATTTAACCCTGGTAGGAATTGAACCAACACTTTAACCGTTATGAGCGGTACGTCATAACCATTAGACCACAAGATTTATTTAGAAAAATTATTTTTTTTTTAATTTTAAAAAATATAAAATTTACTTATAAAATAATTTAAACCAATAAATAATACTTAATACATAAAATTAATATATATATATACAAATATTTTATTATAATCTATTTAAAACCTTAATAACTTTATTTTTAAAAAATTACTATATAAATATAATATTTTAAACATCTTATTTAGTTAACCACTTATAATATTTTTAAATAATTAAAACTTCATTACATAAATTAAACTATAAATTATAAATAAAAATTATATAAAATCTAAACCTATTAATTAATAAATAACTTAAAATATTACTGCTTTACCATTTAACTAAAGATAATTTTTATATTTTCTCGGAAATAGGACTCGAACCTATATCTTTGGTTTATGAGACCAATGAGTTTCCAATTACTCTATTCGAAATTATATATAATTTAATAATTCTTTCTTAACCACTAAGGGAATTGAACCCTTGTTTTTGCTTTGAAAAAGCAATGTCATAACCATTAGACCAAGCGGTTTTATAATATATATTTTATATATATTATTTTATAAAAAACATTAAAATATAACCAATACTATATATTATCAAAAAACAATATACCTTTTAGTTATTTTATTAATTTTATATAAAATTAATAAAAAATTATTTAAAATATAATATAATTATAAAACTAAACTATTTAAAATTACTAAATAAACAAAAAATATAGTTTAAACTATATTATAAATTTATTAATTAATTTATAATAAACAAAAATAAACTATTAACACACTTTTAAAAATAATCTATTAAAATAAAATATATTGATTAAACAAAATTCTCTATATTTACAGTTTTAAAAATTATTATAATAATCACTATACATTTTATACAAAATAATATAAAATTATTATTATATATAAAATTTTTCTAGCTGAGGGGATTTGAACCCCTAATATTTAATTCCTAAGATTAACATGTCTACCAATTCCATCACAACATACATACTTATTATTTTAATAAAAAATGATTAACATATTTATAAAATAATATTTCCATAACTAAAATTTTATTAAATATATTTTTTATAATTTTTTTTTATTTTACAAAAAAAATCAAGGAAATAGGATTCGAACCTATGATGAATTTATCAATTGATTTACAGTCAACCGCGTTAAACCACTCCGCCACCCCTTTTTAAAAAATAATTTATCGTTTATGATAGGATTCGAACCTATATCTACAGTTTTGAAGACTATTGTGATAACCATTACACTACACAAAGTAATATAAAATTATTAGTAAATATATATTTATCTTTAAATATATTATTATAAATACTATATTATTAATTAATAAAAAAAACCTTAATAATTTTGCCTCTTATAAACTACTTTACTTATACTTATACAAGTATATAATATTTTTAAAAACATTTATTTAATTAATAATTTAAATAGTTTTAAACTATTAAAACTATATATATAAACTATAAATAAAAATTATATAAAATTATTGACTCCAATAGGATTCGAACATATGACCTATTGCTTTTCAGGCAATTGCTCTAACCAACTGAGCTACAGATAATTTTTATATTTACTTGAAAAAAATAAAACAAAAATTTTAAATTACTTTATTCAAAAAATACTATTATAATTTAATAAAGCTTTATATTAATAAATAAAATATAATAAAAAAAACATTAATAACTTCTACCTTTAAAAAAATTAACTTATATAATAATTATAAGTATGGGATTCGAACCCATGATATTTTAAAAAATATATTGATTTAGCAAATCAACGCGTTAACCCACTCCGCCAACTCATATTTTTATTAAAATATTATAAATTTAAAATGTTTTATATATATATTAAAAATTATAATATATTTATTTTTATTTATTTTATTAAGAAGATAGGACTCGAACCTATACTATTTGCTGTCAAAGAACAATGCTTTACCTTTCAGCCACTTCCATTTTTATATAAAATATAATATTTTTAGTATATATATAAAACATTTTAAACTTATAATATTTTAATAAAAATATAATACTTAATAAAATAATTCATATTAAATAAATATTAAAAATACTTTAATATATTTCTATAATTTATTTATATTTTAAAATATATTAAATTTTTATTTAATATATAAATAAAAAATATAAAATCAAAATTAAATCTATATCTATATATATAATAATATCTATAATACAATACATAAAAATATATTTATAATCTTTTTTATATCATAAATTTATTTATTAAAAATAATAAAATTACATATAAAAAAATTTTAACCAGATAAATTAATACTTTACTAATTTAAACAATATAATATTTATTTTAATAGTTAATTAAGATCACGGCGGGATTCGAACCCACATCTGTTTGGTTAACAGCCAAATATTTTAACCCTTAAAACTACATGTAAACTATATAAATAAAAATTATATAAAATTATTAATTTTAATAAAATTTAAACATATAATATATTTTTTTAATTAATTTTAAGCTATAAATAAGTTTTATTTATAAAATAAATAAAACTTAAACATATATTTTTAGTTTATAATAATAAAAAATTTTCAATTATTTTACTCAAAAAATATAATTATTAAATTATAATTATAATTAATACATAAAATAAAATAATTATTCTTAAATTAATAAAAAATAATATATATATATATATTATTTTTAAAAGATTTATACAATTTTTTAATACACAATATTTTAAAAAAATATAATTTTTCAATAAAATTACATTAAATATACTCTTATTAACTTATAAAATATTTATAAACAATATAAAAATAAAATTAAAAATATTTATAAATCACTAAATAAATAAAATAAAAAATAAAATTTAGAAATTAATTTATAATAAATATATAAAATTATTTTACCAATCTATATTTTATAAAGTTAAAAATATAAAATAATAAATATATAATTTAAAAATTATTTTAATAATAATATTATTTATATATTCTTTCACAAGATAGGGACTCGAACCCTAACGCTTAATGCAAGAGATTTTAAGTCTCTTATGTCTACCAATTCCATCACCCTAATTAATTTTCTAAATTATCTACTTATTCTTAATAATAAAATATAACTTTAAATAAAATTTTTATATTAAATAAAAAGTGCAGAATCGGAATCGAACCGATATATAACGATTTGCAATCGTTTGTAATAACCATTATACGATCCGCAAAAAAATTTTATTTTTAAAAGTCCTTTAATTTATCTTTTATATATTTTTAATATAAATAT
>Ga0256865_1000547_pt1 | contig 12447 bp, 11 predicted proteins | sample RVTome_14_FD_187337 | JGI IMG/M metagenome (GOLD analysis project Ga0256865, IMG submission 187337) | Soil microbial communities from uranium-contaminated site in the Upper Colorado River Basin, Wyoming, United States - RVT145D125 HiSeq ... | reverse complement strand
GGTGCCCGACCCGTCCGACCTCCCAGACGGCCAGCGAGAAGCGGCAGAGAGGGCCCTCCGGTATATGGCGCTCGATGCCGGGACACCGGTCACCGACATCCAAGTCGACCGGGTGTTCATCGGCTCCTGCACCAACGGCCGCATCGAGGACCTGCGGGCCGCGGCGGGTGTCATCAAAGGAAGAAAGGTGGCACCTGGCGTGAACGCCATGGTGGTTCCCGGATCAGGTTTGGTGAAACGGCAGGCGGAGGAGGAAGGTCTGGCCCAGATGTTCACCAACGCCGGCTTCGAGTGGCGCGACGCCGGCTGCTCGATGTGCCTCGGGATGAACCCGGACATCCTGATGCCGGGCCAGAGGAGCGCTTCGACCTCCAACCGCAACTTCGAGGGACGCCAGGGCCCGGGAGGACGGACCCATCTCGTCAGTCCGGAGATGGCCGCCGGAGCCGCGATTGCCGGGCACTTCGTCGATGTCCGGGAAATAGCGACATGAGGTCGGTATCACGAGTCATCGGCAAGGCGATTCCTCTCGACCGGGTCAATGTCGACACGGACCAGATCATCCCGGCCAAGCACCTGAAGCGGATCGAGCGCACGGGCTACGGTGAATTCGCCTTCGAGGCCTGGCGGAAGGATCCTTCGTTCGTCCTCAACGATCCCGCCTACTCGGGTGGCAAGATCATGCTCACCAGGGCCAACTTCGGCTCCGGGTCGAGCCGGGAGCACGCGGTTTGGGCTCTACTCGATCTTGGCATCGAGGCCGTGGTCGGGGTGAGCTTCGCCGACATCTTCAAGAGCAACGCCTTCCAGGGCGGGTTGCTGACCGTGGAGCTGGCCGAATCCGACATCGACCATCTGATCGAGTTGGCCGTGGAGGAACCCGGGACGGAGCTGGTGGTCGATCTGCCGGATCAGACCGTCTCCACCGCCGATGGTGGCTGGGTTCGGAGCTTCGCCATCGACCCCTATCGGAGGTATCGGCTGGAAAGAGGTCTCGACGACGTCACGATGACCCTGGAGTACCTGGCTGACATCGAGGCGTTCGAGACCGAGCACAGTCTCTGATCCCCAAGACGGTTGGTGCGGCGGACGCTCATCGTCCGCCGCACCTGTCCGTCAGGGAGGACTCAACGCCGGGAGGGAACCCCGAGTGCCCGGGCCAGGGCGTCGAACTGCTCGAGACGCAGGGACTGGGGCCCGTCCGACAATGCATTCTCCGGGTCGGGATGTACTTCCACCATCACCCCGTGGGCACCGATGGCCTGGGCGGCGAGGGCGAGCGGCGCAACCAGGTCCCTCTTTCCGGCCGCATGCGACGGGTCGACCACCACCGGCAGGTGGGTTCGACCCCGCAACACTGGCACCGCGCTCAGGTCGAGGGTGTTGCGGGTCGAGGTCTCGAACGTCCGGATGCCCCGTTCGCAGAGGATGACCTGCTGGTTGCCCTCGGCGAGGATGTACTCGGCGGCCTGGAGCAGCTCGTCGATCGACGAGCTCATCCCACGTTTCAGCAGGACCGGGCGATGAGTGCGTCCGGCCGCAGACAGCAGCGAGAAGTTCTGCATGTTGCGGGTCCCGATCTGGAGGATGTCGGCGACCTTCGCCACCTCTTCCACGTTCTCAGGTGAGAGCACCTCGGTGACGACCGGCAGCCCGTAGGTCTTCCCCGCCTCCACCAGCATCTCCAGGCCTTCGAAGCCCAGCCCCTGGAACGAGTAGGGGGAGGTCCTCGGTTTGAAGCACCCTCCCCTGAGGACAGTTGCCCCCGAGTCGGCAACTGCCTTTGCCGTGGCCATCACCTGGTCCCACGATTCGACGGCGCACGGGCCGCCGATCAACACGAGGTCGTCGCCCCCGAAACGGGCCCCCTGCACCTCGACCACGGTGTTGTTCGACTTGTGGCCTCGACTCCCCAGACGGTAGCCCTGGGGCGACTTCGCCGCCGATGCCGGCTTCAGGAGCGCTTCCCTGCCGGCGGGTGCCGTGGAGCCGCCGTTCCGCCGCTGCGGTCTCGGCCTGAGATCGCGCGACGGGTAGCTGCCGAGCACCTTGAGGAACCGCACCTGGCGTCGCAGCTCGTCGAGAGCAGTCTTCACGGTGTCGGACCGGGCGTCGCCCTCGAAGTCGAGATAGAACAGCTCCTCCCTCGGGTTGTCAGGGATCGGACGCGACTCGAGCATCACCAGGTTGATGTCGGCATCGCGGAAGACGCCGAGAGCGTCCATGAGGGCACCCGGGTGGTTGCCCACAGCCATTACGACCGATGTCTTCGCCGACACCCCCTCGGGCACCTCCACCGGGTCGGCCGCGACGACCACGAAACGGGTGTAGTTCTGGCTTCGATTGGCGATTCCGGTCTTGAGGACCTGGAGCCCGAACAGTCGTGCGGCGTCCTCGCTGGCGAGAGCCCCGATCGTCGGGTCGTTCATCTCGGCAATCTTCTTCCCGGACAACGCGGTGTCCGAGAAGTAGACGACGTCGACGTCGTCGAGCTGCGCGAGGAACTCAGAGCACTGGGCTACCGCCTGAGGGTGCCCGTAGATCCGCTTCAGATCGGCTACCGATGCCCCGTTCAATCCCAGCAGACAGTGCCTCACCCGGAATCGGACGTCACCGACAATCGTCAGGTTCCCGGCGAGCATCAGGTCGTAGACCTCGGAAATGGCGCCCGAGGTGGTGTTCTCTATCGGGAGCACGGCGGCACCTGCTCTCCCCTCCCGCACCGCCGATACGGCGTCGGTGAAGGTTCTCTCCCACACCCAGCTGACTTCCATGCCCCGGCCGTCGAAGTACTGCTTGGCGGCGAGCTGGCTGTAGGAGCCTTCGATCCCCTGAACTGCAACCGTGGCCGCACCGTTTCCCAGACCCTTCTCCCCGAGCACCTCCTGCTGGACCCTCACCGAGTCGTTGACGATCTCGCGCCAAAGCCGGTTGACCAGCCCGGAGTCGAGGTCGTGGTCGAGTGCGTCGGCGATACGATCGGCGATGAGGTCCTCCTCTCGCACCTGGTCCCTCGAGGGTGTGTCGGATCCCGCCTTCTCCCGGGCCATCCGAAGGCTGTGGGCGCGGCGCTCGGCGAGAAGTCGGAGTATCTCGGTGTCGACATCGTCGATGTCGTGCCGGATCTGGTCGATTCTGTTTGGTTCTTGTGGAGTTTTGTCACTCATGGCATCACTGAAGTAGGAGACGGTTCTGGAACGGCGGGGGTGGGGTGGATCGGCGCTAGGCGCCGAAGTAGACGTAACCGGAGAAGAACCAGGAATCGCCGCAGTGGCCGGTGGCTCGGTTGGTCGTCATGTGAAGCTGATTATCCACCCCGGCATCGGGATATGTCAACAGTTAAGTTCGTCCCATGCCCATTGACTATGTCGTCGACGGGCCGCACCCGGGGGGCCATCGGTGACCTGCGCCCCTTCCAGATGAGTGGTTTCGAGGGTCTCCGCTGCATCATGTCCGAGCTGATCATGTCGTTCCTCCGCCCGGTCACCGGCGACACGACAGACCTGATCGGAAGGGCCGAGACCATCCATCTCAGCCGGCAGGCGTCGGAATCCCGGAAATCGGAGCTTCGGCACGAACGGCTCCTTGAGAGTCGGCCAGCGCGGGCGATGTCTCTCCAGGATTGCCCAATACACCGTGAGTCAAAAGCTATGGGGCCTGGGAGCGTGCGGGTTGGGCCGAACGTCCTCGTCTCTGGGGACAATCGAACCTCAGGTTCAGGGTGCGGGGAGGGAGGCCTTCAACCTCAGGGAGTCGGGGTGTTCCGCGACTCAGTGTCTCCCTGGTCGTCTGTTTGCTCCATCTCCAAATCCGCCGGCTCCCCCGGTTCCTCGGTGGGCGGGACCTCTGCCGCACGAAGCCGGCCGAGCTCGGCCCGCTCCTCGAGACGGATCCGCCTCTGAGACCAAACGGTGCTTCGCCGCCAATCGGCTCCCGGCTTCCCGGGGTTCGAGCCCGAGAGGACCTAGGTCCCTACCTGAGCTCGATACGATTCGCGGTGACCAGTCGGGCTGCCTCCGAGCAGAGAAACGCGATCACTTCGGCCACCTCCGCGGGCGTCGCCACGTGCATGAGATCGGTCTGCTCCTCGACGAGACGGCGCACTTCGTCGGTGACCCATCCCGTGTCTGTGACCGGGGGGGCGACCACATTGGCGGTGATTCCGCGTTCGGCCAGTTCGAATGCCGCTGACATCGTGAAGTTCTCCATTGCCGCCTTGGCTGCCCCATAGGAGACTTCCTCCGGAAAGCCCCTCGGGCCACCCGACGTGACCCCGACTATTCGACCCCAATCGAGCCCGTGGGCTCGGTGGCGAGCGGCATACTCGTTGATCATCAGCGCCGAGGCCCGGGCATCGACGGCGAAGAGCCGGTCGATCGTCGTCGGGGAGACAGGCTCGAGCGAGCGGGCGAGGCGGTCCTCGCTGCCTTCGCCGAAGGTGTCGGCCTGCCAGTCGCTTGCGTTGTTGACGAGGATGTCGACCGGCCCGAATCGCGACTCGGCGAAGTCGAATATCACAGAAGCCGAATCATCGAGTCTCAGGTCGGCGGCCAGCGCCGCGCCCAGACCCCCGAGGTCTTCGATTACCGCCAAGGTCGAGTCGGCGTCACCGGCACGATTCTCCCGATAGACCGCCGGGACCCCGTCAGGCGGGACATCGTCAATGGGCCAGTAGGTCAGGACGACCGCGGCACCCAGGTCGGCCAGCTTCAGGGCAGTGGCAGCGCCGATTCCATGATTAGCGCCGGTGACCACGGCGACACGCCCGGTCAACGGCTGGAGGTCGGTACTCGTGGCCAAGACCCACTCCACGAGGCCGGCGCGGCTCGAGGTCTCAGGCTTCGGCAGCAGCCAACTTCTTCACGCCAATCCGGTCACCTGTGGCAGGATCGAAGAAGAGCAGCTTCTCGCAGTCGACGGTGAGCTGGACGGTGTCGCCATGCTTGACCCTGATGTCAGGGCTGACCCGGGCGACGAAGTTGGTCTTGTCCCCCAGTGAGCTGGCGTCCTGGCCGCTGTCGGCGAGAAGCTCTTCGATGTCGGGCGTCACGACGGGGTTGCGGTCGACCGTGAAGTGAATGTATGTGTCGGCTCCCAACATCTCGGTCACTTCGACATTGACCTCCATCGCACGATCGGGGTCGAGTCCAACCACGGATGCAGCTTCGAGGTCGCTGGGACGAAGCCCTATGACGATCTCCTTGCCCATCGTGTTCTCCAGACCCGGGTGCTTCTGCAGCGAGCGGGGGCCGACCAGCAGCCTGCTCTGGGGCAGTACCGCCCATACGTCGTCACCTTCGGCTTCGAGATGGCCATAGGTGAGGTTCATCGCCGGACTGCCGATGAAGCCGGCCACGAAAAGATTGTCGGGGTTGGCGAAGAGCTCTGTGGGCGCCCCCACCTGCTGGAGGTTGTAGGGGGCCCGCGCGGAGACGGCGCGGAGCACTGCCACCCGATCGCCAAGGGTCATCGCCTCGACCTGGTCGTGGGTGACATAGACGGTGGTGGTGCTGAGGCGGGCGTGAAGACGCTCAAGCTCAGAGCGCATCTGCACCCTCAACTTGGCGTCGAGGTTGGACAGAGGCTCATCCATCAGATATGCAGCCGGCTCCCTGACTATGGCGCGGCCCATCGCAACCCGCTGGCGTTGCCCGCCGGAGAGGGCTTTTGGCTTCCGGCTCAGTAGATCCTTGATCTCCAGAATGTCCGCTGCCTCGTGGACACGCCGCTCGATCTCGCTCTTCGGCATCTTCCGCAACTTGAGCCCAAAAGCCATGTTGTCGAAAACACTCATGTGGGGATAGAGCGCGTAATTCTGAAACACCATGGCGATGTCTCGATCCTTGGGGGCTATGTCATTCACGATTCGGTCGCCGATCCGCATCACGCCCTCGGATATCTCCTCGAGACCGGCGATCATGCGCAGGATCGTTGATTTGCCACAGCCGGAAGGACCCACGAGAACGAGGAACTCGCCATCCTCGATCTCCAGATCGACTCCTCCAACGGCGCGTGTACCGCCTTCGTAGATCTTTCCGAGACCTTCCATGGTGATGGCAGCCATCAGTCGTCACTCCCTGTGGGCAAGTTGCGTTCATCGAACCTAGCGAAAGCCGCCGCATCATGCAGCGCGTGATGCGGGATTAAGTCGGGCCGGCCGCCTGTTGTAGACAGAGTGAGCCGCGCTGTCCTAACCACAGCTCTCGCAGTTGCCTTCATTGGGGCGATGGGGGTGGGGATTTGGCTGTTCGACGTGACGAAGTCATCAGGTGTAAGCGACCCGGCGGTGGCCGGCGGCGTCGAGTTCGACGTCGAGCGCGACCCCAACGTGCCCTCGCTGCCTTTCGACGACAACCCCGATCCCTCACAGTGCGGCATCCCGGTGCAGTGGGGCGATGTGGACAACCGGGCCTGGCTGTCCGGTATGTGGGAAGGGGAGTTGATCCAGCGGGAGGTCTTGGTCTACGACAGCCATCTCCGGATCAGCGTCACCGGCGGTGCCCCACACGGGACCGAGGTCGAGATCATCCTCTTCCAGGAGAACCCGGTGCTCGACTATTACCTGGTGAGGATCCCCGGAGACTCGCCGCAGGAAGGTTGGGTCCCCGAGCCGTTCCTGTCATTCGCTCCAATCGCCTGAGGGCGCACCGCCTAGCCTCGCCGATGTGAACGACTCGGCTGATCAGAAGCGGACGGAGAAGCGGCGCTGGTTGGCTGTGCTCCTGGCCTCCATCATGATGTTGGCCTCATACTTGATGTTCATCTGGGCTCTCGCGGCCGCATCGGGCGACGAGACGGTGTTCGCGGGCGGGCTGTTCGGGATCGCACTCGGACTGGTGCCAGGAGCCTTAGCCGTGGCTGCCTTCGTCTCACAGAACCCACGGGCGATCTCATCGACACTGCTCGCCACTCTCATCTGGTTCGTCGTTGCATTTCCGATTGGGATCGGAAATGTTCCTGCGGGTCTGGTGGCCGGGTTCGGCGCCGGTGGTTTGGTCGCCTTCCGGCTCCCTCCCGGCCGCGGGAGGAGATCGCGAGTGATCGCCGTCGTGATCGCGGTCGCCTATGCGATTGCATTGCAGAGATTCCTGCCCGAAGTCGGTCTTTTCGCGGCCGCTCCCCTGCCTTTTCTCGCGATCGCTCTTGCAGACCTGTACGACGAGCGGTTCGCCGTGGCCTGAGGTCAGCCTTTGACCGCGCCGGCGGTCAACCCGCCGATGATCCTCTTCTGGAAGATCAGAACCAAGGCGATGAGGGGGATGGTGACCAAGACTGCGGCCGCCATGATCTCTCCAAAGGGCTCCTGACGGGCTACCTGTCCGGTGAAGAGTGCGATCGCCACCGGGACGGTTCGGGCACTGGGCTCGATGGTGGTGAATGTCAAAGCGAACAGGTACTCGTTGACGGCGGCGATGAACGCGAGCAAACCGGTCGTGACCAGGGCGGGCGCGGTCAGGGGCAACAGGATCATGCGGAACGACTGGAACGGCGTCGCTCCGTCGACTTGCGCCGATTGGAGGAGATCCGACGGGAGCTGTTGGAAGAAAGCCGTCAACACCCACACCGTGAACGGGAGGGTGAAGAGCATGTACGACAGAATCATGGAGGGAATCGCCGGTATGTTGAAGTTGAGGATCACCGCGTACAGCCCCGTCAAGACGGCCACCTGAGGAAACATGGTCATCGAGAGGATCAGATAGAGCGAGGGCGTTTTCCCCCGGAATCGGAGCTTGCCCAAGGCGAACCCTGCGAACGAACCGATGACGAGAGCGATGATGGTGACCGAGACCGCGACGATGGTGCTATTGATGATGGCGGTGATGAACGTGTCGTTCTGGAAGGCCGACTTGTAGTTCTGCCAGGTGATCGAGATGTCTCCGGTCCCCGGGTCCCTGGGTATGAATGTCGCGGGCGTCATCCTCAGCTGAGGTTCGGTCTTCAACGACGAGTTGATCGCCCAGTAGAACGGGAACAACAAGAAGACCGCGATCAAGATCAGGAGCGCCCAGAAGCCGATCTTGTTCCAGATCCTCCTCCGCCGTCGCCTGCTGGCCAACTCGGCTTCGGTCACGACCCCTTGAGGCTTCGGGGTTGCGATGGTGTTCCCTGCTGTGACATCAGTCATCGTTGGCCAGCCCCAAACCTCTGATGTAGAAGATGGCGAAGATGGTGATCATGAAGAAGATAACCACCGATGCTGCCGACGAATACCCGAGTCGCTGCCTGTCGATCAGCTCGTAATAGGCGAAGCTGGCCATCGAGTACTTTCGCTGGGCGAAGACGATTTGAAACAGGTCGAAGACCCGTAGCGCATCCAGGGTTCGGAACACGAGGGCGACGGCGAGAGTCGGTTTCAGAAGGGGGAAGGTGATCGACTTGAACTGATTCCATTTGCTGGCCCCGTCGACTTCGGCTGCCTCGTACATCTCGTCGGGTATCAGAGCAAGGCCGGCGAGGAGCAACAACGCCATGAAAGGTGTGGTCTTCCAGACGTCGATGATGATGGCCGCAGGCAGCTGAAACGACTCATCGGCGAGGAAAGGGGTCTGCCCGTCTGAGAACCCCAAATTCTGAAACACCACGTTGAAGAAGCCTGCTCTGGTGTCGATGAACATCCATTCCCAGATCCGGGACGAGACCGCGGTGAGGATCGCCCAGGGAACGAGCATGGCGGCCCGCATGACCCCTCGACCCCGGAATGGCTGGTTGAGGACGAGGGCGATCCCGAGCCCGATCACCACCTCCAGAGCGATCGTGCTGACCGTGAACACCAGAGTATCGACGATGGCGAGGATGAAGTCGGCGTCGGTGGCCCCGAGCACGTACTGACTACCGAACAATCCGAAGGTGAATACCTCCCGATAGCGACGCGGCTCGCGAGGGAGGGCCTCGACCGGCGATTGATACTCGGCCTCGCCGGTGTCGGGGTTGATAACCGGCTGACCGTTGTCGTCGAGCGCGGGGTCGAGCTCGACGAAAGTAAGGCTCAGCAGCTCAGAGTAGTTCTGGAGACCGACGAAGGAGGTCTCGGTCTCGCTGGCAAAGGTGTCGTCGGTGAGACTGGAGTAGAAGACGGAGCCGAGAGGGTAGAAGGCGATCGCGAGAATGATCACCAGCGTGGGCACGAGCAGCCAATAAGCGAGCCGTTGCTCGCCCTTGGCGAGCATGCTCTGGCGCTTCCGCCTTGGCTGTTTGTCTGTGGTGGTTGCGGCCACGGGTCATCCCTCGACTGCTGCGATACAAGCACAACGACCTGGTCGCGTGCCGGCCGGAATCGAAAATTGGGGGAGGATCGATACGATCCTCCCCCAATCTCGTGGTTGGCGTGTGGTTACGGGCTACCGGTGGGGAACCCGGTCTCGTCTTCGAGATCCAACTCGAGCTCGGCCAACGCATCCGCGGCGTCGGAAGTTCCGGTGAGCACACCGTGGACCGAGTTGAAGAACAACGACGAAACGTCGGCGTAACTCGGCGCTGTCGCAGTCGAAGGACGGGCCACCGCGTTGGTGAACACGTCGAAGAGGCTCCCGAAGAACGGGCTGGCCTCGAGGACTTCGGCATCGTCATACAACGATTCGATGGTCGGGTTCAACGAGTACTCGATGGCGCGACGCTTCTGCTCCTGCTCTGAAGCCATGAAGAAGGCAAGCTGAGCTGCCTCCTCGGGATGCTCCGAGTAGGCGGACACCGCGAGCTGCCAACCTCCGAGGGTTGCCGCACTCTGTCCTGATGTTGCACCAGGAAGCGGTGACACGTCGAACAGACCTGCGATTTCGCTGTCGTCGGCATTGCCCAATGAGTAGGCGTACGGCCAGTTGCGCATGAACGCAGCGTTCCCTGCCTGCCACACCCCACGGGAATCCTCTTCACCGTAGGCGGTCACGCCCGGTGGCGAGATGGTGCCCACCCAACCGGCAGCCTGATTGACGATGTCAATCGCCGCCTCGTTGGCGATCGTGATGGTGCCATCGGGCTCGATGATCGAGCCACCGCCGGCCGAAGCCACCCACTCGAGGGCGTTGCAGGTCAGGCCCTCGTAGGCGTTGCCCTGGAAGACGTATCCCCAGAAGTCTTGGTTCCCTTCGGCGCGCTCGCCATCCTGGATCGTCTGGGCGGCTGCTTCGAGCTCAGCCCACGTCTCCGGCGGATCCACGTTGTACTTATCGAGCAGATCGGTGCGGTAGTAGAGCAGACCGGCGTCGGTGAACCACGGGATCGCGACGAGCTTGCCGTCGACGGTGTTGTTCTCGACGATCGCCGGGAAGTGGTTGGCCACCTGCTCGGCTCCTCCGTACTCGTTCAGGTCGACGAAGTGCTCGGCGAGGTCGCCGGGCCAGATCACGTCGATCTGGAATACGTCGCCTTCAGAGGACTGCGCCTCGAAGAGCTGCAGATACACACCGAGCCGATCCTCGACGAAGTCGGGGGTCGACACCACCTCGACGGTGACCTCAGGGTTCTCCGCCATGTAGGCGTCGGCGATCTCCTGAGTGCTCTGCAGTTCGGCGCCGACGTTGCCGGCGAAGATGCGAAGCGTTATCTCCTCACCGCCTCCGGGTTCGGCTGTGGTGTCGCTAGTACCTCCGTCGACTGTCGTATCGGTTCCATCCCCATCGCCACCGCAGGCGGCAAGCACCAGCATCATGGCCATGAGGGCAATGAACCATCGTTTGTTCATATATTTCCTCCTTCAAGGTAGGGCCATCAGCCCTAATGCCCTGAAACCTACACCTCCGGCCGTCGGCACGCACGGGCAAACGTCGGGAGCGACTTCGCTGCGGTCGGGAAGCATGGCCGACCAGGTAGTGCCCACAGACAACGTTTGTTCTGGATCGGGGTAGGAGTTGGGGCCTACGAAGAATGCAGGGCGCGGTGGGATGTCTGGTCGATTACTGAACCAGTTCCCTGGCCCTACCGGTGCGATCGTCGAACCAAGTCATCCCAAATTCGAGCAAGGATGCCAACCCGATGACGCCGGCAACTATGAAGACAACCGGGTTGCCGCTCAGCAAGGCCAGTGACCAGCCACCGAGCCCGATCATCCCGAGTCTCTGGCGACGCGCCGATACCTGACGCTCGACGTGCAATTCCTCAGCCTTGTACTTGGCAGCCTGCAACGTGGGAAGGTCGGCGATCGGCCCGTCTTCCACTGTCACCGGCCCCGTAACTTCGCCAGTGTGCTCAAGGAGCCAATGCTCCTGAGCATCGCGCTGGATCCGGAATCCGTTACCGAACCAGGAGCCGCCGACCATTTTCCAATCGAGCATGCCCTCCGCCTTTTCTCTATCCCCAACATACAGGGAAGACCAGGCGTTGGTAAGGGCCAAAACCACCCAGGCGCGCCACCGCGGAGACGCCGATTCGAGCCTGTGGAAATGGCGTAATGTGACGGTATGGAGTCGCGCAGCCTGCACAATTCGGGTCTGGTGGTCTCGGTACTCGGGTTGGGAACCATGACCTTCGGAGCCGAGTCGGATGAGCAGACCTCACACCGCATCCTCGATCATTACCAAGAGGCGGGTGGTCGCTTCATCGACACCGCGGACGTCTACAGCCAGGGAGTCTCCGAGGAGATCGTGGGCAGCTGGTTGAGAGCCAACAAGCCCCGGGACGTGGTCGTCGCGACAAAGGCGCGATTCGCCATGGGCCGGGGACCCGACGACCGGGGGGCAGGCAAAGGCCATCTGAACCGAGCGGTGGATGCCAGCCTCCGCCGGCTGGGCGTTGAAGTGATAGACCTCTACCAGATCCACGCCTGGGATCCCGAAGTCCCAATCGAAGAGACCTTGGGTACGCTCGATAGCCTGGTTTCGGTTGGGAAAGTACGACACATCGGTGTGTCCAACTTCACGGGGTGGCAGCTCGAGCGTGCGGTTCAGGTCTCGGCACGCAACGACTGGGCGCCAATTGTCTCTCTGCAGCCCCAATACAACCTCTTGTCGCGCGAGATCGAGCTCGATGTGCTGCCAGCGTGTCTGGAGCATGGATTGGGGGTGCTCCCCTGGTCGCCATTGGGTGGTGGTTGGCTCACCGGAAAGTACACCGCGGGCCAACGGCCGTTAGGTCACACGAGGCTCGGCGAGGATCCTGGTCGGGGTGTGGAAGCCTACGACCTGCGCAACACCCGACGAACATGGGACGTCATCGAGGCTGTGCAAGCCATCAGCGAGCGCCGAGGTGTTCCCATGAGCCAGGTGGCACTCAACTGGGTTCGGAATCGTCCCGGTGTCACCTCTGTGCTCCTCGGGTGCCGCACGGTTGAGCAGTTGAGAGAGAACCTGGATTCACTCTCCTGGAACTTGGACACAGAAGAGATGAAATCGCTCACAGAGATCAGCGCGCCGGGGATCTCAACCTACCCATACGGTTTCCTCGAGCACAACGCCGGCGTTGACATCTGGGAGCGCTTGGGCACGAGAACCAGGCCGGCACTGTGACGAGCGCGCT
>Ga0256865_1000542_pt1 | contig 12582 bp, 14 predicted proteins | sample RVTome_14_FD_187337 | JGI IMG/M metagenome (GOLD analysis project Ga0256865, IMG submission 187337) | Soil microbial communities from uranium-contaminated site in the Upper Colorado River Basin, Wyoming, United States - RVT145D125 HiSeq ... | reverse complement strand
CCTGCTGCGCCTTCGCCGCGAGCAAGGAATTCGTCACGCAGATGCCGAACACCTACCGCGCGCTGCTCAAGGCGATCATCGATGCAACCGCATTTGCGCGCAAGCAGGAAAACCGCAAGCAGATCGCGGCGGCGATTGCCCCGGCGAACTATCTCAACCAGCCGGTCACGGTCGTCGAGCAGGTGCTCACGGGAACGTTCGCCGATGGCCTGGGCAACGTCAAGAAGGTGCCCGATCGGATCGACTTCGATCCATTCCCCTGGCACTCCTTCGCGGTCTGGATCCTGACCCAGATGAAGCGCTGGGGGCAGTTAAAGGGGGACGTGAGCTACGAGAGGGTCGCGCAGGAGGTCTACCTCGCCACCGATGCCGCGCGCCTCATGAAGGAAGTGGGGCTCACGCCGCCGACAACCACGTCCAAGAAATTCACGGTGATGAAGAAGGAATTCGATCCCGCGCAGCCCGAAGCCTACGTTGCAAGTTTCGCGATCAGGCGCACGGCGTAGGGCGCGCGGCCGATGGAACGCTTTCACGCCTGGCGCGCTCCGGCGCTCTCGCTGCTGCTGTTCCTGCTCTTCATCGGCGCCTGGCACGCCGCGACGCTTCCCACGGCGAGTGAGCAGGTGGTTGATCCCGAGTACGCCAAGCTGGTCGGCACTGCCGCCGCGACCGGGCAGAAATCGGCGTTTCCGACGCCGGCCGACGTGGGCGCGAAGATCTGGGAGCACCTCAAGGCGCCGTTCTACGACAACGGACCGAACGACAAGGGCGTCGGCATCCAGCTTGCCTATTCGCTCGCGCGCGTCATCGCCGGCTACCTGCTGGCGGCGCTGGTCGCGATCCCGGTCGGCTTTCTGATCGGGATGTCGCCGGTCATCTACCGCGCGCTCGACCCCTTCATACAGGTGCTGAAGCCGATATCGCCCCTCGCGTGGATGCCGCTCGCGCTCTTCACGCTGAAAGACAGCGGCGTGTCGGCGGTGTTCGTCATCTTCATCTGCTCGCTCTGGCCGATGCTCGTCAACACCGCGTTCGGAGTGGGCGCGGTGCGGCGCGAGTGGCTCAACGTCGCGCGCACGCTCGAGGTGGGGCCCATGCGAAAGGCGATGCGGGTGATCCTGCCGGCCGCGGCGCCCACGATCATGACGGGAATGCGCATCTCGATCGGCATCGCGTGGCTCGTCATCGTGGCGGCGGAGATGCTCGTGGGCGGCACGGGCATCGGCTATTTCGTGTGGAACGAGTGGAACAATCTCTCGATCACGAACATCCTCACCGCGATCCTCGCCATCGGCCTCGTGGGAATGGCGCTCGATCTCACCCTGGCGCGCCTGACGCGCCTCGTCACGTTTCCGGAGTAGCGCGCTTGGCGGAAGTCGTGAGGTCGAGCCATGGCTGAGCCGCTGATCAGGATCGACGGCATCGCGAAGCGCTTCGCGGGGCGGGACGGCACCCCGACAACCGTGTTCAAGGACCTCCACTTCGCGATCGAGCCGGGAGAGTTCGTCGCGTTGATCGGTCATTCCGGCTGCGGCAAGACGACGATCCTCAATATCCTTGCGGGCCTCGAGCCGCCGTCGGCCGGCTACGTGATTGTCGGCGGACGCGAGGTCGCCGGCCCGAGCCTCGACCGGGCCGTCATCTTCCAGAGCCACGCACTGATGCCGTGGCTGACCGCCCTCGGGAACATCGCGTTCGCCGTGACCTCGCGCTGGCCCGGCTGGAGCAGGGCGAAGGTGCGGGCCCACTGCCAGCAATACATCGACCTGGTTCACCTGACGGGGGCCGAGAAGAAGCGTCCCGCCGAGCTCTCCGGGGGCATGCGCCAGCGCGTGGGCATTGCGCGGGCGCTCGCGATCGAGCCCAAGATGCTGCTGATGGACGAGCCTTTCTCGGCGCTCGACGCCTTGACGCGCGGCTCGCTGCAGGACGAGGTTTCCCGGATCTGCGCCGAAACGCGCCAGACCGTTTTCATGATCACGCACGATGTCGACGAGGCGATTCTGCTTGCGGACAAGATCGTGATGATGACGAACGGGCCTGAAGCAAAGATCGCCGAGATCGTCGTCAACACGCTGCCGCGCACCCGCACCCGCTACACGGTCCACAGGGAGCCGCACTATTACCCGATCCGCAATCACCTCGTGGATTTCCTGGTGAGCCGGTCGAAGCAGTTCAACGACGCGATGCCGGCGGCCTACGACCCGAAGCACCCGCCGCTCGTCATGCCGGGGCTGGCGAGCACCGGATCGCAGCCCGCGGCGGAGGCGCCGTTGCGCGTTCCGCCCGGAACGAAGCCGCTCGCGGCGGTGGCGAGATGACCCCCAACCCAAAGGAGATGCCGAGATGAAGAGAGCCGACGCACCTGAAGCACTGCTGGCCGCGGCCAGCCTGATGAAGGCGATTACGCGCGCCGATGTCACCGAGATGGTGATGATGGCGAAAATAAAGAAAGGCCTCACCTGGGCGAAGATCGCAAAGGCCGTGGGACAGAGCAAGGAGTGGACCACCGCGGCGCTGCTCGGGCAGATGCGGATGACGAAGCCGCAGGCGGAGACCGCGGGGAAGCTCCTCGGCCTTCCCGCCGAGGCCGTGCTCCTGCTGCAGCAGGTGCCCTACAAGGGCTCGCTCCCCACGGCAGTGCCGACCGATCCGCTGATCTATCGTTTCTACGAGCTCGTCAACGTCTACGGCACCACCTTGAAGGAGCTGATCCACGAGGAGTTCGGCGACGGCATCATGAGCGCGATCGACTTCAGGATGGATCTCATCCGCGAGCCCGACCCCAAGGGCGACCGGGTCAAGATCACCATGAGCGGGAAGTACCTGCCGTACAAGACATATTGATCCAGGACGCCGGCGAGCTGCCGGCGCGGGACCGCTTGCCGCGGGTCGAGGCGGGCACGAGGCTGCCGCCCGGCCCGCGCGTTTTGTTGCAGCGCACTGAAAAGCATCGTCCTGGCGGGGCGCGTCTAGTCGTTGCGTCCGCGCAGAGTTGGGATTACGTTGACAGGCGCTCCCAAGACCAATCACAAGGAGATCCCCCATGAGCATTCACCGCAGAAAATTCCTGAAGGGCGGAGCAGTCGCGGCATCCGGCGCCGCAATCGCGGGCTTCCCGGCCATCGTTCACGCGCAGCAGAAATTCAGCTGGAAGATGACGAGCGCTTATCCCAAGGGCGCGCCGTTCTACATGGCCGGTCCCGGCAGCGCCACGGATCTCGCCCAGCGCATCGAGGCGATGTCCGACGGGCGCCTGAAGATCGCCGTCTACGGGGCAGGCGAGCTGATCCCGGCGCTCGAAGGCTTTGATGCCGTGCGCTCCGGCACGGTCGAGATGAACCACGCCAACAGCTATTTCTGGACCGGGAAGACCTTCGCCGCGCAGTACTTCACCGCCGTGCCGTTCGGGCTCAACTTCCAGGGCATGAACGGCTGGCTCTACGACGGAGGCGGCATCGCGCTCTGGCACGAGGTGTATGCGCCGTTCGGCATGGTCGCGTTTCCGTGCGGCAACACCGGCGTGCAGATGACCGGCTGGTTCCGCAAGGAGATCAACTCGATCAAGGATTTCAACGGTCTCAAGATGCGCATCCCCGGGCTCGCCGGCAAGGTGTACGCAACGCTCGGCGTCGATGTGAAGCTGCTGCCGGGCGGAGAGATCTTCCCGGCGCTCGAGCGCGGCGTCATCGACGCGGCCGAGTTCGTCGGCCCGTACCAGGACCGCAGGCTCGGATTGCAGAAGGCGGCCAAGTACTACTACACGACCGGCTGGCACGAGACTGCAACGGTTTCCGAGCTCCTCATCAACAAGGCGGCGTGGGGCAAGCTGCCGAAGGACCTGCAGGCGATCGTCGAGAACGCCTGCGCCGCGTGCAACGTCATAAGCGAAGCCTGGTGCCAGAGGAACAATGCGGAGGCGATGGAGGATCTCGTCAAGAACCAGGGCGTGATCGCGAAAACGCTCCCGCCCGAGGTGGTGGCGCAGCTGCGGGCCACGACGAAAAAAGTGCTGGACGAGGCGGTTGCCAAGGATCCCGTAACGCGCAAGGTCCACCAGTCGTACATGGCGTACAAGGCGAAGTACGACGCCTGGGCCGGCTACAGCGAAGCCGTCTACCACGACAAGATCAGGGGTGCCTGAGCGGCGGCCGCAGGCAGGCGCGCGCGCCGGCGGCGTGCGCGCCCGCATCGATCGCTTCACCGACGTCGTGGGCGCCGCGACGTCGTGGATCTCGCTCGCCATCGTTCTCCTCATGGCGACGAACGTCCTGCTGCGCTATCTCTTCAGCGCGGGCAGCGTCTGGGCCCAGGAGCTCGAGTGGCATCTCCTCGTCCCGCTGATCCTCTTCGGGATGTCCTATGCGCTGCGCCACGGCGAGCATGTGCGGGTCGACATCGTCTACGCGCGCATGCCGGAGCGGGGCAGGGCCATCGTCGATCTCGTCTCGGCGCTGCTCACCATCGCTGTTTCGGTCCTGATCATCTGGTTCTCGCTCCATTACGTCGAGCAGTCCTACGTCATCGACGAGGGTTCACCTGATCCGGGCGGCCTCCCGCACCGGTTCATCATCAAGGGGCTGATCCCGGTTGGATTCGCGCTGCTGCTCGTGCAGGCTGCCGCCAACGCGCTCGGCGTGCTTGCCAGGCTGCGGGGCGATACGCCGTGAGTCGCTGCGCCGGCCGGGGCCGGTTGCCGCGGCTCCCCCTCACATGAGCGCAAACGAAATTTTCGCGCTCCTCATGCTGGCGGGGTTCTTCGCCCTGCTCATGAGCGGCGTCCCCGTCGCGATCACGCTGGCGACCACCGGCTTCATCTTCGGCTTCCTCGGTTTCGGCACCACGCTTTTCAACCTGCTGCCCGCGCGCATCTACGGCGTCGTCTCCAACTACCAGTGGCTCGCGGTGCCGCTCTTCGTATTCATGGGCGTGATGCTCGAGAAATCCCGTCTCGCGGAGGAGCTGCTCGACGTGGTGGGGCACCTCGCAGGGGGATTCAAGGGCGGTATGGCGCTCGGAATCATCTGCGTGGGGGTGCTGATGGGCGCCACGACGGGCATCGTCGGCGCGACCGTCATCACGCTGGGGCTCCTCACGCTGCCGACGCTGCTGCGGCGGGGCTATCATCCCGGCGTCGCCTGCGGGGCGATCTGCGCGTCCGGCACGTTGGGGCAGATCATCCCGCCGAGCCTCATCCTGATCCTTCTCTCCGACATCCTGCAGCTCTCGGTCGGGACGCTCTTCGCCGCCGCGCTGATGCCCGGACTGTTGCTGGCCGGGCTCTACTGCGCCTACATCGTCGTGCTCGGCATGATCCGTCCCGGGCTGATGCCGGTCGTGCCGAAAGCCGAGCGCGACGCGATGCCGCGGCGCGAGCTGTGGAAGCGGTTCTTCCTCGTGGTGCTGCCGCCGGTCGCGCTCGTGCTCTCGGTGTTGGGGTCGATCATCGCCGGTGTGGCCGCTCCCACTGAGGCCGCCTCGATGGGCGCGCTGGGATCGATCCTCGTCACCGCGTTCGCGCGGCGCATGTCGATCAGGGTGCTGCGCGAGACGGTGCAGTCCACCACCAAGATCACGGCGATGGTGATGTTCATCCTGATCTGCGCCCAGGTCTTCGCGCTCGCGTTCCGGGGCCTGCGCGGTGAGGACCTGATCCAGGCGATGTTCGAGTTCCTCCCGGGCGGCGTCAACGCGGACATCTGGTTCCTGATGCTCCTCATCTTCGTGCTCGGCTTCTTCATCGAGTGGATCGAGATCAGCTACATCGCCGTGCCGCTCTTCCTGCCGGTGTTCGCGCAGCAGGGCGTCGACATCGTGTGGCTCGCCATGCTGATCTGCGTCAACCTCCAGACCTCCTTCCTCACGCCGCCCTTCGGCTGGGCGCTCTTCTTCCTGCGCGGAGTCGCGCCGACGTCTGTCGATACGCGCCACATGTACCTCGGCGTCCTCCCCTTCATCGCGATCCAGCTCATCGGCATCGTGCTCGTTTTCTCGTATCCGCAGATCGCGCTCTGGCTTCCCAAGGCCATCGGCTGGTAGCCCCGAAAGGATGAAGGATGAAGGATGAAATAAACCGTTATGTAGTGTTCCGTCCGCGTTCATCCTTCAGCCTTCGGGCGCCCCGTCACACGTCGGTCATCACGCGTCGCCCGTCGCCGGTCACCGCAGGCGTCCAGTAGAATCGAGCTTTCCTGGTTCGGGGCGGCACGATGATGCAATCGATTCGCGGTGCGCGCGGCATGGCGGTTGCGCCCCATGCGCTCGCCGCCCAGTCGGCCCTGAACGTGCTGCGCGAGGGCGGGAATGCGCTCGAGGCGACGGTTTGCGCCGCGGCAACGATCGCGGTGGTTTATCCGCACATGAACGGCATCGGGGGCGATTCCTTCTGGCTCGCGCACGCCCCTCGGCGCGCGCCCCGCGGCATCGATGCCTGCGGTGCCGCGGCGCTGGCCGCTTCGCGCGAATGGTACGCCGCGCGCGGAATCACCGATGCGATTCCCTTCCGGGGCGGCGCTGCGGCCAACACGGTCGCGGGCACTGTCGCGGGCTGGCAGTCGGCCCTGAGCATGAGCCGGCAGTGGGGCGGGCGCCTGCCGCTTGCGCGGCTGCTCGCCGACGCGATCTATTACGCGGACCACGGCTTTCCCGCCACCAGGAGCCAGTCGGACAACACGGCCATCAAGCGCGGCGAGCTGGAATCGCAGCCGGGCTTTCGCGAAGCGTTTCTGCCCGGCGGTGCGGCCCCCGCCGCGGGGACGCTGTTCAAGCAGCCGCGGCTTGCCGCAACGCTCAAACGGCTTGCGCGTGCGGGGCTCGGTGATTTCTACATGGGGAGGCTCGCGCGATCCATCGCGGCCGATCTGGCCGCCGCCGGAAGCCCCCTGGCGCTGAAGGACCTGCGGCGCCACCGGGCGAGGCTCGTGACGCCGCTTGCCCTCACGCACAGTCTCGGCACGCTCTACAACCTGCCGCCGCCGACCCAGGGCGTCGTGTCGCTGCTCATCCTCGGCATGCTCGATGCGCTGGAAGTCGGGAGGACGGGACCGCAAAGTCCCGACTACGTCCACCTCGCGGTGGAAGCCGCCAAGCGCGCCTTTGCCATCCGCGATCTCATCGTCACGGATCCCGCGTACATGACGGTGTCCGCGCAGGATCTCCTCGAGCCGGCCAACGTGCGCGCGCTTGCCTCGGAGATCAATCGAGCGCGGGCTGCGCCCTGGGGCGCGCGCACGCCGCCCTCGGATACGGTCTGGATGGGCGTCATCGACGACGCCGGGCGCGCGGTGAGCGCGATCCAGAGCGTCTATCACGAGTTCGGCAGCGGCATCGTGCTCGAGGAGACGGGCATCAACTGGCAGAATCGCGGCACAAGCTTCTCGCTCGATCCCCGCGCGCTCAACTTCCTGCGGGCGGGTCGGAAGCCCTTCCACACGTTGAATCCCGCGCTCGCGCTCTTTCGCGACGGGCGGACGATGGTCTACGGGACCATGGGCGGGGACGGGCAGCCGCAGACGCAGGCGGCGGTCTTCACGCGGATCGCCGTATTCGGTCTCGATCCGCAGGCGGCCGTCGACGCTCCGCGATGGCTGCTCGGCCGCACCTGGGGGCAGTCGAGCGACACGCTCAAGCTCGAGTCGCGGTTCCCCGCGGCCGTGCCCGGAACGCTGGGCGCCTACGGGCACGAGATAGAAATCGTGGGCGCCTACGACGAGGCGATGGGGCACGCAGGAGCGATCGTGCGCCATCCGGACGGCGTGCTCGAAGGCGGCGCGGACCCGCGCAGCGACGGCACAGTCGCCGCTTTCTAGATACCTGCGACGAGTGATGGGTGACGGGTGTTTCCCGCCACACGTGACGCATGACCCACTACGGGGCCTCATTCCCGGTCCGTCCTTCACGACAAAAAAAGGGCGGCCTCGGCCGCCCTTTTTTCCGAACGGAGCGCAATCAGGACGCGCTGGATTTTTCCTCGGCCTTGGTCGCGCCTTTGCGCGCGTACTTCTGGCGGAACTTCTCGACGCGCCCCGCGGTATCCACGATCTTCTGCTTGCCGGTGTAGAAGGGGTGGCACTGCGAGCACACTTCCACGTGAAGGTCGCGCCCGAGCGTCGAGCGCGTATCCCAGCTGTGGCCGCAGCTGCAGGTGACGGTAATGGTGGTGTATTCGGGATGGATCTTCGGTTTCATACGGCCTCCGCGCCGATGGTATCCGAGAGAAAGGGCCGCATTATCCGACTTTTGCATCCACGTCGCAAGGGGGAGCGCAACGCGGTGTCGATGAGGCGATGGTGTGCGTCCCTAAGGATGAAGGCGGAAGGAACACTATCTAACGGTTTTATTCATCCTTCATCCTTCAACGACCATTGCGTGCTATCTCAGCAATGGTCGTTGGCCGGGCTCCCAGTTCTCGAAAAGTACGCAGCACGCGAGCACCTCGCGCTTGCCCGTCTCCACGCTTACCGGTTCAAACAAGGACTGGCCGCCGCGCACGGTGAGCCGCACGAAGTAGAGTTCCCCTACGCGCACTTCCAGCCTGAGGCGCCCCTGGTCGTTGGCGATCCCGTTGAGCATTTGAACGCCACCGCGCAGGCGCACGACGAAAAATCCCCCCGGCAGCGTTGACCCGATGAGCTTTTGATTGACATAGAGCACCGAGTCGCTGCCCGTGTTCAGGCTGGGGCGGTAGATATAAACGGCTGCGGACCTCGGGTCGGTCCGGAATTCCTTCGCCTCCGCGTCGCGCTCGGGCGAGGCCTGCGGCGTCGACGCGCATGCGGCCGCCGCGAGGGCGATTGCCAGTACGGCTGTTCGCCAGCGCGCGCCGTTCATCGTCCGCCCACAAGCTCGCTGCGCATCACCATTGCCCGGCCGCGCTCCGGCGGCACAAGGGAGAAGTGCGACCGCGGCGTGAAGGGTCCGGGAACAAACGACTGCTGCACGAAATAGAGCTTGCCCGCTTCAACCTGTATCGTCGTAAAACCCGCGTCCGCGGCGAATCCCGCGATGCGATGCCTGCCCGGTGCGACCTCCCAGCGATAATAGGTCCCCGGATACGTGGTGATTGTCTGGGTCTCATCGAGGAGGAGCGTCGCGCCATCCCGGCTGAAATCCGGGTCATTGCGCACGATATAGACTACGGCGCGGTCGGGCAAAGCTTCGAATTTTTTCGCCTGGAGATCGGCCGGGGTGGGCGGCAGCTGCGCGCAGCCCGCGAACGACAACAGACCGGCAAGCAATACATCGCGTGGCAAGCATGTTTTCATCGGGACGCGAAAACCCGGCAAAAGACGAGCGCCGCGCGTGACCGACGCGCATTGACACCGGCCCGAGAGCCCGTCCGCCCGACAGCCGCGGCGCGCTCCGTCGGCTGCGTGCGCCGGTACCCGTCAGGTTGCGTTACAGCACAGTCTGCCGTTCGCTACCATCCGGCGCCCGGCATTGTCGTCGATCTTCCGCAGCCAGGCATCGGTCGTGCTGCCCCGGATACCCGTGACCGAGTGCTCCACAAAGTAGATTTCTCCGGCCTCGACCTGCAGTTTGAGGGATGCGTTCAGATTGCCCTCGGTGCTCATTATCGTATGCGTGCCGGGGGTGGCTACCCAACGGTAAAAGGTGCGCGGGTACGTCGTGATTTGCGTGCCGTCGTCGAACGTCAGCCCGGCGGCATAGACGCCAAACGGATTCTGCACGATGTAGACCACCGCTTTGCCCGGCACGGGCTCCATTTTCCTGTCCGCGATTTCCTGCGGGCTCAGCGGAATCTGCGCGCATCCTGCAAAGGCCAGGATGACTCCGGCTAGAAATGCTTTCCACATACAGCCTCCTTTAGGGTCGTCATTTTGTGCCACAGCAAAGCGTGCCGCTCGCGACCAACGGGCGACCGGTCTTGTCGCTGACCCTCTCCAACCGGGCATCGGTCGTGCTGCCACGAATGCCGGAGACATAGTGTTGCACGAAATAGATCTTTCCAGCTTCGGTCTGCAGCCTGATGGAGGCGTTCAGGTTGCCTTCGCTGCTGCGGATGGTGTGCGTGCCGGGCGTGGTCACCCAGCGGTAGAAGGTCCCGGGCCACGTCGTGATCTGCGTGCCGTCGTCGAACGCAAGTCCTGCAGAATAGTCACCCAGCGGACTTTGCACTACGTAGACAACCGCCTTGCCGGGCACGGGTTCGATTTTCTTGTCGGCGAGCTCCTCCGGACCTGGTGGAGTCTGCGCGCAGCCGAGAATCGAAAGGGCTGCTGCGGCTAACAATGCACGCCACATGAGGCCTCCTTGGACAGTCTCGAGAGAATCCCGGTCGCGTCCGGCTACAGCAGCTGCGCGTCCCTTACGAATGCGCGCCCGGTCTGCTCATCCAGCGGCTCGAGGTACGTGTTTTGCACGCCGTCGCGCAGGTTCCCGATCACCGAGTGCTTCACGAAGTAGATCTTCCCCGGCTCGGTCTTCAGTTTGATCGATGCGCCAGATGAAGCAAATCCCTGGATGTGATGCGCGCCGGGCTCCGTTTCCCAGCGATAATAGGTGCCGGCCCAGGTCGTGATCTGCAGGCGGTCATTGAGCGAGAGTGTATCGCCGAGGGGCGGCCCAAGGGCGCCGCGGACAATATAGATCACGGATTTATCCGGCACGCTCCTGAAGCTCTTGGCCTCGATATCCTGCGGGCTCGGCGGGATCTGCGCACAACCGGCGAACGCGAACACCGTCACCACGATCCAAATGCGCCACATAAGGCCTCCTTTGTCGGAAAGACGATAGTTTCAGTATAGCGCCGCGCGCGGCGGCGCTCACTGAGCGAAAACAATTGTGACCGCCGCCTTATTCCCCCGGCGGCAAGAACGTGTTCCCCACCTGTCCGAGGAGGGAGGAGCCGCGCCGAACGAAACCAACTCCCCTCCTCAGGCAGCAGGGGAAGGTCGTGGGATCAGCCTCGCCTCATCGAGTCGAAGAAGTCCCCGTTGTTTTTCGTCGCCCGGATCTTGTCCAGCAGAAACTCGGTCGCCTCGAGCTCATCCATGGGGTAGAGGAGCTTCCTCAGCACCCAGATCTTCTGCAGCACGTCCTGCTTGATGAGCAGCTCCTCGCGGCGCGTGCCCGAGCGGTTGACGTTGATCGCGGGGAAGATGCGCTTCTCGTACATCCGGCGGTCGAGGTGGATCTCCATGTTGCCGGTGCCCTTGAACTCCTCGTAGATCACGTCATCCATCCGGCTGCCGGTGTCGATGAGGGCCGTCGCGAGGATCGTGAGCGAGCCCCCTTCCTCGACATTGCGCGCCGCGCCGAAGAAGCGCTTGGGCCGCTGGAGAGCATTGGCATCGACCCCGCCCGTCAGCACCTTGCCCGAGGCCGGCACCACCGTGTTGTAGGCGCGCGCAAGGCGCGTGATGGAATCGAGCAGGATCACGACGTCCTTCTTGTGCTCGATCAGGCGCTTCGCCTTCTCGATCACCATCTCGGCGACCTGCACGTGGCGGGAGGCGGGCTCGTCAAAGGTCGAGGAAACCACCTCGCCCTTCACCGAGCGGATCATCTCGGTCACTTCCTCGGGCCGCTCGTCGATCAGCAGCACGATCAGCACGACCCCGGGATGGTTCGCCGTGATGGCGTGCGCGATGTGCTGCATGAGCACGGTCTTGCCCGCCTTGGGCGGGGAGACGATGAGGCCGCGCTGGCCCTTTCCGATCGGCGCGATGATGTCGATGATGCGGCCGGTGATGTTCTCCTCGGCCTTGATGTCGCGCTCCAGCTTGAGGTGTTCGGTGGGGTGGTAGGGGGTGAGGTTCTCGAAGAGGATCTTGTGCTTGGAATTCTCGGGCGGCTCGTCGTTGACCTTGTCCACCTTGACGAGCGCAAAGTAGCGCTCGCCGTCCTTCGGGGTGCGGATCTCGCCCTCGATCGTGTCGCCCGTGTGCAGATTGAAGCGGCGGATCTGCGACGGCGATACGTAGATGTCGTCGGTGCCCGCGAGGTAGGACGTGTCCGGGGAGCGCAGGAAGCCGAAGCCGTCGGGCAGCACTTCGAGCGTGCCGCCGCCGTAGATGCTCTCGCCCTTCTTCGCCTGGTTCTTGAGCAGCGCGAAGATGAGCTCCTGCTTGCGCATGCGGTTGGCGCCGTCGACTTCGTTCTTGATGGCCATGTCGAGCAGCTCGCCGACGTGGAGGTTCTTGAGATCGGATAAATGCATAAACGACGACCCTTCGTGGGTGGAACTCGGAAAAGGGGGGGAAGAGGGGACTTCAGCGCCCGGACCGCCGGGGTCTCGGGGAGCCGAGCGGGAATCGCTCGGGCGCTTGCGGGAAACGATCGAGGCTCTAGATGTGGCTGTCAATAAATGCCGTCAGTTGTGATTTGGATACCGCGCCCACCTTGGTGGCTTCCACGGCCCCGTTCTTGAACAGCATGAGAGTGGGGATGCCGCGAATGCCGTATCTCGGGGGCGTGGCCTGGTTCTCGTCGATATTGATCTTCGCGACCTTGAGCCGCCCGGAGTACTCCCTGGCAACCTCGTCGAGAATAGGGGCAATCATCTTGCACGGTCCGCACCATTCCGCCCAGTAGTCCACCAGCACCGGAGTCGAGGACTGA